>Ga0209373_10000029_pt1 | contig 354090 bp, 319 predicted proteins | sample Higcelweek5metaG_FD_187173 | JGI IMG/M metagenome (GOLD analysis project Ga0209373, IMG submission 187173) | Freshwater pond sediment microbial communities from the University of Edinburgh, under environmental carbon perturbations - High... | ecosystem: Environmental > Aquatic > Freshwater >...
CCTCGTCCGTTAGCGACACCCCTTCCCCTCCCCCCCCCCCCGCCCCCCTACGTCTGCTTTTCCGTCACCGAGAGGGATCACCATGAAGATTGCCATTGTGGGCTGCGCTGGCCGGATGGGCCGAATGCTGTTAACCGAAGTTCAGGCCGTCGATGGCTGCCAGCTGATCGGCGGAACCGGCCCGAGCGGAGCGCCGGAAATCGGCAGTGACATCGGCCTGTTGATCGGCCCGACTCCGCTGGGAATCACGGTGAGCGACGATGCCGAGGCGGTGTTTGCCGCCGCCGATGCGGTGATTGACTTCACCGCCCCCGACGCCACCGTTGTCCATGCGGCGCTGGCGGCAAAGCACAACACCGCGCTGATCGTCGGCACCACCGGCCTGAACGCCAGCCATCAGAGCGCCCTCGACGAGGCCGCCAAAAGCGTGCCGGTGGTGTTTGCCCCCAACATGAGCGTTGGCGTCAACCTGCTGTTCGCCCTGACACAAAAGGTCGCCGCCACCCTCGGCATTGATTACGATATCGAAATCGTTGAAATGCACCACCGTCACAAGGTTGATGCCCCGTCGGGCACCGCGCTGGGTCTGGGCCGAGCCGCAGCGGCGGGCCGGGGTGTGGCGCTGGATGCGGTGAAGGAAACCGTCCGTGACGGTCACACCGGTGCCCGCGAAGCCGGCAAGATCGGCTTTGCCACCCTGCGCGGCGGCGATGTGGTCGGCGACCACACGGTGATCTTTGCCAGCGAAGGCGAACGGGTCGAGCTGACCCACAAGGCCAGCTCGCGCGCCATTTTCGCCCGAGGCGCCGTGCGTGCCGCCCAGTGGTGCGATGGTCGCCCGGCGGGTCTGTACAGCATGCTCGACGTGCTCGGCCTCGCCTGAGCCTCCCGTCACCAGGGGGCCAATACGCCCCCTCCCCTTCTTTTCAGGGATGAAACCCCGATGAGCATCGGCATTCTGGGCTGCACCGGCCGGATGGGGCAGATGATCCTGACCCATCTGGTGCAGCATCACCGCTCGCTGATTGCCGGGGGCAGCGGCTCGCCGAACAGCACCCTTGCCGGACAGGACCTTGGCCGACTGGTTGGAGCTGACCCGCTGGGGCTGACGGTGGACACCAACCCGGCGCGGGTGATGGCACGGGCCAGCGTGGTCATTGACTGCTCATCCCCTGCCGCAACGGCCCACCATGCCGCACTGGCTGCCCGCCATGGAACCGCGCTGGTGGTGGCCACCACCGGCCTGAATGCGCAACAGCAGCAGGCGGTGTTCGATGCGGCGCGCAGCGTCCCGGTGATCTACACCCCGAACCTCAGCCCCGGCGTTTCGGTGCTGATCGCCCTCACCCGGCAGGTTGCCGCCACACTGGGGCCGGACTACGACATCGAAATCGTCGAGATGCATCACCGCCACAAGGTCGATGCGCCTTCCGGCACCGCCCTCGGACTGGGGGAAGCCGCTGCCGCCGGGCGGGGGCAGCCGCTGGATGCCTTGAAGGAAACCGTCCGCGATGGTCACACCGGTGCGCGCAACAGCGGCAGCATCGGCTTTGCCACCCTGCGGGGTGGCGATGTCGCCGGGGACCATTCGGTGATTTTTGCCAGCGACGGCGAGCGGCTTGAACTCAGCCACAAGGCCAGTTCACGCGCCCTGTTCGCGCACGGTGCCATCCGTGCCGCCCAATGGTGCAGTGATCGCCCGCCGGGCTTGTACAGCATGCTCGATGTGCTCGGCCTCGCCTGAGGCGCCTTCCCTCACACCGTCATCCGCCGGATCCGCAACGGCTCGGTGCGGCCCTTGAGCTGGATTCCCTCGACCTCGCCAAAGCCTTCGGGATGACCGGCGCGCGCCAGTGTTGCGGTATCGATCACCACCTGCTGCTCTGCCGCCTCGCTGCACAACCGGGCCGAAACGTTGACCGCATCGCCGATCACCGTGAAGTCCTGCCGATCGCTGGTGCCGATCGTTCCGGCAATCACATAGCCATCGTGCAGACCAATTCCTACCCGACGGGGCAGGTCCGGGATGGCCTTCAGGTCGGCCTGAATCTGCATCGCACAGGCCACCGCCCGCGCCGCCCGCTCTGACCCCTCAAAGACCGCCAGCAGGGCATCGCCAATCATCTTGTCCACGTCGCCATGGTGCGCCCGTACCGCCTTTACCTGAATCGCCATCACCTGATTCAGCAACGCCACCACCCGTTCCGGCGGATTCGATTCGGCATAACTGGTAAAGGACCGGATATCGGAATAGAGCAGCGTGGCATCCAGAACCCGCGACTGCAACTGGTCACCATCCGCCCTTAGCGCCGCCCCCAAAGCCTGCCCCGAAACCAGCCGTTGCAGCCGCTGGCGCAAGCCCTGCACGTTGGCACTGTGGCGGTTGATATCCCGTTGGGCGCGGGCCACCATCCGCCCCAGCAGGAAGGCCAATCCCCCCAACAGCAGCATCGGGGCCGCCACCTGCGGGATGATATTGCGCAACAGCAGGCTGTTGAGGTCACCAGCCGGTTCATACAACTCAAAGACCAGTTGCAGTTTGCCTTCCTCGTCCGGCAACCAGACATAAATCTCGTACAGGTCTTCGCCACGATCGCTTTGCAGCTCGATCTGCGGCTCCTGTGTTTCCAGTAACCGCCACAACTCTGGTGCCCTGTCGACTCCCCCGGCCACCAGATCGGCGGTGCTGAACAGCAGGCGTCCTTGCGGATCATAAATCTTGATCCGCGCCATGCCACTATCGGCCATCGAGACCTGCACCGCATGACGCAGCGGCGAGTCGAGGGCAATTTCCGGGACGGCATCCTGCGGTTTGATCGACAACAACTGTTGCCAGGCATCGGGCGCCACCCGCTTTGCGGCAAGCGCAATCTGATGTGCCCGCTCCTGCGCGACCTTCAGGTAAATGTCTTCGGCCAGCTTGCCACCGCGATACAGGCTCAGCAGGGCCGACAGCACCATCAGCCCGGCCAGCAGGGGCAGAATATGACGACGAAAGGCCCGCTGTAACGGATAGGGCTGATCATCCTGTACTTCGTCCGACGGGCGATTGCTGCTATCCATATGCCTCTACCGTTTTGCTGTGGTGCCCGATGAAAGCCCTGACCAAGAAAGAAATCACCGCCTTTTACGGAGCCCTGGCGGCTGCCATGCCCGAGCCTAAAGGCGAGTTGCATTACGTCAACCCCTATACACTGCTGGTCGCGGTGGTTTTATCAGCGCAGGCCACCGACAAGGGGGTCAACAAGGCCACCGGCCCGCTGTTTGCCATTGCCGACACCCCGCAGGCGATGGTTGATCTGGGCGAAGAGGTGGTGCGCGAGTACATCAAGACCATCGGCCTGTTCAACACCAAGGCCAAAAACGTCATCGCCCTGTCGCGGCAACTGATCGAACAGTACGGCGGCGAAGTGCCAGAGAATCGTGAGGCGCTGGAGACCCTGCCCGGAGTCGGGCGCAAGACGGCCAACGTGGTGCTGAACATTGCCTTTGGTCATCCGACCATTGCGGTTGACACCCACATCTTTCGCATCGGCAACCGCACCGGGCTGGCGATGGGTAAAACCGTCCGTGCCGTTGAGGACCGACTGGAAAAAATCACCCCGAAAGAATTCACCCTGCACGCCCACCACTGGCTGATCCTGCACGGACGCTACGTCTGCAAGGCCCGCAAGCCGGACTGCGGCCTGTGCGTGGTGCGCGAATGGTGCCATTATCCCGAGAAGACGGCCTGAGGGGCCTCAAGGCCCCGGCGAGGTGTGGAGCAGCACTCCACGCTCCTGCTTTTTTACGCGGCCCGTTGCAGCTCCTGCGACATCTTGTACGCCCGTCGCTGGATGAACCGCCACAGCATCCGGCTGATCACATTGGCAAACCAGCCCTGCGCACTCAGCCCGGCGGCCTTCAGCACCATGTGGGCCGCCCGTTCGACATGGCGAGCCCGATAAAAGCTGAACGCTCGTGCGCCATAATTCAGCGCCGCCGTCTCGCGGTCATAGCCCTCGGGGGTGCCGACGTTGGCCGCGTGATAGGCAAAGGCCAATTCGTCGTCTTCGCTTTCCCTGATTCGGCCTACCGCAACCATGAACCGCTTCCACGCTGGCACGTTCTCACGCTGCTGATAGTCGCGCATGGCGGTCAGAAAGAATTTGTAGTGGCGGAATTCGTCACCGGCAATGCGGTTACAGATATCCTTCAGCACCGGCTCGTCACAGGCATCGCGCAGGGCGGAATAGAACGAGCTGGTGCCGGTTTCAACGATGCAGCGGGCAATCAGCTCGCCGGTCCGCGATCCACGGATGCTTTCGGCGGCATCAGTGGCAATCTTGTAGCCATCGGTAAAGCAGCGAAAGGCATTCATATAGTTGAATGACGGGTCCGCCAGCTCGGCCCACCGGCCCAGAGCATCGCCGTGTTGCTCTTCTTCACGACGCCAATCGGCAGCATAGGCATTGAACGGTGCGTCGTCGTGAAACACATTCCCCAGATAGGTCGTGTAATCCGCCGCATTGCGTTCGACCAGCGCCGCCGCTTTCACCACTTGCAGGATGTGCGGGTTTACCTTGGTCGGATCAAAACGATCCCAGGCGATATCATCCAGGGTCCAGGCCATCACATCCTCTTGGCAGCGAAAAATATTGCCCCGATATAGGGCAAAAAATCAGAATTTCCAGAGCATTCGAACGGTTGGAGTTGTGAGCCTTCACAGGACACGGCAGTTTGGAAACAAGAACGGGCTGCCGCCCGAACCTGCTCGGGGCCTGAGGCCCCGAACCCCCATTTTTTCTTTGATGATCAAAGGAATGAGGTCTGGGGCCTAGACCAGCACGCTGGTCTAACATTTTGTTCTGTCGCATTGTTTTTGCGAAAACCGGTTCCCACTTTTCGCACAACGCTCTAAAGGCCCCAGCAAGGTGTGGAGCAGCGCTCCATGATCCTGTTTTCTGTTTGCCGTGTACTGTGCCAACAGCGAGCCCAAAACAAAGAGCCAGCCTACGATGTCAATCGCAAGCTGGCTTTTTGTGATCGGATCGCACAACAGGAGCCACAACTGCCTTCGGGGCACGGCAGCGATCATCCCTGGAACATGGCGGCAGCCTGTCTTACGACAGGGCAGCCAGCATGGCTTCGGCGACAGCAATCCGGTTCCTGGCCTGAGCCTTTTCCAGCGGCTGGTCAGCTTCCTGCAAAGCTTCGCGGGCCGCGGTCAGACGGGCCTGCACCGCATCACGGGACAGGTCAGCCAGCGGAACGGCTTCTTCAGCCAGAACCGTGCAACGGGTTTCGGTGACTTCGGCAAAACCGCCAGCCACGAAGATCCGGTTGACCACAGCGCCCTTCTGGTAGATGTCGATGACACCCGGACGGACGGTGGACAGCATCGGAGCGTGCTGGGGAAGGGCACCGAAGTTCCCTTCGGAACCGGGCACCACCACCATCTCCACCGGTTGGGAGATCAGCAGCTTGGAAGGCGACACCAGTTCAAATTCGAGCGTTTCCGCCATGGTACAACGGTCTCCGCTTGCGAGAGGACGACGGGGCAAAGGCGCACATCACAAGGACACAACGCCTTCACCCCGGTACGGCTTAGGCGGCGTCAGCAGCCAGCTTTTTCGCCTTTTCAACGGCTTCTTCGATGGTACCCACCATGTAGAAAGCCTGTTCCGGCAGGTGGTCATACTCGCCGGCGACGATACCCTTAAAGCCCTTGATGGTGTCTTCGATCTGCACGAACACACCCGGGGTACCGGTGAACACTTCAGCCACATGGAACGGCTGGGACAGGAAGCGCTGGATCTTGCGGGCGCGAGCCACGGTCAGCTTGTCTTCTTCGCTCAGTTCGTCCATGCCCAGGATGGCGATGATGTCCTGCAGCGACTTGTAGGTCTGCAGAACCGACTGCACCTGGCGGGCGGTCTGGTAGTGTTCTTCACCAACGATGCGCGGGTCCAGAGCGCGCGAGGTCGAGTCCAGCGGGTCAACGGCCGGGAAAATGGCCATTTCAGCGATGGAACGCGACAGCACGGTGGTGGCGTCGAGGTGAGCAAACGAGGTGGCCGGAGCCGGGTCGGTCAAGTCGTCAGCCGGCACGTAAATGGCCTGCACCGAGGTGATCGAACCCTTCTTGGTCGAGGTGATGCGTTCCTGCAGGGCACCCATGTCGGTCGACAGGGTCGGCTGATAGCCCACCGCCGACGGAATACGGCCCAGCAGAGCGGACACTTCGGCACCAGCCTGGGTGAAGCGGAAGATGTTGTCCACGAAGAACAGCACATCCTGACCTTCTTCGTCGCGGAAGTATTCGGCCTGGGTCAGACCGGACAGGGCGACGCGGGCGCGGGCACCCGGCGGCTCGTTCATCTGACCGTAGACGAGGGCGCACTTGGAATTGCCGCCTTCGAGGTCGATAACGCCCGATTCGATCATTTCGTGGTACAGGTCGTTCCCTTCACGGGTACGTTCACCCACACCAGCGAACACCGAGTAACCACCGTGGCCCTTGGCGACGTTGTTGATCAGTTCCATGATGGTCACGGTCTTGCCGACGCCGGCGCCACCGAACAGACCGATCTTGCCGCCCTTCAGGTACGGAGCCAGCAGGTCAATGACCTTGATGCCGGTGACCAGAATTTCGCTGTCGGTCGACTGATCGACGAAAGCCGGAGCCGGACGGTGGATCGGAGCAACGCCACGGGCGTTCACCGGGCCACGTTCGTCCACCGGCTCGCCGATCACGTTCAGGATACGACCAAGCACTTCCGGACCGACCGGAACCTGGATCGGCGAACCGGTGTCGACCACTTCCTGGCCACGCACCAGACCCTCGCTCGAGTCCATCGCAATGGTACGCACGGTGGATTCACCGAGGTGCTGGGCAACTTCCAAAACCAGGCGGTTGCCACGGTTCTGGGTTTCCAGCGCCGAAAGAATGGCCGGAAGTTCACCCGAGAACTTCACGTCCACGACGGCGCCCATGACCTGAGTAATGGTACCGACGTTGTTCTTAGCCATGGGAATAGCTCCTATCGCCCCGAATTCTGTGTTCCTGAGTAGCGCGTGTCTAAAAGGACCCTTACAGGGCCTCGGCGCCGGAGATGATTTCGATCAGTTCCTTGGTGATCGCAGCCTGACGGGTCCGGTTATAGACCAGCGTCAGCTTGTTGATCATGTCGCCTGCGTTGCGCGTGGCGTTGTCCATGGCGCTCATCCGGGCACCCTGTTCCGAGGCATCGCCTTCCAGCAGGGCAGAGAAGAGCTGCATGGAGACGTTCTTCGGCAGCAGATCCGCGAGGATACCTTCCTCGGACGGCTCATACTCGTAAAGCGCCTTGCCAGCCGCATCGTTGGTGTTGGCCGCCACTGCCGGGACCGGGAACGGCACCAGCTGCTGACGGGTCACAACCTGCGCAATCGCCGATTGGAACTTGTTGTAAACAACCGTGCAGACATCGAATTCGCCAGCGTCGAACATCGACAGCACCTTTTGTGCCACCATGTCGGCGTTTTCGAACGTCGCGCCGCGACGGGTCAGCCCTTCATAGGTCTGCAGGATCAGCGACGCAAAATCGCGCTTCAGCAGGTCGCGGCCCTTACGGCCCACGCACAGCACCTTTACCTGCTTCCCGGCTGCCTGCAGATCCTTGATCAGGTTGCGGGCATTACGGGCCACGTTGGTGTTGAAGCCACCGCACAAGCCACGGTCGGCGGTCATGACCACCAGCAGGTGCACAGCGTCCTTGCCGGTACCGGCAAGGAGCTTTGGTGCACCAGCCTGACCGACCATCGAGCCGGCCAGGTTACCAAGCATGCGTTCCATACGTTCGGCGTACGGCCGACCGGCTTCAGCGGCCTCCTGGGCGCGGCGGAGCTTGGACGCCGCGACCATCTTCATGGCGCTCGTGATCTTGCGGGTGTTTTTCACCGACGAGATACGAGCGCGTAGGTCCTTAAGGCTGGCCATGGAGATTAGGCCCTTCCCTGTTTACCGTTGTCGCCAGTCCGCGTCTTACGCGAAGGTCTTGCCGAAGGCTTCGAGGAAAGCGAACAGCTTGCCTTCGGTGTCCTTCGAGATCGCCTTTTCGGTACGGATGGCGGCCAGGATGTCAGCGCCCTTTTCGCGCAGGGCAGCGAGCATTTCACGCTCGTAGCGATTGACGTCCTTGATCGCCAGCTTGTCGAGGAAGCCCTTGGTACCGGCGAAGATCGAGGCAACCTGTTCTTCCACCTTCATCGGGGCGAACTGGGGCTGCTTCAGCAGCTCGGTCAGACGGGCACCACGGTTCAGCAGCTTCTGGGTCGCCGGGTCCAGGTCGGAAGCGAACTGCGCGAAGGCAGCCATTTCACGGTACTGGGCCAGTTCCATCTTGATGGTACCGGCAACCTGCTTCATCGCCTTGATCTGGGCAGCCGAGCCCACGCGGGACACGGACAGACCCACGTTCACGGCCGGGCGGATGCCCTTGAAGAACAGGTCGGTTTCCAGGAAGATCTGACCGTCGGTGATCGAAATCACGTTGGTCGGGATGTAGGCCGACACGTCGTTGGCCTGGGTTTCGATCACCGGCAGAGCGGTCAGCGAGCCCGAACCATTGGCGTCGTTCAGCTTCGCAGCGCGTTCCAGCAGGCGGCTGTGGAGATAGAACACGTCGCCCGGGTAAGCTTCACGTCCCGGCGGACGGCGCAGCAGCAGCGACATCTGGCGGTACGCGACGGCCTGCTTGGACAGATCGTCATAGAAGATCACGGCGTGCATGCCGTTATCGCGGAAGAATTCGCCCATCGAGCAACCGGTGTACGGCGCCAGGAACTGCAGCGGAGCAGCTTCGGAGGCGGTCGCGGCGACGACGATGGTGTAGTCCAGAGCGCCGTATTCGGCCAGGGTCTTGACGACCTGGGCGACGGTCGAACGCTTCTGACCCACGGCGACGTAGATGCAGAACAGCTTTTCGCTGTCGTTCTTGGCGGCGTCGTTGATCGGCTTCTGGTTCAGGATGGTGTCCAGAATGACGGCGGTCTTGCCGGTCTGGCGGTCACCAATGACCAGTTCGCGCTGACCGCGGCCGATCGGGATCAGGCTGTCGATAGCCTTCAGACCGGTCTGCATCGGCTCGTGCACCGACTTGCGCGGAATGATGCCCGGGGCCTTGACGTCAGCCAGACGACGGCTGACATCGGTCAGCTCGCCCTTGCCGTCGATCGGGTTGCCCAGACCGTCAACCACGCGACCCAGCAGGCCCTTGCCGACCGGCACGTCCACGATGGTCTGGGTACGCTTGACGGTGTCGCCTTCCTTGATGTAGCGGTCGTCACCGAAAATCACGACACCAACGTTGTCGGGTTCGAGGTTCAGGGCCATCCCGCGAACGCCACCGGGGAACTCGACCATTTCACCAGCCTGAACCTTGTCCAGACCATGGATGCGGGCGATACCGTCACCGACGGACAGCACGGTCCCGACCTCTGCGGCCTCGGACTCGGTACCAAAATTGGCAATCTGATTCTTAAGGATAGCGGAGATTTCCGCGGCGCGGATTTCCATCACCCAACCCCTTTCATGGCGAGCTGAAGACGCTGCAGCTTCGTGCGGACTGAATTATCGACCATACGCGAGCCGATCTTGACGATCAGGCCGCCGAGGATGGTCGGATCGATGAAGATGTTCATCGCGACATCTTTCCCCACCGCTTGCTTGAGCGCGGCGGAAAGGGACGCAACCTGAGCATCCGACAAGTATTTGGCGCTGTGGACCGTAGCGGTCACTTCGCCGCGCGCGCTCGCCAGGCGGGCAAGATAGGCGTCAGCCATACCTCCCAGCGCAAACAGGCGGCGGTTCTGCGCGATCAGCCCCAGAAAATTCCTGACGAGGTCAGACAAAGCGGCACCCTGCGCGATGGCATCGATGCCCTTCTGCTGGTCCTCACGGGACACGATGGGCGACGAGATAAAGCGCCGGAAGTCGGCGCTCTCCGTCAGCATGGCCTTAAGCGACCGGAGATCGGCTGCGACCTGATCGAGCGCATTGCGCTCGTATGCGAGGTCATAAAGCGCCGAAGCGTAGCGGTCGGCAAGGCCGTTTGATCCTGCGGTTTCGGATGACACGTTCTGCTGGCCCCAGAAAATTCGTTGCCGAGTGGCGGAAGTAGTCTCTAACCAACTGTTTTTTCATTAATTTTTGGCGCCGTGTTGACAAGTTCCCCCTGCGGCGCGTGAGGTAGTTAACATAATGGGATGGTCCTTGCAAGCCATAGCGGCCCGATCCCCCTGTGGAAATCACCAGATTTTCGTTTCAGCAACCCGCCGTGAAGGCCGGTAAAGCCTGAATTTGATGCGCCGCGGCAGGCCGTTGGTGCAACGCCAAATGAACTGCCGTTCCCCCACCCGGTCACCCTACCCCGTCGGGCAGGAAACCCACCTGCCCCGCATCCTTGCGAATTCTTCGCAAGGGAAGTCCCGGTAACCTTATCAAATATAAGACTTCCTCCTTACAAGAAACTGTAGGGATCGACATCGACCTGGATACGGACAGAGGATGGACACTGTTGTTGCGACAGCCATTGACGCATCAGGGTCTGCACCTTGACCGTCCGCGGAGCCTTGAGCAGCAACCGCCAGCGATGGCGGCCACGCAATACGGCCAGCGGAGCCGCCGCCGGACCCCAGATTTCCACCCCGGACGCCCGCGGAGCCGTCGCCGCCAGCCGGTTTGCCACCGACTCGACAGCCGCCGGCTCAGGACCACTGACCACCACCGCCACCATCCGCCCGAATGGCGGCATTCCCAACTGTCGCCGGGCTTCGGCTTCGGTCTGCAGAAACAGGGCGGCATCGCTGCTGATCATCGCCTGCAACACCGGATGATCCGGCTGATAGCTTTGCAACAGCACCCGCCCGGGCTGCTCGCCACGCCCGGCACGCCCGGCCACCTGCGACAGCAACTGGAACGTCCGTTCGGCAGCACGCAGGTCACCTCCAGACAATCCCAGATCGGCATCGACCACCCCGACCAGCGTCAACAAGGGAAAGTGCAACCCCTTGGCCAGCACCTGCGTTCCGATCAGCAGATCAATTTCATGGGCGGTCACCTGTCGCAACAGCTCGGCCACCGCCGCCGGGCCGCCCAGTGTATCCGACGCCACCAGCGCCACCCGCGCCTCGGGGAATCGCGCCCGTGCCTCTTCCGCCACCCGCTCGACTCCGGGACCACAGGCCGCCAGCTGCCCTTCCTCGCCGCACGACGGGCAGGCGCGGGGACTCGGGGCCTGATGGCCACAATGATGGCAGACCAACCGCCCCTGCGCCCGATGCTCAACCAGCCAGGCGGTACAGTTCGGGCATTGCAACCGATGTCCGCACGCCCGGCAGAGGGTCAGCGGCGCATACCCCCGCCGGTTCAGGAACAGCATCGCCTGCTGACCGGCCGCCAGCGTGTCCCGTATCGCCTGCACCAACCCCGGCGCCAACCAGCCCGGCCCCCAGTCTCCGGCTTCGGGCGGCGTTTTGCGCAGGTCGAGAATCGACATTTCCGGCAGCACCGCGCCCCCGTGGCGGCTGGGCAGGTCAACCTTGCGGTATCGCCCGGCCTCGACATTCAGCACCGTTTCCAGCGATGGCGTCGCCGAGGCCAGAATGGTCGGAATCCCTCCCAGCTGCCCGCGCACCACCGCCATGTCGCGGGCGTGATAGATCACGCCCTCTTCCTGCTTGAACGCTCCCTCGTGTTCTTCATCAACGATGATCAGCCCCAGATTGGCATAGGGCAGGAACAACGCCGAGCGGGCCCCGACCACCACCTTTGCCCGCCCCTCGGCCACCGCCCGCCAGGTCCGGCGACGGCGGGCGGGCGTCAGTTCGGAATGCCACTGGCTGGGGGGTGCCCCAAACCGTCCGGCAAAGCGGTGCAGCCACTGGGTGGTCAGGGTGATTTCCGGCACCAGCACCACCACCTGCAATCCCTGCCGCAGGGCGGCGGCGATGGCTTCGAAATAGACCTCGGTTTTCCCCGAACCGGTCACCCCCTGCAACAGGGTGGTGGAAAACCCCGCCCCCAGCGACTCGACCAGAACCCTGGCGGCGTCTTGCTGCAAATCCGATAGCTGCGGGCCGGGATGATCGCCATCGGCCTGCCGCTCGTCATCGCGCGCGGCCAATGATACCGACTGCAACACCTCGGCTTCGGCCAGTCCCTTGATGACGCTGCTGCCCACCCCGGCGGCCTGTGCCAGATCGGCGGTGCTGAGGGGAACGCCCGCACTGGCCACCTCCAGCACCCGCTGGCGGGCCGGGGTCAGGCGCAGCAGACCGGCAGCCTCCTCCAGCCCCATCGCCGGCAGCCAGCCGTGTGCCAGCGCCGGAGCCTCCAGCGCCTCGGCCACCGGGATCACCATCCGCAACACCGCTCCCGGTGCCGACAGGGTATAGGACGCCACCCAGTCCACCAGCCGCCGCGACACCTCGGGCAGGCGCGGCGCCCCGGCGATCCGCCCCAGCAGCGCCTTGATGCGGCCAGCCGCCACATCCCCGCGCCCCGGCCCCCAGACCACGCCGTTTTCCTGCCGTTTGCCCAGCGGCACCCGCACCACATCCCCGGCCACCACCTGTTCGCCCTCGGGCACCCGGTAGTCATAGGCCCCGACCAGCGGCAACGGCAGCAGCACCGCCACCACCTCATCGGCCCGAAAGACCTGCTCTGCCGTTTCGACCACCGTCACAGACAACACCATTCCTTTTCGTCACCATGCCGCCCCTGCTGCGTACCGGTTGGCGGGGCCAGCGCGATACGCTACAGTTTCCCCCTGCCCCCCGCTACCCCAAGCCGGTCGGCCCGGCGTTTTCCCGCTCCTTTTTCGCAAAGGTCTTGCAGTGCCATGAAGTTCTTTATCGATACGGCTGATCTGGACGAAATCCGTGACCTCGCGGCCACCGGGCTGGTTGATGGCGTGACCACCAACCCGTCGCTGGCTGCCAAGTCGGGGCGGAAGTTTACCGACCTGATCCGCGACATTTGCGCCGTCGTCCCCGGCCCGGTCAGCGCCGAAGTCACCGCGCTCGACTTCCCGACCATGATGAAGGAAGCCGCCGTCCTGCGCGCCATCGCTCCCAACGTGGCGATCAAGGTGCCGCTGACCCCCGACGGGCTGAAGACCTGCAAGGCGATCAGCGACGACGGCGGCATGGTCAACGTCACCCTGTGCTTCTCGGCCGGACAGGCCCTGCTGGCCGCCAAGGCCGGGGCGACCTTCATTTCTCCGTTCGTCGGCCGACTGGATGACATTTCGCAGGATGGCATGGGCCTGATTGCCGAGATCCTCGAAATTTACCGCAACTATACCGACCTGAAGACGCAGGTGCTGGTGGCCTCGATCCGCCACCCGCTGCATGTGACCGAGTCCGCCCGTCTGGGGGCCGATGTCGCCACCCTGCCGCCCAAGGTTTTGCGCCAGCTTTATGCTCACCCCCTGACCGACAAAGGCCTCGAAGGCTTCATGGCCGACTGGGCCAAAAGCGGTCAGTCGATTCTGGAGTCCTGATCCCGTGGCATCGTCCGATACCCGTTCCACCCCCTCTGCCCCCCTCAATCGCGAACAGGTTGAACGCTATCTGCGTCAACATCCCGACCTGCTGCGCGATGCCCTGCCCGACCTGCTGGCCGACCACCCGGACATCACCTATCACACCCTTGCCGCCACCCTGCCCGAGCGCGAGCTGGGCAAGAACGTGGTCGACTTTCAGGCCCACAGCCTGAAACACCTGCGGCAGGAAAGCGAAGTCCTGCGCGTCGGGCTGGAAGAAATGATGGATACCGCCCGCGCCAACCTGTGGCTGCAATCCTGCACCCATAAGGCGGTACTGGCGGTGTTGCGGGCTGACAGCTTTACCGATCTGGCCCGCATCATCACCGACGAGGTTCCGGCCCTGCTGCGCACCGACATGGCGATGCTGAGCTTTGAGCCCGGCCTGCCAAAGAACGCCGCAGTGGTGGTGCAGGAAGTCCCGCGCAGCTTTATCGATTCGCGTCTGGGGGCTGACGAACGGTTTGCCCTGCGGCCATGGATCGAAAACGAACCGATGCTGTACGGCTCCAACGCCGCTGGCATCTGTTCCGATGCCCTTGCCCGTCTGTCCTTTGGCGAGGACCTGCCGGAAGGATTGCTGGTACTCGGCAGCCGTGCGAGCGAGAATTTCTACCCCGAGCAGGGCGTCGAGCTGTTCGGCTTTTTCGCTGATGTCGTCGAGCAGTGTGTGCGACGATGCCTCTGCCGCTGATCCTGTTTTCCTGCGCCCCGGACCTCGAGGCGCTGATCGGCGACTGGCGCGCATGGATGGCCGCTGAAAAGCGGTCCTCAAAGCATACCCTTGATGCCTACAGCCGCGATCTGGCCGCCTTTCTGCGTTTCCTGACCGACCATCTGGGAGAGCGCCCGACGCTGGCCCGGATGGCCGACCTGGACGCCGCAGACTTCCGCGCTTATCTGGCCGTCCGCACGCAAGAGGGCCTGTCCCGCACCTCGCTGGCCCGGGCGATGAGCACCCTGCGCGGCTTTTTCAAATGGGCCGACCGGGCGGGGACGCTGCACAATCCGGCGATCACCACCGTTCGCACCCCTCGTTCCCCCCGCCATGTGCCGCGCCCGCTGGCCGAAGACGAAGCGGTCGAAGCCCTGTCCGCCGCCGCCGAAATTCAGGACGAGCCGTGGATGGCCGCCCGCGATGTCGCCCTGTTCGCCTTGCTGTACGGCTGTGGCCTGCGTCTGGGCGAGGCTCTGGAGTTGAATGTCGCCAACCAGCCGCTGGGCGACACCATGGTGATCACCGGCAAGGGCAACAAGCAACGCCTGCTGCCGGTGCTGCCGCTGGTGCGCGATGCCATTGCTGCCTATCTGGATCAACGCCCGTTTCCCCCTCTGCCCGAGTCTCCCCTGTTCATCGGGGCCCGTGGCAAACGCCTGAACCCCGGCGTGGTACAGCGGCAAATGCGGCGCTTGCGGGTGCTGCTGGGACTGGGGGAAACAGCCACCCCCCATGCCTTGCGCCACAGCTTTGCCACCCACCTGCTGGCCAAGGGTGGCGATTTGCGGACCATTCAGGAATTGTTGGGGCATTCGTCCCTCAGCACCACCCAGCGTTATACGCAGGTCGATAGTGCCAAACTGATCGCCGTCCACACGGCGTCACACCCGCGCGATCACGAGGAATGAGCGAGCATAATCGCAGGCGGGCAAGAATTTTGCGATTTATTCGCATCTCCGTCATTTTTTAATTGCGAGTGCCTCTTAATTGCGCTAATCATAAGCCCACAGCCCCTCTGGGGGTTGTCCGGTTCGACAGGCTTTCTCCGCGACACTCTGCGATGGTCTCCTGTTGGCCACCCTGTTCCAGACTCCCTTGATAGTGATCCGTCTTCCCGGCGGATCACTCTTTTTTTGTGCGCTGCACCAGCCTGCCGCACACCGGGCTTGTCTGGATTGATCCCCCATAGCTGCAAAAACCACCAATTAAGAGTGTCTTTCATGCAACAGGTTTTCGGACATTTGCTAGGCAGGCAACACATCGTGCTCAATTCGCTTGCATCGCTACCGCAATCGCACAAAAACTTGTTCGTGAAGAATCCATGACGCCAGTCTGCGCCCCATCGTCACCACGCCCGCCAGTGTGGCATGACGATGATGACAGCCACCCTGAACGGGGACACCGACGCGGCTCGGGATAAGAACGAGGAGATAGAGACGTGAAAAAGACTTTTGCTTTCGCCGGCGCCCTGACCGCCGTTGCCACCGTGATGGCCGTTGCTCCGGCTTTCGCTGCTGATCCGATCAAGTTGTCGGTTGGCGGCTATGGTTCCGTGCTGGTTGGCTATGCCTCGCAGGACGACGACTTCACCAAGGCCACTGGCCGTGAAGTGACCGGCGTTGACGTCAAGGGCGACAACGAAATCCACTTCAAGGGGTCGACCACCCTCGACAACGGCCTGACCGTTGCCGTGAAGTACGAACTGGAAGCCGGTGGCCGTTCGATGAACGACCCGGCTGACACCTACAGCATCTCGGTCGGTGGCGCGTTCGGTACCATCGTTGCCGGTGCTGACGGCACCGCCCTGTCCGCCATTGCCAAGGGCGCCCCGGTTGTCGGTGGCCGCCTGTTCAATGCCGGTCTGGACGAAAACGACCTGACCGCTGGCGAATACGTCCTGAAGCCCGCCAACAACGAATCGGTTGATGCCACCTTCATCAACACCTCGGCCGACTCGGAATCGATCAGCTACATCTCGCCGTCGATCGCTGGCTTCACCTTCGGCGCGTCCTATGTGCCGGACGTGAGCGGTGACGACAACCCGACCCAGCCGAGCGCCACCCGTGGCAATGCTGGTTCGAACGAAGGCTATGGCGTTGGCCTGGCTTGGGACGGCGAGCTGAGCGGCGTGACCATCGGCGTCGAAGGCGGTTACCTGTGGGCCGATGCCGGTCCGAACGCTGCCAACCTGGCTGCTGGTTCCTATGCTGCCGGTCGTGAAGAATGGCAGTTGGGCGCTCAGGTCGGCTACGCTGGCTTCAGCTTCGGTGGCGCTTACCGCGACATCAGCCAGGACCGCAAGGTTACCAACGGCAGCTCCTTCGCCACTCTGAATGGCGGCGAACGTGACGAAGTCAACGGCCGCGCCTGGGAAGTGGGCGCTGCCTACAAGACCGGCCCGTACGGTGTCAGCCTGTCGTACCTCGACAGCTCGATGGAAAACACCGTCAAGAACGTCTCTGACGACAGCATGAAGATCTGGGAACTGGCCGGTGAATACACCATGGGCCCGGGTGTTGCGCTGGTTGCCGGTGTCGCTCACGTCGATTTCGAAACCGGCGTTGCCGCTGGCTCGAACAGCACCGTCGTGAACAGCAACGAAAACAGCGGCTGGGTGGTTGCCACCGGTCTGTCGCTGACCTTCTAATCTTTCCTGACGGAAAGTTTGGCAGGGTTGCCGGGAAAGGGGTCACCAACAGGTGGCCCCTTTTCTTTTGCCCTCGCCATTTTCACAAACGATAGGCACCGCTGAGGATTTCCTCGACAAAGGCCGGAACAATCGCAGTTGCCGGACCATAGCGTTTCTGGTCAAACAGACTGGCCCCTTCACTGGGCTCCAGATTCAGTTCAATGGTGTCGCCCTGACCGCATCGCTGAACGTGATCAACAAAGCCCGCCGCCGGATAAACATTTCCGGATGTGCCAATCGAGATGAACAGGTCGCACTGCTCCAGCGCATGAAAAATGCGTGGCATTTCCAGCGGCATTTCCCCGAACCACACCACCCGTGGGCGCAACACCTGTGCCATCTGACAGGACGGGCAGACATCGGCTTCGCTGAGGTCGCCGCCCCACGGCAACACCACACCACAGGCTTCGCACTCGGCTTTCAACAATTCGCCGTGCATGTGGATCAGCGATTGCGAGCCCGCGCGCTCGTGCAGGTCATCGATATTCTGCGTCACCAGCAGCACTGCGCCGGGAAAATCCTGCTCCAGCCGGGCCAGTGCCCGATGCGCCTCATTGGGCTGAATGTCAGGTGAACGCAACTGTGCCCGGCGCGCATTGTAAAAGTCATGGACCAGCGCCGGATTCCGCTGGAAACCCTCGGGCGTTGCCACATCCTCCAGACTGACCTGCTGCCACAGCCCGCCGGCACAGCGAAAGGTGTCCAGACCGGATTCTTTGGAAATACCCGCCCCGGTCAGGATGACGATTGATGGTTTGCTCATGGTCTGTCCTTCAGAAAAACAGGGATCAGGCATCGTGCGAAAAGTGACGTCTGCTTTCCACAAAAACGATTTCGCATTTCCCCCTTTGGCCGAAATCATCATACGATGTGTCCCTGTTCACGGCCCCCCATGGTAAAACCATCGAAAACAACGGGCTGGAACACGCGGGGCATGCCCCTGCACATCAGGGAAGCGACGTCAGACAAGAACACACACGGGAGACACTATGGCAGACGCCATTTCCACCACCACCGAGCCCCCCCCAGACGGCGAGCCTGCCAAAGTCCGCGTCTTGTTTGTTTGTACCGGCAATATCTGCCGCTCCCCGACAGCAGAAGGCGTTTTCCGTCGGCTGGTGACCCAGGCAGGTCTTGGCGCAACAATCCTGACCGACTCCGCCGGAACGGGCGGCTGGCACGTCGGACAACCACCGGACAGCCGGTCACAGGCCACCGCCAAACAGCGGGGCGTTGACCTGTCCGGGCAACGGGCCCGGCGGGTTTCCAGCGAAGATTTTCAGGATTTTGACTATCTGGTTGCGATGGATCGCGGGCATCAGCAAGCCCTGTTGCGGCTGGCCCCCACAGGGCAGGAACAGCAGGTTCACCTGTTGATGAGCTATGCGGGCGACCGCACCCTGCTGGACGTCCCCGATCCCTATTATGGCGGGGTGCATGGTTTTGACCATGTGTTTGACCTGATCGAGCGGGGCTGCAAGGGATTGCTGGCCCACATTCGTCATCAACATCTGCGAAAGCACGCCTGAGCCATGGGAGAGCAGCGGTCCGGCCCCTTGCCTCTATCGGTTCCCTCGGCACTGGCCGACATTGCCTGGCGCTTTGATCAGGTGATCGAAAACCGGGGGGCGTCCTCCAGTGGTGTCGGCTGGAGCAGCCCGCAAGCACAAAGCCTGCGCTTTCAGGCCTTGCTGCGTATTTTTGACCCAGCCTGCGGTATCCCGGACACCGCCAGCGTCCTTGATCTGGGCTGCGGGTATGGGGCGCTGTGGGCCGAACTGGCGGCCCTGCCCCACCCCCGGATCACCAGCTATGTCGGCTATGACATCTCGGCCTCGATGATCGCCCAGGCCCAACGATGCACCGATGACGCCCGCACCCGCTTTGTCCGCTCTGGCGTCCCGCAGGAAAACGCCGATTACGGCTTTGTCTCCGGGACGTTCAACTACCGCGCCAAGGCCGACCCCGAAGACTGGAAAAGCTATCTGCGCAGCATGTTTGCCCTGCTGGCCCGCCGCTGCCGCTGGGGGCTGGCGATCAATCTGCTGCACAGCCCGCGCCGCCGCCTGTCAGCACAGGGGTCCGCCACCATGTTCTACGCCGACATCGACGAATGGACGCGGGTGGCAAAGTCCGTTTGCAAGGGGGGCAGCGTCGAAGTCCTGACCGACTATCTGGACGATGACTTCACCCTGTTGATCCGCTTCCCCCCTCCCCCCGAAACGGGGAGAGTGCCAGATACGACTCGGCTTCGGGGCTGAAACACGCTTCACTGGAGCGGTCCCCCCTCACGAGGTCGCCGATGAGCCCGCTGCACTGCCTTGCCGCCATAACCGTTGCCCTGATCTGGGGGCTGAACTTCGTGGTCATCAAGGTCGGCCTGCATGATTTCCCTCCCCTGCTGTTTTCTGCCCTGCGCTTTCTGGTCGCCGCCGTGCCCGCGATTCTGTTCGTCGGACGATGTGGCGTTTCGTGGCGCCTGTTGCTGTTTATCGGCGTCGTGCTGGGAGTGGTGAAATTCAGCCTGCTGTTCCTTGGCATCCACCTCGGAATGGGGGCCGGGGTTGCATCGCTGGTGCTACAAAGTCAGGTCTTTTTCACCATCATCCTCGCCGCCCTGGTCTACCGCGAGAAAATCGGCCGGTGGGATGCCGCGGGCTTGCTGTGCGGAGCCAGCGGGCTGCTGGTGATCGGCAGCCAGAGCGGGAACACCTCTTTGCCGTTGCATGCCCTGCTGCTGGTTCTGGCAGCGGCTTTGGCGTGGGCTGTTTCCAACATGGCGATGCGCCGCTTGAAAGGCGTCTCTCCGTTCCGCTTCATGGTGTGGGTCAGCGCGGTCCCGGTGGTCCCCTTGCTGATCCTCTCTGCCCTGTTCGAAGGCCCGGCAGCGCAGCAGGCCCTGACGCACCTCAACTGGTCCGGCATTGGGGCCCTGGCCTATGTCGGCTTGCTGTCGACCCTGTTCGGCTATGCCGTATGGGGCAAGTTGCTCAGCCTGTATCCGGCGGCAACGGTGACTCCCTTTGCCTTGCTGGTGCCGGTCTTTGGCTTGCTGGGGGGCTGGGCTTTTCTGGGGGAAACGCTGAGTGTTCCGATTGCCGCCGGGCTGGCTCTGGTGCTGTTCGGCCTCAGTCTGGGGGTCATTCGCCGGACTGTGGGGTGGCTACAGGCCAGACGCGGCACACCTGCTTCCCTGTAAAAAAACGGGCGCTGCCCTTCTGCAAGAGCAACGCCCGTTTTCACTCAACAGTGAGGGCGAAAGTAATGCAGCTTTCGCTCACTGCCCTGTTTTCTTATTGCTCGTCATTCGCCAGCGCCCGCGCCAGTTGGCTCAAGGCCTCCTGATGACGTTCGTTGTGAATCTGGGCAAAGTTGCGCGCCAGTTCCAGGCACATGCGCTGACGAGGGTTCATGTCCTGCACGCCCGCATCGTTCAGCCCTTCATAGAAATAGCTGACCGGCACGTTCAGAACCTGCGCAATCTCATACAAGCGACCGGCAGAAATGCGGTTGATCCCACGTTCGTATTTATGGGCCTGTTGATAGGTCACGCCAATCATGTCTGCCATCTGCTGCTGGGACAGGCCCAGCATGATCCGGCGTTCACGAATACGCGTTCCGACATGACGATCGGTGTCTGTTGCCCTGTTGGTCGTCTTTTCCGACTTTGCTGACAACGTATCGGCAGCCATTAACATGGATGATCCTTTCCAAGATCGAATAGGTCCATTCACAAGAGCATCCGGCAGTTCTTCAGGACTACTCGGACAAGATCCATTGACTCTTCTGGTTTGCTGGATGAGAGCCATTTGGATAAGGGTGCACTCACCATAATGGGATACGACTTTCCAGTGCCCCCTGCAAGTCATCCACAAGGATGATAGAGGCACAAGAAAGATCATCGCCGCGCGGGCATTCAGCCCTTGATGTATTCTCTGTTATTATACGGACAAGATAATAAAATCCGTTCGTATCATTTTATATAAATTTATCACTGTTCTACGGATTAATACTAATTGTGTCCGTTTTGAATAGAAATATATAGTCGAAAAATTTGTGCAATTCATTTTTATTCAAAATAAATACACGATACTTTCAAAATGTAACCATACAAACATAAAGAAGAAAAGGCCACTGCCCCGGCATATATCAGGACAATGGCCCGGACTTACCTGACGGATAGTATCCCGCCCCCTTGTAAGGTCCAACAGTTGAGGCCGATCAGCTCTTTTTGGTGATCAGTGAATTCAACTGGGTCTGCATATCGTTCAATTTATTCTTTAATTCCCGGATGGTCGGGTCTTCGTTGCCGTCACCTGCTGCCGCAGCTCCCTCTGCCGGGCGTCCTGCCCCCTTGGCACCGGCCTCCCCATAAAAGGGGGTGAACATCTTCATCGCATTCTCGAACAGCGCGACGTTCTGCTTGTTCATTTCCTCAAAATTCTGCAACGGAAAAATGCCTTCAAAGGCATTGTGCAGCAGCGACCGCATTTGTTCTTCATTGCGGGCAAAGGACTGCATGCTGTGTTCCAGATAGCGCGGAACCAGCCCGCCCAGACTGTCGCCATAAAACGAAATCAGCTGGCGCAGGAACCCGATCGGCAACAGGTTCTGCCCCTTGTTTTCTTCTTCGACGATGATCTGGGTCAGCACGGAACGGGTGATGTCATCGCCGCTCTTGGCGTCATACACCACAAAATCCGTCCCGTCCTTCACCATCTGACACAGGTGATCAAGCGTCACATAACTGGAGGTTGCTGTATTGTACAGACGGCGGTTGGCGTATTTTTTAATGGTGATCGGGCCGTCTTTTGTCTCAGCCATTGATCCGTTTCCCCGCGAGAGCACGACCGCCAGAAAACCAGGGGGCTCTGCGCGAACGTGCGTTAAAAACAAGGCTCCGCTTTTTCTGCATCCTGTTGCCATCCTGACCCGGTACAGCAAGGCGAAACCGCCGGACAGTCTCTACCGGATCAGCTGTGTCCCAGCCCTGTCCGGCACCCTGTCATGGCACTGTCTGGCAGGGTACATCAAAAAATCGCGGGGGGATACCGCCTTGCAGCATCGCTATGCTGCGGTATAACAGCATTCATGTTGCGCAATATTTTGTGCACTGCACTATAATGGCAAATCATGATGCCCCGCACTCTTGCAACGAACAAGAACAGGACGACCCTACCCCCCTCAGGCAGCCCCTGAACATTGTTTGTTGCTTTGATGCCGCTCCACCCTTGCCATTGCGTCTCCCCAAATGCCGGTGGTATCGTTGACCGCATGAGCAACACACCCGACCTTGAAACCCTCGCCCGTCGCTATCTTGACCTCTGGCAGGACCAGATGGCCCGCATGGCGCGCGACCCGGCCACCGCCGAGACCATCGAGCGCACCTTTGCCCTGATGACCAAAAGCGCCGAAGCCTTTGCCGCCGCCAAGGTGAACGACGAGCCGCCCGCCACCGCTGACCGGGGAGACGCTGCCCGTGCAGGCCAGCCATCAGCACACACAGAGCACTCCCCTCCCACGGGTCCGGCTGGGGCCGCGCCCGCTGCCCCTGTATCTGGGACTGGCGGGGACGACCTTTCTCGGCTCGCTGGCCGCATCGCACGCCTTGAAGAGCGAGTGGCCGAGCTGGAACAGCAGCTCGCCGGATGCACCGCCGCTGCCGCCCCAGCTCCAGCGCCTAAGCGCCGATCTCGACGCCCTGCTGGCGGGAGCCCCGCTGCCTGATCTGGCCGATGCCGTTGCCCACGAAGCCTGTCGCCGCTTTGGTGATTTCCTTGAGGGAGTCCAGCGCTATCGCCATCACCCCTATCGCCGCCGCCTGCACGACCCGCCCGCCATCTGGCAGCGGGGGGGTGTCTGTCTGCGCGACTATACGCTGGCGCGATTCAGAACCGACCCGGCGGCGATTCCGCTGGTGGCGGTTCCGTCTCTGATCAATCGTGGCTACATTCTCGACCTGAACGGCCGTCGCAGTCTGATGCGCCATCTGGCTCGCCACGGCCTGCATCCCCTGCTGCTCGACTGGGGCGACCCCGGCCCGGAAGAACAGCCGCTCGACCTCAGCGGCTACATCACTGATCGCCTGATTCCGGCGCTGGAGGCTGCCTGCGAGCGGGCGGGCCGGCCGGTGGTGGTTTTGGGCTACTGCATGGGCGGCCTGTTGTCGCTGGCGGCCTGCCTGCGCCGTCCCGATCTGGTGGCGGGCTTTGTGGCGCTGGCCACCCCGTGGGATTTCTCCGCCCACGACGGGCCGGGCATGGCGGTGTTCCGCGAGGCCATTCCATGGATTCTGTCGTCGGTCGACACCATGGGCGCGTTACCGGTTGATATCCTGCAGGTGATGTTCTCGGGTCTGGAGCCCGGCAGCATCACCCGCAAGTTCCAGAGCTTTGCCCACATGGCCCCCGACTCGCCCAAGACCACCCTGTTCGTCGGTATGGAAGACTGGGTGAATGACGGCGTGCCGCTGGTGCGGGCCGTCGCCCGCGAGTGTCTGGGTGACTGGTACTGCGGGAACACCACTGGCCGGGGGTGCTGGCAGGTGGGCGGTCTGCCGGTCAGGCCGGAAGAGCTGGCCATCCCGTCGCTGTTCCTGATCCCCGAGCGGGACCGCATCGTCCCCCCGGAGTCTGCGCGGGCACTGGCGGCAAAGGTTTCCGGCGCAACAATCTTGCACGTATCGTTAGGACACATAGGAATGATCACCGGCTCCGGGGCAGGCAGGCAGGTCTATAGTCCTATGACGCGCTGGTTAAAACGCAATTTCGCGTCGCAATAATGGTTGGACTTCTTGCTAAAGGCCCGTTTAAGGTTTCCTTGCTTCCGCGACCGGGCGGGCCGGGCGTGGTTCACAAGCCTCCAGGGAGGAACACTCTACTATGACTGATATTGTTGTCGTCAGCGCCGCTCGTACTGCCATCGGGAACTTCAGCGGGAGCCTGTCGGGCTTTGCCGCCTCTGATCTTGGCGCCATTGTCATCAAGGAAGTGTTGAACCGTGCGGGTGTCGACGGCAAGGACGTTTCCGAAGTGGTGCTGGGTCAGGTCCTGACCGGTGGCACCGGCCAGAACCCGGCACGTCAGGCGGTGATCAAGGCCGGTCTGCCGGACACCGTTCCGGCGTACCTGCTGAACATGGTGTGTGGCTCGGGCCTGCGCACCGTTGCCCAGGGCGCGATGGCGATTGCCTCGGGCATGGCCGACATCGTGATTGCCGGTGGTCAGGAAAGCATGACCAACGCCCCGCATTGCAGCTATCTGCGCAGCGGCGTCAAGATGGGCTCGACCGAACTGGTCGATACCATGATCAAGGACGGCCTGTGGTGCGCCTTTAACGGCTATCACATGGGGACCACCGCCGAGAACATCGCCCGCAAGTGGGAATTCACCCGCGAAGCGCAGGACGAGTTCGCCGCCCTGTCGCAGCAAAAGGCCGAAGCCGCCATTGCCGCCGGCAAGTTCAAGGACGAAATCATTCCGGTCACCATCAAGGTGAAGAAGGAAGACAAGCTGTTTGACACCGACGAGTTCCCGCGCGCCGGTGTGACCGCCGAAGCCCTCGGCAAGCTGCGTCCGGCCTTTGCCAAGGACGGCACCGTGACTGCCGGGAACGCCTCGGGCATCAACGACGGCGCCTCGGCCGTGCTGCTGATGAGCGCCGCCGAAGCCGCCCGTCGCGGCCTGACCCCGCTGGCCCGCATCAAGGCCTTTGCCTCGGCTGGCGTTGATCCGGCCTTCATGGGCACCGGCCCGATCCCGGCGTCGCAAAAGGCGCTGGCCAAGGCTGGCTGGACCGTCAACGACCTCGACCTGATCGAAGCCAACGAAGCCTTTGCCGCCCAGGCGCTGAGCGTCAACGCCGAAATGGGCTGGGACACCAGCAAGGTCAACGTCAACGGCGGCGCCATCGCCCTCGGCCACCCGATCGGGGCCTCGGGCAACCGCATCTTCGTCAGCCTGCTGCACGAAATGCAGAAGCGCGATGCCAAAAAGGGTCTCGCCACCCTGTGCATCGGCGGCGGCATGGGCGTTGCCCTCTGCGTTGAGCGCGATTAACGCGCGGGCGTTGAGCGCGATTAATCCCGCCTGACCGCCTGAACGAGCGTCTGTTACCCGCGCCAGCCCCGCAAGGCTGGCGCGGTTTTTTATTGCGCAGTGCAGCACGTTTTTCTTGCCGACAACCGTAAAGTGAACTGTAGCCTTGGTGTCATTCGTTCTTTACTTGCCTTTGGGGAAGGGTTCATCCGACAATGAAAACGGTTTCCGAATGGGGGGAAACACGACCCTAAGGGGAATTTCGCGACAGAAGTCTGCTGTTTACAGCCTGTTTCCGCTTTTGGTGCCCCGCAAGGAGCGCCAAGGTTTTTTATTGCTTATTGTAATTTTGTTGCAAACTTTCCCTGTTTTCATTTGCAAAAATTGCGCTACACTGCTTTCCAAGCTGATTTGCAGCTTTGCGGACAGATTATTTCACTACGTAAGAATCTGAGGGGAGTTCCAGAATGTCCAACGGTCGCGTCGCAGTTGTTACCGGCGGTACCCGTGGTATTGGTCGTGCCATTTCCGAAGGTCTGAAGGCCGCCGGATACAAGGTTGCAGCCAACTACGGCGGTAATGACGAAGCCGCCAAGAAGTTCACCGAAGAAACCGGCATCCCGGCCTACAAGTTTGACGTGGCGTCCTACGAAGACGTCGAACGCGGCTGTGCCCAGATCACCGCTGAACTCGGCCCGATCGAAATCGTGGTCAACAATGCCGGTATCACCCGGGATACCACCCTGCACCGCATGTCGTTTGACAAGTGGGACGCAGTGATCCAGACCAACCTCAGCTCGTGCTTCAACCTGTGCCGCTGCGTGATCGACAGCATGCGCGACCGTGGTTTTGGCCGCATCGTCAACATCGGCTCGATCAACGGTCAGGCTGGCCAGTACGGTCAGGTGAACTACGCCGCTGCCAAGTCCGGCATCCACGGCTTCACCAAGGCCCTGGCGCAGGAAGGCGCTGCCAAGAACATCACCGTCAACGCCATCGCTCCGGGCTATGTCGATACCGACATGGTGCGCGCCGTGCCGCACCATGTGCTGGAAAAGATCATCGCCAAGATCCCGATGGGTCGTCTGGGCCGCGCCGAAGACATCGCCCGTGGCGTGCTGTTCCTGGTCGCTGACGACGCCGATTTCATCACCGGCGCCACCCTGTCGATCAACGGCGGCCAGCATATGTACTAGAGCATTGTGCGAAAAGTGGGAACCGGTTTCCGCATAAACAATGCGATAAAACAAAAGCTTAGAGCAGCGTGCCCGCGTCCGATTTAACGCACGCTGCTCTAAAAAACAGGCCGTCCCTCTGCGACGACCTGTTTCAGACGCTGCCCCGTCTGCCCCCGCCCGCAACCGCCGGGCGGGGGTTTTATTTTTGTCAGGCCGTTGTTACACAGCCGTTCACCAGCGCCATCACTGCCAGCAACGACGCATGGCCGGTATCGGCATCAATCCCCATCCCGAAGCGGGCTTTCCCATCAGAGCCGTGACCTTCGACAAAGGCCACCGCCTGCGCCATCGCCCCGCTGCCGAGCGCATGTTCGCTATAATCATCAATGGTGATTTCCACCCCGACCACGGCCAGCGCGGCAACCAGCGCCGACAATGGACCGTTACCAATTCCTTGGACCACGTGTGCCGCCAGCCCCTGCCGCAGCTCACCGGCAAGGCAGCACTGCTCGGTACGGCGCTCGAGTCCATACTCGCCCAACGCCCAGCCCTGCGGGTCATCGCTGCGGCCATAACAGCGCAGGAACAACGCCACCAGCTCGTCCCGCCCCAGCTCGTGACCGCTGGCGTCAGCGGCCTGCTGCATCTGCTGGCCAAAATCAACCTGCAACCGATAGGGCAAGCGGATGCCCAGCTCCTGCTCGACAATCCACGCCGCCCCGCCCTTGCCGGACTGACTGTTGACCCGAATCACCGCTTCATAGGACCGCCCGACATCTGCCGGATCGAGCGGCAGATAGGGGATTTCCCATTCCGGCCCGTTCTGCGCCTGCCGGGCGGCAAAGCCCTTGCGAATCGCATCCTGATGCGAGCCGGAAAAGGCGGTATAGACCAGCTCGCCCGCATAAGGATGGCGGGGATGCACCGGCAGACCGTTGCACCACTCCAGCACCGCCCGGACCTCGTCGATATCGGAAAAGTCCAGCCCCGGCGCGATACCCTGCGTATACAGGTTCAGCGCCAGCGTCAGCAGGTCAACGTTGCCGGTGCGCTCGCCGTTGCCAAACAGGCAGCCCTCCACCCGCTCGGCTCCGGCCAGCAACGCCTGTTCAGCGGTGGCCACCGCCGTTCCCCGGTCATTGTGCGGATGAATGCTGATGGTGACGTGCTGACGGGATGACAGAGCCTGACAGAACCATTCGATCTGATCGGCAAACACATTGGGCATCGCCACTTCGACGGTGGTCGGCAAGTTCAGGATCAGCGGACGCTCCGCCGTCGGCTGCCAGGCGGCGATCACCGCTTCGCAGATTTCCAGCGCGAAGTCCGGCTCGGTAAAGCAAAAGGTCTCCGGGGAATATTGATAGGTCCACGCCGTCTGCGGTGCCCGCTCACACTGCTCGCGCACCAGCCGGGTTGCCTCCACCGCCAGCGCCACCGTTTCGGCCCGGCCCTGCCCGAACACCACCCGGCGGAACAGCGGTGCCGTGGCGTTATAGACATGGACGATGGCACGGGGCACCCCGTGCAGGGCCTCGAAGGTGCGGGCAATCAGCGCCTCGCGGGCCTGGGTCATCACCTGTATGGTGACGTCGGGCGGAATCTTTTGCTGGTCGATCAGGCCGCGCACGAAGTCATACTCAACCTGTGACGCTGCCGGAAAGGCGACTTCGATTTCACGGAAGCCGATCGCCACCAGCAGGTCAAACAACCGCTGCTTGCGCGCCAGATCCATCGGCACCGCCAGCGCCTGATTGCCATCGCGCAAATCAGTGCTGCACCAGCGCGGAGCCGCCACAAGGCGACGGTCGGGCCACGTCCGCTGCGGAAAGCCCACCGGGACAAAAGGACGATATTTTTCAGCGGGAGCATGCAGCATCGCACGGCCTCATCAACAAGGAACGGGGCTGACTATGCTAGGCAGGCTGCCGTTGGTATTCTCCCGCATCTTTGCCATTTTCTGTCGGAATCATGCCAAATGGTACTGCACTCCCCCCTCCCTGCCGATGGCCCAGCGGGAATCCCCCTGCCAACGGCGGTCGGGCTGGCGCTGGATTTCGCCACCGCCTTTCACAGCCCGCGCCACCATCACGCCGAGGCGCAACTGGTCTATGCCCAGCGCGGTGTGATCACGGTGACGGTGGCCGATGCCACCCATGTGGTGCCCCCCAACCGGGCAGTGTGGGTTCCGGCCCGACTGGAGCACCAGACCACCAGTCATGGAGCGGTCGCGTTCCGCACCGTCTTTTTCCCCGAGTCCCTCGCCCTGTCCCACCTGCCGCCCTGCTGTACGGTGGTGGCCGTCTCGCCATTGCTGCGCGAACTGATCCTGCGGGCGGTCAGCCATGGGCACGACTATCCGCCGGACAGCTTCGCCGCCCGTGTCGCCGCCCTGCTGCTGGAAGAAATGCACTGCCTGCCCGATCAACCGTTACGCCTGCCAATGCCGCACAGCCCGCGCCTGATGGCATGGTGTCAGGACTTTTTATCGACCCCCGGCATCGGTCTTGATGTTGACACCGCCGCCCGGCAAATGGCGCAGTCCCGCCGCAGCTTTTTACGGCACTTCCAGCAGGAGACCGGCCTCAGCTTTGGCCAGTGGCGCCAGCAGGCCTGCCTGCTGTCCAGCCTGCCGCGACTGGCAGCGGGAGAACCGGTGCTGACCATTGCGCTGGACCTTGGCTACAGCAGCCCCAGCGCCTTCAGCGCCCTGTTCCGCCGTACCCTTGGCATGGCCCCGCGCGACTATTGCCACTCCAGGTAACGCGAGTCCTCAGCTCCCCAGCATCTGCATGCGGGCAGCGTGCAGGCGGTCACCCATCGACGCGATACACCGGCTGAGAATGTGAAAGCCCATTTCATGATTCGACGCCACCGTTGCCCGCAACTTATCGGCATCCAGCGCATACAGACGGCACGGCGAGCAAGCACGCGCGCCAAAGGTCCAGCGATAGGGCGGCAGCAACCACGACCAGCCCAGACTGTTGCCTTCGTGCAGGGTCTGCAGCACGACGGTTTTCTGGCCGGGCATGGTGACTTCGATCGCCACCGCGCCATGGACAATCAGGTAAAAGGCATCGGCATTGCCACCCTCGCGGAACAGCCGATCCCCGGCGGCCAGTGTCAGCGGCCAGGCGCACTGGTCTAGCACGGCCACCACCTCGGACGGCAAGCCGTCACAAAAGGGGTGTTGCCCCAACGGAGCCAGAGACAGGGTGCTGTCCATCGTGATCCTCCGCACAGAAAAACGGCATCAAAATGCCATGACCAAGAATAAGGCTATTATGCCTCAAAACGCCGCGCCCTCCAACGCCTGCCGCATTGCCTGTTGCCAGCGCGCAGAACACAGGGCATACCCCCCTCTTCACCGTTAACAACAAGGACACCGCTCCCCGATGCGGGTAGACGCCTTTGATTTCGACCTGCCACGCGCCCTGATCGCCGACCGCCCGGCCCGTCCGCGCGATTCCGCCCGCCTGCTGGATGTAACCGGCGCGGCCTTTGCCGACCGGGGCGTGCTGGACCTGCCCGCGCTGTTGCAGCCCGGTGACGTGATGGTGTTCAACGACACCCGCGTCATTCCCGCCCGCCTGTTCGGCACCCGCCGCCTGTCCGATGCTCCAGCTGGTAGTGACGGGGTGGCCCGGATCGAGGCCACCTTGCATCAGGCCCTTGGCCTCGACAGTTGGGCGGCGTTTGTCAAAGGGTCGAAAAAGCTGCGTCCCGGCCAGACGGTGGTGTTCAGCGACGACGACGATTTTGCCGCCGAGGTGACCAGCAAGGGCGAGGCGGGCGAAGTCACTTTCCGCTTTAACCGCAGCGGTGCCGGTCTGGTGCTGGCGCTGGAAAAGCATGGCCATCTGCCGCTGCCGCCCTATATGGGGCGCGAGGACGACCCGCAGGACCGCACCGACTACCAGACGGTCTATGCCCGCCATGACGGGGCAGTGGCGGCTCCGACGGCGGGGTTACACTTCACCGACCGCCTACTGGAAGCCCTTGACCAGCGCGGTATCCAGCGGGTGCATGTGACGCTGCACGTCGGGGCCGGGACCTTTCTGCCGGTGAAGGTCGATGACACCGACGACCACCGCATGCACAGCGAGTTCGGCATCATTTCCCCCGAGGCCGCCGAGACCATCGCACAGGCCCGCAAAAAGGGTGGGCGGCTGGTGTGCGTCGGCACCACTTCACTGCGCCTGATCGAAAGTGCCGCCCTGCCCGATGGCAGCGTCCCGGCATGGTCAGGCAGCACCGACATCTTCATCACCCCCGGCTATCGCTTCAAGGCGGTGGACCTGCTGATGACCAATTTCCACCTGCCGCGCTCGACCCTGTTCATGCTGGTCAGCGCCTTTGCCGGTCACGCCCGCATGCAGGCGGCTTATGCCCATGCCATCGCAGAGGGCTATCGTTTTTACTCGTATGGCGACAGCTCGCTGCTGGCGCGGGAGGATTTGATCCGATGAGCGCATCGTTCTCGTTTACCCTCGAAAAGACCGATGGTGGCGCCCGTCTGGGCAGGATCACCACCGCCCACGGCGAGATTCAGACCCCGGTGTTCATGCCGGTCGGAACGGCGGCCACCGTCAAGGGGATGCACCCGGAAAGCGTCGCCGCCACCGGGGCGAAAATCGTGTTGGGCAACACCTATCATCTGATGCTGCGCCCCGGTGCCGACCGCATCGAGCGGCTGGGCGGCCTGCACCGGTTCATGAACTGGCCCGGCCCGATCCTGACCGACTCCGGCGGCTTTCAGGTGATGTCGCTGGCCAAGCTGCGCAAGCTGACCGAAGACGGCGTGACCTTTCAAAGCCACATTGACGGCAGCCGCCACACCCTGACCCCGGAAAGCTCGACCGAAATTCAGCGCAAGCTGGACGCCACCATCACCATGGCCTTTGACGAATGCACGCCGTTCCCGGTCGACCGCAAGGGAGCCGCCGAGTCGATGCGGCTGTCGATGCGCTGGGCGGTGCGGTCGCGTGAGGCCTTTGTCGCCCGTCCGGGCTATGGTCAGTTCGGTATCGTGCAGGGCAGCGTGTTCCCCGACCTGCGCGCCGAAAGCATCGAGGCCCTGACCAAACTCGACTTTGAAGGCTATGCCGTTGGCGGGCTGGCGGTCGGCGAAGGGCAGGAGCTGATGTTCAAGACCCTCGACACCACCACCCCGCTGATGCCGGTCCACAAGCCGCGCTATCTGATGGGGGTGGGCAAGCCGTCGGATATCGTCGGAGCCGTCCTGCGCGGCATCGACATGTTCGACTGCGTGATGCCGACCCGCTCGGGCCGCACGGCACAGGCCTTTACCCGCCGGGGCACCGTCAACCTGCGCAATGCCCGCCACATGGACGACCCGCGCCCGCTGGACGAACACTGCACCTGCCCGGCCTGCCGCAACTACAGCCGCGCCTATCTGCACCATCTGGTGCGTGCCGAAGAGATGCTCGGCCCGATGCTGCTGACCTGGCACAACATCCAGTACTATCAGGACCTGACCGCCGGTCTGCGCGATGCCATCGCCAACGGCACCACCCAGCAGTTTGTCGCCGATTTCGAAGCTGGTCAGGCTTTGGGCGATCTGGAAGAGGTCCCGGTCTACGGTCTGGGGAAATAAATCCTGACCGTTTCGTTTGACCTTACCCGGCGGGCAGGGTCAAAAAGAACGCCGCCCCACGGCCGCATCCGCTTTCCAGCCAGATGCGGCCACCGTGGCGTTCCACGATCTTGCGACACAATGCCAGCCCGACCCCGGTTCCCGGGGCCACATCATTGGTGTGCAGGCGCTGGAAAATCTGGAAAATCCGGTCGAAATAGCGCGGGTCGATCCCCTGACCATTGTCGATCACCGCCACCATCCACGCATGCGGTTCCCGTTCGGCCACCACCGATACCCGGAGCGGTTGATCCGGCTTGCGGTAGCTGATGGCATTATCCAGCAGGTTGGTAAACAGCAGGGTCAGTTCCTGCAAATCCCCCGGCACGGTCGGCAGAGACTCGCAGGTCACCTGCCCGCCACAGGCCGCCAGATCGTCCTTGCGCTGAGCGATCAGTGTTGCCATCAACGCCGCCAGATTGACCGGCTGGCGCGGATTGGGCGACCGTCCGATGCTGGCATATTGCAGCAGGTCGCGGGTCAGGGCATCCATCCGCTTGGCACCGGACACGGCAAAACCCATGAAGTCACGGCCGGTCTGGTCCAGCGAGTCCCCAAGATGGCGTTGCAGCAGGGTGATGTAACTGACCACCGTGCGCAACGGTTCGCGCAGATCGTGCGAGGTGATCCAGGCGAACTGCTCCAGCTCGGTATTCGACCGCGCCAGCCGTTCAACGGTTTCCTGCAGGGATGCCTGATTCTGGACGTGTTCGGTGATGTCCTGTTCCGTCACCAGCACCACACTCTGCCCGCTGTCCGGCGGGCCGTCGGCCAGACGCGCTTCCAGCGCATGCCAGCGGGCTCCGCGGGACGTTCGCACCCGGATTTCAGCCCGAAACACCCGCCCCATGCGAATGCTGGTCCAGGCCTCGACCGCCTGACCACTGTCGGGAAAGCGGTTGCGGAAGGCCGCCAACCCCTGCTGCTCGTCGCCAAAGGCAATGCGCGAGGCGGGGTTCTGATACAGAACCTGCCCCTCGTCGCCAAACAGCGTCACCATCAGCGAGGTATGGGCCAGCGCATCCTGTGCCTGCCAGGACAACCCGCTGTCGGGTACCACCCGCAAGGTTCCTTCGATCAATGCCAGCGGCTGTTCCCCCGGCACCATCCGCAGGCCGGTAATGCGGCAGTCGATCACCCGCAGGCTCCCCCCGTCCCCCGTCAGTGTCAGGCTGTCTTGCAGACTCTGGCCGCAGGCCGGAAACACGCTCCGTTGCAGGTCGTGGCCCAGAGCTTCGGGGATCGCGCACAAAGACGCGTCATCATCCCCGCCCCACAGACGGCGCGCCGCAGCATTGGCGTAAAGGATTTGCCCAGTCTGGCACTGGATCACCCATACCGGAGACGCCAGCAGGGCAAACGCCTGAAAATCTGCCGGCCCGGCAACGACATGCGTATCCGCAGCAATGACAGAGTACGGCATACCGACCTCCTGCCCCACGGGTCGGCAGACAAGGACGGGTGCCGTACGCACAGCGGGTCAGGCCAGCATACATCAAACGGTCGACAGAATAATCACCTCTTAGGGGTATTTCCCCCAACCATTCGCCATAATACCCGGCGGAAAATTACGCCTTACAGGCGAAATAGCCATCAATGACCCGTTCATAAATTGAGGTCAGGGCTTCAAGATCGGCCACGCTACAGTTCTCGTTGGCCTTGTGCATGGTCTGCCCGACCAGCCCGAATTCCAGCACCGGACAGGCGTTCTTGATGAAGCGGGCATCCGAGGTGCCGCCGGTGGTCGACAGGTCCGGCGACAGCCCGGTCACCGAGCGGATCGCCTGTTCAACCACCTCGGTAAACGGCCCCGGCTGGGTCAGGAACGACTCGCCGGAAACGCTGATCGCCAAATCCCACAGCGCCGGATCGTCACAGACAGCCTGCAACCGCTGACGCAGATGGGCTTCCAGCGTTTCTCCGCTCCACAGGTCGTTAAAGCGGACGTTGAACCGGGCTTCGGCTTTGGCAGGAATCACGTTGGTAGCCATGTTGCCAACGTCAATCGAGGTGATTTCCAGATTCGATGCCTGAAAATGGCTGCTGCCCTGATCAATCGGCGTACCGATCAGCGCCTGCACCAACGCCACCAGACGCGGGATCGGGTTGTCGGCCAGATGGGGATAGGCGACATGGCCCTGACTGCCCCAGACGGTCAGGCATCCGTTCAGACTGCCCCGCCGACCGATCTTGACCATTTCGCCCAGCGTGCGCGGATTGGTTGGCTCCCCGACCACGCAGGCATCGAGCGTTTCGTTCTGTTCGGCCAGCCAGCCCAGCACCTTGACGGTGCCGTTGATCGCCGGGCCCTCCTCGTCGCCGGTGATCAGCAACGACACTGACCCCGGCAGGCTGCCGTCATGGGCCTGCAGACGACGGGCACAGGCGGCCACAAAGGCGGCAATGGCGGCCTTCATGTCATTGGCTCCGCGCCCGTACAGCACACCGTCCACCACCTCGGCGGCAAAGGGATCGCGGCTCCAGCCATTGCCCGGCGGCACCACGTCGGTATGACCGGCAAAGCACAGGTTGCGCCCCTGCTCGCCCCGGCGGGCGTAGAGATTGACGATATCCGGTGTGCCGTCAGCGCTGAAGGTCAGGCGGTGGCAGCGAAAGCCCAACCGGGTCAGGGCGGTTTCCAGCACCGCAATCGCCCCGGCATCATCGGGGGTCACCGACGGGCAGCGGATCAGGGCTTGGGCCAGCAACAGGGGATCGGTCAGGGACAGGTCAGCGGGCAACACCATCGGCCTCATCATTCACGGCAAAAGAAAAACCCGCCGCCCTTTCCCCGCCCGAAAACCATCCGGCACGGCAGAAAGGAACGGCGGGCCACACGGCAGATTAATCGCGCAGCAGTTCGTTGATCGACACCTTCGAGCGGGTCTTTTCATCGACGCGCTTGACGATCACCGCACAGTACAGGCTGGGCCCCGGAGTCCCGTCCGGCAGCGGCTTGCCCGGCAGCGAGCCCGGCACCACCACCGAGTAGGCCGGCACGCGGCCAACAAACACTTCGCCGGTGGCGCGGTCAATGATCTTGGTCGAGGCCCCGAGGTACACACCCATCGACAGCACGGCGCCGGTTTCGACCACCACGCCTTCGGCGACTTCGGCGCGGGCACCGATGAAGCAATTGTCTTCGATGATCACCGGACCGGCCTGCAGCGGCTCGAGCACGCCACCGATCCCGGCACCGCCAGAGATGTGGACGTTCTTGCCGATCTGGGCGCACGAACCGACGGTGGCCCAGGTGTCAACCATGGTGCCGCTGTCAACAAAAGCCCCCAGATTGACGAACGACGGCATCAGCACCACGCCCGGCGCGATGTAGGCCGACCGGCGCACCACGCAATTCGGAACGGCACGGAAACCGGCAGCGGTGAACTCGGCGTCGCTCCAGCCGTCGAACTTGCTCGGCACCTTGTCCCACCAGCTGGAACCGCCGGGGCCACCGCTGATGGTGGTCATGGCGTTCAGGCGGAAGCTCAGCAGCACAGCCTTTTTCAGCCACTGATTGACCACCCATTCGCCGGTCGATTTGTCGGCCACACGCAGACGCCCGGCATCCAGTTCCGCCAGAGCGGCCTCGACGGCATCCCGGTGCGGACCAGTGGTTTGCGGGGTCAGGCTGTCGCGGGCATCCCAGGCGGCTTCGATTGCAGCCTTGAGCTGTTCGGTGGTCATCGGAAAAAAGGCTCCTTGGGCCAGAGACAAAAGGAAAGGGCAGAGGATACCGCCCCCTGCCCCCCAGTCAACGAAGCAGTGTGCATTCTGTGCAATCGACATCACGGAACGGCTACAAATACCCTTGGAATTCATGGCATCACGCCACCGATAGGTATAAAAAGGCATAGGGGCCATTCCGTCGGCTCATTGCAGGATGCGCGCAATGTGATATGAGTTGAAGTGCATCACTGCTAAAGTGTTAGTTTAGAAGCCATCGCCATTCCTCACCCATAGCGGAGAAAACGGTCCTTGTCCGCCCGGAGCGAACAGAGCCAGCCCCTACCAGCCACCGTCCTGCTCGGAGCTTTGGAAGCTTTCCCCGGGACGCTGCTGCTGTTTGATGCGCATGGCACGCTCGGTTTTGGCAAGCCTGCCGGATCGGCGCTGGTTCAGGCGGCCCGGAATGCGCCGTTTCCGGCTCTGGACGACCTGCTCGGCCCGGCCCTCAGCAGCGGGCAACCGCGCCTTGGATCGCTGCAGGCCAGTGCCGACGACGGCGTTCATTCCTACGACCTGACCGTCCTGCCGCTGGCCGAAGGCGGTGCCGCCGTTCTGGCTCACGAAGTCACCCTGCACAACAACTTGCGGGCCGCCTTGCTCGAGTCGCGGCAGCGGTACAAGGATTTCGTTGAAATCTCGTCCGATTTTGCCTGGGAAACCGGCCCGGATGGCAGCCTGATCTTCGTCAGCCCGCGCGGTGCGCTGGGGCACCACGCCTCTGCGCTGGTCGGGCGGGACCCGGCCGATCTGGTGATGGAACGCGACCCCGGCATGCCCCTGCCCTTTTCCACCCACGAACCGGTCGAAGCACAGGAGTTGTGGCTGCGCCACACCAACGGCACCTCGGCCTGCGTGATCGTGTCGGCCAAACCGGTCTATGACCGGCTGGGGCGCTGGTGTGGGGCCCGTGGCGTGTGCCGGGACATCACTGGCGAACGGGACCGCGACAATGAATTACTGCGCGCCCGCAACCGCGAGCGCATCCTCAATCACGTGGTTCGCACCTTCCGCGACGAGGTTGACCCACAGGACATGCTGCGCGTGGCCGCTGAAACGCTGGCCCGTGGCATGGGGGCGGAAAGCTGCCAGATTTACCGGCGGGAACACAGCCACGAGTCCGAAACCCCGGTCGAAGACGACCTGATGATCCCGGCGGCGCAGACCGGCACCGTCACCACCGATGCCGCATCCCTGATCATGGACCGCCTGCTGGCCGGGGAACCGCTGGTCGAGGAAGAAATCCGCGGCCGGGAAGTGCTGGCCGCTCCCTGCCGCTACCGCCACCAGATGAACGGCGCGGTCATCCTGTGGCGGGCCCCCGGGCGCGGACCGTGGGGACGGGATGACCGGCTGCTGATCAGCGACATTGCCGACCAGATCGGCATCGCCAACGAACAGATCGCCGCCCATGATTACATTGTACGGATTTCGCGCACCGATGGCCTGACCGGCCTGTTCAACCGCCGGGCCTTTTTCGAAGAAGTCGGCCGCCGCTTTACCCGTCTCGGCTTTTCACAGGACTCTGCGGTCCTGATGTACGTTGACCTCGACAACTTCAAAAAGGTCAACGATGTCCGCGGCCATGCCGATGGCGACAAGGTGCTGTGCGCCGTGCGCGACCTGCTGGTATCCCACACCCGCCCCACCGATCTGGTGGCCCGTCTGGGCGGCGACGAGTTCGCCATCTGGCTGGAATGCGGAACCATTCAGGTTGCGGAAAACAAGGCCCGGGCCTTGCTCGACCTGGCCGAAAAGTCCCTCGCCCCGCTATCGGCCAGCCCCGAGTTCCCCGTCAGCTTTTCGATTGGCGTTGCCGTTTATGACCCTGTCCACCCCGAAGGGCTGGATGACTTGATTGCCCGTGCCGATCACGCCATGTACACGGTAAAGCGTAAAGGGAAAGCCGGGTTTGCCGTCGCGTCCTTTGGCACCATCGGGGCTGATGGCGAAATTCACCCGCCGGAAAAGGCTCTGGCCTCCCTTTCTGACGACCCTTATTTTACCCTTCCTGCCCCCCGTTCTCCACAGGAGCCTGCCGCCACCACTGACGCCCCGCCCCTTTTGGACGCCCCGCAAACCCCATGACCCCGTTCACCCGTTTCCCATCCCCGAGCGCAGGCCGGAGAACACGATGACGCCGGTACCCGAATCGACAGGGCGTCCTCTGGAAAGCGTGCCAGAGGGGCACCTGTCCTATCAGGAAGCAAAACGGTACGCCCGGGACGCCGACCCGGCGGTGCGGCGTGCGCTGGCCGAACGCACCGATGTCCCCCCCGAGATTCTCTATTTCCTGGCCGACGACCCGGAAGACAGCGTCCGGCGCGCCATCGTCCACAATCAGGCGACTCCGGCGCTGGCCCATCTGGTGCTGGTCGATGACAGCAGTGATGACGTGCGCGCCGATCTGGCCGAGCGCATCGTCCGGCTGGCCCCCGGCCTGACCGCCGATGAACGCGACCGCGCCCGCCAGACCGCCTATCGGGTGCTGGAACGTCTGGTGCGGGACCAGCTTCCCCGCATCCGTCAGGTGATCGCCGAGGCGTTGAAAGACGTTGCAGATGCCCCGCCCGAGATCATCCAGCGTCTGGCCCGCGACGTCGAAGAAGCCGTGGCCACCCCGGTGCTGGAATTCTCGCCGGTCCTGCGCGATGAAGACCTGCTCGACATTCTGGGGGAAAAGCCTTCGACCGCCGCCCTGTCGGCCATCTCCCGCCGCCGCCGGGTCGGCCCGAACGTCGTTGATGCCATCGCCGCCACCGAAGACAGCATCGCCATCGCCATTCTGCTGGCCAATGACTCGGCGCAAATCCGCGAGGAAACCCTCGACCTGCTGATCGACCGCGCCGCCGACCATCCCGACTGGCACGAGCCGATGGTCCGCCGCCCCAACCTGCACCCCACCGCCGCCAAACGTCTGGCCGTTCTGGTGGCCGACCGTCTGCTGCAAGTGTTGAGCGAACGCCGCGATCTGGCCGAAACCACCATCGCCGAGGTCAAACGTGTGGTTCACCTGCGCCTGTCTGCCGAAGAGCCGAACAGTACACCCCGCCCGCGCAGCAGCCTTGGCGAAGTACCGTCCACCTTTGCCCCGGCCCCCCTCGACCAGCACGAAGCGCACCGCTGGAGCACCAGTCTGCGGGCAGCCTATGAACGGGCGTGCGAGATGGGACGGACCGGCAACCTGACTTCCAGCAGCCTCAGCGAAGCAGTCAAGGCCAACAACACCGATCTGGTGATCGCCGGGCTGGCCATCCGTGCCCACCTGTCGCCCTCGCTGGTGCAGGTCATCCTGCGCGCCGGGTCCGGGCGCGGCATCGCGGCGGTGGTGTGGAAGGGGCGACTGGACCCCAGTCTGTCCATTCAGGTCCAGTCCCGTCTGGGGCGCATCCCCCCGCGCGAAGTGATCATGCCCAATGGTGACCTCGCCTATGGCATCACCGAATCTGAAATGGACTGGCAACTGGAGATGTTTTCCAAAGTTGCCCGCGAGCATGGGCCTTAACCGATGAAACGGGGCCTGTTGCTGTCGGCAGTGCTGGTGGTTTTTACCGGACTGGGAGGCTTGGCCCGTTATCTGACGCTTGTCTCACACCCCGAGCCAGCAGAAGCATCAACGGCTGTTGGCGGTGTTCTACCTGCGGTTCCAACTCCCCCGCGACAACAGCCCGCCCCACCGCCACCAGCGCCGGTTCCCGCGCCACCGCCGCCGTCCGATCAGGCCATAGTGCCTCCCGCAGCAACAGCACCAGAGGCCCCCCGCTCTCCCGCACCGACGGCCAGCACCACCGCCTTGTTCACCCCTCAGGCAATTTATCCGCTGGCCCGCTGGCATGGCACCGATGATCGTGGCGGAGAGGTGCTCAGCGCCGAAATTGCCGCCGACCTCACCCCCGGCACCCCTCGCCGGGCCAGCCCCCTGACCAGCCGCCCACTCAGCGATCAGGATGATATTCTGCTCGCTGGCTGGGCTGGGGACCCGATTCTGGGCATGCGGTTCCGGGACGTGATCATCAGTCTGTGCGATCAGGTGATCGGCAGTGCTGCGGTCCATGAGAGCAGCCCGGCCATCGCCCGCACGGTCCATCCCAATCTGACCTCTGCCGGATGGCGTGCCCGTCTGCCGGTGGCTTTTCTACCGCGCTGTCCACAGCCGGTTCTGCAGGTCTGGGCCATCTCGGCTGGTGGCTATGCCTATCCGGTGCAGGGCCGCTATGCCCTCGCCCTGCCTCCCAGTGATGCCCGGCTGCTGTTGCCAACCGACCGCCTGCGCTTTGCCGCCCCGATTGTGCCGGAAAGCCAGCCGCCCCTGCACCGCACCACCTTGCACGTCACCGGAACCGGTGCCAACCTGCGCCGCTGCGGGCAGACGAGCTGTGCGGTGACCTCGGTTCTGGTCGGCGGCGACTATCCCGCCGTTGTGCTCGACCGGCGCCATGGCTGGACCCTGGTCCTGATCAGCGACAACAGCGACAGGGGCGGCTGGATCAGCGACGGCACCTATATCCTGCAGGATGACAAGGGGGCCGCCGCAAAGGACGCCCCATAACGCAAGCCGCTCAGTTCTTGTCTTCCCCCATGCCCATGATGCCGATTCCCATGCCGACGCTGCCAAAGGTGATGAACAGGCCAAAAAACAGCAGACCGATGATCAGAACCGTATCATCCGACCGTTGGGCCATGGTGTAGATGCCACCAATATCCCGCCAGAGCAGTAACAGGCCGAACAGGAATCCTCCCAGCGTGCCGTACAGCAAATGCTGCAGCAGGAATCCCAGAACATGGCGTTCATGTTTCTTGAGTGGCATGGTGATAGCCTCGCAATCGGGAGTCAGCAGCCGACAGCATGCCTGACAACAGCGGTGCCGTCATTGAGCACCATCAATCCCTCTCCGGTTCTTTCCAGATGGGGGAGCAGGCACGCAACAACAAGGGATCAGATCGGCTGACCACTGCCGGTGGGGTCTTCGGCGTCCGGCTCGTGCCCCGCTGCCCGCATCGCTCCTGCAACGCGGGCCATCGCCTCGGCCAGACGGCTGGCGTCGGTGCTGCGTCCGACGATGCTCACCCCCAGACGGTCGGATCGCACAAACGGATAGCTGCCCAGCTCGACGTCGGTAAACTCATCCTGAATTGCTGACAGCGGTGCCGCCAGATCGCCTTCACGCATATAGGCCGCCACCGACTGCGACACCACCGGCATGCCACCGCGCAGGGAATGCTTGATGCCGTCAAACATGGCCTGGGCAATGCGCGGCACCCCGGCCATCACATAGACGTTTTCCAGACAGAACCCCGGTGCCTGACTCACCGGATTGTCGATCAGGGTGGCGCCTTGCGGGATGTTGGCCATCCGCAAACGGGCTTCGTTCAGGTTTTCATCGCCATAGTGGCTGACCAGCCGCCGCACCGCTTCGGGATGGCGCTCCACCGGCACCCCAAAGCATTGCGCGATGCAGTCGGTGGTAATGTCATCATGGGTCGGCCCGATCCCGCCGGTGGTAAAGACATAATCGTACCGCCTGCGGCATTCGTTGACCGTCGAGATGATCGCCTGCGGATCATCCGCCACCACGCGGGCCTCTTTCAAACGGATGCCCAGCGCGGCCAGTCCGGTGCCAATCATCTGGATGTTGGCATCCCGCGTTCGCCCGGACAGGACTTCGTTGCCGATCACCACCATGCATGCTGTCACGTCCTGAGCGCCGGTCATCCTGTCGTCTCCTGAGCCATCGGGCAAAATCGGGCCCACAGGGTAAGGCTGGCACGACCGTCTGGCAAGCGGGCCTCCCTGCTCCTCCTGTGCCTGCCACAGAGTCACCGCCCACAGAATTAGACCCTTAGTCTTAGGTATCGAGTCCTCAGGTCAAATGTACACCAGTGGATAGAACTTTTAGCAGGATTGATTCACTTATCATTAACCACTAGGAGTAAGCAGAACATCAAAAGAGTGTTCGCACGACACACCACAGGCACCCCATCGGAAAGGACCACGGTCTTTTCTGGTGTTTTATTTATTTTTTCTCAAAAAAATCAGGACCGCCACCAGACTGCCCCCGAAAACAGGGAACCCTGCAGGAAACAAGGACAGGTCCACATCTTGAGCAGGATGCAAGCACGACACCTGGAGATTTTGGATCATGGCCCTTATGGAATGGAATGACTCCCTGTCGATCGGCGTTGACATGATCGACATGGATCACAAGGTTCTGGTTGACCAGATCAACATGCTGCACGATGCCCTGCAGCGCGGTGACGACCAGAAAATCATCGGCAGCGTTCTGAACGTGCTGATCGACTACACCTCCTATCACTTTGACCGTGAGCATCAGCTCATGGACTCCACCGCCTATGTCGAGTCTGACACCCACCTGCGTGAACACCGGATGCTGGTGAAAAAGGTCAAGGAAATCCAGGCCGGGTTTCAGGGCGGCCACGCCCTTGGCCGTGACATGATGAGCTTTCTCAAGGTCTGGTTGACCCAGCACATCCTGAAATCAGACCGGGACTTTGGGGCGCACCTGAAATCCGTCGGTGCCGCGCGCATGATCCCGCCGCCGCGCGTCGATGGCCCGGTCAACTGGCAACGGCTGAACATTCTGGTGGTCGATGACCAGTACAATTTCCGTCAGTTGCTGCGCAACCTGCTGAACTCGATCGGTGTTGTCTCCATCCGCGAGGCCAAGGACGGTGTCGAGGCCTTTGCCGTGATGAAGGCCGACACCTTTGATGTCGTCCTGACCGATGACGACATGAGCCCGCTGGACGGACTCGGCCTGACCCGGCAGGTGCGCATGTCGCAGGGCAACCCCGATCCCCGCACCCTGATCATCCTGATGCCATCACAGGAGATCAGCCGTGAATACCTGCAGAATGCAACCCGCGCCGGGGTTCATGACATGATCGTCAAGCCCCTGGCCACCAACTCGGTTCGCGCCCGCATTGAAAAGCACCTGACCGCCCCGTTGCCCTTCCATGAAGTCAACGGACAGCTGATCCCGGTCCGGCAAACCCCAACTACCCGTAAACCGGTACTGGTCAGCCGCTGATCAAACCGTGGTGCAGGAGGTGCGCATCCTGCACCACGGCTAATGTCTTACAGCCAGTCACGCAGAATCGGGATCAGCGGGATATCGGCAGGCGGCATGGGATAATCGGACAATCGTTCACTTTTGACCCACACCAGCGCCTGCCCTTCCCGGCCCCGCGGCGTACCACGCCATTGGCGGCACAGGTACAGCGGCATCAACAGGTGAAAGTCGCCATAGGCATGGCTGGCAAAGGTCAGCGGTGCCAGACAGCTCTGCCGGATATCAATTCCCAGTTCTTCCTGGAGTTCCCGCACCAGCGCCTGTTCCGGCGTCTCCCCGGCTTCGACCTTGCCACCGGGGAATTCCCACAGCCCGGCCAATTGCTTGCCTTCGGGCCGTTGCTGCAACAGCACGCGGTTATCCTGATCAATCAGCGCCACCGCCGTCACCAGCACCAGACGGCTTTTCCGCCATTCGGCAAAGGCCGACCGTTCCAGCGACCAGCGCTGGCACAGCGTCGGCTGCGGCGACAGGCGAGGAAACGGCGCCTGTACCGGCGATGCATGCTGAGAAAACCCACTCCGTTGCAGCAACGCCTGACTGCGCCCGTTCGCAGGCAGCACATGGGCCAGCAAGCGGGCAGCCCCAAGGTCATCAAAGGCATGCGTCAGCAGCAGGCGCATCGCTTCGGCGGCATAGCGCTGGCCCCAATGCTCCCGCCCCAGCCAATAGCCGATTTCCAGCGATGCCGGATGGCCATCAACGGCTTCGAGGCTGATGATACCCAGAAACTGGCCGTCCGTCCGCCGCTCGATCGCCAGTCGCAGGGACTCCCCGCGCTGATGGGCTTCGCGCGTTCCGGCCAGAAAAGCCAGACCATCCTCTTGTGTATAAGGATGCGGAATCTGCCCGGTCAGCGCCGCCACCTCGCGGTCATTGGCCAGCGCCACCATCGCCATCAGCACATCGGCTTGCAGGGGACGCAGAACAATGCGCTCGCCACGCAATGGATAGGCCGCCAGACACCCCCCCATCATGTCACTGTCATCCGTCAGGAATGGCAGCCCGGTGACCGTGTTCAGCGTATCCATACGTCGTGTCCTTTTATCCGCAACGGTGACAAAACAGAAAAGACGCCGGGGGACCATTCCGCCCCCCGGCGTGCTAAAGACATGGAGCGCTGCTCCAAACCTCGCTGGGGCCAGTCGGCCCCAGACCCCATTCCTTTGATCATAAAAGAGAAAATGGGGGTCCGGGGACATCGTCCCCAAGTGAACGCTCGGGGCCTGAGGCCCCCGAGCAGGTTCATGCCGCATTGTTTATGCGAAAACCGGTTCCCACTTTTCGCACAATGCTGGTTTTTTCATGCCGCATTGTTTTTGCGAAAACCGGTTCCCACTTTTCGCACAATGCTCTAGCTGCGATACGACCCGTTGATGTCAATGTAGCCGTGGGTCAGGTCGCAGGTCCACACCGTAGCCTTGCCCTTGCCGACCCCGACGTCAACCTCGAACAGGATTTCCTGTCCCTTCATGTGGGCAACCACCGGTGTTTCATCATAGTCGGGCACCGCCAGACCGTTACTGGCCACTTCGACGCCGCCGATGCGGATGCACAGACGGTCACGATCGGCCTTTTCCCCCGCCTTGCCGACGGCGGCGACGATCCGGCCCCAGTTGGCGTCTTCACCGGCCACCGCAGTTTTCACCAACGGGCTGTTGCCGATGGTCAGGCCAATCGCCCGCGCCGCGCGGTCGCTGGCGGCACCGGTCACGCGGATTTCCACCAGCTTGGTGGCGCCTTCGCCGTCACGCACCACCTGATGGGACAGGTCGAGCAACAGGTCGAACAGCTTTTTCTTGAAATCCTTCAGGTCCTTGTCATCGTCCGAGTTCGGTTCCTTGTTCCCCGCCGAGCCGGTGGCGAACAGCAGCAGGGTATCCGAGGTCGAGGTATCACCATCGACGGTGATGCTGTTGAACGAGCGGTCAACGCCCTTTTTCAGCAGCGCCTGCAGGACATCGGCCGGAATGTTGGCATCGGTAAAGACATAGGACAGCATGGTCCCCATCGCCGGGGCAATCATCCCCGAGCCCTTGGCAATCCCGTTGAGGGTCACCGTCACCCCGTTGATCACCGCCGTGCGGGTGGCTCCTTTGGGATAGGTGTCAGTGGTCATGATCGCCTTGGCCGCCGACAGCCAGTCCTTGCCATCGAGCTTGTCCTTCACCAGCGGCAGGGCATCGGTGATGCGCTCGTCGGGCAGGAACTCGCCGATGGTGCCGGTCGAGGAGACATACACTTCGCTGGCCTTGCAGCCGAACAGGCTGCAGGCAGCATCAACGGTCCGCGCCACCGAGGCCTCGCCGCGCACGCCGGTAAAAGCGTTGGCGTTACCGGCATTGACCACCAGCACCCGCCCACGGCCCTTTTGCAGCGCCTGCGCACACCAGTCCACCGGTGCCGAGCGGGTTTTCGAGGTGGTCAGAACCCCGGCTGCCTGCGTGCCTGCGGGCATTTCCAGCACCAGCAAGTCCGTTCGGCCCTGATAGCGGATCCCGGCCTGATGGCTGGCAAAGCGCACACCCGGCAGTTCGGGCATGGCGGGGAAACCATCCTTGGGAGCAAGGGGGGACACGGCAGGGGTCTGGGCCATCGCGGCAACTCCGGACAAATCGGAAGACAAACGGGAGAAACGGCAGCGCAGCCCCCGGGGCCGTGCCTGCCGGACATCACTTTAGGGGGTCGCCATCGCCAAAACCAGCGACAGCATTACGACAGTTCATAAAACAGGCGGAACCTGACGGGACGCAAACGCCGCCCCGTCAGGCATCCTCACCTTACTTCGCGTCGGGAGCCTTGGCTTCCGGAGCGGTGATCTCGACCTTGGCGTTCTTGCGCAGCTCGCCAACGATTTCGTCAATCACGCCATCAGCCATCTGGCCGCGCAGCTGTTCCTTGACCTCTTCGAAGGCCGGCGGAGTGCTCTTGCGGCGGTCTTCAACCTTGATGATGTGCCAGCCGAACTGGGTCTTCACCGGCTTGTCCGACACATCGCCCGGCTTCATCGCAAACGCCGCTTCGGCGAATTCCGGCACCATCGAGCCCTTGCTGAAATAGCCCAGATCGCCACCGCGCTTGCCCGAACCATCGTCCTTGCTGTCAGACTTGGCGAGGTCTTCGAACGACGCGCCCTTCTTCAGCTTTTTGATCAGTTCGTTGGCCTTCTTTTCGTTGTCCACCAGAATGTGGCGGGCGTGGACTTCGTCTTCCGGCGGATTGTTCTTCAGCAGGTCGTCATAGGCGGCGCGCAGCTTGTCGTCGGTCAGACGCTTTTCGACTTCGCGGGTCAGGAAGGCGCGCTGCATCAGGCTGTCACGCACCTGATCGAGCTGCTTCTTGAACTCGGCATCGTCGGCCACGTTGGCCTTCTTTGCCGCCGACAGCAGCAGACGCTGGCTGACCGCCTGATCGACGAGGTTGGCAAAGATGCTTTCCAGCGGCATCGCCTGAATCTGCGGCATCTGCTGGGCCATGCGATCCTTCATCGCAACGATTTCGGAGCGGTGAATTTCGCTCCCGTCCACCTTGGCGACCACCGGATCATCCGCTGCGAACGCAGGGGCCGCAGCCATCAGAAACACGGTTGCGGCAGCAGCGGCGCGCAGCGCGGTCTTCAACATGGGGAATGTCCTTCCATCAACGGAAAAGAAGAAATTGGCAGGAGCGCAAATTCAGCACAGCTCCCGGCTGGTGGCAAGGGGCGCTCTGGTAACTTTCCGTTTATCAACCGATCCTTTGGTGAAAATCCTACGCACCGCCGTCAGCAGTACGGTATAAGGGCGGTCACGCCTGCCCCCTGTTCCTGTCAGACTGTGTGATTCCCCTCCGATGCTTTTCAACAGCCCGCTGTTCATCCTGCTGTTCCTGCCGCTGGCGCTGGCAGGCTATTGGGCGCTGGCCCGGCAGACGACAGCCCGTCTGTGGTTCCTGAGTGCCGCATCGGTTGCCTTTTATGGCTACTGGAACTGGCTGGATGTGCCGCTGCTGCTGGTGTCGGTGCTCGCCAACTGGAGCCTGAGCACCGTCTTTGGCCGCCTGTCTGCCGCCGCCGTCCAGCGCCGCCGCCTGCTGGTGCTGACCGCCGTCTGTGGCAATCTGGCGGTGCTGGGGGCTTACAAGTATCTGGTGTTCTTTGCCAGCACCCTGACAACACTGACCGGCTGGCCGGAAACGGCCCCAACGGCTTGGTCGTTGCCGCTGGGGATCAGTTTTTTCACCTTTCACCACATCATCTACTGGATGGACCTGAAACGCGGGCTGGCACCGGTCTATCCCTTGCGCGACTACGCGCTGTACATCACCAGCTTTCCGCAGATTCTGGCCGGGCCGCTGGTGCGCAACCGCGAGATCGTGCCGCAGTTTGCCCTGCCGCCCTGCCGCCCCGGCTGGCAGCAACGCTGTATGCAGGGGGTGACACTGTTCGTGATCGGACTGGGGAAAAAGGTGTTTCTGGCCGATGCGCTGGCCGCCCTGTCCAACCCGTTGTACGCGCAGGCGGGCAAAGCCGCCCTCGGCACCACTGAGGCCTGGACCGCCGTGCTGGCGTTCAGCCTGCAAATCTATTTCGACTTCTCGGGCTATTCCGACATGGCCATCGGGCTGGCGCTGATGCTGGGGATGGTGCTGCCGCTGAACTTTGATGCTCCCTATCGTGCCACCAGCCTGCAGGACTTCTGGCGGCGCTGGCACATGACCCTGTCGCGCTTTCTGCGCGATTATCTCTATATTGCCTTTGGCGGCAGCCGCCATGGCCTGTGGCGCCAGTGCACTGCCCTGATCGCCACCATGGCCCTTGGCGGGCTGTGGCATGGCGCGGGCTGGACCTTTGTGCTGTGGGGACTGGCGCACGGGGTGGCGCTGGCCGCCGGTGCCCTGTGGCGGCGCTGGCTGTCCGCCGTCCCGGCCCTGCTCGGCTGGCCGCTGACCATGCTGTTTGTCGCCCTGAGTTGGGTGCTGTTCCGCGCTCCTGACCTGACCACCGCCAGCCATATCCTTGGCAGCCTGTGGCCGAGCGGAACCCTCACCCCGGCCCCCGGTGGCGGAAGAACCTTGCTGTTGGCGGCATTGGTCGCCATCATCGGTCCGACCAGCTGGCAGATGGTCAACCGTCTGCGTCCCCGCCCGCTGTGGGCGGTGATCATGGCGGTGGTGCTGGTGCTGGCCCTGTTGAAAATGCGTGATGGAGCGTATGAGTTCATCTACTTCCAGTTCTGAGGCCCGTCGAGACAGCGACGTGCCGACCATCAGCGCCGACCTCAGCCAGTCCGTGGCCTGGGGCCGGTTCCTGCGCGTGTTCGCAGGCTGCGCGCTGGTGCTGGGGCTGGGAGTGGTGGCCGGTCTGGTCGCGCTGGACCCCTATGGTGCCGGGCAACCGGTTTCGCTGGGCCAGAAACAGGCGACTCCGACCCGCCCGCCCAAACTCAACCCCCGCCTTGCCGGAGCTGGTCGCACCCTTGACCCGCAGTTCGGTGGGCTGATCGTCGGCAATTCCCACAGCCAGCTCCTCGACCCGGCGCGGATTGGCGCACAGAGCGGCATCCCGTTTGCCTCGCTGTCGATGCCCGGCACCGCCTCGCGCGAGCAACTGGCGGTGCTGGACTGGATCGCCCTCCGGCGCGGACAGGATGATCGTGCCCTGTCGGCGCTGGTGGTGGTGCTGGATGACTGGTGGTGTAACGCCCAGGGGGCCTATGAAACCGGCCATGCCTTTCCCTACTGGCTGTACAGCGCCGATCCGCTGGCCTATCTGGAAGGCTTGCTGCGCTGGGAAAGTCTGGAAGCTGCTGGCGGCAAGCTGGGCCTGCTGCTGTCCGGCAAGGCTCCGGCCTCTGGCCGGGCCGATGGCTATATGGATTATGAGCAGGAGATGGTGGACGATCGGTCTGCCATCCTCGCCCGCCTGCAGGCCCCCGGTGATTACCATCACCTTGGGGACGCCCCGCCTCCGGCCGCCGCGACCTTGAAAGCCACGCTGGCCCGCCTGAACAGCAGCACCGCCGTGGCGCTGGTGATGACCCCGGTCTACTCCCCCATTCTGCCCGCCTCCGGCAGCGTTGAGGCCCGCCGTCTTGAGGCCTGCAAGGCGGCCTTTGCCGACCTTGCCAGCAGCCGCCCGCGCACCGTCTGGCTGGACCTGATGCGCGAAACCCCGGAAACCCGTGATCCGGGCCTGTTCTGGGATACCAGCCATTACCGCAGCGCCTTTGCCCGCCAGATCGAAAACATTCTGGCCGCCCGCCTCCGACTGCTGCACGCCGAAAGCCCCCATCGGGACCCCCCCGCCTGATTGACAGTCCGCTGATGCGGTTCTATCTGTCTGATGGTTTCATCAGGCGCTTTCTTCCTGAGGTTTGGCTTTATTTTCGAGGTATTCATGTTCGGTTCCGTGTTGCGGCGTTTGTTCGGTTCGTCAAACGATCGCTTTGTCAAAACGCTGCGTTCAACCGTTGCCGCAATCAATGCGCTGGAACCCGAGGTGCAGGCCCTGTCCGACGAGGAATTGCGCGCCCGGACTCCGTGGTTCCGCGAACGTCTGGAAAAGGGCGAAACGCTCGACGACCTGCTGGTCGAAGCCTTTGCCACCGTGCGCGAAGCCTCGCGCCGGGTGCTGGGGATGCGCCACTTTGACACCCAGTTGATGGGTGGTCTGGTTCTGCATCAGGGCAAGATTGCCGAAATGAAGACCGGGGAAGGCAAGACGCTGGTGGGAACCCTGCCGGTGTACCTGAACGCCCTGACCGGCGACGGCGTGCATGTGGTGACGGTCAACGACTATCTGGCCAAGCGCGACGCCGAATGGATGAGCCGCCTGTACCGCTTCCTTGGCCTCAGCACCGGCATCATCACCAACGAGCTGCTCGATGACGAGCGCCGGGCCGCCTATGCCTGTGACATCACCTATGGCACCAACAACGAGCTGGGCTTTGACTACCTGCGCGACAACATGAAATTCCGTCTGGAAGACATGGTACAGCGCGAGTTTGCCTATGCCATCGTTGACGAAGTCGACTCGATTCTGGTCGATGAAGCCCGCACCCCGCTGATCATTTCCGGCCCGTCGGAAAGTGCGACCGATCTGTACGTGGCGGTCAACGCGCTGATCCCGCACCTGAAGCCCGAACACTTCGAAAAGGACGAAAAGGCGCGCAGCGTCACCTTTACCGAAGAGGGCACCGAATACATCGAAGCCCTGATGCGCAACGCCGAAATCCTGCAGGAGGGCAACCTGTACGACATCGGCAACGTCTCGCTGGTCCACCACGCCCAGCAGGCCCTGCGCGCCCACGTGCTGTTCACCCGCGATGTTGATTACATCGTCAAGGACAACAAGGTGGTGATCATCGACGAGTTCACCGGCCGCATGATGGAAGGCCGCCGCTACTCCGAAGGTCTGCATCAGGCGCTGGAAGCCAAGGAACAGGTGACCATCCAGTCGGAAAACCAGACGCTGGCCTCGATCACCTTCCAGAACTTCTTCCGCCTGTATCCCAAGCTGGCCGGGATGACCGGCACCGCGATGACCGAAGCGTCCGAATTCGGCGAAATCTACGGGCTGGAAGTGGTCGAAATGCCAACCAACCGTCCGTTCGCCCGCGACGATCAGGACGACGAGGTCTATCGCACCGCCGTCGAAAAATACAACGCCATCGCCGAACTGGTCGCCGACTGCGCTTCACGCAACCAGCCCTGTCTGGTCGGCACCACCTCGATTGAAAAGTCGGAATATCTGGCCGAACTGCTGCGCAAGAAAAAGGGCATCAAGGCTCAGGTGCTGAACGCCCGCTACCACGAACAGGAAGCGTTCATCGTCGCTCAGGCCGGGGTGCCGGGGGCGATCACCATCGCCACCAACATGGCCGGTCGCGGCACCGACATCCAGCTCGGCGGCAACCTCGAAATGCGCCTGTGGCACGAACACGGCATCACCCCGGGCGAAGTGCCGGAAGATGACCCGCGCGTGGTCGCCATCAAGGCCGACATCGCCACCAAAAAGGAACAGGCGCTGGCCGCTGGCGGTCTGTTCGTGATCGGCACCGAACGCCACGAAAGCCGCCGCATCGACAACCAGCTGCGTGGCCGGTCGGGCCGTCAGGGCGATCCGGGGGCCTCGCGCTTCTTCCTGTCGCTGGAAGACGACCTGATGCGCATCTTCGGCTCCGAGCGCATCGACGGCATGTTGCAGAAGTTCGGCCTGAAGGAAGGCGAAGCCATCGTTCACCCGTGGATCAACAAGGCGCTCGCCAAGGCCCAGCAAAAGGTCGAAGCCCGCAACTTTGACATCCGCAAGAACCTGCTGAAGTTTGACGACGTGATGAACGACCAGCGCAAGGTGGTCTATGAACAGCGCCGTGAACTGATGCAGGCCGACGACCTGTCGGAAGACACCAAGGGCATGCGCGAAGAAACGATCGACGATATCGTTGCCCGCTGCATCCCGGCCAAGGCGCTGCCGAACCAGTGGAACGTCACCGGCCTGCACGAAGAATGCCTGCGCATCTTCAACCTGAACCTGCCGGTTGCCGAGTGGGCCGAGGAAGAAGGCATTGCCGACGAAGAAATTCGTCAGCGCATTGGCGATGCCGTCGAAGCCAAAATGAACGACAAGATCACCCGTTACAGCCCGGAGGTCTGGCAGAGCATCGAAAAGAGCATTCTGCTGCAACTGCTGGACCAGATCTGGAAAGAGCACCTGCTGCAACTCGACCACCTGCGTCAGGGGATTTCGCTGCGCGCCTATGCCCAGCGCGACCCGCTGAACGAATACAAGTCCGAAGCCTTTGCCCTGTTTGAACAGATGCTGGCCCACCTGCGCGAGCGGGTGACGCAGGTGCTGGCGATGGTCGAAATTCAGGTCACCCCCAGCGAAGACCAACTGTTCCCGCACGAGCAGGGCGAAAGCCACCCGCAGGCTGTCGAGTCAGCGGCGGCTCCGGCCCCGGCGGCAGGAAGTTCGGTATGGGGCAATGTCTCGCGCAATGAACCCTGCCCGTGCGGTTCGGGCAAGAAGTTCAAGCATTGCCATGGGGCGCTGAAGTAAAGCCATCTGATTTTCTCCGTGTGGCCCGCCAACCGGCAGGCCGCACGGGCAGAGCAAGGAGAACCCCGTGAGCAAGATTCTGGTGACTGGTGCCGATGGCTTTATCGGCTCGCATCTGGTCGAAGAACTGATCCGGCAGGGCCGCGAGGTGCGCGCCTTTGTCTATTACAATTCGTTCGACAGCTGGGGCTGGCTCGATACCCTGCCCGCCGACATCCGCAACAGCCTTGATGTGTTCCGGGGCGACGTGCGCGATTCCCTGTGCGTCCGCAAGGCCGCCGAAGGCTGCGACAGCATTCTGCATCTGGCCGCCCTGATCGGGATTCCCTATTCCTATCAGGCACCGGATTCCTATGTGGATACCAATATCAAGGGCACGCTGAACGTGGTGCAGGCCGCCCGTGATCTGGGGCTGTCGAAAGTCACCGTCACCTCGACCAGCGAAACCTATGGCACCGCTCAGGTCGTGCCGATCACCGAAGACCACCCACTGGTCGGCCAGTCGCCCTATGCCGCCACCAAGATTGCCGCTGACCAGTTGGCCCTGTCCTACTGGCGGTCGTTTGAAACGCCGGTGGCGGTGGTGCGCCCGTTCAACACCTATGGCCCGCGCCAAAGCGCCCGGGCGGTGATCCCGACCATCATCACCCAGATTGCCGCCGGTCAACGCCAGATTCGTCTCGGCTCGCTGCACCCGACGCGCGACTTCAACTATGTGCGCGACACCGCCCGCGGCATGATTGCCGTCCATGACAGCTCCGCCTCGCTGGGTGAAGTGATCAACATCGGCTCCGGCTTTGAAATCAGCGTGGGCGACACCGTGCGGATGATCGCCGAGGTGATGAATGCCGAGGTCGAAGTGGTGTCCGATGATCAGCGCCTGCGTCCGGGCCTGAGCGAAGTCGAACGCCTGTGGGCCTGCAACAAAAAGGCCAAAGCCCTGCTGGGCTGGGAACCGGAATTTGGCGGGCTTGACGGCCTGCGCCAAGGGCTGGCCCTGACCGCCGAATGGTTTGCCAATGACGATAACCGCCGCCGCTATAAAGTGGGGGCCTACACGGTCTGACACCCATGTCCTTACCCGACGCCATCCTTGGCACCCTGCGTGCCGTCCTGCCTGCGGCCCCGTTCACGCCCCTGCACGAGCCGGAGTTTCGCGGCCACGAGTGGGACTATGTCAAAGACTGCATTGATACCGGCTGGGTGTCGTCGGTCGGGGCCTATGTGGACCGCTTTGAACGGGATCTCGCCGCTGCCTGTGGCACCGCCCACGCGGTGGCGGTGGTCAATGGCACGGCTGCCCTGCATGTGGCGCTGGAGCTGGCCGGCGTCGGGGCCGGGGACGAGGTGCTGTGCCCGTCGATCACCTTCATCGCCACCGCCAATGCCATCAGCTATTGCGGGGCGGTGCCGCACTTTGTCGATATCGAGGAAGCCAGCCTTGGCCTTGATCCGCAGGCGCTGGAACGGCATCTGGAGCAAATCGCCGAGCAGACCGCCGACGGCTGGCGCAACCGCCTGACCGGTCGACGGCTGGCAGCGGTGGTGCCGGTCCATGTGTTCGGCCATCCGGTGCGCATGGCCGAATTGCAGGCGGTCGCCGCCCGTTTCGGCCTGCCGGTGATCGAAGACTCGACCGAGGCCCTGGGCTCAACCGTCAACGGCAAGCCGGTCGGCGGCGATGGCCTGCTGGGTACCCTCAGCTTTAACGGCAACAAGATCATCACCTCGGGCGGTGGCGGGGCCATCCTGACCAACGACCCCGATCTGGCCCGCCGGGCCAAACACCGCACCACCACCGCCAAAAAGCCCCATCGCTGGGACTTTGTGCACGATGAAACCGCCTATAACTACCGACTGCCGAACCTGAACGCCGCCCTTGGCTGCGCCCAGCTGGAACGTCTCGACGATTTCACCGCCCGCAAGCGGACCCTCGCCGGACGCTATGCCGATGCCTTCCGCCCGCTGTCCGGGGTGAGGTTCTTTGAAGAACGCCCCGGCACCACTGGCAATTACTGGCTGAACGCCATCCTGCTGGACGATGCCGAACAGCGCGACCCGGTGCTGGCGACCCTGAATGATGCCGGGTTCCAAAGCCGCCCGCTGTGGACGCCGATGCATCAGCTCGACATGTACCGGGCCTGTCCGCGTGCCGACCTGTCGGTCAGCGACGCCCTGAGCGGCCGTCTGGTCAACATCCCCAGCAGTCCGAAACTGGCCGATGCGGTCGCATCATGAGCCGCCGGATTTGCATCGTCACCGGCTCGCGGGCCGAATATGGCCTGCTGTACTGGCTGATGAAGGACGTGCAGGCAGCCCCGGACCTCACCTTGCAGGTGGTGGCCTCGGCGATGCATCTGGCGCCGGAATTTGGCCGCACCGTTGACCAGATCCGGGCCGATGGCTTTACCATCGATGCCGAAGTCCACATGCTGGTTGCCGGGGATTGCCCGCTGGCGATTGCCAAATCGCAGGGGCTGGGGATCATCGGCTTTGCCGACGCCTTTGCCCGTCTTCAACCCGACGCCATTGTCCTGTTGGGCGACCGTTTCGAAGCCTTGGCTGCCGCCACCGCCGCCACCACTCTGCGCATTCCAATTGTCCATTTGCATGGCGGCGAAACCTCGGAAGGGGCGATTGACGAAGCCTATCGCCATGCGATCACCAAAATGGCCCACCTGCACTGCGTTGCCGCCCCGGCCTATGCCCGGCGGGTGATCCAGATGGGGGAACAGCCCGACCGGGTCCATGTGGTCGGGGCACCGGGGCTGGATACCTTCCTGCGCCTTGAGCTGCCGGACCGCGCGACCCTGTGTGCCGATGTCGGCCTTGACCCGGCCCGCCCGCTGTTCGTCATCACCTACCATCCGGCAACGCTGGCCGATGCCTCGCCGCTGCCCGCGCTGGAAGAACTGCTCGCCGCCCTGCATGCCTGTCCGGACGCCAGCCTGCTGATCACCAAAGCCAACGCCGATGCTGGCGGACAGGCGATCAATCAGAGGCTGGAACGCTTTGCTGCCGAAGAGGGCGGGCGGGTGGTACTGGTATCCTCGCTGGGACAACGGCGTTACCTTGCTGCCCTGAAGGCCGCCGCACTGGTGATCGGCAATTCGTCCAGCGGCCTGATCGAAGCCCCCGCCGCCGATGTGCCCACCATCAATCTCGGCAGCCGTCAGGCCGGTCGCCTGAAGGGGGCCAGCGTGCTGGACTGCGCCGAAGAACGCGCCGCCATTCTGACCGCCATCACCACCGCCCAGAGTGCCGACTTCCGCGCCCGCATGGCCGCCAGCACGCCGCCCTATGGTCGCCCGGCGGATACTGCCCGCACCATCTGTGCCCTGCTGCGCAGTGTGCCTCTGGGGGAAAGCCTGTTGATCAAGCGTTTCCATGACCTGCCGGAGCACCCCTGATGAGCGTCTACATCATTGCCGAAGCCGGGGTAAACCATAATGGCTCGCTGGAAATGGCCTGTGAGCTGGTTGATCGCGCCGCCGACGCCGGGTCCGATGCGGTCAAGTTCCAGACCTTCCGCGCCTCGGCTCTGGTGACGCGCACCGCCCGCAAGGCCGATTACCAGATCGCCAACATGGCCGGGGCGGCGGAAAGCGACAACCAGCACGCCATGCTGAAGGCTCTGGAGCTGGACGAAGCGGCCCACCATACCCTGTTGGCCCACTGCCAGCGGCGCGGCATTGCCTTTCTGTCGACCCCCTTTGATGAAGACAGTGTCGACCTGCTGGTCCGGCTGGGCGTTGACCGCCTGAAAATTCCCTCGGGCGAGCTGACCAATGCCTCGCTGGTGCTGAAAGTCGCCCGCAGCGGATTGCCGGTCATTCTGTCCACTGGCATGGCCACCCTGCCGGAAATCGACGAGGCTTTGGGGGTACTGGCTTTTGGCTTGCTGGGACTGGAACAGCCCGGCCGGGCGGCCTTTGCCGCCGCTCGCCACCACCCCGACGCCGCCCGCCTGCTGACCGAACGGGTGACCCTGTTACACTGCACCACCGAATATCCGGCCCCGCTGAACGAGGTGAACCTGCACGCCATGGCCACCCTGCGCCAGCACTGCGGCGTTCCGGTCGGCTATTCCGATCATACGGCAGGCATCAGCGTTCCGGTGGCAGCGGCGGCACTGGGGGCATGCCTGATCGAAAAGCATTTCACCCTTGATCGCTCCCTGCCCGGCCCTGACCACCGGGCGTCGCTGGAACCCGCCGAACTGACCACCATGGTGCAGATGATCCGTGATGTGTCGATCGCCCTTGGTCAGCCTGAAAAGGCCCCGACACCATCAGAGGTCCGCAATGCCCGGGTAGCCCGGCGTTCGCTGGTTGCCCTGCGCCCGATTGCCAAAGGCGAGGTCTTTACCGCCGATGCCCTCGCCGCCCGCCGCCCGGGGACCGGACGGTCGCCGATGGATTACTTTGACCTGCTGGGCACACCTGCCTCCCGCGACTATGCCGCTGACGACCTGATTGATGACGGGGACCTATTCTGATGGCCGTAGTGGTGGTTGGTGCCGGAGGTCATGGCCGGGTCCTGATTGATGCCCTGCTATCGTGCGGGACCCCGATCCTCGGTCTGTGTGACCCCGGCCTTGACCCCGCCAGTCCCGGTCCCTTCGGGTTGCCGGTTCTGGGCGGGGATGATGTGCTGCCCAGCCTGTCCCGCAGTGAAATCCAACTGGTCAACGGCATCGGGTCCGTGCGCAACCTGTCGGCACGAGCCGGACTGTTTGAGCGGCTGAAAGCGGGCGGTTTTTCCTTTGCCTCTGTCATTCACCCCTCTGCCATCGTCAGCCGTTCTGCCCGTCTTGGCGAAGGCGTACAGGTCATGGCCGGGGCAGTCGTGCAATGTGACAGCGTGATCGGGGACAACAGCATCCTCAACACCCGCTCTGCCGTTGATCATGACTGCCGGATAGGCCGCCACGTCCATATTGCCCCCGGCTGTACCCTCAGCGGCGGGGTCACCGTCGGCGATCACAGCCATATCGGAACCGGTGCAGTGGTCATTCAGGGCATCACCATCGGACAGTCCTGTCTGGTGGCAGCGGGGACAACGGTCTACAGGTCATTGCCAGATCATCATCACGCCCGTTCAGAAAGCCGCACCCTTATAAAAGGGAAGACATAAGACGGACAGATCAAAGCCCCGGTTTTCCCCAACCCAGACTCTTGGACCAGCCGTGCGTTAAACCTGACGCAGACTGGTCTACTCTTTTTATCTGTCGCAGTGATTTTGCGCAAAACCGGTTCCCACTTTTGCGTTCACCGCTCTACATGATGATTTATCCTTATTTTCAGGGATAATCCTGTCCGGTGACGGCGATGAAAAAATGCATCAGACTTGCAGCGCTGCACTTCGTTCACCTTGGCTCGGCCTGCGTTCAAACACTGTAATATGAACTCAATATTATAATAATGATCAAAAAATCATGCACAACGCCGGCCATGCAACCATAGATATTTTTCAAAAAAATAGGCAAATTTATCCAACAAGAAATACAGCCGACCCTTAATATTTATTGGTCAAATCATTGAATAGTATGCATTATCATGCTATTCGTCTGGCGAGATATCTCTGAATTCCCGGGAAGGCAACCCTATGATCGATGGCCTGAAAGTTTTGGCCCTGATCCCTGCGCGCGGTGGATCAAAGGGGGTTCCCCGCAAAAACATCCGTGACCTGGCGGGTAAACCGCTGATCGCATGGACCATCGAAGCCGCCCTTGCCTCCCGCTATATCGATGATGTCGTTCTGTCTTCGGATGATGCCGAAATCATCGAAACCGCTGTTGCATGGGGTGCCTCGGCTCCGTTTGTCCGTCCGGCTGAACTGGCAACAGACAGCGCTGACAGCCTTTCCGTTGTCCGCCATGCCCTGCAGACATTGCCCACCACCTACGACGTGCTGGTGCTCCTGCAGCCAACCTCTCCCTTACGCAGCACAGCAGATATTGACGGCGCGATTGGAACCTGTCTACAAGCTGGGGCTGCCACATGCGTCAGTATTTGCGAGGTCGAAAAAAGCCCCTTCTGGATGATGGAAATTCAGGGGAATGGCCGCCTTTCGCGTTTACTGGCTGACAAGCCACTGCCAACCCGCCGTCAGGATGCTCCGGCATCATACACCCTGAACGGTGCTGTTTATGTTGCCCGGTGTTCTGATCTGTTGGCCGGAAATGGCTTTCTTGGTGATGACACGGTTCCATGGATCATGCCAAAGGAACGATCCTTCGACATTGATACCGAATTCGACCTGAAGTACCTGCGATTTTATCTCTCCGAGGGCCAGAATGGCTAAACACCTACGTCATCATACAATCGATTACTCTTTGTTTACGCCATCAGCCACAGCCCTCCCGACACGCTACGGATTGCCGCAACAGGTCCATTTCTGCAAAAAATGCGTTATTTCCAACCAGCGTCCCAATTCAGCCGTGGAATTCCAGCATACGGCCTCTTCACGCAAGGCCACCATCAACTTTGATGATGATGGTGTCTGTGATGCGTGCCGGGTTGCTGAACAAAAGAATCACGGCATCGACTGGGAAGACCGTGAACAGCAGCTACGAGCCCTGTGCGACCGATATCGCCGGACCGATGGCCACTACGACTGCCTTGTTCCCGGATCAGGCGGGAAAGACAGCTTTTATGCCGCCCATATCCTGAAGAACAAATACGGTATGCATCCGCTAACCGTTACCTGGGCTCCGCATGTCTACACCGATTGGGGATGGCGGAACTTCCAGAGCTGGATTCATGCCGGTTTCGACAATTACCTGCACACTCCGAACGGCCAGTCGCACCGACTGTTGACCCGTCTGGCGGTCGAAAACCTGTTCCATCCGTTCCAGCCCTTCATGCTGGGTCAAAAGAACCTCGCCCCCAAAATGGCCGCGCTGTTCAATATTCCGCTGGTTTTTTATGGCGAAAACGAAGCCGAATACGGAAACCCGCAAGGCGACTCCTCCAGCGCGCAACGGGACTGGACCTATTTCACCTCCTCGGACAAAAACAATATCTTCCTTGGCGGTACCTCGGTGCAGGAGCTGATCGAAGACTATGGCGTCGAGGAAGTCGATCTTCAGCCATACCTGCCCGCCGATCCGCAACAAATCCAGGACAAGGGCATTAACGTCCATTACCTTGGGTATTACCTGAAGTGGCATCCGCAAAGCTGCTACTATTACTCTGTAGAACACGGCGGTTTTGAGGCCAGCCCGGAGCGGACTCCGGGAACGTACTCCAAGTACAACTCCATTGATGATCGTATCGACGACTTTCATTATTACACCACCTTCATCAAGTTCGGCATCGGACGGGCAACCTATGACGCCGCGCAGGAGGTGCGCTCCGGGGATATCGAACGGGAAGAGGCCGTGGCTCTGGTCCGGCGCTTTGATGGCGAGTTTCCATCGCGCTTTGCCGACGAAATTTTCCGCTATCTGAGCGTTGATCCACAAAAGACACCGCATGCCGCCCGGATGTTTGAACAGCCAGAGATGGATCGTGACTATTTCATGCATCTGGCAGATCGTTTCCGTTCGCCGCATTTGTGGCACTATGAAAACGGTGTCTGGGGCCTGCGCCACACCGTCACGGATCCAGCACCAACCGGCACCTCTTGTCTGGACTGAACCATCATGGGCAATGTTCGTCTGATCGCCCGTCTCGACGTCAAAGGTCCGAACCTGATCAAGGGCATTCATCTTGAAGGCTTGCGGAAGGTCGGCAATCCACACGAATATGCCCAGCGGTATTATCAGGCGGGCGTCGACGAACTGCTGTACATGGACATCGTTGCCAGCCTGTATGGCCGTAACGGGCTGTGTGATCTGGTGCAAAAGGCCGCCGAAAACATCTTTATCCCGATCACCGTTGGCGGCGGTATCCGTTCCATTGTTGATATTGAACAGATGCTCCGCTGCGGAGCGGACAAGGTGGCCATCAATACCGCCGCCATTCACCGCCCGGCCCTGATCAGCGATGCCGCCCGCCGGTTCGGGTCGCAATGCGTAGTCTTGTCGATCGAAGCCAAGCAAACCCCGTCAGGAACAGGCTGGCTGGCCTTTACCGACAACGGGCGCGAACATACCGGACGGGATGTCGTTGACTGGGCCAAAGAAGCGACCGAGCTGGGAGCTGGTGAAATCCTGCTGACCTCCATTGATCGCGAAGGAACCCGTAAAGGCTTTGACCTTGATCTGGTGCGCACAGTCTCCGAAGCGGTGAATGTCCCGGTGATCACCAGCGGCGGGATGGGGGCTCCGGATCACCTGATTGACGTGGTCAAGACCGGCCGGGCCGATGCCGTTGCCATGGCAGACATCCTGCATTATGGGCGAATGCCCTATGAACAGATTCGGGCAGCGGCCCTGACCGCCGGCATACCGGTGAGAACCAAATGAAACGCGTTGTTCTGGTTGATTACGGCGTCGGTAACCTGCTGAGCGTTGCCCGCGCCCTGAGTGCCTGTGACGGCGAGGTGACCATTTCCGGTGATCCGGCGATCATTGCTGCCGCCGACCGGCTGGTTCTGCCCGGTGTCGGTGCCTATGGTGATTGCATGGCCGAACTGGGTCACCGCGGCCTGACCGGGACAGTAAAGTCCTATGCCGACACCGGTCGCCCGCTGTTGGGCATTTGCGTCGGCATGCAGATCCTGTTTGAAGGCACAGAGGAATTCGGCTTTCACGCAGGACTGAGCCTCCTCCCCGGACAGGTACGCGCCATTCCGGCCACCACCAGCGACGGCCAACCGCACAAAGTCCCGCATATTGGCTGGACGACCATCACTCCACCGGCAGGGCAGGATGTCGATTCATGGCAGGACACCATCCTGATGAATGTCGAACCAGGGAGCACCTGTTACTTCGTACATTCGTTCACTGCGCAGCCGACCATCCCCGCCCACCGGCTGGCCGATGCCGACTATCACGGACGAACGATCTCGGCGGCGGTCCACCGTGACAACCTGTCAGGTACGCAGTTCCACCCGGAAAAAAGTGGGCAGGTCGGTCTGTCAATCCTGAGCGCTTTCCTCAGCCTGTAAGCACAATGCTCTGGAGCATTGTGCGAAAAGTAGGAACCGGTTTTCGCAAAAACAATGCGACAGAACAAAAGGTTGGATCAGCGTGCCTGTGTCAGGTTTAACGCACGCTGATCCAGGTGTTTAGTCCCGCGTAATCCCACACAATTCATCGGTGGCAGTTTCGATGGTCTGACGAACCTGTTCGACAAAGGCCCGCTTGTCGAGGCCGACAGGCATGGGCGGCAGAACCCGCACCACCACTTCCCCCGGTGTCTTGACAAAGCTGTTGCGCGGCCAGACCAGACCACTGTTCAACGCCACCGGCACCACCGGAATCCGGTCGCCAAAACGGCCATACAGTGCCCCGACTCCCGGCTGCCACGGCTTTTGATCACCGGGGATGACACGGGTTCCTTCGGGGAAAATGACGATCTGATGGTTTTCGGCCAGCACGGCGTCCGCCTGCTTCAGCATCCCGCGCAGCGCCGAGGCTCCGGCATTGCGGTCAATCGCGATCATCCCGGTCTTGCGCATGTACCAGCCGACCAGCGGGATCGACAGCAGTTCCTTTTTCAACACATACACCGGATCGGCCAGCAGGATGTGAAAGAACAGGGTTTCCCACGCGGACTGGTGCTTGGACACCACAATGCAGGCGCCTTGCGGCAGGTTTTCCTTGCCTTCGATCCGCCAGCGTATCCCGACCAGCACCCGGGCACCACCAATCAGCCCGTTGAGCCAGATGCGCACCATCGAGGTAAAGGCGCGTTTGGGCAACACCACCAGCAACGGCAGATAGACCACTCCCATCAGCAGGGTCCAGACGATGTAGTAGATGTTGAACAGCACGGAACGAAGGGCGTTGATCACTCGGTCGGTCCTTTCTCGGGCGCAGGCAGGCCGGTGGTGGGCAAAGGTGGTACGGGATGAGCTTCTAGCGGGATTACGGGGGCAGATGCAAGAGGCTGATCCACCGGGCCAGCCGCAGGCGGGGCAATCCGGGCCAGCGGAGGCAGGCTGGTTCCTTGCGACAGTGCGGGTGGATGGCTGTTGTTCAGGGCCTCCTGCGGGCCATCCGGCAGCATCAGACGCAACCGGGCCACCAGATATTTATTGTACTCACTGATGAACAGACCGGCCGTACCGGGATAGGTCCACCAGGAGTCCTGTTTGACGCTGGCCGGAAACACCGGATGGGCAATGATGCGGGCGCGGGGCAAGGCCGCCTGAAATTCCAGCAGACTGCGCGGCATGTGATAGCTGGCCGTCACCAGCCGCAGGGAATCCATATGATGGGCGCGCAGCCAGACAGCAGTCTCGATGGCATTGCCGACGGTATCCCCGGCGACATGCCCGAGCAAAATGCGATTGCGCAGACCGGCCGGCAACGGAGCTTCTTCCTGCAACAGGGCATCCAGCGTGGTTTCGGGATTGACCCCGGACACGAACAACAGCGGTGCCCGCCCGTCTTTCAGCAGGGACAACCCCACCTTCAGCCGCTCGCTGCCGCCGGTCAGCACGACGATGACATCTGTCGGGGTGAGAGGATCCTCAACCACATCCGGCATTGAGGCGGTGTACCACACCAGGCCGGGGAACCACAGCGCCACCCCGAACAAAATCAGCAGGATCCCGCGTACCACCAGCGCCCACAGACGCTGCAACAAGGATCGCTCGTCAGGGAGAGGGGCCAGCTCTGCCATGGCTACAGCATGCCGGACAGTTGTCGCCGCACGGTGATATGGGCGGTGATCATCGCAATCAGACCGGCAATGACAGGAAAGCTGCCCAGCAAGGCCCAGGTCAGCGGAGCAATGGTAATCGCCGGGATCAATCCCCCTTGCAATCCTTCGGACAAACGGACAATGGCCCACAGGGTCGGCACCGCCCCCAGCAAGCCCCCCAACCCACCCAGCAGCCCTAGCGCCAACCCGCGCGAAGCAAACTGGCGGGCAATATAGCTGTCCGTTGCGCCGACGAAATGCAGGACTTCGATGTGGGGGCGATGGACTGCCAACGCTGTCCGGGTGGCGTAGATAACGGTGGTGGTGGTGGTAAACGACACCAGAGCGATCACCCCCCACGCCAGCTTTTGCAGGCCCTCGGCCAGACTGATCAGCTTGGACATCCACACCTGATGATCATCAATCGTCGCCCCCTCGACGGCATCCTTCAGGCGGGTTTGCAGCTCCTCCAGACTGGGGCGGGCCTGCGGGTTGAGGGTAACGTCAATCAGGCGCGGCGTTGGCAGTTCGTCAATCAGCTCGCGCGAGCCCAGCCAGGGCTCCAGCAGCGCAGCCAGCTTGTCTGCCGGAATTTCGCTCGCCGACACCACGTTGGGCAACGACTGCAACAGGCGCACGGCCCGCTCGACACGGGCAGCGGTTTCCTCTTTGGCCTTGGCGGTGGTGCCGATCACCGGGGGAATCTGCACCGTCAGCGTTCCGGCCACATCGCGGTTCCAGCGGGCGATCATGTCGGTCAGCCCCACCGACCCGGTGGTCGCCATTGCCGCAAAAAACACCATCAACGCAATCAGCCACGGCAGGAAACCGCCACTGGAATCCCGCGCAACCGGCAAGTCACTGCGAAACAGTCCCTTCAGCCCGATCCCGGCCATCATCCTTCCTCCGGCTGCAGGATACTCAGGCGGCCACCTTCCAGATGCAGGCGGGGGTGGCGCATCTGCCGCACCAGTTGCTCGTTGTGGGTGGCGATGACGATGGTGGTTCCCAGCCGGTTCATTTCCCGGAACAAATGCATCAGGCGAATGGCGGTGCGGTCGTCAACGTTGCCGGTCGGTTCGTCAGCCACCAGCAGATCGGGGCGGGTGATCACCGCCCGCGCAATGGCCACGCGCTGTTTCTGCCCGCCGGACAGCACCGACGGTTTCGCCTGCATGTGGCTGGCCAGCCCCACCCACGACAGCAGTTCGGGAACGTGCCGCTGGATTTCGGCTTCGCTGGCCCCGGCCACCCGTAACGGCAGGGCCACATTGTCGAGAGCCGACAAATGGTCCAGCAGACGGAAGTCCTGGAACACCACCCCCAGACGACGCCGAATGGCTGGCAGGCGGTGGCGGGGAGCCGAGGTGACATCCTGCCCGAACAACTCCACCGATCCGCGCGACGGGCGACGGGCAAGGTAGAGCAACGACAATAGCGAGGTCTTTCCGGCCCCCGACGGGCCGGTCAGGAAATGAAACGATCCCGGCGTCAGGGTAAGCGAAATGTCCTGCAGGATTTCAGGCCCATTGCCATACCGCAGCCCCACACTCTTGAAGCGGACCGTGTCATACTCGAACTGTTCTTGCTGCACCTGAAGCCTCTTTTTTGGTGGCCGAAGAGTGGCACAGCGCCGCCGTGACGTCCAGAGATGGCGCGCCAGTCCCGGCGATTCTGTTCGTATGACAGGACATCTACGGTGAAAGTCCGCTGACGCTTTGCACCCGCGCTTGTGTTACAGTCAGTGAACATCTATAAAAGACATTCATTTCGGGGCAACTTCTCACAAATCCATGGAACTCAACTGTCCGAACTGCACCACGCACTTCACCGTGCCGGACGATGCAATCGGCCCCAAGGGCCGAAAGCTGAAGTGCGCCATGTGCGGGCATACCTGGAAGCAAATGCCCCTTGGGTATGTGCCAGAGGAAAACACCCCCGCACCAGAGCCAAAGCGCACCGCACCGACACCCCCTCCTCCTCCGGTTGTTGAACCGGAACCGGACTTTGAGCCGGAACCCGATCCCGTCCCCGCGCCGTTGTCGTTCGAGGATGCGCTGGCCGATGCCCGCAACGCGCTGGCCGATGCCCGCAATGCGGAGCCGGACAGTGAGCCGATGCCGATGGAAATGCCGCCAGTGGGCCGCGTTCGCCCGGACCCTCTCGACGGTTACGCCGACGACGATCTGCCGATGGATTCCGACGCGAGGCCCCGGTCGATGTCGGATGATGATCCGTTGGCCGGACTGAATTTCGGCAGTGCCTTTGACGACAACGATGACGATTCCTTTGGGCGATCGACCGGGCCACGCAGCGACCTGGGGCGAACCCCACTTGACAGCGACCTCGAAGACCTGCTCGCTGCCGAACCCGAGCCGATCCCCGAACTGTTCGGGCGGTCATCAGTCGACGATGATGACGAAAGCTCGGATGGCAGCAAAAAGAACGGCGCGATGCTGTTCCTGGTGTTCCTGATTGTGATGATGACCGCGCTGGGGGCTGGAACATGGTTCGGCCGCTCGGCGATCATCACCAGCTTCCCGCAGGCCGAGAGCCTCTACAACATGCTGGGTATCACCGTCGATGCTCCGGGAAGCGGGTTGCAGTTCAAGGATGTCACCTCGGAATGGCTGAACCGCAACGGCGTTGATACACTGGTGGTCCGCGGCTTCATTGCCAACATCTCGTCATCGCCCAAGGCCATTCCGTCCCTGAGCCTGATCCTGTTCGGCCCCACCGACGAACCCGTCCAGCGGGCCATCATCGAACCACCCCAGCCCAATCTGGAATCCGGCATGACCACAGCCTTCCGGGTCCAGTTGGGAACGCCCGATGCCCGGGCCCGGCGCTTCGAAATGGACTGGGCCAAACCGGCCACCGACGACAAGAAGTAAAAGAAAAACGCGGCGCCTGATGGGTGCCGCGTTTTTCTTTCAATATCGAATGAATGGGGTCCGGGGCCGTAAGGTTCACAGCGCCAGACCACCAGCTCAGGCGAGAACCACCGCTGTTCCGTTCACGGCAACCAGCAGCATCGTTTTACTGTCGCCGCCGATCACCTGATAATCCAGATCAATCCCCACCACGGCGGTCGCCCCCATCGCTCGCGCCTGCTCGGCCATTTCGGCCAGAGCGGTATCTTTTGCTTCGCGCAGGGCATTCTCATAGCCACCGCTCCGCCCCCCGATGACATCGCGAATCGACGCAAAGAAATCACGGAACAGGTTGGTTCCCATCACCGATTCACCCGAAACGATCCCCAGATAGCGGGTAATGCTACGGCCTTCGACACTATCCGTCGTGGTCAACAAAACAGACATTCAAATCATTCCTTCCCGAAAGAAAACGGGAACCCCGGCGATGGCGCAGGATTCCCGTTCATCGTGCAAAAGCGCCACCCGCAAGGATGGCACCATTGATATGGCTAGACCAGCGTGCGTTAAATCTGATGCCACAGTACACAACAGTTGGTAAAGAATGGCAGACTGCCGTCCGCACCTGCCCGGGGGGCAAAGCCCCCGGACCCCCATTTTTTCTTTCAATATCAAAGAAATGGGGTCTGGGGCCTAAAGGCCCCAGCGAGGTGTGGAGCAGCGCTCCACATCCTTGTTTCCTTACTGTCGTGTACTGTGATCTGACGCGGACACGCTGGTCTAACTGTTTGTAGTGCCGCAGTGTTGTTGCGAAAACCGGTTCCCACTTTTCGCACAATGCTCTCATTAATGGCGGAAGTGACGCATCCCGGTGAAGACCATCGCCAGACCGGCTTCATCGGCGGCCTTGATCACTTCTTCGTCACGCACACTGCCACCTGGCTGGATCACAGCGGTCGCCCCGGCTTCGGCGGCAGCCAGCAGGCCGTCAGCGAAGGGGAAGAAGGCGTCCGACGCCACCACCGAGCCCTTGGCCCAGCTTTCGGCATCGCCAGCGGTCTTGGCTGCCTGTTCGGCGCGGAAGGCAGCGATACGCGACGAGTTCACCCGGCTCATCTGCCCGGCACCGACGCCAACGGTCATCCCGTTGCGGACATAGACGATGGCATTGGACTTGACGTGCTTGCCGACGGTGAAGGCAAACATCATGTCCTTCAGTTCCCGTTCGGTCGGCTGGCGCCTGGTCACCACCTTCAGCTCGTCAGAGATCAGGCGGTTGTCGCGGCCCTGCACCAGCAGGCCACCGGCCAGAGTCTTGACCAGCAGACCCGATGACTGCGGGTTGGGCAGACCACCGGTGCGCAGGACGCGCAGGTTCTTTTTGGTGCCGAGGATGGCGCGGGCGTCGTCGGTGATTTCCGGCGCGATGATCACTTCGAGGAACAGCTTGGCCAGTTCTTCGGCGGTTTCACCGGTCAGCGGCTGGTTGAAGGCCACGATGCCGCCAAAGGCGCTTTCGGTGTCACAGGAATAGGCCCGCAGATAGGCTTCCTTCTGCGAACCGCCCAGCGCCACACCACAGGGGTTGGCGTGCTTGACGATCACGCAGGCGGTGTCCTGGAACTCGGCAACCAGCTCGAATGCCGCGTCGGTGTCGTTCAGGTTGTTGTAGGACAATTCCTTGCCCTGCAACTGCTCGGCGCTGGCCACGCCCGGACGGGCTTCGGCATTGGCATAGAACGCCGCCACCTGATGCGGGTTTTCGCCATAACGCATTTCCTGCCGCAGCTCACCGGCAAAGGTGATCCGGCGCGGGAAGGTCTCGCCCAGCTGTTCGGCAAACCAGGTGCTGATCGCCGCATCATAGGCGCCGGTACGGGCATAGGCGGTTGCGGCCAGACGACGACGCAGGGCCAGCGTGGTGCCACCGTTGTTGGCTTCCATCTCGGCCTGCACCACCGCGTAGTCTTCGACGTCGACCACCACCGTCACCGCATCGTGGTTCTTGGAGGCGGCGCGGATCATCGCCGGGCCACCGATGTCGATGTTTTCAATGCAGTCATCAAAGGCCGCGCCCTTGGCAACGGTCGCTTCGAACGGGTACAGGTTGACCACCAGCAGGTCGATCGGCTGAATCTGGTGCTCGGCCATCGCCGCTTCGTGTACGGCGTTGCCGCGAATCCCCAGCAGGCCACCGTGCACCTTGGGGTGCAGGGTCTTGACGCGACCATCGAGCATTTCCGGGAAGCCGGTGTAATCGGCCACTTCGGTCACCGGGATGCCCGCCGCCGCCATTGCCTTGGCCGAGCCGCCGGTGGACAGGATTTCAACCCCTTTGCTAGCCAGAAAGCGCGCAAATTCGATCAGACCGGTCTTGTCCGACACGGACAGCAGAGCGCGGCGGATGGGCATAACAGACGACATGGGGCGAAAGCTCCTGTACGTTCAAAACGTGAGACGATGGTGGGACGGAAAAGTGCGCGCGTCATAGCATGGACGGCGGGCAATATCCGCAAGAAAATTCGGCAGGGCTGCCATTCCGGCCTGCCCCGGCGGGTTTATCGGCGAGTTTACCCGGCCACCGCCGCCGCCAGCCCCTGCTCGACCGTCTGCGGCGGTACCCAGCCACAGCGCAACCGCAGCGGCGTGCTATCGATCACCAGCGAGCCGAGCAGACGGTCAGCCACCGCCCCCTTGCCCAGCAGACGCAATCCCCAGCGCAGCAAACCGGGCGGCACCGACAGCAGGTGCGGCTGCACTCCCATCGCCCGCGCCAGACGGCGAATCAGCTCGGCGGTAGACAGGTCTTCGCCATCGCTGACCAGAAAGGTCTGACCAGCCGCCGCTGGATGATCGACGGCAACCGCCAGCGCCGACGCCAGATTGGCCAGCGAGACCAGCGACCGGCGGTTCTCCACCGCCCCCAGCGGCAACCATGTTCCCCGGCGCACCGCCGCCATCAGGCTGGCAAAGTTGGCCTTCACCCCCGGCCCGTAAACCAGCGGTGGTCGCACCACCACCCCTTCGAGTCCCGACGTGCGAACCACCGCCCACAGCGCCTGTTCGGCTTCGGCCTTGGAGAGACCATAGGGATCGGCAGGGTGCGGTTGATCATCGGCCTGATAGACCTGCCCCGGTCCGGTGCCGTCACCGTTGACCTTGATCGACGACACCAGCACCAGCCGCTGGGCCCCCGCCTCGACCGCCTGTTCGGCCAGGGCCTGCAAGCTGTCAGCATTGGCGTAGCGAAAGGCCGTCAGCGGATCTTCCGCCGTATCGTTCATCATGTGAACCCGTGCTGCCAGATGCAGCACCCGCTGACAGCCAGCCAGCGCCGGCCGCCAGTCACAGGCCAGCCCCCGGTTCAAATCCGGCGCCGGTACGGCAACCACCCCATCGGGCAACGGCCCGGCGGGTGGCTGGCGAACCGCCGCCCGAACCTGCCACCCTGCCGCCAGCAGGGCCGGTATCACCGCCTGTCCGACAAATCCGCTGGCCCCGGTGACCAGTACTGTTCCCTTGATCATCCCCGTTCTCCTTTAAGCAGGCCGCTATACAGCGCCACCACCGCGGCCCCCACCGCCTGCTCGGAATAGATCGTCTCGGCCTGTTGGCGGGCCACGGCTCCCATTTCCCGCCGCAAATCCGGGTCATCGGCCAACCGTTGCAGAGCCTGCGCCAGCGCCCTGGCATCACGCGCAGGCACCAGCAGGCCGTTTTCACCGTCCTGGACCAAAGCCCGGCAGCCGGGCACATTGGTACTGATCAGCGGACGAGCACAGGCGGCAGCCTCCAGCAGGGACTTCGGCATTCCCTCGCGGTAACTGGGCAGCACCGCAATATGCGCCCCCGCCCACAGCGTGGCAATGTCATTACGCCGACCAAGGAATTCCACCACCCCTTCCTCGGCCCATCCGGCCAGAACCGTTTCGGGGATACAGGCCGGGTTGGCCGGATCACGGTCGCCGGCAATCTGCACCCGCAATGGCACACCGCTGTCCCGTACCAGCCGGGCGGCGGCCACCAGCTCCCCCAGCCCCTTGTCCCACAGCAACCGACCAACGAACAGCGCCACCGGCGTTCCCGGCGGCTCGGGCGTCGGGGTAAAGGCGCTGATATCGACCCCCGAGCCGGGAATCAGCGTCACCGCCTGCGCCGGGACCAGCCCGGCATCGAGGAAATGCTGGCGGTCATCCTTGTTCTGCACCAACAGCACCGACCCCTGTCGGCGCAGCAGAAAACGGAAGGCCGCCGAGATCACCGGCTTTAGAATCCGCGCCTTCAGCGAGCGGGCGGTAAAGACAAACCCCAGCCCGGCCATGGCATTGACCACCTTGCCAACCCCGGCCAGCCGGGCCGCCAGCGAGCCGTACAGAACCGGTTTCATCGCCACATGATGCACCAGATCGGGCCGTTCCCGCCGGTACAACGCCCGCAGCTCGGCAATGGCTTTCAGTTCCTGCAGCGGATTTTTGCCCTGCCGGTGCAGCTCCCGCAATGGGAACAGGCGGAACCCTTCAGCCTCGATGGTTGCGCCATGGCGGTTCACCCGCGTTGCCACCGCCACATCAAATCCCGCTGCCCGGGCAGCCCGCGCCATCGGCAGACGATGCGAGCAGAAATACCAGTCTTCGGTCACCACAAACAGCAACAGGGGGCGTTTTGACATACCGCGATGTTCCTTTTTCCAGAACCGTCAGAGCATTGCGCGAAAAGTGGGAACCGGTTTTCGCAACAACAATGCGACAAAACAAAAGGTTAGAGCAGCGTGCCTGCGTCCGGTTTAACGCACGCTGCTCTAGACCAATGGGGACGGATAGCGGACGGTGACCGTTGTGCCCTGCCCGCTCACCGACACCAGCTCCACCGAGCCACCATGCAGTTCGACAAACCGCTTCACCAGCGCCAGCCCGATTCCGGCCCCGCTGTCCCCCGGTCCTTCCCGGTTGAAGCGGTCGAACAGGCCCTCTTGCAGGGCGTCGGGGATCCCAATGCCGGTATCGGCCACTGTGAACACCAGTTCATCACCATCGCGCATCGCCGCCACGATGATCTGGCCGTTTTCCGGAGTGTACTTGATGGCATTGCTCAGCAGGTTATAGAGCACCTGCTTCACCCGCGCCTCATCACCGACCATCGCCCCGGTTTCGGGCGGGCAGTCAAAATTGATGGTCAGCCCCTTGCGGCGGACCATTTCCCGCGTCATCCCCAGCACCGCCGCCAGCGCCGCATGCACATCAAACGTCGAACGCGACAGCACCATCTGCCCGGCTTCCAGCGTCACCAGATCGCTGATGTCATCAATCAGCATCACCAGTTGCCGCGCCGTTTCCGCCATGTTGCGGGCGTAGTCTTTCTGACGCGGGTTCAGGGTCCCGTAATATTCTTCGGCCAGAATCTCGGCAAAGCCCGACAGGGTGGTCAGCGGGGTACGCAGTTCATAGGACATGTTGGCCATGAACTGGGTCTTCAGGCGATCGGCTTCGATCAGGGCTTCTGCCCGCTCGCGCAGGGCCTTTTCCACCTGAGCAGTATCGGACATGTCGAGCAGGGTGAACAGAATGCCGCCGTCCGGCAGCGGAGCGCCCACCGTGTCCAGCGTTGGCCCCCCCGAATGGTTCAAGCGGGATTGCCGCAGGGTACGGTCCTGCGGAGGCGCCGCCAGCTGGTTGCGGATGTCGTCCCACACCGGCGATGAGCGCAGCCCCGGAACAGCCTGTTCCATCACCTGAGCCAGCGAGGGATGGGCCGAGGCGACATCGTCGGGTAGGCCCCACAGACGGGCAAAGGCCGGGTTGCACAGCCGCAGGCGGCCATCAGCCCCGAACACCGCCACCGCTTCATGCAGATGGTCGATGGTCTCCCGCTGGACGGCAATCAGCTCGTTGCGGCTGGCTTCCAGCGCCAGACGGTCGGTCACGTCTTCATAGGTTGCCAGCAGGCCACCCAGCGGATGCGGGGTCAGCACCCGCCGCAGGGTTTTGCCATCGGGCAGGTGCAGCAGGTCTTCCACCGCCTCCAGCAGCGATTTGAAGCGCCCCAGTTCGGCGTCCTTGAACGCCGGGTAGTCTGCCACCTCGGGCAACAGGCGGCGGGACCGCTGGGCCTCGAGAATTTCGCCATAGGTCGGGCTGCCTGCCAGCCAGCTTTCTTCCAGATGCCACAGGCGGGCATAGGCGGTGTTGTGGAAATGCAGCTGACCATCGCCACCGAAAATGGCAATCGCCGTTCCCAGCCGGTGCAGCACCATCGCGTGACTGGTCGCTTCCTGTTCCAGCGTCGAGCGCAGGGTTTCCAACCGGGTCATGTCCTGCGCCAGCCCGACGGTCATCCGCTCCCCCGCCACGCCGTGATCGGGCAACGGTGTTTCAGTGATTTCCAGCAATCGCCGCCGCCCGCCCAACACCACATGCTGGGAGCTTTGCCGCGCTTCGTTCGAGGCCCGCGCCGCCGAAGCCAGCACCCGCAGTTCCCGCCCGGCGGTCCCGCCCGCCAGTTCGCGTTCTTCGGCCTGCACCTGTTCCAGCGTTTCAGCCTCGACCGCCGCCAGAAAAGCCCGGTTGGCAAAGGTAATGCGCAGGTCGTTGTCGCGCAACCAGACCGGTGACGGCAAGCGGTCCAGTGCATCATGCAGGTGTTGGTGCTCGCGCTCCAGAACGGCTGTCCGTTCGCTCAGCAGGGCATAGGCCGCATCTTCGGCGGTGACATCGCGCATCCACACCAGATCGGCCAGTGGCGTCCCGTCATCGGCCACCGCCCGAATCCCCCAGGCGCGGATGTGGCGGGGCTGGGCCAGCAGGGCGGTGCCCCCCTGCCCGGCATCGGCAGACAGGTCCAGAGTCAGTTCAAAGCCGTCACCATCACTGCGCAGGCGGCTGACCACCGCCTGCAAGCGGGCGATGGAGGCCGGGACAAAGGAGTCAAGGACTTCGGGAAAAACGGCTCTCTGCCCGCCATACAGACCCAGCAACACCGCCAACCGGCGCGAGCATTGCCCCCCGGTCAGCGGATCGTCGTCGCCGTCGTCTTCGGTCGGCACCACCGACCGTGGCAGATGGAACCAGCCATACCAGCCATCGGGGGCACATTGCAGGCTTTGCTCCAGCATCTGCAAACGCAGGTCATACTGCTTTTGCTCGGCGTCAAAGCGCTTGCGCCGGACCATCGACCACCACAGGGCTCCCAGAACCGCAGCCGAGACTCCGATCAGTTCGACCATCGTCCCGGAGTCACTGGAAAAAAACGGCATTGCCCCCGGCATGGTCTGCCCTCGCCCCTGTTACTGGTTGTCCGCCAACACCGTACCCGCCAGATACAACGATCCGCAAATCAAAACCCGCCGCGGGGAGTCGCCTGCCGTTTGCCGCAAGGCCTCCAGCGCCGCGGCCACGCTGTCGCAAACCGCCACGTCGGCAATGCCTGCCTGCTGCCCCGCCGTCGCCACCAGTTCGGGCGACTTGGCGTTTGGTTCCTGTGGGACCGGCACCGCCCGCAGGCGGTCAACCTGCGCGGCCAGCGGGCGGAAAAAGCCTTCGGCGTCCTTGGGGCCCATCATCCCCATGATCATGTCCAGCGGCTGATCGGCCCAGCGCGGCAAAAAGCCCGCCAGCATCGCCCCCGCCTGCGGATTGTGCGCCCCATCGAGCCACAGTTCCCACCCGGCAGGCAGGGCATCGACCAACGGCCCCCGGGTCAGCCGCTGCATGCGCGCGGGCCAGGACACCGTGCGCATGCCGGTGGCCAGAGCCTCCAGCGCCGGGGTCAGGGACGCACCGGTGCGGGGATCGCGGGCCACCTCCAGCGCCGCCAGCGCCACCCCGGCGTTGGCAATCTGGTGATCGCCCAGCAGGGCGGGCAGCGGCAGGCGCCACGGCGCGCCACCGGCAATCGGGCTGTACACCAGCTGATCGTCCTCGACCCCCACCCGGAACGCTTCGCCCGCCACCGCCAGCGGCGCCTGCCGCTGCGCGGCCATCGCCCGCAGGACAGCATCGGCTTCGGGCACCTGCGCGGCGCTGACACAGGGGGTGTCGGCCTTGATGATGTGCGCCTTTTCCGTCGCAATCGCCGCCACCGTCGGCCCGAGGAACTGTTCATGATCCAGCCCGATCGGGGTCAACACCGTCGCCGCCGGACGTGCCACCACGTTGGTGGCATCCAGCCGCCCGCCCAGACCGGTTTCCAGAATCAGCACATCGGCGGGAACCTCGGCAAAGGCGGCAAAGGCGGCGCAGGTGGTGACCTCGAAAAAGGTGATCGGCTGCCCTTCGTTGACCGTCTCGATCCGTTCCAGCAGATCGGCCAGCGCGCCGTCAGAGATCATTTCCCCCGCCAGCGTGATGCGCTCGTTGAACCGCACCAGATGGGGCGAGATATAGCTGTGCACCCGCAACCCGGCCGCCGTCAGGCAGGCACGCAGATAGGCCACCGTCGAGCCTTTGCCGTTGGTTCCGGCGATGTGGATCACCGGCGGCAAACGCTCCTGCGGATTGCCCAGCGCCGCCAGCAGCCGCCAGACCCGATCCAGCGACAGGTCAATCAGTTTGGGATGCAGCAGGCCCAGACGGTCCAGCGCAGCCGCAGCCCGCCGGGCCGCCAGAGACGAAGAAGTCAAAACGGATCACCCCACACGATAAAAAAACACCATGCGCCTGTCTGGATGCCAGCCAGGCGCATGGTGCAGCACGCGACGGTCATGCCGGGAACGGCATGGCGTCAGATGTTATGCATCCGGAGCCGGCGGCGGCAGAATTTCGGCCCCTTTCGACCGTCCTGCGCTGTCGGCTTCGGCACCGCGACGCGGCAGGGTCACCACTTCGCCCACCGGGCCCCGGTTGCGCAGCAGGCCCAGCAGACGCCCCAGCGTCTCCTTCAGGTCATGACGCCGCACCACCATGTCGACCATCCCGTGGTCGCGCAGGTATTCGGCGCTCTGGAAGCCTTCGGGCAGCTTTTCACGGATGGTGTTTTCAATCACCCGCGCCCCGGCAAAGCCGATCAGCGCGCCCGGTTCGGCAATCTGGATGTCACCCAGCATCGCAAAGCTGGCCGTCACCCCGCCAGTGGTGGGGTCGGTCAGCAGCACGATGTAGGGCAGGCCATGTTCCTTGACCCGTTCGACGGCAACCGTGCTGCGCGCCATCTGCATCAGGGACAGAATGCCTTCCTGCATGCGGGCACCGCCCGAGGCCGGAATGACCAGCAGCGGCGAATCCTGCACCACCGCCAGTTCGGCAGCGGCCACCAGGCCTTCGCCGACCGCCATCCCCATCGACCCACCCATGAACGAGAAGTCAAAGGCGGCAACCACCACGTCCTGCCCGTTGATCTGACCGCTGGCAACGATGATGCCATCGGTTTCCCCGGTCTTGCTGCGGGCTTCCTTCAGACGCGACTGATAGGTCTTCAGGTCTTTGAACTTCAGCGGGTCTTCCGCCACCTTCGGCAGCTCGATCCGCTTGTAGGCACCGCCGTCAAACAGCAGTTCCAGACGCGCCTTGAGGCCAAGGCGCATGTGATGTCCACAGTGCGGGCAAACGCGCAGGTTCTTTTCCAGTTCACGGTGGAAAATCATGTGCTCGCAGGCCGGACACTTATCCCACAGGTTTTCCGGCACCTCGCGCGGGCGCACGAGCTGCTGGATCTTGGGACGGACAAAGTTGGTCAGCCAGTTCATACACTGGGCTCCCTATTTTTGGACCGCATGGACGGCGTCACCCAGACCACGCACGAAATCAACCACGGCATCAATGGCACCTGGCTTTGCCGACCCGTCGTCGGTCAGTCCATCAGCCAGTTTCTGGACCACCGCCGAGCCAACAACCACCGCATCGGCCACCTGCGCCATTTCGGCGCACTGCGCGGGCGTTTTGATGCCAAAGCCGACGGCAATCGGCAAGTCTGTCTTTTCACGCAGACGCGCAACAGCCTGTTCGACCACCGCGACATTGGCTGACGCCGTGCCGGTGACACCGGTAATCGAGACGTAATACAGGAAGCCGCCCGCTTGTTCCAGCACCGTCGGCAACCGGGTTTCATCGGTGGTCGGCGCGGTGAGGAAAATCAGGTGCAGCCCGTGATCCCGCAAGTGGACGGTCAGTTCCGGCGCTTCTTCCGGTGGCAGATCGACGATGATCAGGCCATCGGCACCGGCCGCAGAGGCCAGCGCGGCAAATTTCGCCACGCCTTTGCTGTAGATCGGATTGTAATAGCCCATCAGCACCACCGGAGTGCTTTTGTCGTCCTCGCGGAACGCCCGCAGGGCATCGAGCGTGCGGTCGAGCGAACCGCCCGAGGCCAGCGCCCGCAGCCCGGCAGCCTGAATCGCCGGGCCGTCGGCCATCGGGTCAGAAAACGGCATGCCCAGTTCGATGATGTCCACCCCGGCGGCGGGCAGCGACTTCAGCAGGGCCACCCCGTCCTCGTAGGACGGGTCGTTGGCCATGGTGTAAACCACCAGACCAGCACGCTTTTCAGCCTTCAGCTCGGCAAAGCGAGCGGACAAACGGTTCATGACGGTCACGTCGCTCATAGCTGCTCTCCCATCGCACGGGCAATCGTATTGACATCCTTGTCGCCGCGGCCCGACAGGTTGACCACCATCACGTGGTCGCCCGGCAGGGTCGGGGCCAGCTTCATCGCGTGCGCAATGGCGTGCGAGCTTTCCAGCGCCGGAATGATGCCTTCCAGTTTGGTCATCCGCTGGAATGCCTCGACGGCTTCGTCGTCATTGATCGGCACGTATTCGACACGCTTGATGTCATGCAGCCAGGAATGTTCAGGCCCGATGCCCGGATAGTCGAGACCGGCCGAGATCGAGTGGGCTTCGAGAATCTGCCCGTCGGCGTCCTGCAACAGATAGGTGCGGTTGCCATGCAGAACCCCCGGACGGCCACCGGTCAGGCTGGCAGCATGGGCCGGAGTATCAACGCCGTGACCACCGGCTTCGACGCCGATGATCCGCACACTGGGGTCATCGAGGAACGGATGGAACAGGCCGATGGCGTTCGAGCCGCCCCCGACGCAGGCCACCAGCGAATCCGGCAGGCTGCGGCCTTCCTGTTCCAGCAGCTGCTCCTTGACCTCTTCCCCGATGATGCACTGGAAATCGCGCACCATCGACGGATAGGGGTGCGGACCCGCCGCCGTCCCGATCAGGTAATAGGTGTTGTGAACGTTCGACACCCAGTCACGCAGGGCGTCGTTCATCGCATCCTTCAGGGTTCCGGCACCGCTGGTCACCGGCTTGACTTCGGCACCCAGCAGCTTCATGCGAAACACGTTGGGCATCTGCCGCTCGATGTCGGTCGCCCCCATGTAGATCACGCAGTCCAGCCCCATCAACGCGCAGACGGTGGCGGTGGCCACCCCGTGCTGACCGGCGCCGGTTTCAGCGATGATGCGGGTCTTGCCCATCCGCTTGGCCAGCAGGATCTGGCCCATGCAGTTGTTGATCTTGTGCGCGCCGGTGTGGTTGAGGTCTTCGCGCTTCAGATAAATTTTGGCTCCGCCCAGAACTTTGGTCAGGCGTTCGGCAAAATACAGCGGGCTGGGACGGCCCACGTAATGCTTCAGATAGTGATTGAGTTCGGCATGAAAGGCCGGGTCGGCCTGGGCCGCCAGATACTGCTGTTCCAGATCGAGGATCAGCGGCATCAGCGTTTCAGCAACGAAACGGCCGCCATGAATGCCAAAGCGCCCCTGAGCATCAGGACCGGAGCGCAGCGAATTTGCGAGGGTTTGGTCGGGCATGGGTGCCTGCCTGTTTTAGAGCAAATCCCGCGCAGATGACCCCATCTGCGACGATGCATTTGCTTGATCAACAACAACGGAGAGCGTTTGCAGTGACCGCAAGGGAGCGGAAAACGCTCTGGACGGTGAAAACAACCAGAGACGGGGGAAAGGGCATCCCCGTCCGCTCAGAGCATCAGACCCCGGTGACACACCAGCGCACTGCCCGCAACACCGCCCGCCGCATCGACCGCATCGGCGGACGACGGTAGGGGGCTGCCAAATGGCACCGGGGTTGCGAACAGTCGCTCATCATCCTGTCTGGCCTGAACCCATCTTTTCCTGCCGTCTCGAAAGGAGCGGCCCCGCTGGTCATCAAGGCTGCTCCGCTGGGGATCAGCCGTCAACCGCCTTGAAAAAGGCGGCAATCTTTTCCGGGTCCTTGACCCCCGGCGCGCTTTCGACACCGGACGACACATCAACCCCCGGCGCACCGCTGAGCCGAATGGCATCATCGACCGTTTCCGGCGTCAGGCCGCCCGCCAGCAACCACGGAATATCATGCGTCCATTGCTGCATCAAAGTCCAGTCAAAGGCAACACCGTGTCCGCCCGGACGATCGGCATCCTTCGGCGGCTTGGCATCGAACAGCAGATAGTCGGCAACGCTCAGATAGGCTTCGGCAGCCTTCAGGTCTTCGGCTGACGAAACGCCAATCGCCTTGATCGCTTCGACGGCAAAATCCAGCCGAATCGCCTCGATGCGCTCGGGCGTTTCCGAACCGTGGAACTGAATGATGTCGGGCCGCAGAATGCGGAACACCTGTTCCAGATCAGCGTCGGTCGGGTCAACGAACAGTCCGACAATGCGCAGATCATCAAAGATATCCGGCGGCAGGCCGTCCAGCAACTCGGCGGCCCGTTCCGGCGTCACGTAACGCGGGCTTTTCGGATAAAACACAAAACCGATCATGTCCGCACCGGACTCGATCGCAGCGTCCAGACCTTCTTCTTCGGTAAGGCCGCAAATTTTGACCATGGTCATGGGAATGCTCCTTACTTCGGCAATTCGGCAAGAATGCGGCGGCAGGCCGCCACCGGGTCTTCGGCACCAGTGATCGGACGTCCGATCACCAGAATGTCGGCCCCGGCGGAGATGGCTTCGGCCGGGGTCATGATGCGTTTCTGGTCATCGGTGGCCGCCCACGCCGGACGCACACCCGGCACGATCAGCTTGAAGTCCGGGCCACAGGCCGCACGGATCATTGCCGCCTCGTGGGCCGAACAGACCACCCCGTCCAGACCGCTGTCGCGCGTCAGGATCGCCAGTTCCCGCACCTGATCGGCCACCGGACGCACAATACCGCATTCGGCCATGTCGGTTTGATCCATGCTGGTCAGCACCGTCACCGCAATCACCAGCGGACGGGTGACAGCATGGATGCGGGCTCCCTCATCCGCGGCCTGGGCGGCAGCCGTCATCATCGTCCGGCCACCAATGGCATGAACGTTGACAATGCCCGGTGCCGTTTCACAGGCCGCGCGCACGGCCCCGGCAACGGTATTCGGGATGTCATGGAATTTCAGGTCGAGAAAAACCGGCAGGCCACTGGCCTTGGCCACCTGATGAACGCCCTTTACCCCGTTGGCGGTAAAGAACTCCAGGCCCAGCTTGATACCGCCAGCCACGTCGGCCAAAGCCGCCGACAGCGCGGTCGCGCGGTTCAGGTCCGGGGTGTCTACGGCAACATAAATCGGGTTGGGGGCAGGGTCGGCCATCGATTCGGATAGTCCTCTGGTTATGACTCTTCCGGTTATGGCACTAACCCGCCCCGCCCGCAAGCTCAGGCCATCTCGACCTCAACCATGCGGTCGAGCAAATCCACCACCCGCAACGTTGCCCCCAGACCGAACCATGCATCCAGATCGTCGCCTTCACGGGGGGTCTGCAATTGCAGGGTAAATTCCCCGAACATGCCGTCGCACAGGCCCTTGAAATGCGCGTCGGTGGCCTTGAACACATTCGGCCACGCCTTGGAGGTGACGCGGCGCACAAAAATCGACCGGGTCAGGCGTAAATCCTGAAAGGCGGTCAGCAGACGAACCAGAACCTTCATCAACAGGACACGACTGGGCGGATGGTTGAACAGGGCGGCGCGCAGATCGCGGTCGGCCACACCGGCAAACCGGCTGAGCAAGCGGCTGCTGTCGGCATTAAGGTCCGCGTAAGGCATGGTTCCCAGCACATCGCGCAGGAACTGCCCCAGTTTGGGCATCGCATAGCGCGGCAAGGCCAGACTGTCCCCCTCGGGTTTGTCGGCCACCACTCCGAACGGATAAAACGCCACCACCAGTCGCAACAGAAAATCCGACCGCCGGTCATTGACCGGACGTTCGATCACGGTTGGCGCCACCGCATCGGCAAAAGCGTCCCGCCGCAGGCGATCGGAACAGCCGGAGCAGGCTTCGGTCAGGCGCAGTTTCTGCCCCTTGAAGAAGGCTGTCGTATCCGACACCAGCTTGTCGTTCCCCCGACCTTCGGCCAGAGTCTTAATCAGCGCCCCCAGCTCCTCGACCAAACGGGTGACTTCGACGCCCGCATGGCCATCAGGACTGTTTGAAATGCGCTCCAGCAGCTCGACAGGCCCGCCCACCTTATTCATGCTGCACCCCCCAGAAGTTGTTCCAGAATGATGCTAACGGACCATAGGAGGCGCTGACAAGAGGCTATTGCAGACTCGTTCTAAATGGCAAACGGCTCCATTCAACTGGGCCCCGGACCAACAGGTGAAGCCAAGTATTATCCCGCTCTCTACTTTGGTTGATTTGTAGTAAGGCGACAGCGCAACAGTCGTAATACCATTCTTTGCCAGCACACGAACCATTTCCCGGTCATCCCACCCCGGCGGCAAAAAGGCATTCAAATGGACTCCGCCTTCAACGGTCGGAACCCGCAACAGCCCTCCCAGATGGCTGGCCAGAGCCTGCTCAAGCGCCTGACAGCGCTCTGCATACAAACGACGCATCGCCCGCAGATGTGCGGCAAAATGCCCGTCCCGCATGAAATCGGCCAGCGCAACCTGCGCCACCACCGACCCGCCGCCATCACTCAGCCGACGGACCGCCCGCGCCGTGTCGATCAGTCGTTCCGGCACCACCAGATAGCCCAGCCGCAGCCCCGGAAACAGGGCTCGGGTAAAGGTGCCGACATACAGAATTCGCCCATCGACATCCAGTCCCTGCAACGCCGTCAACGGGCGCCCCTGAAAGCGGAAATCGCTGTCATAGTCATCCTCGATGATCCACGCCCCCCGCTGGCGGGCCCACCCCAACCATGCCAGACGGCGCGACAGGCTCATGGTCACGCCCAACGGATAGTTGTGCGAGGGGGTTAACAATGCCACCCTGCACCCGTCTGCAACCGGCGACTCCGGCAGACAGACCCCTTCCGCATCCACCGGCAGCGGAATCACCTCGGCCCCCGTCGCCCGCAACAGACCGTCAATCCCGGGATATCCCGGATCTTCGATCACCACCTGATCTCCGACATCGAGCAGCAACCGTGCGGCCAGATCGAGCGCCTGTTGCGCCCCGCTGACCACGATCACCTGATCGGCATGGCACCGCACCCCGCGCCCCTGCCGTAGAAAAGCGGCAATTTCTTCGCGCAATGGCAGGAATCCGGCGCTGTCTTCGCTACAGGCCAGAGACTGCGGCGCCGCCCGCCAGCGTCGGGTCAGGCAGCGCGTCCAGATCGGCCATGGAAAATGATCCACCGCAGGGATACCCGCCCGGAAAGGAACGATCGTCTGACCATGACGCGATGGCAGGGTGGCCGCAAACCGGCTCATGCCGTCGGCCATCCGCGACACCCGCAACGCTGGCCGCAGGGCCGCTGTCATCTCATCCGGCCCTGACGTCCCGACACGGTGAAATTCATCCGGGACATCGGTACTGACAAAGGTGCCACTGCCATGGCGGGCATAAAGGTACCCCTCGGCCAACAAATGCTCATAAGCCGCCATCACCGAATTCCGCCCGATACCCAGCGCGACGGCCAGCGTCCGGGTCGACGGCAGCCGGTCTGCCGGTTGCAGGTCGCCCCGCCAGATTGCTGCCCGCAAGGCCTCGCACAGCCGGAGGATCAACGGCGAGGACACCCCGTCACCCTGCTGCCAGCGCAGTCGGTCCGGCCAGGAAAGTGGCTCCATTATTTTCTCACAAATGGCCCTGTTTACAGAGCCAATAGTCTAGCACCCTTTGCAGGTCAGGTGCAGCCCATGGCACCCGGACTCCCTGTTTTCTCTTGCGTTCAAGGACCAGCCCCATGTCTTCCCCCTCTGCCCTGCCGCCCTTGTCCAGCACCGATCGGACCCGTCTGGTACGTCATTCCGAGCGCGCTGAAACGGATCGTGCGGCCCTGCATGCGGTCATTGACGAAGCTCTGGTTGGCCATCTGGCATTGGTGGTTGACGGCGTGCCACGCATTCTGCCGTTCGTACCCTGGCGGGTCGGTGAGGAAGTGTTCATCCATGGCCATCTGAAAAACAGCCTGATAGTGGCCGCCGCCGCCGAAGGAGCGCAAGCCTGCATGACCATCACCCTGCTCGATGGTCTGGTGATGGCCCGCTCGGCCTTTCACCACTCGGCCAATTTCCGCAGCGCAGTGATTTACGGCACCCCCCGCCTGGTCAGCGATGCCGATGAAAAGGCCGTCCTCCTGCACCAGATGATGATCAAGGTGACCCCGGATCGGGTCAGTGCCATTCGTCCCGCCAATTCCAGGGAATTGAATGCCACTGCCGTGCTGGGCCTGTCACTGGCCGAAGCATCGCTGAAGGTGCGCACCGGCGGCCCGATCGACGCCGAAGCCGACTATGGCCTGCCGGTGTGGGCCGGTGTCGTTCCGCTGACGCTGACCGCGGGCATCCCGGTCACCGATACCAACACCGCCCCTCCGGGGCCGTCGGGGTATTGAGAGCATTGTGCGAAAAGTGGACACCGGTTCTCGCAAAAACAATGTTACAGAACAAAAGGTTAGAGCAGCGTTCCTGCGTCCGGTCACAGTACACGACAATAGAAAAACAGGATTATGGAGCGCTGCTCCAAACCTCGCCGGGGCCCGGAGGCCCCGGACCCCGTTAATTTGATATTGAAAGAAAAAATGGGGGTTTGGGGGCATCGCACCCAAAGGGGTATGGGCGGTAGCCCATTCTCCTGCGCGGACTGTCGTGTACTGTGGCGTCAGATTTAACGCTTACTGCTCTAGCGCCGCCGGGACCGGCTGCGCACGCGAATGGCGGCCAGGCGTTGTTCCTGCATGCGACGGGCCATCCACAGGCCAGTGAACAGAACGACCGCTGCCACGCTCAGCATCACTGCTGCGGTGCCAATCGACGCGATCGCGAGCGTCGCGGTCAACACAGCCACCAGCATCAGCGGCAAAACCGCCAGCGATGACGTCAACGAGCGGATATGCCGCCGCAACGACCGTACTGTCTGCATGACCAACCTCCTCTTCCTAGCCTGCCGGCCGATACCAGGGATACCCTGACGAGCCTTGTCCTTGACTCATATAATGCACGTTTCAGGCCAATACCAGCAGGGGGTTTTTTATCTTTTTATGCGATTCCCACCCGCAAAACGCCACCCAGCCTTGCAAAATGCGACACATTCCGCACCGCTGTCGCAAAATGGGAAGGATGCCTGTGTCAGCTTTCCGCCATCCCCTGTCCCGTCAATGCACCACGTCACACGACAGGCTGGCCAATGCCAGCACCGGGATCATTCCCCGGACGGATTTGGTCTGCCGGTCGCGCGACCGCAAGGCTGTCAGATAACGATGGGCAGGAATCGCGTGGTCAAAGGACCTCAGAACCTGTCGTTCTCCGTTGGGATAGACGGCAACCACATCCCACAAGGACGTCAGATGATCGCGATAGAACAGATAGGTCACCATAGGCTCCTGAGCATGTCACGGTCTTGTATCCCGCCACTCTATGCAGAATTCATGCTAACAGACCACTGAACAAGGGGCCAAATGCACCATGATAATGAGTGCATTCGTATAACTTTGCCGGTCATCCGCGACCACAGGGGGGCGACAGGCCAGAGCATTGTACGAAAAGTGGGAACCGGTTTTCGCAACAACAATGCGATAGAACAAAAGGCTAGACCTGCGTGCCTGCGCCGGATTTAACGCACGCTGGTCTAGCCGGATCACGGCTCCATTCGCGGCAGCGCCGTCTGTCGGGCTTTTTGCAGGGCCTCGTTTTCGACCTTCAACTGGTCAAGCTGATAGGCCATCACATTGGCCCGCCGGCTTTCCCGCGTCGCCTTGCCCCGCACCGGGACTCCGGCCAGCCAGGTCAGGATGCTGCCCAGAATCACCCCGAAGGCCAATGCCCCCAGAACCAGCAGGTACAACGGGGCACTGACATCCCATGGCAACGGCCAGATATCGACCGTGACAGCATGACGATTGACCACCGCAAACACGATGGCCAGCAACGCAACCGGCAAACCAAGCAGCCAGGACAGGATTCTCATGGCAGTCTCCCTTGCATCAGACAGGGCCAGCGCACCAGCCCCATGGGAAAAGACACCAGCGGCAGGGAGTGCCCTGGTGTCTTCTGGTTGGTCAGCCGGAGAACATTCGGCAGCATCACCGGCTCCCGGGTCTGCTCCCTTACGGATGCCTTTGGACAGACAATCCGCTCGGAGCCTTCCCCGGACCTGTCCGGCTTATTCGCTGTCTGCGTTCAGCAGGTCGCGCAGCTGCTTGCCGGTCTTGAAGTACGGCACGCACTTTTCCGACACATCGACCGATTCACCGGTCCGGGGGTTGCGCCCCAGACGAGCATCACGCTTCTTGACCGAAAAGGCCCCGAAGCCGCGCAGCTCAACCCGGTCCCCACGAGACAGGGCGGCGGCAATTTCGTCGAAAATCGTTGAAACAATCCGTTCAACATCACGCTGGTAAAGATGCGGGTTACGTTCCGCAATGTGTGCGATCAGCTCTGACTTGGTCATGGCGTGGTCAGCCTCCGCTTGGGGCTACTATGAAAAGGGACGCGATGGATATCGCCACGCTGTCAGGCACTTGCCAGGATCGTGGCACGCTTCCTCAAGAGAACCGTCTTGCTTCTCAAAAAGGTGCCAAAGCAAAGGCAATAGGTCAAGGGTAACCCCCTCTGCTAAAACGCTTTTCATGGATTTTTTCTGCAAAAGCGGCTGAATACGGGCTTTTTTCATCCCTTTAGCCATATAGAGACAATGGTTTTAAGGCAGACAAAGCACCAAAAAGATCATCGCCAGACAGAACAGGCCGGTCGAGCCGTTCCCTTGAAACGGAACAACCCGGAGAAAACTCCGGGTTGCCACCGAGGCGGAAATGCTGGTCTGTGTCGGCCTGTGCTGCAGGCCGCCCTTGCGGTCAGCCCAGCATCGCGCGCAGCATCCAGGCAGTCTTTTCGTGCGTCTGCATCCGCTGGGTCAGCAGGTCGGCGGTCGGCTCATCGTTGGCGGCATCGGCCAGCGGGAAGATTTCACGGGCGGTGCGCACCACCGCTTCCTGATCGGCTACCAGAATGGCCAGCATGGCCTCCGCCTTCGGCACGCCGTCTTCTTCCTTGATGCGGGTCAGGGCGGCGAATTCACGGTAGGTCCCCGGAGCCACCACGCCCAGAGCGCGGATTCGTTCGGCAATCAGGTCCACCGCCAGCGACAGTTCCGTGTACTGCTGCTCGAACATCAGGTGCAGCGTGTTGAACATCGGGCCGGTGACGTTCCAGTGGAAATTGTGGGTCTTCAGGTACAGGGTATAGGTGTCAGCCAACAGACGGGACAGACCGGCAGCAATTTTCTGGCGGTCTTCGTCCGGAATACCGATGTTGATCGCGGGGCTATTCATCGTTCTCTCCTGCGCGTCCTGATTACGCCATGCAGGGCCTGCTCCATCCGGCAGGGACCCCCATAGCAACCTTACTTCATATATGGTCTTGGTGGATCATCCACCAGAGCCGTCTTCCCCTTGCTTGGGACAGATCAGAGTGTATGGCAGAACCGCCGTCGAGAAAAATTGATTATAAGATACATTATAATCGTATTTTACGATTGAATATCCAAAAGGAATAGCCTTTCCACAAGCCGTCTATCTGTTGGTCAGGTGGTGAAACAGTCACAAGGATGGTAAGGTTTTATCACAACGCCGCCCTGCCGGTAACGGCAAGAAACAAACTGCCGGTAACGGCAACAAAACAAGCGGCGAGCGCATCGACTGTGTTTTCTCACAGACCGGGAGGATCCGATGACCGCTAGCCAGACCGATACCCGTTCCCCCAGCTCCGGCCTTTTACGGCTGCTTCGCGGGCCAGACGCAAAATCCCTGCTGGTTCCGATGCTGGGGTACCCCTATCCACCGCCGTCCCCGCTGTCTCCTCTTGCTCACCCCCCGTATCAGACCGCAGCCCTGCTCTATGATCATGACGCCCCGGCCCGACCACTGGAACGCCGTCATGCCGGGCGGAAATACTGTGCCTCCGGCTCCTGATCACGGGCCGGAACAGTAGCCCCTTGACCCCCAGAACCGTTTGCGTTCAAACCTGAGCCCTTGCCAGTCGCCACCACAGGGGCCGTGAATGTCGTGGGTCATGCTGCCGATTCCCTATTGCTCGCCGGTGCGTGCTTTCACGCCCTTTGCCGGGCAGGAGGGCGCAGTGTTGCTGGAGTCGGCCCTGTCCGCCGGAGGGCGGGGCCGGTGGAGTTACCTGTGTGTGGCTCCGTACCGTCTTGAGGTTGACCCGGACGACCCGTTTGCCACTCTGGCCGACCTGCGCCAGCAGATGCATTCGTGGGGAACGCCGGTTGCCGACCCTGCCGCACCGCCATTTCAGGGCGGCGTGGTCGGCTGGCTGTCCTACGAGGCCGGTCGTCATCTCGAGCGCCTGCCCATCCCGCGCCCTGACGAGGTTGATACCCCCGAGGCGGCCTTTGGGCTGTATGACGTGGTGGCCGCCTTTGATACTGTTCAGCGCCGCGCCTGGGTCTGTGCGGCACCATCGGCCAGAGCCAAGGCACAGGCTTTGGCCGCCACCGTGCGGACAGCCGCAGACGCCCCCCTGCCACCGCTGTCGCCGCTGGCCACCACCCTCAGCGCCGACCAGTCGCGCGCCGAGGCCGAACTGGCGATCGGTCAGGCCATTGCCGCCATCTGGGCCGGCGAGATTTTTCAGGCCAACGTCACCCAACGGTTCAGCGGACAAATGCCCGACCGCCTACCGGTGTGGGACCTGTACCGCCGTTTGCGGCTGGCCTCTCCGGCTCCGTTTGCTGCGATGGCCAGTTTTGGCGGCGCGCACCTTCTCTCGGCCTCGCCCGAGCGATTCGTGGCGGTATCTGCCGACGGGCAGGTCGAGGCCCGGCCAATCAAGGGCACCCGGCCACGGGGCACCACGCCCGAGGACGATCAGGCGCAGGCCGCCGCCTTGCAGGCCAGCGTCAAGGATCGGGCCGAAAACCTGATGATCGTCGATTTGCTGCGCAATGACCTGTCGCGGGTCTGCCGGGTGGGTTCGGTGCGGGTACCGGTGTTGTGCGGGCTGGAAAGTTTTCCCTCGGTCCATCATCTGGTCAGCGTGGTCACCGGCCAGCTCACCGAACAGCACGATGCGCTGTCGCTGCTGCGGGCCAGCTTTCCCGGTGGCTCGATCACCGGTGCGCCAAAGATTCATGCCATGGAACTGTTGCGCGATCTGGAGCCGTGTCGTCGGGGCCTGTATTGCGGCAGCCTGCTGTGGTGGGGGGCCGATGGCGCCTTTGACAGCTCGATCCTGATTCGCTCGCTGGTCGTCGGTCGCTCGGGGCGCATTGCGGCGCAGGCGGGCGGCGGAATTGTCTCGGATTCCGACCCCGCCGCCGAGTGGCAGGAAGCGATGATCAAAATTGCCCCCCTGTTGCGGGCGGTCAGCAACGATCCCCCCCTCTCTGACCGTGAGGAGACCGCCTGATGGCCCCGGTCTGGTTCCAGAATGGCCTGTGCAGCGATGCAGATGCCCGCTTGCCGGTCAGTGAGCGCGGCTTTTTGCTCGGCGATGGCCTGTTTGAAACCATCCGCATCCGGGCGGGACAGCCCTGCCTGTGGTCGGCCCATCGTCAACGGCTGACCCATGGCTGCGATATCCTCGGGCTGCCCCAACCGCCATGGGACGTCATCGAAGAGCAGGCAATCCCGGCGTTGATCACCGCCACGCAGTGCGTGGATGGCTCGATGCGGCTGACCTGGACCCGCGGCAGCGGTGGCCCGCGCGGCTTGCTGCCGTCCGGTCAGGAAACGCCGACGCTGCTGATCACCGTCAGCCCGGCGGCAGCCCCCAGCGGCTTCGCCCTGCCCGGCCTGAGCCTGATCACCGCCAGCCTCACCCGCCGCAACGAATTCTCGCCAATGTCCCAGCTGAAAAGCCTGAACTATGGTGACGGCCTGCTGGCCCGCCGGGAGGCCGCTGCCGCCGGAGCCGATGATGCGGTGCTGCTCAACACGCAAGGGCGGGTGGCGGAGACCTCCATTGCCAGCCTGTTCCTGTATCTCGATGGGCGCTGGCTGACCCCGCCGGTTGGTGACGGCGCCTTGCCCGGTGTCCGCCGCCAGCAGATTCTGGCCGCCGGTCTGGCCGAGGAAGCACCGCTGACGCCCGTCAGCCTCGCCAGCGCCGCAGCGATGGTGGTCACCAATGCCCTGTCTGTCCGGCAGGTGGCCCGTTGTGATGGCCGCCTGTTGCCGGACCCGCAAGCGACCAGACGATGGGAAGAGCTGGCCCGCGACCGGCTGGGCACAGAAACGCCGTTCGATTGACGAACTTCAATGCACACTTTTTGAAGGGGCTTTCTAATGGGGTCGTTCACCCCATCCTGTGCAGGAGGTCCTCATGTACGACGACATGTTCTTTTACAGCATCGGCGGCTTTGCCCTGATCCTGCTGATCACCTTTGGACTGGGCGGGTTCCTGCTCTACAAGGTGATGCGCAAATAACGCAGACGCCCCACCCCGACAGTTCCCCTTGCCGCCGGTGACGAACAGCGGCACCCTGCGCAACTGCAGTGTGGCAAAGGCGAGGGGCTGTCGTGAATATCCTGTTTTTCATCCTGATCGCCCTGTCATTCGGGGTTGCCGCCTATCACCAGATCGTTGATCCGCTGGCAGCGGGGATGCCGTCGGCGATGGATGCCCTCAGCAAGGCGATGCTCGACAGTGCCGCCGGGGCGGTGACCCTGACCCTCGGGCTGGTCGGGTCAATGACGCTGTTTCTGGGTTTGATGAAAGTGGCCGAGGCGGGCGGGTTGCTGGCGGTCATCGCCCGCCTGTTGCGTCCGGCCCTGGTCCGTCTGTTCCCCGATGTTCCGGCCAACCATCCGGCGATGGGGGCAATGATCATGAACATCTCGGCCAACGTGCTGGGACTGGGCAATGCCGCCACCCCGTTCGGCATTCGGGCGATGCAGGAGCTTGACCGGCTGAATCCGCTCAAGGGAACCGCCAGCAATGCGATGGTGCTGTTTCTGGCCATCAACACCTCGTCGGTCACCCTGTTGCCGACTGGCGTGGTGGCCTTGCGCGCCGCCGCCGGTTCGCAGGACCCGGCGGGTATTGTCGCCACCACACTGGTCGCCACCACGCTGTCAACCCTGACCGCCGTCATTACCGCCAAGCTGCTGGCGCGATTTTTCCCGCTGGGTTCGACTCCGATCGATCTGTCTGCCGTTCCTGCCCCCGAGGAAGCCCCAGCCGACCCCTCCGCCCCCCTTCCCGCCACCGAAACCGGGGCCTATCCCGGCTGGGTGTCGGCGGTGGCCCTGCTGGCCTTTTTCTCGATCATCCCGCTGACCATCCTGTGGGGGAAGGCCATTGCGCCGTGGATCATTCCCGGACTGGCGATGCTGTTGCTGGGCTATGGCGCTGTCCGGCGGGTGCGGGTCTATGAAGTGTTTGTGGACGGTGCCCGCGACGGATTTCAGTTGGCGATCCGCATCATTCCCTATCTGGTGGCGATTCTGGTGGCGGTGGCGATGTTCCGCGCCTCGGGGGCAATGGAGGTGATCCTGACGCCACTGGGGGCATTGACCGCGCCATTTGGCCTGCCCGCCGAAGCCCTGTCGATGGCCCTGCTGCGTCCGTTGTCCGGCTCGGGAGCCTTTGCCGTGCTGGCCTCGATCATCAATGATCCGGCCATCGGGCCAGACAGCTATGTCGGCTATCTGGTCAGCACCATTCAGGGGTCAACGGAAACGACGTTTTATGTGTTGGCGGTCTATTTTGGTGCGGTCGGCATCCGCCGGATGCGTCATGCGGTGTGGACCGGCATCATCGCCGATATCGCCGGGGTAGCCGGAGCGGTGATGATTTGCTCGCTGCTCTATGGTTGAGGCGGGGGACGGGTGTGCCGCGTTTGCTTTTGTGGGCAGCGGTCCCCATGTCTCTCCCAGCCCCTCCCCGGAAAACGTGCAGAGCAAGGATGCCAGCATGACGTTGACCCTGCCCCCGGAGCTTCAGACCACCCGCCTGCTGGGGCGTCCGGCCACCGATGGCGACATGGGATATTTGCGCCATATTCTGGGGTCACCACAGACCATGATGTGGCTGTCTGCCGATGGCAAAGCCGCCGACGAGCCGCGCATGCTGGACATCACCCGTAGCCTGAGCGGCCACTGGAAGGCCCACGGCTTTGGTGTGCGGCTGTTTTTCCTGCGCGGCAGCGGGGCCTTTGCCGGGTGGGCCGGCATCCGCTATGTGATGCTGGACGGCGCCCCGGAGCTGGAGTTGCTCTATTCCCTGCGCCACAGCCTGTGGCGGGAAGGTCTGGGCAGTGAAATGGCCCGCGCCTGTCTGGAGGAAGTCCGGGCAACCGGGCTGGTGCGCAGCGTGGTGGCCTATACCCAGCCGCACAACGCGGCCTCGCTGGGGGTGATGCGGGCCTGCGGCATGAGCTTTGAGCGCACCACCACCGTTGCCGGTCTGCCGCATGTGGTCCATCGCCTGCGCTGGCCGGTCGAACGGCAGGCCGCAGACCAGACGAGCGTGCGTTAATCACCCCCAAAACAAAAGGGCCGGAAAACGCTCCGGCCCCTTGCGCAGTTACACCAGATTCGGCAGCACCCGATCCGGTGGCTTGTGGCCATCGACAAAGGTCTTGATGTTGACCAGAACCTTTTCGCCCATGTCCACCCGGCCTTCGATGGTCGCCGAGCCCATGTGCGGCAGCAGGACCACGTTGTCCATTTCCAGCAGCTTGGGATTGACGCTCGGCTCATGCTCGAACACGTCCAGCGCCGCCCCGGCCAGTTCACCCTGTTGCAGCATGCGGACCAGCGCGCTTTCGTCGATCACTTCCCCACGGGCGGTGTTGACCACATAGGCGTGTTCGCGCAGCAGCTTCAGACGGCGAGCCGACAGCAGATGATAGGTGGCCGGAGTGTGCGGGCAGTGGACGGTGATCACGTCGGTGCGGGCCAGCATCTGGTCCAGGCTTTCCCAGTAGGTGGCTTCCAGTTCCTGTTCGATTTCCGGGTGCAGGCGCTGGCGGTTGTGGTAGTGGATCGCCATCCCGAAGCCGCGCGCCCGGCGTGCCACCGCCTGACCGATCCGGCCCATGCCGATGATCCCCAGACGCTTGCCCCAGATGCGATGACCCAGCATGTGGGTCGGCGACCAGCCTTCCCACTTGCCCGACCGGATCAGGCGCTCGCCTTCCGACACCCGGCGCGGCACCGACAGGATCATCGCCATGGTCATGTCGGCGGTGTCTTCGGTCAGCACATCGGGGGTGTTGGTGACGGTGATCCCGCGCTGCTGGGCGGTGTTGAGGTCGATGTGGTCCACCCCGTTGCCAAAGTTGGCAATCAGGCGCAACTGCGGCCCGGCCTGCGCCAGCACCCCTTTGTCCAGGCGGTCGGTCACGGTGGGGACCAGAACATCGGCTTCGGCCACGGCAGCGATCAACTCTTCCCGCGTGAAGGCATGGTCATCCATGTTCAGGCGGCAGTCGAACAGCTCCATCATCCGTGTCTCGATGGCATCGGGCAGTCGGCGGGTAACGACGACCAACGGCTTTTGCTTTGCCATGAAAGATTCCCCTGGGACAAGGTTGCAGGATCGAATTTGGTTCCCTGTTGGCTTACCAAGCTCCCACCACAATGTCCAGAGGCAGCAAGACGGATTCGTGCGCAAAATCATAAATTATCGGAATAATATTTCTTTCGGATGACACACTTCCCGCATTGCACAGGGCGCAATGCCGCAGCACAGCACGATTCCGCCCCTGTTTCCCGGCCACTCTTTTTGGCGGAAACGCTGATCCTCGGCTGGGGCAGGGTTTGGAGCAGACCCATGCCGTCCGTCCTGCCGCAGCGGTTGCCCCTCCCCGGATGCGAGGGAACCGCTGGTGGGCGCTGGAATTGTGCTTCCGAGTCGGTATAATGCCTCCCGTATCCACCTTTTTATCTATACGCTCTTTGATCAGGTCCCTTGTCTGAAAGTTCGTTCTCCGCAATGCAGCACATGCTTTCCGCCCTTGCGCCCCGAGGCCTGCCATCCCGCCTGTTGTCCCTTCTGATGCTGGCTGCGCTCGCCGCCCTGCTGCTGCACGAGCCAGCGCGGGCCGCCGATCCTGCCGATGGCCCGGTCGGGGAAGGCAGCGAAAGCAGCGGCGAAGGCGACAAGGTTGGCAGCGGCATCAAAGGCAGCGGTCTGCCGGTACCGCGTTTCGTGTCGTTGCGGACCAAAGAGGTCAACATGCGCATCGGCCCCGGCGTGCAATATCCGGTGGAATGGGTCTATCACCGGCGCGAACTGCCGGTCGAGGTGATCGCCGAATTCGAAGTCTGGCGCAAAATCCGCGACCCGGAAGGGGCCGAGGGCTGGGTTCACCAGTCGATGCTGGCCGGGAAACGCACCGTCACCATCCGCAAGGACAAGGCACGGGTGATGCTGCGCCGAACAGACAGCGACGCCTCGACCCCGGTGGCCTGGCTGAGCCCGGGGGTGATCGGCAAGGTGCTGAAATGCCCGCGCAACAGCGTCTATTGTCAGGTGGAAATCGAAGGCTATCACGGCTGGCTGAGCCGCGATGAGGTCTGGGGCGTCTATCGCGCCGAGACGATTGACTGATCACCGATTCGGGGCCGATGGTTGGAAAAAAGGGCAGGCTATCGCCCGCACCCCTTTGGGGGAATTCCCCCAAACCCCCATTTTTTCTTTTAATTTCAATAAAATGGGGTCCGGGGCCTGAAGGCCCCGGCGAGGTGTGGAGCCGCGCTCCACGATGTGCAACTTTTCATGCTCCTGTTTCTTTTTGAAGTTTTCTTTCACGCCGTAGTAGAGATAGAAATTCATTTTAAATCAGTGCATTAGAAATAATTTTCTCAGCACAAGATTTAAAATCTTCTATTTCGTTTATGTCAGAGACAACCGGAACCTCATTGACACAACTGAAGTACGCAAATACCATCATTTGCGTTGAAAGATCGTCATTATCAGAAAGGACAATCAATGAGATTGCGCATCGATGTGGACAAAAGCAATCGTGTGACGGTAGAGATTTACGTGCCATCGTGCATCGTTATTGCGATTCTCCATTATCCTGTATGGGAGTCGCTTAACAGTCTTGCTTCACACTTCATGGCATGACGGCATGTAGGTGTTCTGCTGGCTTTGTCAGCATTGTCGTCCCCTCACGGGGGCGTGGGTTGAAACTATTTTGTTTATGTCAGACTATTGACAGGGTACGGTGAGCGTAAAGCGATTTGCACTCGCCGTACCCACGAATAGCGCATCTATGCCACTTTTCCTACGGCCCGCTGCACTCCAGCAGGTCCGGCGATAACTGCGCAACACGGCCCTGAATCATCCCCGCCCGTCGCACCAGACTGCCAGGCGGATGCGCCGCCGACCAGCGCAGCGGGTTGGGCAGAACCACCGCCAGCGTTGCCGCCTGCCGGGCAGTCAGGCTTGCCGCCGGGCGGTTGAAATGGGCCTGTGCCGCCGCTTCGGCACCATAAATCCCCGGTCCCCATTCGGCGATGTTCAGATAGACCTCGAGGATTCGCTCCTTGCTCCACAACAGTTCCAGCCAGATGGTGGCATAGGCTTCCAGTACCTTGCGGAAAACCGTGCGGCTGGGCAACAGCAGCAGGTTCTTGGCGGTTTGCTGGCTGATGGTGCTGCCGCCCCGCCGTCCCTTGCCCTGCCACCAGCCTTCGACCGCCTGCTGAAAGGCCGACAGGTCAAAGCCCCGGTGCTGGCAAAAGAAATTGTCTTCGGACGCGATCACCGAACGGGCCAGCGCCGGAGATATCCTGTCCAGCGGGGTCCAGTCCTTGCGGATCGGCTGGCCTTCGATGCTGCGCAACAGCATCAAGGGGGTAACGGGCGGCGGGACAACGCGATAGACCGCCAGCACCAGCGGCGGCCCGAACGCCAGCAGCGCCACCAGCCCGATCACGCCCCGGCGTACCCAGCCACCAAACGTGCGGATCAGCTCCCGTGGCTTGCCCATCAGACAGCCCCACAGGACGGAACATGCACCCGGCACGGGGCAAAAGGCGGGGGAAGATGTGGCAAAATGCGGCTGTTTCTGTAAAAGTGGCGCTCTCTTCCCCATTTGCAGGTGCACAGCGCACTTTGCAAGAGCCGGGACCCATCTGGTTGACAAGTAGCGGGCCATGAAAGCACCAAAGACGCAAATTCTCTTTCTGACGGCAGCAGTCATGTTCGCTGCGGCCGTGCTGCGGCTGACCTGGGTCGAAGACCAGACCTCGGCCGAACTGTGCCGGACGGCGGTCGAAACGCCGGTCTGTGTGGCACGCAGCGTGCTGGTGCAGGCCTTCCACTTCCAGATTTTCGGCTGGGTCGGGCTGGTGCTGGGATTCGTTGGCCTGTTGCGCCCGCACCTGTTGCTGGCGGCGCTCACCCTGATGTCAGCCGGTCTGGCGCTGATTTTTTACACCACCGACCTGGGGGCTGGCGGCTTTGTGCTGGGCCTGATGGGACTGGCGCGGGCTACCGTCGCCCGGTCGGGAAGCAGCTTCCGCTCGCTGGGGTGATCGTCGGCAGGGCTTTTGCCTGCAAATTGAACAGCTTTTTTCTTTTTTGCACGCGCGGGGGCTTGGTTTTTTTGCACTGCATAGTCACAATGGACTATGCAGTGCGGGTTATCCCGGTCCCACCCCCTGCCCCGGAATGGGGTAGATTGCTGTTTATTCCCGTGTTCCCCGAACGGAGAAATCCATGCTCGGCCTGATCGTCCTGTTCATCGCTGCCGGTGTCCTGACCTGTGCCTGGTTAGGCGGGGCACTGCTCTATGTCAGCAATTCTGTCGGCTGGGACAACCTGTTGCTGATGATGCCCAATGATCTGGCCCTGTTCGCCTTTGGGGTGTTCGGACCGGTGGCGCTGCTGTGGCTGGTGCTGGGTCTGATCCAGACCACCTTGTCCAACCACCGGCAGGAAAGCGTCCTGCGGCAGATGGTGGTGCAGGAACGGCGGGCGTCGGACCAGATCGAGGCACAGGTTCGCACCCTGATCCAGATGCAGGGCGAAAGCCGGCGGCGGTCAGTGATCGACGGCATGGATCTGGTGCTGAAGGACCTGAATGGTCAGGCAGCAGTCCTGGCCGAGCGACTGGGGATGATCAGTCAGGACGAAGCCGATACACTGTGGGGGCGGACGGTGGCCGGGGATGTCTGGGCCTTTTCCTACGCCTTTCTGACCCGCGCCGAAGCTTATGAAGACTTCCCCGACCTGTTGGCCGAGCGGCTGGCCCACGATGAAATCTCGTCGTCGGCGCTGCAGTTGTTCCTGCGCCGCTATGACCTGCTGCTGGAAAGTTTCCGCGAGACCGATGCCGACAAGCTGGCCCGCGCCGTACTGGAAGACGGCCCGCTGGCCCGCCTGCACAGCCTGTTTGCCACCGTCAACCTGCGCGCCTTGCGCCTGCGACAGGGCTATGAGGAAATCCCCCGCGATTCCTATGCCGATAGCCATGCCCCGGCGGTCGGAACCGTCGCGGGCTATGTGGACGAAGACTTCCAGCTGGACCCCGATCCCGAAATCCGCCCCCGTTTTGGCGTCGAAGACTTCCCCGACGACTTCGGCGTTCCCCATGACGAAGTGCAGGAACGGGAGACGCTGGAGCAACAGGCCCGTCAGCGCAGCGGATTCCATGCCTTGCCGGATGATTACGCCTCGGAGCCGCTGGCGCAGGAAGGCCTGTCGGGCAGCCATGACTTTTCCATCAACCACGACGAAAACCGCGCCGTGGGCTATGGTAGCTATCGCCCACTGATCGCCACCCCCGAAGACAGCAGCCCCCTCAGCGCGTCAGCCTCCACCGTTGGCGGCTATGGCCGTCCAATTCCGGGCGGGCGGAGCACCTGGTCAGGGCAGAGTGCGTCAGGGCAGAGCGGGTTCGGGCAAAGCGGGGCCGGGCGCTATGGGGCCAGGAAGAACGACGCAGGCCAACGCGGGGACAGCGACGACGCCCTGATCGTCGGGGCGGAACGCACGGCCTATGCGCCGAAATCCTTTACCGCACCGCAATTCGTTCGCTCCCACGAACCGCCGCTGGTCACCGTCGGCCAGAATGAGGATTTTGCCTCCGCGGCAGACACCATTCCCGAGCAACCGGTGGTGATCCACGATGTTGCCCCCTCGCCGCCCGCCCTCGCCCCGCTGGTTGACAGCGGCTATACCGACCCGCTGTATGCCGACAGCCCGCTTGGGAGCCATGATGCCCCGCTGGACGATGACGAAGACGAGGAAGCCTTTGTCCTGACCGCCTATGGCGATGATGTGGCCCACGGCTTTGAGCTGGAAGAGCAGGTGGCGGCGCTGGTTGATGACGCCACCCCCGTGGCAGAGGCAGAGGCGGAAGAAGAGTATTTCATTGCCGACGATTTCGACCTGCAAACCCTGAGCGCGGGCCTGTCGCCTGACCAGACCCTGCCGCTGGCCGAAACTCCCGAAGACGCCGCCGCCGTGCAGGACATCGAGGATGCAGAGGAGATGCTGGCAATGGACAGCCATGCCGATGCGGTCACCACCGAAACCGTGGCCCCCGACCTGCCTGCACCAGGCTTGTCCGAGCCGAACCTGCCCTACGCCGCCCTTGCCGCCGATACGGAAACCATGGAAGAATCGATGGCCCGGCTGCACGACGTTTTGCGCCGGATGAACAGTGACGACGACACCCCCGCCCCCGGTAACGCCACCCCCGAACACACTGCATCAGAAGATGTTCCCCATGGAGACCGTCCGCTGCTGCCGTCATAAGGACAGTCTTTTTTCTCATGCGTAGCCGTTATGCCCTGCCGCCGAACGATGGCGCACCGGCGGCCAGTGGCCCCCGCCATGAAGCCCGCACCCTGATCCGCCTGCTTCCCTATCTGTGGCCGCAAGGGCAATGGTCCCTGCGCTGGCGGATGGTCGCCGCGCTGGTCTGCCTGATCGGTGCCAAGGGCGCGACGGCCCTGGTTCCCTTGCTGTACAAGGCCGCAGTAGACCAGTTGTCCCGACCGGTCCAACCCGTTGACGAGTCTGCCCCCCTGTGGGCAACCGTGCCTCTGGCCATCCTGCTCGGCTATGGTGGTGCCCGTTTCCTGCAACTGGTGTTCAGCGAAGTGCAGGATCTGGTCTTTTCCCGCGTCAGCGAGGGCGCGGTGCGCAGTGTCGGGTTGCACGCCTTTCGCCACCTGCACCGGCTGTCGTTGCGCTTTCACCTTGAACGCCAGACTGGCGGCCTGTCGCGGGTGATCGAACGCGGGACGCGCGGCATCGAACTGATGCTGCGGCTGGTGGTGTTCCGCTCGTTCCCCACCGTGCTGGAACTGGCGATTGTCTGCACCATCCTGTGGACCCTGCTCGACTGGCGGTTTGCTCTGGCCACGGCGGTGACCATCGGCCTGTACGGCCTGTTCACCATGCTGGTCACCGAATGGCGGGCCAAATTCCGCCGGGCGATGAACCGCAGTGACGCCGAGGCCGGGGCCAAGGTGGTCGATAGCCTGCTGAACTTTGAAACGGTCAAATACTTCAACAACGAAGACCACGAAGCCCGCCGTTTCGATCAGGCGCTGTCGTCCTTTGAACGGGCCTCGCTGCGGTCAAAAAGTACGCTGGCAGCCCTGAACATCGGACAGGGCGCCATCATCTCGCTGGGGCTGGTGGTGGTGATGACCATGGCCGCGCAAGGGGTGACCGCCGGGACGATGAGCGTCGGGGACTTCGTGCTGGTCAACAGCTACCTGATCCAGATGGCCCTGCCGCTGAACTTCCTCGGGATGCTGTACCGCGAGCTGAAACAGGCCCTGATCGACATGGAAACCCTGTTTACCCTGCTCGACCAGACCCCCGAGGTGGCCGATGCTCCCGATGCCCGCCCCTTGCGCTGCGACAGCCCGCCCGAAGTGGTGTTTGATCAGGTCAGCTTTGCCTATGACCCGGCCCGTCCGGTGCTGCACGATGTCTCGTTCCGCATTCCGGCGGGCCGCAAGGTGGCACTGGTCGGGGCCTCGGGCGGCGGAAAATCAACCCTCTCGCGCCTGCTGTTCCGTTTCTGGGATGTCAGTGGCGGGGCCATCCGGGTGGCCGGAGAAGACCTGCGGGCGGTGCGGCAGGATGACCTGCGCCGCCTGATGGGGGTGGTGCCACAGGACTGCGTGCTGTTCAATGACACCCTGCGCTACAACATCGCCTACGGTCGGCCTTCGGCCAGCGAGGACGAGATTCAGGCCGTCGTGCAGCAGGCGCAGTTGAGCGACTTCATCGCCTCGCTGCCGCAGGGACTGGACAGCATGGTCGGCGAGCGTGGCCTGAAACTGTCAGGTGGCGAAAAACAGCGGGTGGCCATCGCCCGCACCCTGCTGAAGCAACCGCAAATCCTGATCCTCGACGAAGCCACCAGCGCCCTCGACAGCCACACCGAACGCGACATTCAGGCCGCCCTGCGCCATGTTGCCGAGCACCGCACCACGCTGGTGATCGCCCATCGCCTGTCAACCATCGTTGATGCTGACGAAATTCTGGTGCTGGAGCAGGGCCGGATCAGCGAACGCGGCCAGCATCAGGACTTGTTGGCGCGGGGTGGTGCCTATGCCGCCTTATGGCATCGGCAACAGGGGTAACAGGAAGAAACCAAAGGATCATGGAGCGCTGCTCCATACCTCGCCGGGGCCTTGAGGCCCCGGACCCCATGCTTTTCCACCAACTGTCGTGCTGCTGTGGCATCAAACCAAACGGAAACCGGTCAATCCTGCGACGTTTCCGGCAGGTCACCACCGGCCCAGACCGGCTGCGCCACCCGGCGGTTTTCGATGCGGTTGAGGGCGGTTTCGGCGCGGTCGAGATTTTTCAGGATGGTGCGGGCCAGCGGCCCGCCTGAACCGGTCGAGCGATGCACCGCCAGCGCATCGCGGAACGACAGCGCCGCCAGCCGCATGTATTCCGGGTCGCCGGTATGACGTGCCAGCAGGAACAGCGCCGAACCCATGTTGTTGCGGGTGGCGGCATACAGCAGCGGCGACGCCTCGGCAGAGCGGATTTCCAGCGCCGACTGGCAGACATCCACCGCTTTTTGCAGAATATCGGTGTTCTTCAGGTGATCGCCATAGACTTGCAACACCTGACCAATGGCGGTCATCACGTCGGCCCAGCGCCATGGGCTTTCAAAGCGGGGAAAGGCGGTCAGCGCGGTTTGATAATGCGACAGCGCCTCGCGCAGCGCCTGTTCGTCACCGCTGACCATATCAATGCGGAACTGCACCGCCCCCAGCCGCACATGCAGGTTGCCCCACGCGCGCGGATCGTGGTTGCGCTGCATGCCGGACAGGGCGTTGGTAAAGGCATCGGCAGCCCGCCGCAACACCCCTTCGTCATTGGTTTTCTCGGCCCGTTCCAGCAGCAACAGCCCCAGTGCCTTGTTCAGCGAAACCCAGTCTTCGGTGGTTTCATGCGGCATGTCGGGCAAGGCGGCCTGATAGCACTGGATTGCCGCATCAATCAGCTGGGTCCGGCCAAAGGCCAACCCGGCCTGTGCGGCAATGTGCCCGAACATCGCCCGCACGGTCGCCTGTTCAGCAGGGGTCAGACTGGAAGGAGGCTGCAAGGCAATCGCCGCCGCCTGTTCGGCCAGAATCGGCAACAACGGATAATCGGTGCTGGGCTTGCCAGCCGCCGCGGCCATCGCCGCCCCGCGCAACAGGGCGCCCCAGGTTTCATCAAAATCGCCCGGTACCACCAGCAGGGCGTCCTGCGGGAAGAACCCCGGTTCGTCGGTATCCGGCAGGGTCTTGTTGCTGAAGTACATCGAGATCACCCGACCTTCGGCATCTTCACCACCCCACACCAGTACGTCGGCCTTTTCCGCCGCCTGCAACGGACGCGCCTGCAGGCGGGCCTGCCGCAAATCGCGCACCGCAATGCCTTCCGGTGGGGCCGGAAAATCGTTGGTGGTGGCCCGCGTCACCAATCCGTCCAGATTGGACAGCGTTTCCAGCAGGTAGGGGCGCTGGTCGTATTCCGCATCCAGCGACAGCGAGGTAATCGCCACCGTGCGCGGACGACGGCGGGCGGCGGTCCGGCCCCCGCGGAACACGTCAACCAGCCGGTCGAGAAGACCCTGTCGCTGGAACGAGGCATTCAGGTGGTGCATCGGCACCGTCTGCGGGTCGATGGGCATGAACGGCACCAGCGCCCCGCCAGCGGCTGGCGGAGCGGGCAACGCCGCCTGCCCACCGGTCTTGAGGGGGGAAGGTGTCGGCGGGGTCGAGGTGGTGACCGGGGCTTTGGGGGATTGCGCGGGCGTCGAGGCCAGCTTTTCGTCACTGTCCCGCAGGCGCTTGGCCATCCGGGTCATGATTTTCAGCGCCGCCTGCGGATCCTTTTCGATCATTTTCAGGAAGTCGGCGCGCGGGATCACTTCCAGCTTGGTGGTGGTTTCCGCCCGGGCCGAGGTATTGCGCGGCCCCTGATCGAGAACCCCCATTTCCCCCAGCAGTTCGCCTTTGCTCAGGCCACCGATACGCGCCGGCCCCGAGGGACCGTTCTTGAGCAGCTCTACCCGTCCGGCCTCGATGATATAGGCGCAGTCGCTGGCGTCACCTTCCTGATAGATGAACTCGCCGGTCTTGTAGGTACGGGTTTCCTTGCTCACGATTGCCTGCTGACCCTTTGCGCGCTGCTGCCTGTCTCTGGCGAAGAACCAGCTTACGGCCCAGTCCTTACCGAGAGGTTATGGAAAGACGGTTTGTTCCGATCATCTGCCGACAAACCAGAGGGATCAGTGGTGATGCCCACCGCAGCAGGACGACCCGGCCCCACAGCTTTCGCCCTCGTCAGCAGCCACCTCCACAGCGTCTTGATCAGCCCCGGCGGGGGCAGTCGGCGGGGTCACGCCCGGAGCATAGCGGATCACGCCCTGATAAATGCGGGCTTCGACCCCGCTGCGCATGGCCGAGATATAGCGCTCGTCGTTCTCGTCCCGCTCCATGGCCAGCGTGATGATGCCGCTTTCCAGCTCGGTGCTGGCCTGCTTGTCCTCAATACCGTGCGCCTTGGCAATCGAAGCAACCAGCGCATTGATCTCGTCGAAGTGCTCACGCTGTTCCACGTTTCTCATCCTTCCTGTGGTCTGTCGGGCAAAAACTGCGGCCTTCGCCAGCGACAATAAAGGCCCTTGGGACAGCAAGAGCAAGAGAAAGCAAAACGGCCACAACAGAAAAACCCCCTGCACCGGGGGGAATGGTGCAGGGGGTGCAGTATCGGAAGCCGGCAGCGGGCCTATGACGCGCAGGGGGATGGACGTACACCCAATGCCAACCGGTCAAGGGGGTTAACCGGGGGCTTCCGAACTGATGCAGTCGTCACGGAAGATCGGCGACAGGTCACACGATCAACAGACATCTACGTCGGTGTCGTGGGAGCTATCATGGCAAAAACCAATCTAATTGGTCAAGTTATTTTCACGCACCCACGCCATTCCCCCCTGCACGGCTGTTGCAATCCGGCCAGCCCTGCTGGATAGTCCCTGCCGGACCAGCCCGTTACCGCTGGTCCGTTCCTTCTGGCCCCGACCCTCTGGCAGCGCCCTCCCGATGAGCCACGATCTTCCGCCGACTTCCCCCGCGCCGTCTCCGTCCGCCCCGGTGTCGCCGCAGGCCGCCGCCGAGGCCTTGTTTCAACAGGGCGTCAGCGCTCATAACAGCGGCGATCTGGAACAGGCTGCCCGCCTGTATGGTCTGGTGCTGAAGGAGATGCCCGCGCACACCCTGGCGCTGAACAATCTGGCCGTCGCCCTGCGCCGCCTGCACCGCAAGCCCGCTGCCGACGCCCTGTATCTGCGCGCCATGGCCCTGTCGCCCGAGACCCCCAACCTGACCGCGCTGGTCAATCGCGGCAACGTGCTGCGCGATCTGGGCCGGTATCAGGATGCCTGTGCCTCGTACTATCAGGCGTTGGCCCATGATTCCGACTGTCGGGGGGCCTGGTACGGGCTGGGGCTGGTGCTGCGCGACATGAAGAAAATCGACGACTCGATTGCGGCGCTGGAAAAGACCCTGTCCTTTACACCCGACGACCCCGAAGTCCAGTGGGACCTGTCGCATTCGCTGCTGTGCAAGGGCGACCTGCTGCGCGGCTTTGCCCTCTACGAGTCCCGCTGGCGGCTGAAGGGCGTCCAGCGTCCCCGCTACCCCTGGCCGGAATGGGACGGCACGGCTGCGCTGACCGGCAAGACCCTGCTGCTGTACGGCGAGCAGGGCTTTGGTGACGTTCTGCAATGCCTGCGCTTCATCCCGCTGGTCGCCGCACGGGGGGCAAAGGTGGTCCTGCACGTCCGCCCCGAGCTGGTCAGCCTGCTGGCCGGGCAATTCCCTGCCGTCACCCAGATCATTGTGCGGGACGCCACCCCGCCCGCCGGGTGCTGTGATCTGGTGGCTCCGCTGATGTCCCTGCCGTGGTTGCTGGGGCTGCGGCGCGAAGACATCCCGCGCGCGCCTTACATCACACCGCCGTCCATCCCGGTCAGGCTGCCGCAACAGGCCGCACAGGCCGCCTTGCGGATTGGCCTGTGCTGGCAGGGCAGCCCGACGCACAAGAATGACCACAACCGGTCGATGCCGTTCCAGCATCTGGTATCCCTGCTGCGCTTTCCGCAGGTGGCGCTGTTCAGCCTGCAAAAAGGCAAGGCCGCCAGCGAACCTGCCGACTGGACCATCGCCAGCATGATCACCATTCTGGACCCGTTGCTGAAAAGTTTCCGCGAGACTGCGGCGGTCATCGCCCACCTTGATCTGGTGATCGCCGTTGATACCTCGGTGATGCATCTGGCCGCCGCGATGGGGAAACCCGTCTGGCTGCTGTTGCCGGTCAGCCACGACTGGCGTGTTGATGCCAATGACAGCCTGCAGACCTGGTACCCGTCGGTGCGGGTCTTCAAACAACCGTCCCATGGCGACTGGGCCGGGGTGATGGCGCAGGTTGAAACGGCGCTGGAACGCGCCATCCAGCACAAAACATTCTGATCTTCAAGGACACTCACACAGCATGATCGATACGGAACAGGCTCTTTCGGTCCCCTCTCGCCGGTCGCTGCGCGCGGGCTTGTCTCAGGCTGCGGCGGCGCTGGCCCTGCTGGCTCTGGCCGGGTGCGCCTCGGCCCCCGAACAGGCCGCGGCTCCGCAGGCCCCGGCCAAGGCAGCATCGACGGTCCCGGCCCCGGTTGCCCCCGAACCGGCCTCGCGCATTGAAGCCAAGGCCCCGGTCGAGCGCGACCATGCGATGGTGGTTGCCGCCAACCCGCTGGCCGCTCAGGCGGGCCGCGAAATCCTTGAAGCCGGTGGCAATGCCATCGACGCCGCCATTGCCGTGCAGGCCATGCTGGGGCTGGTCGAGCCGCAATCCTCGGGCATTGGCGGCGGTGCCTTTCTGCTGAACTGGAATGCCAGCCAGCGGCAACTGATCACCTGGGATGGCCGCGAAACCGCCCCCGCCGCCGTCACCCCGTCGCTGTTCCTGAAGCCCGACGGCACCCCGATGAGCTTCAGCGACGCGATGATCGGTGGTCGCGCCGTCGGTACCCCCGGCGTGCTGCGCATGCTGGCTGCCGCCCACGCCCGACAGGGTGCCCTGCCGTGGAAGGCGCTGTTCAAACCCGCCATCACTCTGGCCGAGGCCGGTTTCCCGATCAGTGACCGCCTGCACACCTCGATCGAGGCCGATCAGGCGGCGCTGGCACAGAACCCGGTCACCCGCGCCTACTTCCTTGATGCCCAGGGCAAGCCGCTGGCGGCGGGCACCATTCGCCGCAACCCGGCCTATGCCGCCACCCTGCGCGAAATTGCCGACCGCGGGGCCGACGCCTTTTACACCGGCAAGATCGCACAGGACATCGTTGATGCCGTCCGAGGCCAGAAGGCCAACCCCGGTCTGCTGACCCTCGCCGACCTCAAGGGCTATCAGGCACAGGCGCAGGCCCCGGTCTGCACCCCGTGGAAAGGCTATTCGGTCTGCGGCATGGGGCTGCCCAGCTCGGGCGGGGTGACCGTCGGTCAGATGCTGAAGCTGATCGAACGCTTTGATACCTCGAAACTGTCCCCGACCGGCTCCCAGACCGCCCACCTGCTGGCCGAAGCCGGACGTCTGGCCTTTGCCGACCGCAACGCCTATCTCGCCGACGGGGCGTTCTTTGCCGTTCCGGTCGAAGGTCTGCTGGCCCCGAACTACCTGCAACAGCGCTCGGCCCTGATCGACCCCAACAAGGCGATGGCCGACGCCCAGCCGGGCACCCCGGCGATGGCCCCCAAGGTGGTGTCTGCTGAACCCTCGGCCCTGCCGTCGACCTCGCACCTGTCGATTGTCGATACCAAGGGCAACGCGGTGTCGATGACCACCTCGATTGAAAACAGCTTTGGTTCGCGGTTGATGGTCGATGGCTTCATGCTGAACAACCAGTTGACCGATTTCTCGTTTGTCCCGGACATCAACGGCCGTCCGGTGGCCAACAGCGTCCAACCGAACAAGCGTCCGCTCAGCTCGATGAGCCCGACAATGGTCTTTGACCGCGACGGCAAACTGACGCTGGTGGTCGGCAGCCCTGGCGGCAGCCAGATTATCGGCTATGTCGCCCAGACGCTGGTCGCCATTCTCGACCAAAAGCTCGACCCGCAGACCGCCGTCAGCCTGCCGCACGTCCTGAACCGCGACCGGGACGAAACCGAAGTCGAAAGCGATGCCCTGAAGGCCCCGCTGGAGGCCCTCGGCCACAAGGTGAAGGTCGGCCCGATGACCAGCGGCCTGCATGTGATCCAGATCGCCAAGGCCAAGCCGAAGCCGAAGACCGAAGAAGACAGCCAGCCGAAGACCGCCGAAGACAACAAGGAAGCTCCGGCCCCGCTGGTGGCCAAGCCGGTGGTGCAGGCTGCCCCGGCAACCGTGCTGATCGGTGGCGCTGACCCCCGCCGCGAAGGCATTGCCACCGGGTATTGATCTGGCATTTCGCCTGTTTTCGCCCCCTCTGTCCTGTGGCAGAGGGGGTTTTTTACGCCTTAAAATAGAGAAAAGACCGGTATTCGACAGATCACCCGTATAAGGCAGGAACAGAACTGCTGCGGACTGGTGCCCCATGATTCCCCAACTTGCTTCCATGCTTTTGAAAGCCCATGGCCCGTGCCGTGCCCTGCACGTCGGGGCCAGCGACACCGGCACCCTCGACCTGCTGCTGCTGGATGGCTGCGACGCCTGGATGGAAAGTGGTGTCCTGCCCCACCCGCGCAGTCTGCCTGCCGGGCAACAGCCGCCCTCCGGGCCGGTTGATGCGCTGATCGTCGAAGTGTCCGGTCAGGATCAGCCTCTGACGATTCTCGACCGTCTGCGCGATATGCTGGCCACCCCGTCGGTGCTGGTTCTGGCCGCTGGCGGCCATGCCCGCCCACCGGTTGAGCAATGGCTGTTCAAGACGGGCTGGCGACGTCACCCGACCTCGGTCACCGTTGCCAGTTACCCGGCGCTGCAAGAGGATCGCCTGCCCGATGTGGTGCTGTATCAGCGGAGTCCCGCCGCAACCCGCTGGCCGATGGGGGAACAGCCCGCCGACAAACTGCGCGATGGCAGCAGCCGGGCCGATGCCGACCTTGTGCGCTATGCGCTGGCGGCGCAGTCTGTTCGTCCCGGTGACTGTGTGGTCGTTTGCAGCTGTGGCGCGGGATACGGCGCGGCGATGATCGCGGCACAGGCTGCGGCGGGTCAGGTCATCGGCATTGATTCCGATGCCAGCGCCGTCGCCTATGCCAACGCCCACTACGCCCGTCCGGGACTGAGCTATCAGCAGGGCGACCCCGCCCTGCTGGAGCAGAGTCCCGATGCGTCGGTCGATCTGGTGGTGGCGATGGATACCCTTGCCCTGACGGCTGACTGGCAGGCCGTGCTACAAACCTTTCGTCGCATCCTGAAACCCGATGGTCGCCTGATTGTCAGCGTGCCCGATCAATGGAGCACAGAGTCCACCCAACGGGGCTTTGACTGGGCCACCCTCAGCGATGGTCTCAGCGCGCACTTCATCGTCGAAGCACGCTATCTTCAGGCGGCACCCGGCGGGGTCAAGCTCCAGCGCTCGCCGCGCCTGTTGCAGCAGGTGGCGCTGGACAGCGCAACCGGGTCGGACTGGATCATTGCCGTTGCTTCGGTCAATCCGCTGGAAGACGGTACCGCCCGGCGGGATGAATTCCGCCATCCGGCCTTTGCCTCGGCGCTGGCTGCCAATCCGCTGCCGGTGATCGACTTTGCCGCTGGCTATGACAACCCCTATCTCTATCGCCCGCTGGTCCAGATGGGCGAGCGGCTGAAAGACAACAACCGCCTGTATCGTCTGGCCTGTCTGGCGATGGAGCTGTCCCGCTCCGGCTCGGTCGATCAGGGGGCGGCCCTGTGCGTCGCCGGGTATCAGGCGCTGGAACATCGCAATGGGCAGGTGATCGGCCAACTGTTGCCCTACCTGCTGGGCTATGTCGAGGAAACCGCTGACCAAGCCCTCAACAATCCTCATCTGGTGCGCTGGCGCCTGTCGATTGCCTTTCTGATCGGACGACTGTTCAGCCTGCGTGGTGAGGACCAGCAGGCGCTCGACTGGTTCCGGCAGGCGGCCGCCATGGACTGGGCGCCGTTCTCCCCCCTGCTGGCCACCAAAGCCATCGCTTCCTGCTTCCACGCCGCCACCCTGTTGTTGGCCCGCGAGCAGGACAGCGAGGCCAAGGCCCTGTTCCAGCGCGGGCTGGAAATCTCGCTGCACGCCCTCGCCCAGCCGTCGCAGGCAATCATCGGTTCGGTGGAGGCCCCGATTCCCTTCGCCATGCAGGAAATCGCCGAAGTGGCCGACATGGGCAGCCAGTGCGCACTGGCGATCCATGCCTGGCCCCTGCTGGCCCGTGATCGTGGCCTGTTCTGGCGTCAGATCGACGTCAAACGCTTTGGGGTGGTGAGCTGGGCCAAGCATCTGGAGACCATCAACGCCAATCTGCAACAGCGCCTGCAAACCATTCAAAGCGACCAGCGGGCCGCTCGCCGGGCGATGGCCGCCGCCCAGTAATGGCTGCAAAACAAAACCCCCCGCCAATACATGGCGGGGGGTTTGTTGTCTGCGTCACACTATTTTAGTGCGAAGAGGCACTTTCGGCACCCAGACCGGTCTGGCTGCGCACGAACTGCGCACCAAATTTGGCCTTTTCTTCGTCAGCCTCGCGGCTGCCGTCGGTGACCGAGAAGAACCAGATCGCCAGGAACGCCACCGGCATCGAGAACAGGGCCGGCTGTTCGAACGGGAACAGTGCGTCCTTGAAGCCGATCACCTGCACCCACACCGTCGGACCGGTGATCACCAGCGTCAGGGCGGTCAGCAGACCGATGAAGCCGCCAATCAGCGCACCACGGGTGGTGGTACCCTTCCACATCATCGACAGGATCAGCACCGGGAAGTTGGCCGAAGCGGCAATGGCAAAGGCCAGACCGACCATGAAGGCGATATTCTGCTTTTCAAACAGGATACCCAGCACCACCGCCAGCACGCCCATCGCCAGGGTGGCAATCTTCGACACGCGGATTTCGGTACGCTCGTCCGCCTTGCCCTTTTTGATCACCGAGGCATAGAGGTCATGCGACACCGCCGACGCCCCGGCCAGCGCCAGACCGGCAACCACCGCCAGAATGGTGGCAAAGGCAACCGCCGAGATGAAGCCGAGGAACAGGTCCCCGCCCACCGCCTTGGCCAGATGCATCACCGCCATGTTGTTGCCGCCGCGCAGCTTGCCGTCAGCATCGAGGAACTGCGGGTCGGTCCCGACGATCACGATCGCCGACAGCCCCAGAATCCCCACCACCAGAAAGAAGTAACCGATGAAGCCGGTCGAATAGACCACCGACTTGCGGGCTTCCTTGGCATCGGTAACGGTAAAGAAGCGCATCAGGATGTGCGGCAGACCGGCAGTGCCGAACATCAGCCCCAGACCCAGCGAAATGGCTTCGACCGGCTTGGACAGCAGCGAGCCCGGCGCCATGATCGCATCGTGCATCGGGTGGACTTCGACGGCCTTTTTGGCCAGCGTTTCCAGGCTGAAGCCAAACTGGCTCATCGCCATCACCGCCATGAAGGTGCCAGCGCCCAGCAACATGCAGGCCTTGATGATCTGCACCCAGGTGGTGGCCAGCATGCCGCCAAAGGTGACATAGGCAATCATCAGCACACCGACCAGCATCACCGCATAGGCATAGTCCAGACCGAACAGCAGCTGGATCAGCTTGCCCGCGCCCACCATCTGGGCGATCAGGTACAGCGCCACCACCGACAGCGAGCCACAGGCCGACAGGGTGCGGATCTTGGTCTGATTCAGGCGATAGGCGGTAATGTCGGCAAAGGTGTACTTGCCCAGATTGCGCAGACGTTCGGCCATCAGGAACAGGATCAACGGCCAGCCGACCAGAAAGGCGATCGAATAGACAAAGCCGTCATAGCCCTTGGCAAAGGTCAGGCCGGTCAGGCCCAGCAGGGTGGCCGCCGACATATAGTCGCCCGCAATCGCCAGACCGTTCTGGAAACCGGTGATCCCGCCGCCAGCGGTGTAAAAGTCCTTTGCCGACTTGGTGCGGCGCGCTGCCCAATAGGTAATTCCCAGCGTCATCAGGACGAAAATCAGGAACATCACAATGGCGGTCGGGTTGACCGCCTGCTTCTGGACTTCCCCGCCAATGGCCCCCGCGGCCCATGCCGGAGAAACAGACGCCAGTCCGGCAACAGCAGCCAGCGCTGTGGCGAACATCGCACGCGATGCCTTCATCACTTCAGCTCCTCGATGATCTGCTGGTTCAGACGTTCGAATTCGGTGTTGGCGCGGGCCACGTACAGGGTGGTCAACAACCACGCCAGCACGATGATCGCCGCCCCGATCGGCACGCCGACCGACAGGGTTGCCCCGTCGTGCAGCTTGGTGGCCAGCAGGTCGGGGCGGAACGCCACCACCAGCACATAGCCATAAAACACGACCAGCATGATTGCCGACAGCAGCCAGGCGAACCGCGAGCGCTTGGAGGTCAGCTCCAGAAAGCGCGGGTTTGCCAGAATGCGCGCATAAGCGTCCTCTTGCATGAATGTCCCCTCTCTTTTTGCCCTGCCGCCACGATCAGCCAGCGCAACGGCGAGAGCTTTGGTCTAACTCTTTGTATTGCCGCAGTGAGCGAAAACGCTCGAAGCTTTCAAGACTCTGGTGCGGCGCAACATCAGATGAGCCGCATAGACTGTTCTTAGCTCTAGCGCGCTTTAATTGCCACTGAAATCATTTCATCTGCGCGTAATTTTTTGTCGTAGAAATGTTGCGCAATGTAATTTCGTGTTTCACGGAAAACTGCCAAAAAATCCGATCTCCACAGAGAAAATGGCGCCATTTGGCGTTTTTTTATTGCGCGTCGATGTCGAAGACCACAGGGGGCTTGATCGGTGCCCTCAAGTTGTCGTTATGGGAATGCTGCTTTTACCCCACAAATCCCGCAGTGCAGCAGTTAGAGCGTTTTCATACCGAGCGAAAACGCTCTTCCCTTTTAGGGTCGCATTTTCCGAGCCGTTGACCGGAGACGGTCAACTTGAAAATGCTCTAAAACGCATCAGGCCGGGCACCTTGCGATGCCCGGCCTGAGAGCAGGAAGAGAGAAGCCGTCTGTTACACAGCCCCCTCACAGGGCCACATCAGCCACCACCACTTCGGCCTCTTCGTCCAGTGCGGTCAGGGCCATGGTCTCGACGCCAGCCACCACCAGCCCGTCGCGCGGGGCAATCTCGATCCGTTCGCCGTCGCTGGTTTCAATGCGCATCCGGCCCCGGGTCGGCACCAGATAGGCGGCGCGATTGCGCCCCAGCTCATAGCGGTCGCTCTGACCACTGGACAGCACCCCGCCAAGGATGGCAGCATCTTGATAGATCTCGATCGGGTTGGCCGCGGCGTGGATCTGTCGCCCTGACGCCAGCGGAATCAAGCCTCCGGCGACTTTGGGGAACTCGCGGTTTTCCCAACGCGGCTGAACTCGTTTCTGGGCCGGAACAACCCAGATCTGGAACAGCTGCATGTCTTCGGGTTCCAGGTTGTATTCGGCGTGCATAATCCCGGTTCCGGCGCTCATCACCTGCACATCGCCACGTTCCGTGCGTCCCCGGTTGCCCAGTCCGTCCATGTGGGTGATCGCCCCGGAGCGGATGTAGGTGATGATTTCCATGTCACGATGAGGGTGCGGATCAAAGCCGCTGCCCGCTTTGATGGTGTCATCGTTCCAGACCCGCAACGACCCCACCCCCATTCGACTACGATCGTAGTATTCGCCGAAGCTGAAGTGGTGGTGTGCATCAAGCCAGTCATTGCGGAACTGCCCGATGGAGGCAAACGGACGGTGGTCGATCATGATATAATTCCTTATTTTACAGTGCATTGATGGACACTGTTAAACCAGTTCATGACGGGTGTGCGGCCGGGAAAAATCATCCTCGCCCCCCTTGGGGACCACGCCGCCGGGATTGATGGTGCGCTGGCTGCGGTAGTAATGGGCCTTGATGTGATCCAGTCGGACCGTCTCGGCGACTCCGGGGACCTGATAGAGATCGCGGACATAGCCCGCCAAAGCCTGCGTATCGGCGATTCGATAGGCATTGCATTTGAAATGCCCGAAATAGACCGCATCAAAGCGCACCAGCGTGGTGAACAGACGCCAATCGGCCTCGGTAATCTGCTCGCCGACCAGATAGCGGTGCTGGCTGAGGTGCTGTTCCAGCCAGTCCAGTGCCCGAAACAGCCGGTCATAGGCTTCGTCATAGGCCTGCTGGGTGGTGGCAAAGCCCGCCCGGTAGACCCCGTTGTTCACGTCGGAGTAAATCCGGCTGTTGATGGCATCGATCTGCTCGCGCAGGGCCAGCGGGTAAAAGTCCGGTCCCTGTGCCAGCGCCCCGAAGGCGCTGTTGAACATGCGGATGATTTCCGAGGACTCGTTGGAAACAATCGTCCCGCTGACCTTGTCCCACAGCAGGGGCACCGTCACCCGCCCGGTCATCGTCGGCTGGGCGGCGGTGTAGACCTGATGCAGGAAGCGCGCCCCGTGGATCGGGTCGGCACCGGGGGCAATTTCCCACCCCTGTTCCAGCATGTCCGGCCCGACCACGCTGACCGAAACCACGTCCTGCAACCCCTTCAGCGCCCGGACAATCAACGTCCGGTGCGCCCACGGACAGGCATAGGACACATACAGGTGATAGCGCCCGGCCTCGGCCGGATAGGGGCTGGCCGGATCATCGCTGATCCAGTGGCGAAAGCGGGCTTCTTCGCGTTCAAAGCGGCCACCGGTGGCGGCGGTGTCGTACCAGTGATCCTGCCACTGACCATCGATCAACAGTCCCATCGGTGTGCTCCTCATCTCATGCGGTGAATTCCTGAGAAGCACTGTATGGTTTCAGAGAGAGATGGACAATTCAGTGAATTTTCACAATATTGTTTCGCTGTAGGAAACAAAGCCCCGGAGCCCCCGATGGACCGTCTGTCTGCGCTGGAGATTTTTGTCACCGTGGTCAGCGAAGGCAGTTTCTCGGCTGCCGCCCGCTCGCTGGGGATGAGCAAGTCAGCGGTCAGCAAGCATATTGCCGCGCTGGAAGACCGCCTCGGCGTCCGCCTGCTGAACCGCACCACCCGCCGCCTGTCGCTGACCGATGCCGGAGCCCTTTATTGCGAGCGCGCCAACCGGCTGATTGCCGAGGCCGAAGACGCCGAGGCCGAAGTGTCGCAACTGTCCTCCGCCCCCAAGGGGGTGTTGCGGCTCAGTGCCCCCTTAAGCTTCGGGATTCGCCACCTCGGCCCGCTGCTGCCGGCCTTTCTGGCGCAAAACCCCGGCCTGACCATTGATCTGAAGCTGGATGACCGGCTGGTCGATCTGGTGCAGGACGGCTTTGACATCGCCCTGCGGGTGACCACTCTCACCGACTCCAGCCTGATGGTCCGCCGTCTGTGCCCGTCGCGGGTGGTGATGGTTGCCAGCCCGGACTATCTGGCCGAACGCGGGATTCCCACCGAACCGGCGGACCTTAAGGAACATGCCTGTCTGGTGTACAGCAACCAGACCTATGGGCTGGAATGGCGGCTGGTCGAGGCCGCCAGCGGCGACAAGCTGACCGTCCGTCTGGGGGACAGCCGGGTGCGGGCCAACAACGGCGACATCCTGCGCTTTGCCGCCTTGCAGGGGCAAGGCATCGCCATCCTGCCGACTTTTTTTGTCGGCGAGGATATTTCCTCGCAACGGTTGGTGCGGGTGTTGCCGGGGTGGGAAGGCATCAGCAATGACGTCTGCCTCGTCTGGCCGCACGCCCGCTATACCCCGGCCAAGGTGCGGGCGTTCGTCGATTACATGGTCAAGGCACTGGGCGGCGGGACCCCGCCGTGGGAGGATTGCCCGTCACTCTCACGCGGCCTTCCTCCCTCTCAGGGATAACCCGTCAGCAGGGTAGTCCTTCAGTGGGCGCTGACCGGTTCCAGCTCGTACTGCCGGATGGCAGCAAAGGCCACATCACGCGACGGGGCAGCCCCGAGCGGCTGTCCATCGGCACCAAAGATGCCCCACACCGATTGGCCTTCGGGGCTGACGCTCTGGCGGACATAGGCGGTGTGCCCCAGACCCAGACCGATAAAGCTGTCGGTATCACCAAGAATGAACGGGATGGCTTCGCTGGACGTCATGATAGTCCTCCTGACGCGACGGGCCGGTGCAGATCACCGGCTCCGTGCAGCCGTATGTATTCTGCCAGTGTCCTGTTAAACGGCGGTTAAATATCCCGCGCTCAGCGGGGGCGCCGTTCGGGGGACAGGTCAATGGTGCGCGGTTCGCTGACCATCGGCTCGCTGGCGGGGGGGGCACAATTGATCTTGATGTGACGAACCACCGGCTCGGGCATCGGACGCTCGAGGTCGATATGCAGCAAACCGTTGTCCAGATGGGCCCCGGTGATTTCGATGCCTTCGGCCAGCACAAAGCTGCGCTGGAACTGGCGTGAGGCAATGCCACGGTGCAGATAGATCTTTTGTCCGTCATCGCATTGCTGCTTGCCACGGATCACCAGCTGGTTGTCTTCGGTCGCCACCGACAAATCCTGTTCGGCAAACCCGGCAACGGCCAGAGTAATGCGCAAACGGTTTTCCCCGATCTGCTCGATATTATAGGGCGGATAGCCTTCGGCCTGGGTTTTGGAAACGCGGTCAAGCACACGTTCAAAATGATCAAAACCCAGCAGCAACGGGCTGTTGAAAACAGACATGCGGGTCACGGGAGTCCTCCTGTCGAGCGAGTCCCGGCATTGGACGCCATCGGGCGACCGCCGCCAACAGATAAAGCCAAGGGCCTGACATCTCAGCACCCGGTGAACCGGCGGTCCGGGATGGACCCGCCGGGCGAAACCGGCACCGGTCATCAGAATAACCGGTGTCCTGTCAATCTTGGTCAAGGCCGCGCATTCGTCAAGGGGGCCGGGCCTTCCAGAGAATTGACAGCCGTCCGCCAGTGCCTCACTTTTGGGGCCATCATGACCGATCCTGCCGCTCCTCCGCCAGCCCCGACCGACCGCCGTTCCTTTTTGCAGGAACTGGGCGACGCCCTGTATCCCGGTGACCGTCTGCTGCCACCGACCACGCTGGCGCGCATTGCCGATTCCTATGATTACACCCTGCGCACCCGTGGTCCCCGCCCGCAAAGTGTCCTGTGGGCCGGCTGGTACAGTCAGTGGCTGCGCTTTCGCGTGCTGCTGGGGGTGATCGAAAGACACTCCTGGCGCACCGGCGGGCTGGTGATCAATGATCTGGGCTGTGGCTATGGCGCGTTGTTCCACCACATCAAGCGCAAACGCTTTCTGAAGGGCGGCGACTATTACGGCTATGACCTGAGCGGATCGATGGTGCGGGCAGCGCGGCAGAAGACCAGTGACCCCCGGGCGACCTTCATCGAATCCGATCGGGTGACGCAGGACGCCGATTACAGTTTTTGTTCGGGAACCTTTGGCCTGCGCCTCGACACCCCGCCCGCCGAGTGGCGTCTGTATGTCCAGCAAGCCCTTAAGGCCACCGCCGAGCGTTCCCGGCGCGGGCTGGCCTTTAACCTGCTCGACAGCCGGGGGGAGGATGACAAGGAAACGCTGTATTATGCCGATCCCGAGGATTATCTCGATTTCTGCCGCCGCGAGCTGTCGCCCAACGTCACCCTGAAATGCGACTATGCCAAAAAAATCGACTTCACCATCTGGGTCAGGTTCTGACCGGAACCAGCCGTTACACGCTGATCACGCCGTAATACAGCCCTTTCACCACGGCGGTAATGCGGGAATCGGCCTCCAGCTTCCGCAGGATGTTGCGGAAGTGGTAGTCAACGCCATGCTCCGAGATATGCAGCAACTCGCCGATCACCCAGTTGCTTTTCCCGCGTGCCGCCCATTGCAGCACTTCCCGTTCACGCGATGACAACGACGGCGGAGCCGGTTCCGCAGGTGTTTCGACCAGCGTATTGTAGACCGCATGGAACTGCTGGGTAATCAGGTTGAGCTGTGGCAGCAGGCGGCGGGTGTCGGCGTTCGGTTCGCTGGAGGCCACCGCCAGCCCCACCAGCTCGCCACCCGGCCCGTGCAGCGGTACTGCCGCTCCATCATACAGCCGGGCATCACGGGCCTCGCCCATCACCTTTTTCTCGATGCGGGAAAAGCGGTAGCGTTCCGACAGCATATCCCATGAAAACGCCGTCCGTTGCAGCTGACCATACCGGCGCAGGGGATCAAGGGTCATGTAATCACTGGAGACATAGTACTCCAGCCAGTTATCGGGATAGGTGCTGATCATACAGACCTGCTCGCTCAGCCGATGGGCCTGCAAGGCGCTGTACATCATCCGGTCAAAGCCCATGTCACCCAACGCGCGCTTGAACAGCAGGCTTGCGTCCTCGACCGACCGCGCCGCCGTGCTTTCCTCGAAAAAGGTTGTTAAGTCCATGTCCCACCCCCACGCGGACCCCACAAGCGTGCAGATCAGTGTACCGGCAATCCTGACGCTAACGAATGATTACCCTGCATCGTCAGCAATTCTTCCGGTGTCGGCAATCCTGTGTATGCGCAAGGAAAACAACCCTTGAGAGAAATAGCCCTTTTTCCCTGATACAAAGCAAAGAAATGAATATCACAGGTTGATTATATAACTGCGAGATACCCCGCAAAGGCGCGGACCGTCCTTTCATTCCTGCCCTGAAACATCAAGGGGGCCCATGGCAGGAGCCCCCTTGACGAGAATGTTCTGGAACAGAAAGCCGCATAACGAGCGAATCGCTCATCCTGCTCGCTGCTGTTTATTCATCGGTGCTGGTCGCCAGACGAATGCGAACCAGTCCCCGAAAATCATCCGGGTCAACAGCTTCGCCCTTGCGGGTGATTTCAACCTGTCCGTTACGGGCCAGATGAACCATCTGCTGCTTGACCGGGTTCATGTAACGGCGCCAGCCATCTGCCGGGTCTTTGGCCTTGCGGTGTTCGGCAAAGAAGCTCTTTGCGACATCCTGCGGGCTGGTGCTGCCGTGCTGATGGCACAGGGCGATGATCAGATGGGCAATCGGGTCACCCTTTGGGGCGTCGTCGTCGGTGTGTGCGGTGTTGCTCATGATACCTGTCAAATGGGATGCCAGAATGCTGGCGTTACTCAACGCTTTCGTCGCTGCGCAATCGCAGGGCCAAAGCGCGGATAACCGAATGGCCCACACGGTCATCCGGATCAAGACGGGCTGCCACGGCCAGCAGGTGTTCGGCTTCGGTCAGGGCAGCGGCCTTCAGTTTAACAAAAGCCAGCGCCTTTAGCATATAGGTATAAAACCGTTGGCTGCTATCGGGCCGCGCCATCTGCTCTACCCAGTGCGGTGGCAGGTCGGCGGCCAACACATCCCAGTCCGCCGGGAAATTTCCCTGCCGTGCTGCCGACGCCAGACCACCACCAGCCGCTTCGGCCGCAGCCGACAGAAACCCCTGATAGGTATTGATTTTGGTCAGGCAGAACCACGGTATCAGACAGGTCGGGTCTTCGGCCAGCGCCGCCCGGAAATGGCCTTCCGAGGCCGGACGGTCGTCATAATAGGCCGCCACCCCCTGTTGCAAATGGTGGTTCACCGCCGGAGGAATAGCCCCGAAGTCGATGATATCACCGTCTTGCAGCAGATCGGCGAGCCTGTCAGGAAACGATGCACACATGAAATGATCCCCCTTCCGCACCACGGACTGATGGCGTCGGACGTGGGGGGAGAACACGCCAGACTGTGGAGCGATCATAGCATCTGTTGCCAGGAAAACGAAATGGCCGCCGGAAGCTGGGGTATCCGGCGGCCAAGTCAGCCATCATCCACTGTCAGGCCATCGGCAGGAGTCCGATACCCAAAGGCAACAGGGGAGCGGTTCCCGCTGGCACAGTCACCGCTCTCTTTCTCATCGACAGCCAATCGACAGGCTGGATGATGGCTCGGGCCTTGCCGATGCGTCCCCCCTGCCGTGACTCAGGAAGGCGGAGGCCCGAAGCTGGTATCACGCGAACCGTCCGCAGATGGATCCATCCGCACCGATCCGTTTGCGTCTAGAGCAGCGTGCGTTAAACAGGACGCCACAGGACACAACAGTTTGAAAACAAAAGCGGGCTGCCGCCCTGACCTGCTCGGGGCCTGAGGCCCCGAACCCCCATTTTTCTTTTATAATCAAAGGAATGGGGTCCGGGGCCTAAAGGCCCCGGCGAGGTTTGGAGCAGCGCTCCATGATCTTTTTGTTTTGTGTCGTGTACTGTGACAGGACGCGGGCACGCTGCTCTAACCTTTTGTTCTGCCGCATTGTTTTTGCGAAAACCGGTTCCCACTTTTCGCACAATGCTTTACCGCGTCAGCAACCCGCGCGCGACCACCTGCGCCTGAATTTCGGCAGCGCCTTCAAAGATGTTGAGAATGCGCGAGTCGCACAGCACGCGGCTGATCTGGTATTCCTCGGCGTAACCATTGCCGCCGTGGATTTGCAGGGCGTTGTCGGCATTGCTCCACGCCACGCGAGCGGCCAGCAGCTTGGCCATCCCGGCTTCGATATCGCACCGGATATCGGCATCCTTTTCACGACCGGCGAAGTAGGTCAGCTGGCGGGCAATCATCGTTTCGACCACCGACCACGCCACCTTTTGGTGAACGCGCGGGAAGGCGAACAGTTGCTTGCCGAACTGGACCCGTTCCTGAGCATAGCGCAGGCCGATTTCCAGCGCGTTCTGCGCCACCCCCACCGCACGGGCGGCGGTCTGGATGCGGGCCGATTCAAAGGTTTCCATCAACTGCTTGAAACCCTGACCTTCAACCCCGCCCAGCAGGTTGGCTGCCGGAACCTTGAAGCCGTCGAACGACAGTTCATATTCCTTCATGCCGCGATAGCCGAGCACATGGATTTCACCGCCCTCCATGCCCTGAGCCGGGAACGGATTGCCCTCTTCCCCACGCGGCTTTTCGGCCAGCAGCATCGACAGACCCTTGTAACCCTTTTCATCGGGGTTGGTACGGGTCAGCAGGGTCATCATGTCGGACCGGCTGGCGTGGGTGATCCAGGTCTTGTTGCCGGTGACGGTATAGGTATCGCCGTCCAGTACCGCACGGGTACGCAGCGAGGCCAGATCAGAGCCGGTGTTCGGTTCGGTAAACACCGCCGTCGGCAGGATTTCGCCCGAGGCGATCTTCGGCAGGTAGTGCTGCTTCTGCTCTTCGGTGCCGCCCAGACGGATCAGCTCGCCAGCGATTTCCGAACGGGTACCCAGCGACCCGACGCCGATATAGGCGCGTGACAGTTCTTCGGTGACGACGCACATCGCCATCTTGCCCATGCCCAGCCCGCCGTATTCTTCCGGGATGGTCAGGCCAAAGACGCCCATTTCGGCCATCTGTTCGACGACCGACAACGGGATCAGTTCGTCCTTCAGATGCCATTCGTGGGCATAGGGCACCACCTGATCTTCGGCAAACTTGCGGAACTGGTCGCGGATCATGTCCAGCGTCTCGTCATCCATGCCGAGATCGCCAAAATGGCCATCGGCCACCAGTTCCGAGATGCGCTTTTTGCAGGCGGCGGTAAAGCCGTGCTCGCGCAGCAGGGTGGTATAGGGCGACTGCATCAACTGGCGCTGACGCACCTCGATGCCGAAATCGGCCAGACGAATGTATTCGCCCTGGCTCATCGGGATGCCGCCGTAAATCTGGTGCAGGTATTCGGAATAGGCCGCCTGCAGGATCAGCTGTTCCAGTTCGCCGAAACGACCGGCAGCCTCCAGCCGCTTGCCCCATTCCAGCATTTGTTCCAGAGCAGCGACATAGGTCGCATACCATGCATAGCCATGGGCGGAGTGCTGGTTTTCCTCAAACAGCGCGCCATCCACTTTGCCGCCCGGGGCAACGCGGGCCGTGACGGCCTTGTGCAACGTGATCCGCACGTCGCGCGCCAGTTCAAGGGCGCGTTCGCAGGTGTGAAGCAGGTCGGAAAGGATCAGGGGCTTGCCCATCGCGGACATGGTGCGGTCTCCGCAAGAAAATAAGAAAGGGTCCTCACGCGCTCCCCCGGTCTGAACCGGGGAAGCGCGAAACAGGCGAGGCAATCAGCCGTGCAGGCAGTCTTCCAGGGTCCGGCGACCCGGCTTCACTGCCTGCACCATCACGGCCATGTTGCCCGGCTTGTGCTGGTTGCGCAGCATCTTGGTGTGGGCCTTGGGAATGTCATCCCAGGAAAACACTTCGGACATGCACGGATCAATCCGGCGCTCGACCACCAGCTGGTTGGCCTGATTCGATTCCTTGGCGTGGGCAAAGTGGCTGCCCTGAATGCGCTTTTGCCGCATCCACACAAAGCGGGCGTCAAAGGTCAGGTTAAAGCCGGTGGTCCCGGCGCAGAACACCACCATCCCGCCGCGCTTGACGACGTTGCAGGACACCGGGAAGGTCTGTTCACCCGGATGTTCAAAGACGATATCGACGTCCTTGCCCTTACCGGTGATGTCCCAGATGGCTTTCCCGAACTTGCGGGTTTCCTTCATGTAGGCATCAAAGCCTTCGCCGTTGACCGGCGGCAGCTGGCCCCAGCAGTTGAAGTCCTTGCGGTTCAGCACCGCCTTGGCCCCCAGGCTCATCACGAAGTCACGCTTGGTTTCGTCCGAGATCACCCCGATGGCGTTGGCGCCGACGGTGGCGCACAGCTGCACCGCCATCGACCCCAGACCACCCGACGCCCCCCACACCAGCACGTTGTGGCCGGGGCGGATGATGTGCGGACGGTGCCCGAACAGCATGCGATAGGCGGTGGCCAGCACCAGCGTGTAGCACGAGGCTTCTTCCCAGGTCAGGTGCTTGGGACGCGGCATGCACTGCTGCGACTGGACGCGGGTGAACTGGGCGAACGAGCCGTCGGGGGTTTCATAGCCCCAGATGCGCTGACTGGGCGAGAACATCGGGTCGCCGCCATTGCACTCTTCGTCTTCGCCGTCGGTCTGGTTGCAGTGGACGACCACTTCGTCGCCAACCTTCCAGCGGGTGACCTTCGCGCCGACCTTCCACACGATGCCCGAGGCGTCAGAGCCGGCAATGTGGTAGTCCTGCTTGTGCACGTCGAACACCGAGATGGGCTTGCCGAGACCGGCCCACACCCCGTTGTAGTTGACCCCGGCGGCCATCACCATCACCAGCACTTCGTGCGAGTCCAGTTCCGGCACATCGACGACTTCCTGCTGGAAGGACTGCTCGGGATTCCCCTGCCGCTCGCGGCGGATGGCCCAGGCGTACATCTTCTTTGGCACATGGCCCAGCGGCGGGATCTCACCCAGCTCATAGAGATCCTTGACTTGCTGTCCCGGATGGAGCTGGACGACCTCGGCGGCTTCGGTCATGGCGGTCTCCCTATTCTGCTTGCCTGCCCCGATGGTGTCTGTTGCACGGGGGGACGGGGCAATGGTTGACTGAATTGCGGCGGCATTCAGGGCCGGCTCTTGTGGACGGAAACAACGACCTGTCTGTCGTGGGGCCAGTGGGGCCTGATCATCATTCCCGACGGTGACTGTTTTTCCGGTTTACCGTTTTGCGGCTTCCTTCGCAATGCACAAAATGATAAATTCTTTCGCAAAGGAGACGCAATAGGTAATATTGTGTCTCACGAACAGAATGAACCTGCGGGCGTCACCACCCCGCCCGTTGCCTTGTGAGGGAGCCCCCGATGTCTGATTCGCCCGCCGCCGCACCGTCCTCCGCCCCGCAAAACCGCGATAAGCCCTGGCTGTTCCGGACCTATTCCGGGCATTCGTCGGCCAGGGACACGAATCGCCTTTTCCGCACGAATCTTTCGCGCGGGCAGACCGGGCTGTCGGTGGCCTTTGACCTGCCGACCCAGACCGGCTACGACTCCGATCATGTGCTGGCCCGCGGCGAGGTCGGTAAAGTGGGGGTTCCGGTGTGCCATCTGGGTGACATGAGCGCCCTGTTCGAGGGCATTCCCCTCGACAAGATGAACACCTCGATGACCATCAACGCTCCCGCCGCCTGGCTGCTGTCGCTGTATGTTGCCGCAGCGGAAAAGCAGGGCGCAGCCCGCTCCTCGCTGTCCGGCACCACCCAGAACGACGTGATCAAGGAATACCTGTCGCGCGGCACCTACATCTTCCCGCCCGAGCCGTCGCTGCGGCTGATCAACGACGTGATTTCATTCACCTATCGGGAAATCCCCAAGTGGAACCCAATGAACGTCTGTTCGTATCATCTGCAGGAAGCCGGTGCGACCGCCGAACAGGAACTGGCCTATGCGCTGGCCACCGCCATCGCCGTTCTCGATACCGTCAAGGCCGGAGGCCAAGTGCCGGAGTCGGATTTTCCGACCGTGGTCGGCCGCATCTCGTTCTTCGTCAACGCTGGCGTCCGATTCGTCACCGAATTGTGCAAGATGCGCGCCTTCGGCGAACTGTGGGATGAAATCTGCCGCGAACGCTATGATGTCGAGGAAGAAAAGTACCGCCGCTTCCGCTATGGCGTGCAGGTCAACAGCCTGGGCCTGACCGAACAGCAGCCGGAAAACAACGTTTACCGTATCCTGCTGGAAATGCTGGCCGTCACCCTGTCAAAGAATGCCCGCGCCCGCGCCGTGCAGTTGCCTGCGTGGAACGAAGCCCTCGGCCTGCCGCGTCCATGGGATCAGCAGTGGTCGCTGCGCCTGCAGCAGATCGTCGCCTACGAAACCGACCTGCTGGAATACGGCGACATTTTCGATGGCTCGACCGAAATCGCCCGCAAGGTCGAAGAGCTGAAGGATCAGGCGCGCGATGAACTGGCCCGCCTTGACGGCATGGGCGGGGCGGTGGCGGCCATCGAATCGAGCTACATGAAGCAGAAGCTGGTCGAATCGAACAGCCGCCGTTTGCGGGCGATCGAATCAGGCGAACAGACGGTGGTCGGGGTGAACAAGTTCTCCGAAGGCGCTCCGTCACCGCTGACCGCTGGCGATGGGGCGATCATGACCGTTGACCCGAAGGCCGAACAGGAACAGATCGACGCCCTGAAGGCGTGGCGGGAACAGCGCGACTCCAAGGCCGCTGAAAAGGCCCTCGCCGAGCTGCGCTCTGCCGTGCAGGAAGGCCGCAACGTGATGGAGCCGTCGATCGCCTGCGCCCATGCCGGTGTCACCACCGGCGAATGGTCGGATATCCTGCGGCAAGTGTACGGCGAATACCGTGCTCCGACCGGGGTTGGCCGGGCGGCCAGTGCCGATTCGACCGGCGGCATGGCAGCGGTGCGCGCCCGCGTCGAAGACGTGTCCGGCAAGCTGGGCCGTCGGGTGAAGATGCTGGTCGGCAAGCCTGGTCTGGATGGCCATTCCAACGGTGCGGAGCAGGTGGCGGTGCGTGCCCGTGATGCCGGGATGGAAGTGGTCTATGAAGGCATCCGCCTGACTCCGGCCCAGATCGTCAACGCCGCGCTGGAAGAAAGCGTCCACGTCGTCGGCCTGTCAATCCTGTCCGGCTCGCATATTCCGCTGGTCACCGAAGTGATGGAACGGATGCGCGCCGCCGGTCTGACCGACATTCCGGTGGTGGTCGGCGGCATCATTCCGCCCGAAGACGAAGCCCTGCTGAAGGCTGGCGGCGTGGCCCGCGTCTACACCCCCAAGGACTATGACCTGACCGCCATCATGAACGACATCGTGACCTTGCTGGAAGAGCAGAAGATCGCGGCATAACGCGCCCTGCCTCCAGACCCGAACGGGAACGCCGTTGGCCGCGACGTTCCCGCTTTTCCCGACATCTGCAAGAATGTCCCCTGGTCGGTGCCGGGAAGAGCACGCCCCCATTCCTTTGGCGACACAGGAATGGGGGCTGTGGTTTCAAACAGTGTGTGAAAAACGGTTCCCACTTTTGCGCTCACGGCTCTGGATCGGCGTGCGTTAAACCTGACGCCACAGTACACGACAGTTGATGGAAAAGAATGGGCTATCGCCCAAACCTATTCGGGGCCTGAGGCCCCGAACCCCCTTTTTCTCGTTTATAATCAAAGGAATGGGGTCTGGGGCCTTGCGGCCCCAGCGAGGTGTGGAGCAGCGCTCCACGTCCTTGTTCCCAAACTGTCGTGTACTGTGGCGTCCCATTGAACGCACGCCGAGCTAACCTTTTGTTCTGTCGCATTATTTTTGTAAAAACCGGTGCCCACTTTTCGCACAATGCAGGCTTTTCCATGCCGCATTGTTGTTGCGAAAACCGGTGCCCACTTTTCGCACAATGCTCAAGCCTTAACGCGACACATCCCTCAGGCAGGCCGCCGGATCACCGGGGTTGCCGTCAAGGCCGCGGCTGCCAACCCAATCGGCGCGCAAGCCGTTATTCGGGTTATCGCGCGGCGGATAAAACACCACATCCAGCACACAGCTTTGGGCGCTGTATTGCCAGACCTCGGCCGGGGGTTCGCGACGGGTGAGCGTCGGGGCCCCCAGCCGGTCCCGCACATCTGCCGGGGTATGCCCCTTGATATCGGTCACCGATGGCACGCCACCGCGATTCCCGCCCCGCATCGCGGTTCCGTCCACCCCCGCACAGCCGCTGAGGCCCACCCCCAGGGCAGCCACACTCAGCAAGGCCATCACAACCCGACCGGAACGGTGTCCGAAGGCCTCGAACGGACGATATGCGGCAATGGTCATTCCCGGAACTCCCTTGATGGACACGATGTGTGATGGATACGATCTGCAGGATGCGCCAAAAGACGCAGGCGAACACCGTTACGCCGACAACAGCGGGCGTTGCGGCAGCCTGTGGGCACGATGGGTCATCGCCGCCACCCCAAGGACCGGTGCCAGAATATTCACCACCGGGATCAACAGAATCAAGGCGGTCAGGATACCCATGGTCCAGATCGACCCCAGATGAGCCCGCCGGATAGTGCGCACCGATGCGGTCGGTTGCCGCCGCAGGCCGACGAGTTCGAAATATTCCCGGCTGATCAGATAGCCGTTCAGCAAAACAAAGGCCGCCTGCCCGACCAGCGGAAACAGCAGCAACGGCAGCATCAACAGGTTGAGCATCACCGACGCCAGCACCAGCCGGACCGACCCGATCAGGCTTTCGGCCAGGGGGATATCCCGGCCCGGCGGCAGGTCGGGATAATGGCGGGCTTCGACCGCTTTTACCACATCCTCAAGGAACACGCCGAGGATACCGGTAATCACCGCCGGAAACAGCAACCATGCCACCACCGGCACCAGCACGATGGCTCCCCAGTCGAGAATGCTTTCCCACAGCGGCAAACCGTTCAGCAGCGTGGTGCCGAACATCAGCCACGCTGCACCACCGCACAGCACCGCATAGACTATGATCGTTGCCAGCAGCGAGATCATGATGATGCGCCTGATTTTGGGATCGCCCAGTTGTCCAACAGCAAGGGCAAAGGCTCGGATCACAACAACTCTCCTGAACAGGACAAGGCGGAAGGGTACCTTAACCTAAGAGAGGCCACTGGTATCGCCAAGGGGGAAGCGGCAAGACAGGTTGCGGAAAAATGCTCTTTATGCGGATATATACTTAATTATTCACAGCAACTGACTGTCATTTTCTCTTTTCTTTTTACAACTCCTATTTACCATCAGCCTTTCGGTTCCATTGCCCCCATGCAGCCCGCCTCCACCGGGACAAGCCCATCTTGCCGGAATAAGCCCATCTTACCGGAATAAGGACGTCTGGATGACCGCAACCCGCTATGATGTCGTTGCCATCGGGAACGCCATTGTCGACATTCTGGCTTCGGCTGACGACGCGTTTCTCGCGGCCCGTTCTCTGCCCAAGGGGCGGATGGTGCTGATTGACGAAGCCCAGGCCGATGCCTTGTACGACCAGATGGGGCCAGCCGTCGAAGCCTCCGGTGGCTCGGCCGCCAACACCGTCGCCGGGCTGGCGTCGCTGGGCAGCACCGCCGCCTTCATCGGCAAGGTCGCCGATGACACGCTGGGCACGGTGTTCCGCCACGACATCACCGCCATCGGGGTACACTATGAGACTCCCCCCGCCGTCGGTGGTCCGGCCACCGCCCGCTGCATGGTGCTGATCACGCCGGATGCCGACCGCACCATGTCGACCTACCTCGGGGCCTGTACCCGCCTGACCCCGGCCGATATCGACGAATCGATCATCGTCGACAGCAAGGTCCTGTACGTCGAAGGCTATCTGTGGGACGAGCCCGAAGCCAAGGACGCCATCATGCAGGCGATCTGCGCCGCCAAGGAAGCAGGCCGTCAGGTAGCCCTGTCACTGTCCGATTCGCTGTGCGTGCGCCGTCACCACGAAGAATTTCAGGAGCTGGTCGCCGGTTTCGTCGATATCCTGTTCGCCAACGAGGCCGAAATCTGCGCCCTGTTTGACGCCCCTTTTGAACAGGCCGTTCAGGCCATCCGCGGTACGGTCGCCATCGCTGCCCTGACCCGTGGGGCCGATGGCTGTCAGGTGGTTACGGCCAGGGAAATCCTCACAGTCCCGATCCGCACCAGCGTTACCGTAGTCGATACCACCGGGGCCGGTGACCTGTTTGCCGCAGGCTTTCTGCACGGGCTGACACAGGGGCAATCGCTGCTCGACTGTGCCCATCTGGGCAACCTGTGCGCCGCCGAGGTGATCAGCCATGTTGGTCCACGTCCGACCATTTCGCTGAAGACGCTGGTTCTCGAGGCGATGGCAGTGTAAACTGCCGCCATCGTGCTTTGGACAAGCGCCCTGCACCCCCTGACGGGATGCGCCTCGGGGGTGCGCCTCGGGGGTGCGACAGTATTGAACGACAGGCCCGGCAAATCTGCTCCTCCCACTTTCCAATGGGGGCAGATTTGCCGAGCCTGTCGTTTGTCCGGCTTTCGTTAACTTTGGAACTCACATGGATCTCCGCAATATCGCGATCATCGCGCACGTTGACCATGGCAAAACCACCCTGGTGGACGCCATGCTCAAGCAATCTGGCACCTTCCGCGACAACCAGCGCGTCGCTGACCGCGCCATGGACAGCAATGACCTGGAACGCGAGCGTGGCATCACCATTCTGGCGAAGTGCACCTCGGTCGAATGGGAAGGCCACCGGATCAACATCGTTGACACCCCGGGCCACGCCGACTTCGGTGGTGAAGTCGAACGCATCCTGTCGATGGTCGATGGCGTGGTGTTGCTGTGCGACTCCGCCGAAGGTCCGCTGCCGCAGACCAAGTTCGTGCTGTCCAAGGCCCTGAAGCTCGGCCTGCGTCCGATCGTTCTGATCAACAAGGTTGACCGTCAGGACGCCCGTCCGCACGAAGTCCACGACGAAGTGTTCGACCTGTTCAGCTCGCTGGACGCCAGCGACGAACAGCTCGACTTCCCGACCCTGTTCGCTGTCGGTCGTGATGGCTGGGCCGTCGAAGATCTGGAGCAGGCTCCGGGCACCGACCTGCGTCCGCTGTTCGAACTGATCCTGCGCCACGTCCCGGCACCGAAGCGCGACCTCGACGCCTCGTTCTCGATGCTGGCCACCACGCTGGAAGCCGACCCGTATCTGGGCCGCATCCTGACCGGCCGTATCGCGACCGGCCGCGCCAAGGTCAACATGGCGATCAAGGCGCTGTCGCGCGATGGCCAGTTGATCGAACAGGGCCGCGCCTCCAAGCTGCTGGCCTTCCGTGGCCTGCAGCGCGTGCCGGTGGACGAAGCCGAAGCGGGCGACATCATCGCCATCGCCGGTCTGGCCAAGGCCAACGTCGCCGACACCATTTGCGCCCCGGACGTCAGCGAAGCTCTGGCCGCCCAGGCCATTGACCCGCCGACTCTGGCGATGACCTTCACCGTCAACGACAGCCCGCTGGCGGGCACCGAAGGCGACAAGCTGACCTCGCGCGTCATCAAGGCCCGTCTGGAACGCGAAGCCGAAGGCAACGTTGCCATTCGCATCACCGAAAGCGAAGACAAGGACGCCTTTGAAGTCGCCGGTCGTGGCGAACTGCAGCTGGGCGTGCTGATCGAAACCATGCGCCGCGAAGGGTTCGAACTGTCGATCTCGCGTCCGCGCGTGCTGTTCACCACCGACGAAAACGGCCAGCGTTGCGAACCGCTGGAAGAAGTCGTGGTGGACGTCGACGAAGAGTTCTCCGGCTCGGTGGTGGAAAAGCTCAGCCTGCGCAAGGCCGAAATGACCGACATGCGTCCGTCGGGCGGCGGCAAGGTGCGCATCACCTTCCTCGCTCCGTCGCGCGGCCTGATCGGCTACCACTCGGAATTCCTGACCGACACCCGTGGCACCGGCATCATGAACCGCCTGTTCCACAGCTATGGCCCGTACCGTGGCGCCATCGAAGGCCGTCGTCAGGGCGTGCTGATCTCGAACGGCACCGGCGATGCGGTGGCTTACGCGCTGTTCAACCTGCTGGACCGTGGTCCGCAGTTCGTTGAACACAACACCAAGGTCTACGAAGGCATGATCGTCGGGGAACACACCCGCGGCAACGACCTCGAAGTCAACGTGTTGAAGGGCAAGCAGCTCACCAACATGCGCGCTTCGGGCAAGGATGACGCGGTCAAGCTGCCGCCGATCCGTCGCATGACCCTGGAAGAAGCCCTGTCGTACATTCAGGACGACGAGCTGGTGGAAGTGACCCCGCAGACCATCCGTCTGCGCAAGCGTTACCTCGACCCGCATGACCGCAAGCGCGCCGCGCGGTCGGTCAGCGAATAAGGTTTCAGACCTTTCCCGCAACAAGACAGGGTGCTCCGGTGGGGCACCCTGTTTTTGTTTTCAGTGCATGAACAGTAAACGACAAACAGAAGACAGGGCCATGGAGCGCTGCTCCACACCTCGCTGGGGCCTTGAGGCCCCAGACCCCATTCCTTTGATCATAAAAGAAAAAATGGGGGATTGGGGGCATCGCCCCCAAGCAGGTGCGGACGGCAGTCTGCGATTCTTTGTCACTTGTCGTGCACTGTAGGTTCCCAATCTTGCGCTCACGGCTACAGCGTTTCATCGCGCCGCAGGAAATCAATCACCATCGCATTGAACTTGTCGGCATGTTCCCACTGTGCCCAGTGACCACAGCGGTTAAAGACGTGCAGCTCGGCGTTCTGCATCCCCCACAGCAGGCGCAAGCCGACATCCAGCGGCACAAAGCGGTCATCCCGCCCCCAGATCACCAGCGCCGGAGCCTTGATTTCCCCCAGACGCGGGCTGACATCGGGGAACTGCCGGGGATTGGCGGCCAGACTCTTGACAAAGTTGTCCAGATGGTCGCGGCGGTCCAGCATCGCCTCCAGCCGGGTCTGGATCAGCTCGTCGGTCAACTTGCTGGCATCAAACATGAACACATTGAGCATTTTCTTCAGGGCTTCGACCGTCGGGTCCCGATAGACCGCCTGCAACAGCTTGATGCCTTCCAGCGGCATCGGCTGGAACAGGCTGGGGCCACCGGTGCCGCCGCCCATCATCACCAGCTTGCCCACCCGCTGCGGCCAGGCGAGGGCAAAGGCCACCGCACTGTGGCCCCCCATCGAATTGCCGATGATGTGGACCGTTTCCAGCCCGAGACAATCCAGCAGGCCCTTCAGCGCCCGCGCATTCAGTTCCGAGCGCGAGCCGGTGCAGACAATCGGGTCGCTTTTGCTCCAGCCGGGGCAGTCCATCAGGATCACCCGATAGCCCGCAGCGGCCAGCGGCTCGATATTGCGGCTGAAGTTGGCCCAGCCACTGGCCCCCGGCCCGGAGCCATGCAGCATCACCACCGTCTCGCCAGAAGACCCGGCACCGGTATCGTTGTAATGCAGGCGCAAACGCAGATCGCCTTCGGCAATATCGGCATAGGCACTGGTGGCGCTCTCGGTCAGCGTCGTCGGATCACAGCTCATCAGGAAACGTCCTTTTCATCAATCATGGGGCAGGTCTACGGTCGAGGTGCCCGCCCTCAACTGGCGAGCATCTGCTGGTGCTTGCTGTTCAGGCCGAGGTAGCTTTCGATCACTCTGGGATCATGGCGCAGGGTTTCCGCCGGGCCATCCATCCGCACCGTACCGTTTTCCAGCACATAGCCATGGTCGGCGACCTGCAAGGCCGCACGGGCGTTTTGTTCCACCAGCAGAATGGCAATCCCGGCCTGCCGCAGATCAACAAGGATGCGGAAAATGTCGCGGACGATCAGCGGCGCCAGACCAAGGCTTGGCTCGTCGAGCATCAGCAAACGCGGCTTGGCCATCAGCGCCCGGCCGACCGCCAGCATCTGGCGCTCGCCGCCGGACAGGGTACCTGCCGCCTGCGTGCGCCGCTCGCGCAGACGGGGGAACAGGTCATAGACCTGCTCCATCGTCTGGCGGCTGTCACGGGCGCCCTGCCGGTGGCGGTGAAAGGCCCCCAGCACCAGATTGTCCTCGATGCTCATCGAGCCGAACAGCTCACGCGATTCCGGCACCAGCGCGATACCGTGATCAACCATCTGGCTGACCTCGGGCGTGCCCACCGGCTGACCATCGACCCGGATCGTTCCGGCCCGCACCGGCAACAGCCCCATCAGCGCCGACAGGGTGGTGGTCTTGCCCGCCCCGTTGGGACCGATCACCGTCACGATGCTGGCCGGGGGGACGGTCAGGGAAACGCCGCTGACCGCCTCGACCTTGCCATAACACACCGCCAGATCTTCAACCTGTAAAACCGGAGTGGGGATAGTCATGCGTCAACGCCTCCCAGATAGGCTTCAAGGACCGCCGGATTGCTCTGGATGTCTTCTGGCAGGCCCTCGGCGATTTTCTGGCCGAACTCCATCACCACCACCCGATCCACCAGACCCATCACGAAGTCCATGTCATGTTCGACCAGCAGCACCGCCATCCCCTCGGCCCGCAGACGGGTCAGCAAGGCGGCCAGCGCCTGTTTTTCCTTCAGCCGCAAGCCGGCGGCAGGCTCGTCGAGCAGCAACAGGCAGGGGTCCGAACACAGGGCGCGGGCGATTTCCAGCAACCGCTGCTGCCCCAGAGCCAGACTGCCCGCCTCGTCATGCATCACCTCGCCCAGACCGACCCGCTCGACCTGAGCGGCGGCGTCGCGCAGCAGGCGGGCCTCTTCCGCCCGCTCCAGACGCCAGGCGGCGGACAGGACACCGCGCTGGCCGCGCCGATGAGCGCCCAGCGCCACGTTCTCCAGCACGCTCATCCGTGGCAGCACCTTGACGTGCTGAAAGGTCCGGCTCATGCCCAGCGCCGCAATCCGCCGCGCCCCCAGACCGGCAATCGCCCGCCCACGGAACAGGATCTCGCCCGAGGTCGGGGTATCGACCCCTGACAGCTGGTTGAACATGGTGCTTTTCCCGGCTCCGTTGGGGCCGATCAGGGCGAGGATTTCCCCGGCCCGCACCTCCAGGCTCATCGCGTTGTTGGCGACCAGCCCGCCAAAGCGGCGAGTCACCTCACGCGCCTGCAAGATCACCTCGCCATGCGGTGGCTGGTCCTTGCGCGGCAGCGGAGCAGCTTGCGGATCAATCCTTTTGACCTCCTGCCGCACCGGGACCAGCCGGGCCAGCAGCGGCCACAGGCCATCACGCGCCCGCTGCAGCATCAGCACCATCAGCAAGCCAAAGACGATCACCTCGTAATTGCCCGCACTGCCGAACAGGCGCGGCAGAATGTCCTGCAACCATTGTTTCAGCAGGGTAATGACCCCCGCCCCCAACAAGGCTCCCCAGACGTGCCCGGCCCCGCCAACCACCGCCATGAACAGGTATTCAATGCCGATATGCAGGCCGAACGGCGTCGGGTTGACGAAGCGTTGCAGGTGGGCGTACAGCCAGCCAGCGGTGCAGGCATGCAGGGCGGCAATCACAAAGATGATCATCCGCGCCCGCCCGGTGTCGATGCCCATCGCCTCGGCCATCACCCGCCCGCCCTTCAGGGCACGGATGGCCCGGCCTTCGCGGGAATCCAGCAGGTTGCGCGAGGTCAGGACCGCCACCAGCACCACCAGCCACACCACATAGTAATAGTGGCGGGACTCGGTCAGCGGAAAGCCGAACAGCTCCAGCGGCGGAATGCCGGACAGGCCGGAATGGCCCCCCAGCATCTCGGTGGTACCGAACAGGAAATACAGGCTGATTCCCCACGCCATCGTTCCCAGCGGCAGGTAATGCCCCGACAGCCGCAAGGTCACCGAGCCAAGGACAATCGCCACCACCGAGGTCAGCAGCAGGCCAATCAGCAGGGCCAGCCATGGCGACCCGGCCAGCATCGCCAGCGCGGGCGGCAGGTCGGTCCCGGCGGTCAGCACCGCCGTGGTATAGGCCCCCAGCCCGACAAACGCCGCCTGCCCGAACGAGGTCAGCCCGCCAATCCCGGTCAGCAGCACCAGCCCCAGCGCCACCAGCGCCGACAGGCCGACATAGTTCAGCAGGGTGACGGTGAAGTCCGACAGCACCAGCGGTGCCAGCAGCACGGCCAGCAGGAACAGCACCAGCAGGGTCTGCGGACGCAACAGCCCCCAGCTCACCCCACGCCCGGCAGGACGAGAGGAGGTTGATGATACCGGCGCGCCACTCATTCATCGTCCTCCACACCATGAGAAAGGATCGACCGGGCCATCAGCACCGGCAGGATCAGGGTAAACACCAGCACATCCTTGAACGCGCTGGCCCAGAACGAGGAAAAGGATTCCAGCAGACCAACCAGCAACGCCCCGCCAGCCGCGAGGGGATAGCTGCCCAGACCGCCAATGATCGCCGCCACAAAGCCCTTCAGGCCGACCAGAAAACCGCTGTCGTAATAAACTGTGGACAGCGGGGCGAACATCAGCCCGGCCATCACCCCGATCAGCGCCGCCAGCAAAAAGGTCAACCGTCCGGCCAGCGCCGGAGAAATGCCCATCAGGCGGGCGCCGTTGCGATTGACCGCCGTCGCCCGCAGGGCCTTGCCATACAGCGAGCGGCCAAAGAACAGGTACAATCCACCGATCAGCAGCAGCGAAGCGGCCATCACCACCAGCGTATGACCACCGACCAGCAGGCTGCCCAGCTCCAGCTGCGCCTCACTGAACGGCTGGGTGCGTGATCCTTCCGGCCCGAAGATCAGCAGGCCCACCCCGACCAGCAGGAAATGGATCGATACGGCAACGATCAGCAGCACCAGCACCGATGCTTCGGCCAGCGGCTGAAAGGCCAGCCGGTACAGCATCGGCCCCAGCGGCACCACCACCAGCATCACCAGCAGGGCCTGCACCGCCTGCGGCAACGCCGCCAGTGGCAACAGCGACAGCAGCCCGGCCAGCACCAGCGGGTAGGCCACATTCCATCCTGCCGACCGCAGCAAGGCCCGGTGGTCGCGCCGCTGGCGCTGACTCCACAGGTCCAGCACGAACACCAGTCCGCCCGCCAGCAGCAACACCCACAGGGTGCCGGGAACATGCCCGGCCTCGACGGTGGCCATGCTCAACGCCCCCCAGGCGAGGAATTCACCCTGGGGAATGAAAATGATCCGGGTCACGGCAAACACCATCACCAGCGCCAGCGCCAGAATGGTGTAAATCGCCCCGTTGGTGATGCCGTCCTGTGCCAGGAACAGCATGATACTCGGGTCCATTGCGGGCCTCCTGCCAACACCTGCGAGGCCGGGAGCCTGTCGCCCCCGGCCTGTGTTTCACCGATCACCTTCAGGCGACCGCGCCCTGCCGGGCTTCGCGCTGCCGGGTCTCGCGCTGGCGGGCAAGGGTCAGGGCGGTGTCTTCGATCATGTCTTCCTGACCGCCGACCATCCCGCGCCGTCCCAGTTCGACCAGAATTTCCCGCGCCGGAACGCCGTACTTCTGTTCGGCCCGCTTGGCGAACAGCAGGAACGACGAGTACACCCCGGCATAGCCCAGAGTCAGGGAATCGCGGTCAATGCGGATCGGATGATCCATGATCGGCACCACCCGGTCTTCGGCCACATCGCAGATGGCAAAGGTATCAACGCCGGTGACGATGCCCATCCGGTCACAGACCGCCACCAGTACCTCCATCGGGGTATTCCCGGCCCCGGCGCCCAGACCGGCGGCGGCGGCATCAATCCGGGTTGCCCCGGCCCGGATGGCGGCAATCGAGTTGGCCACCCCCATCGCCAGATTGTGATGGCCGTGGAAACCCAGTTCGGTATCCGGCTTCAGCGCCGCCCGCACCGCCGTCAGGCGGGCGGTGACATCCTCGGGCAGCATGTAGCCCGCCGAGTCGGTGACATAGACGCAGTTGGCCCCATAGCCTTCCATCAGCAGGGCCTGCTCCACCAGCTTTTCCGGGCTGGCCATGTGGGCCATCATCAGAAAACCGACGGTGTCCATCTCCAGACGGCGGGCCATGCTGATGTGCTGCTCCGACACATCGGCCTCGGTGCAATGGGTGGCAACCCGGATGGTGTGAACGCCCAGCTCGTGGGCCATTTGCAGATGGTCCACCGTCCCGATCCCCGGCAGCAGCAGCGCCGACACCTTGGCCCGGGTCATGCGGGGGATCACCGTTTTCAGATAGTCTTCGTCGCTGTGGGCCGGAAAGCCGTAGTTGACCGACGATCCGCCCAGACCATCGCCATGGGTGACTTCGATCAGCGGCACTCCCGCCTGATCGAGACCACAGGCAATGTCGGCCATCTGCTCCAGACTCATCTGGTGGCGCTTGGGGTGCATGCCGTCGCGCAGGGTCATGTCGTGAAGGGTGATTTTGCTTCCGCGCAGGGTGCTCATGGGTCGTTCTCCCGTCGAATGTTCTTGCTGTTGTAACCAGAGCGCTTTCACACGCAGGCAACCTGCGCGGCGAACAGCTCGGCGGTGCGGGCGGCGGCGGCGGTCATGATGTCGAGGTTACCGGCGTACTTCGGCAGGTAATCCCCCAGCCCTTCGACCTCGAGGAACAGCGACACCCGGTTGCCGTCAAACACCGGCCCGTTGACCAGTCGATAGCCGGGAACGTAGGTCTGTACCTCGGCCACCATCTGCTGCACCGACGCGGTGATTGCCTCGCGGTCGGGGGCTGTTTCGGTCAGGCAATGAACGGTATCGCGCATGATCAGCGGCGGTTCGGCCGGATTGATGATGATGATCGCCTTGCCCTTGCGTGCCCCGCCGACCTCCTCGATGGCGCGGGCAGTGGTGCGGGTGAACTCGTCAATGTTCCGGCGGGTGCCCGGTCCGGCACTGCGCGAGCTGATCGCCGCCACGATCTCGCCATAGGCCACCGGCTGAACCCGGGAGATGGCGGCGATCATCGGGATCGTCGCCTGTCCGCCACAGGTCACCATGTTGACGTTCATTTCACCCCGCCCCAGATGCTCGCGCAGGTTCACCGGCGGCACACAGAACGGCCCGATCGCCGCCGGGGTCAGGTCGATCATCATCACCCCCAACGCCGTCAGCTTGCGGCTGTTTTCGGCGTGGACGTAGGCCGAGGTGGCATCAAAGGCGATGCGGATGCCGTCGGCCTGCACATGCGGCAACAGGCCGTCCACCCCCTCGGCAGTGGTCTTCAGGCCCATCGCCCGCGCTTTCGCCAACCCGTCAGAGGACGGGTCAATCCCGACCATCCACACCGGCTCCAGCAACGGACTACGCTGGAGTTTAGCCAGCAGGTCGGTCCCGATATTGCCCGGCCCGATCAGGGCACACTTGATCTTGTTGCTTGTCATCAACCTGTCTCTGTCGTGAAAAGAGGGGGAAGGCTCAGGCGAACAGGGCGCAGACGCTGCCAAGACCACTGATCTCGGCTTCGAAGCAGGCACTGCCCTCGACGCTGACCATTGGCCCCAGGGCACCGCTGAGGATCACATCCCCGGCCAGCAGGGGCCGACCACAGCGCACCATGGTGTCGGCCAGCCACACGGCGGCGTTCAGCGGATTGCCCAGACAGGCCCGCCCCGAGCCACGGGACACCACCGCCACCCCTGCCGCCGCCTCAGCCGGTGACGGGCCGGTGCCGCTGTGGCGCATTTCCATCCGGCAGCCCGCCAGATCGACCTCGCGCAGCAGGCGCGGCTGGCTGCCCAGCACGAACAGACCGCTGGAGGCATTGTCCGCCACCGTGTCGAAAAAACGGATGTTCCATCCGGCAATCCGGCTATCCACCACCTCGATGGCAGGCAGCAGGCAGTCAGTGGCGGCAATCAGGTCGAGGTAGGTGTGACGCTCGCGGGTCAGGTCGCGCCCGATCACCAGCGCCACCTCGGCTTCGACCTTCGGCTGGATCAGGCGGCCCGCCGGGATCATCTCGCCGTCACCGACCGCCATGTCGGCAAACAGCATCCCGAAGTCCGGTTGATCCACCCCCAACTGAGCCTGCACCGCCAGCGAGGTCAGGCCGATTTTCCGCCCGACCAGCCGCCGCCCGGCCGCCAACGCGGCGCGGGTGTTGATCTCCTGAATGGCATAGGCGGCAGAGGCAGAGAGGTCAGCCATCCGGTCGCGCAACGGCACAACCGGCTGACGGGTCTGTGCGGCCTGCGCCAGTGCGGCAGCGGCTTGCGCCGGGGTCAGCGAAGCGGTCAGGATGTCACTCATTGCAGCAGACTCCACTGACCGTTGTTGACCGTAACCAGCACGATCGCTTCGGGGTCATAGCCCGCATGGTCGGTGGCCGAGAGGGTGTAAACGCCGTTGCTGCCCACCAGCCGGGTCTTTTCGATCTGGTCACGAACAGCCGTTCTGAACTCGACCGTCCCCGGTTTGGCTTTCTGCGCCAAAGCCCCCTTCAGCCCTTCCTGCAACAGCAGCCAGGCATCCCACGATGCCCCGGCAAAGGTCGAGCGGCTGTCGGTGCCGTTCTGCTGCTCAAACGCCTTGACGAACGCCTCGCTGGTCGCCTTGGTCGGATGGCTGGCGGGCAACTGTTCCGCCACCAGCACCGGCCCGACCGGCACCACCGCGCCTTCGACCGCCTTGCCGCCAACACGCAGGAAGTCTTTGCTGGTCACGCCGTGCGACTGATAAATCAGTCCTTTGTAGCCACGCTCGCGCAGAGTGATCTGCGGCATGGCGGCAGGGGTGCCCGACGCGCCGATGAACACCGCGTCGGGCTTGCTGCTGACCACCTTCAACACCTGGGCTTGCACGCTGGGGTCGGCCCGCCCATAGCGTTCGGTCGCAACAATCTCGATCTTGTCCTTGCCTGCTTTGGTCAGGGCCTTCAGCAGCAGCTCGCCCCATGAATCGGCAAAGCCGATAAAGGCCACCTTGTGGATGCCGCGCGTTTCCATGTCCCACACCAGCCGCTGTACCATCAGGTCAGCACTCGGCTCGCTGCGGAAAATGAAACGGCGCTTGTCGCCCTCGACGTCCAGCGGGGCCACCGACACCATCGGCACCGCTTCGTCGTTGGCAACGTCGGCCATCGCCACCGCCGTACTGATCAGGTTCGGCCCCAACAGGGCATCCACCTTGTCCTCGCTGATCAGCTTGCGGACGTTTTTAACGGCGTTGGTCGGGTCGGTGGCGTCGTCCATCACCACAAAGCGAACCTTCTCGCCGTTCACCTCGGTCGGGAACAGCGCCACCGCCTTGCGGGTTTCAGCGCCCAGCGCCGCCGCCGGACCGGTCAGCGACGCCATCACGCCAACGGTAATGTCGGCCTGCGCCGGTGACAGTCCGGCCAGCAACGCCAGCGCGGTCAGGCCGGGCAGAACGCCCTTCCCGAGAAAAGAAATGTGCATGGATGTTTCCCCAGTCGATGTGTTTTTTATGGACGGCGTTATTGAGCGATCGTTCGGAACGCTCCGTTGAGGTAAATCAGCGCCTCGCCATCGGTGCGTTCGCGGGTGGCCAGCACCTCGCACAGAAAGGCGTGGTGGGTGCTTTCATCGAACACCTTCACCACCCGGCAATCGAAATTGGCCAGCGCCCCGTCCAGGGTCGGCGCGCCGGTGGCAAGGCTGCTCCACTGGCCGTGCTGGAAACGCTCCTCGCCATGGACACCCTCGACCATGCCGGCGAACACCTTGGCCACCTGTTCCTGTTCGGCAGCCAGCACGTTGACGCACAGCGCCCCGCTGGACAGGATGCCCTGATCGGCCGCCACCGCCTTGTTGACAAACACCACCAGCCGGGGCGGTTCGGCCGTCACCGAACAGACGGCGGTGGCGGTCAGGCCAGTGCGCTGGTCGCCGTCGCGGGTGGTGATGATCGAGACACCAACGGCAAAATGCCGCATGCCGTATTTGTGGTCCTGCGCGCTGACCGTCGGCAGCGAGGCCAGACGGTCGTTCGGACTCCATTCCAGAAGCTGGTTGATCTGGCTGTTCATGGCCCATCCTTTGGGAAATGCGGAAAGGGGAGCGGCGGAAGTCTCAGGTACCGAACTGGTTGCCCGGCGGCAGCGGCGTCCCCAGCAGGAAGGCCCCCAACTGGTCCCCGATGTCGTCCTGGTTCTGGGTGATGTGGTTGGCGCCGACCAGAATGTCGCGCATCTGGCGCTGCATCGGATTGTTGAGCCATACCCCACGGGTGGCGGTCTTTTTGAAGATCATGTGGGCGGCCTCGAAACACTCGCCACCGGTGAACATGTTGGTGGCGAAATGACGCACCCGCACATCCAGCGGCACCAGTTCGCCGCGCGTGACAAAGCTCCACGCCTCGTCGGTGTTCAGCAGGACGCGGGCGGCGGCGGCGGTGATCTTTGCCTCGGCCTCTCCCAGCCGCCCCCTGACGAACGGGTTCTGCGTTGCCGCCCCGACCGCCTGCGAAATGTTGGTGCGCGGCTTCATGTGCTCGATGTAGAGGTCTTCCATCCCGCGGGCCATGCCGACAATCACCGACGACACCGCCGCATAGAACACGTACAGGAACGGCATCTTGTACAGCGACGGCAGGTGGCCGTGGCTGGCCTCGCCGTAGGCAATGATGCTGTGGGTCCGGTGTTCCGGCACAAACACCGTCTTCAGGATCAGCTTTTTGCTGCCGGTCCCGGCCAGCCCGACCACATGCCAGTCGTCTTCGATGGTGAAGTCTTTCGCTTCGACCCAAAAGGCCTTGTAATCGATCAGCTTGCCATCCTTGTCGAACAGCCGGGCCCCGACGAAGGCCCCGCCCTGCGCATGGTCGCAACCGCTGGAGGTCAGCCACTGGCCATTCAGCAGATAGCCGCCCTCCACCGCCGTCACCGAGCCGAATGGCGCGTAGGACGACGACACCAGCAGCGACGGATCATCACCCCACAGCTCGTCGCCGCTCTGCGGGTCGAGCAGGCCGACTTCGAACGGGTGGACCCCCAGCACCATCACGTTCCAGGCGCTGGACGGGCAGCCCCGCCCCAGTTCCATCAGCACGCGGTTGAGCACGTTCGGGTGCATTTCATAGCCGCCCCAGCGGCGGGGCTGGAGGATCTTGAAAAAGCCCGCCTCCTGAAACGCGGCGATCGTTTCGGCCGGGACCATCCGGTCCTTTTCGGTCTGATCGGCCCGTTCGCGCAGCCACGGGATCATGGCACGGGCGCGATCGACCAGTTCGGCTTCGGTGGGGACAAGGGTGGTAGAAGCAATGTGGGTCATGATGTCTGCATTTCCTTGAAAACAGGCGCTCGGGACGGGTTACTCGGCAGCCGTTGCCAGTGGCTCGGCACTCAGCACGCCGTACCCGGCAATCCATTCCGAAATCGGGCGGTAATAGTCCTGACGGGCGCGATAGGGTCCGGCAGCGGCCAGAGCGGCAAAAGCGGCAACCCAGGTGCGGATTTCGTGCGTTGACCGTCCGGCCTCGCGCGAGATTTCCTCGATGTCAAACTGGTCAACCTGCGCCAGATCGGCGTTGACCAGCAGGTCGATGAACGCCTGATCCCAGTCAGGATTCAGCGGGGTCAGCGGGCACTCCTGCGTGCCGTAGATCTTGCCCGCCGCAATGGTGCGCGCCTGACGGGCGGCACGGAATTCCGGCGTCGGGTTGCGCCCGGCAATCAGGAAACTGGCAATCTCGTCCGGTGCCCCGTGCAACAGCGGTACCGGAGGCTCGTGCGACAGGCCACCGGTGCCCAGAATCAGCACCCGCTTGTTCAGACCGGCGGCGAAACGTCCGACGGCATCACCCAGCTTGCGAATGCGGCGGTAGGGGCAAAAGGGCGGAGCCACCGAATTGATGATGATCGGAATCACCGGATAGCGGCTGAGGCTGCCGGTCAGTTCTTCCAGCGTCTGGGTACAGCCGTGATCGACCTGCAAGCGGTGCGACAGGGCAATATCGATATCGTCGGCCAGAATGAAGCGCGCCAGTTCCAGCGCCGTCCCGGCTGGCACCGACAGCGAACCGGTCATCGTCTGGTAATCGCCCACCGACTCCGCCGCTGTGGCAATCACGAACGGCGGCATCAGGTCATAGAACAGGCCGTTGTAATGGTCGGGGGCGAAGATGATGATCAGCTCGGGATCAAAGGCTTCGACTTCGGCCCGGCTCTGTGCCAGCACGGCGTCCACGTCCCGGACAACATCCGCACCGGGATCATTCAGCCCGCGCAACGGCGTATGCGACAGGCATTTCAGCTTGATCGTCATGAAAGAATCCTGGACAGGTTTCAGGCAAAGTCATCCCGTGCGAAGGGTGCGGGAATGCTGCCTTCGTTTCAGAAAAACCGCAGTGTCAGGAGGATTTTGTTTACCGGCCCGGCATTCCGGGTCTTATGGCAGAGGTGTTGGACATTGTTTGTTTCTTCCCTGTTTATTCATTTTTCCTTGTTGGTAAATATATCTTACGGAAAAAGCGAAACGGGCAGAACTCTATTTTCCAAACTGTGCACATTGTGCACGGTAGAGCAAATCCCGAGCAGATGATCTCATCTGCGACGACGTATTTGCTTAAAGTACAATGCCGTAGCGTTATAGAAAGGTTTTGAGGAGCCCTGACCATGCCCGAGCACCGCGACAGCCCGTACCGTTTCGTTCAGGGCCTCAGCCGGGGTCTTGGCCTGCTGCAAGCGATCAACCGGACGGCGAACGGCTGTGCCACCATTGCCGAACTCAGCACCGCCACCGGCCTGCACCGGACCACCGTCCGGCGTCTGCTGGAAACCCTGCAGGCCGAGGGCTATGTCCGCCGCAGCCGGTCCGACGACAGTTACCGCCTGAACCAGAAAGTCCGTCAGCTGAGCGACGGCTTTACCGATGATGAGTGGATTTCCGAACTGGCCGCGCCGGTGCTGGGCGAGCTGTTGCAGCAACTGGTGTGGCCGTCGGACCTGTGTACCATTGATGGTGACACCATGCTGGTGCGCGAGACCACCCACCGGTTCAGCCCGCTGTCCTTTCACCGCGCCATGATCCGCCAGCGGATGCCGGTGCTGTTCACCGCCGCCGGGCGGGCCTATCTGGCCGGATGCAGCGAGGACGAACGGCAACAGATTCTCGCGCTGATCGCCGGTGGCAGCGGCCCGCAGGCATCCTTTGTGCGCAACCAGCGCCCGGCCATCGACGCCATGCTGGAACGGGTGCAGCGACAGGGCTATGCCAGCAATGACGGCGAATGGACCGAACAACTGAAAATCTCGGCGCTGGCCCTGCCGGTCCGCCACCAGAACACCATTCTGGCATCGATCAATGTGGTGTTCATCAGGCAGGCAATGAGCATCCCCGAGGCAGTCGAACGCTATCTGCCCGCCATGCGCGCCGCCATCGACAAAATCGAGCGCCAACTCGCCGACCAGCCCCGCCTGTTGCACAGCTGGCTGGCCAGTCAGACGCCCGACACCTAGATCTGTGAGCGTTCAATCTGACGCTCACAGAACACGACAGGAGGGTTTAGAGCGTTTTCACACCGAGCGAAAACGCTCTTCCCTTTGAGTGCCGCATTTTCCGAGCCTTTGACCGGAGACGGTCAACTTGAAAATGCTCTAAAGAGCGGGCTGCCGCCCGAACCTGCTCGGGGCCTGAGGCCCCGAACCCCCATTTTTCTTTTATGATCAAAGGAATGGGGTCTGGAGCAGCGCTCCATGACCCTGTTTTCTGTTTGTCGTGGCCCGTGGGTTCATGTTTAAGGCTCACAGCCCTGATTACAGACCATCAAACACCCGGATACGGTTGGGAATCGCCGCTTCGATCGATTCCCGCACGTCGACATCCAGCCGTTCCGGGTGAAAGCGCAGGCCGTAATAGAGGCAGAAGCTCTCGGCCACATCCTCGCGATCGGGATGTTCGGCGGCATAGTCCGAGATGGCGGTCGGGTCGGCCTGTTGCGCCGCCCGCCAGGCCGGGAGCGGATAGATGTGGGAATCCAGCGAGGTATGGGCGGCCTCGTGGCACATGGCTTCCTCCAGCACCCCGCGCCGCTGATAGTCCTCGCCCTGTTCGGTATGGATCAGGATGTTGTGACTGCCGCCGCCGAACAGCTCGTTGCCCCGGTGAATGGTCAGTGAAGTCAGGTCGCGCCGCAACAGGGCAGGCAACTGGCCAACCACCCGCGCATAGTGCTCGGCCTGCGCACGGGCCTCGGACGGCGGAAATTCGGAATTGACCTGCACATCCACCGGCCCGCTGTCGCGGAACTCGGCGCGGAACACCTGCATCAGCAGCCGATCCGAACGACCGGTGCGACGGTCAAAGACCGTGCGCTCTTCACGACCACTGTAGGACAGCCCTTGCAGGGCGCTGGGATCGTCTTCGGTCAGGACACCGCTGGCAACGAACACCTGTCCGCTGAACGGCGGATGGCGTCGTGGGGAAGACGACTGCTGCACAGGGGTTGGGGTTGGGGCCGGACGCACGGTTTTTCCCGCCACCGTGACCGGGCCGGATTGATCCTCATCCACCACATAGGTCCGCAGCAGGGCGCCATCGCGGACGGAACGCAGATGCCAGACATGACCGGCGTAGCTTTTCAGCGTCTGGCGCTGACCAGCGGCAAGGGTGGCGTATTGCACTTCCTTGCCGTTGAAATCGACCCACAGCAGCGCCACCGGGTCCGCCGTCGGGTTCTCGAACTCCACCGTCACCGCCACCGATGACGCCGGGGAGCGCTCGGCCCATACCGGCCCGCAGATCACCAGCCCGACCAGCAGAATAACAGCCCTTAACCACACCATCCTGTCCTCCTTTCCTTGACGTGATACACATAAATACCACACCCCCCTCTCCGGTGATCCCCCTCTGTTACCCGGCGGGTTATGCTATCGTTTGGTATGGACTCGTTTTCGCCCCCTTCCCTGCCTTCTGGAGGTCCGATGCCCAACCCAGTACCGTCCCCGGAAAGCCTGCTGCGCGCCATGTTTGACGCCGCCCTTGCCGCCATCGCTCCCGGTCCGTGGATGACCGACCTGTTACCCGCCAAACCAAAGGGACGCACGGTGGTGGTCGGCGCGGGCAAGGCAGCGGCAGCAATGGCGGCGACGGTCGAGCAGGCATGGGATGGTCCGTTGTCCGGGCTGGTGGTAACCGGCTATGGTCATGGCTGCCCCACCCGCCAGATTGAGGTGATCGAAGCCGGGCATCCAGCCCCCGATCAGGCCAGCCAGCACGCCGCCCGCCGGATTCTCGATCTGGCCCGCAGCCTGACCGCTGACGACCTGTTGCTGTGCCTGATGTCGGGCGGCGGATCGGCCCTGATGGCCGCCCCGGCCAGCGGGTTGACGCTGGCCGACAAGCAGGCCGTCACCCGCGACCTGCTGCGCTGTGGCGCAACGATCAATGAAATCAACTGCGTCCGCAAACACCTGTCGGCCATCAAGGGCGGACGGCTGGCAATGGCAGCGGCCCCGGCTCAGGTGGTAACGCTGATGATTTCCGATGTGCCGGGCGATGACCCGTCGGTGATCGGCTCTGGCCCGACGGTTCCCGACCCCACCACCTTTGCCGATGCGTGGGAGGTGGTGCGCAAATATGCCGTTCCCCTGCCGCCCGCAGTACGCCAGCACCTGACCGAAGCCGCCGAAGAAAGCCCGAAACCCAACGACCCGTTGTTTGCCCGCACCCAGGCCCTGATGGCCGCCACACCGCAGAACGCCCTTGATGCCGCCGCCGAAGTGGCGCGGCGGGCCGGAGTGACTCCGCTGATTCTCGGTAATGCCATCGAAGGCGAAGCCCGCGACGTGGCGCTGGTGCACATCGGCATGACCCGGCAGGTGGTGCTGCACAACCAGCCAATTGCCCCGCCTTGCGTCCTGCTGTCCGGGGGCGAAACGACCGTCACCGTTACCGGCAACGGACGAGGGGGGCGCAATCTGGAATTCCTGCTGGGGCTGGCAGCGGCCCTGAAAAGCCAGCCTGCCGAGGTTCATAAAGCGGTGTGGGCGCTGGCAGCGGACACCGACGGCCTTGACGGCACCGAAGACAACGCCGGTGCCCTGTTGCGGCCAGACTCCCTGCGGCGGGCGCATGCTTTGGGGCTGTCGGCCTCGGCCCATCTTGCCGACAACAACAGCTATGGCTTTTTCCGCGCCCTCGACGATCTGATCATCACCGGCCCCACCCGCACCAACGTCAACGATTTCCGCGCGGTGCTGATTATCCCCTGAGACAGAGAATGGTCTTTCCCTCGGCCGCCGATCCGTTTATGAACAAACGCTGAAGCAAGACTTGCGGGGACGGACAGCACAGCGATGACGCGGGGCAAGCCTCAGCACGCACCATCGACCTTTCTCCTGCGGCGGCGTATTGCCGCGTGGGCCGGCTTGCTGTTGCTGCTGCTGAATGCCGTTTCGGTCGCCGTGGTTGCCCCCCGCCCGGCGCTGGCTTCGGTCGCCAAAGGTGAGCAGATCGTCATCTGTACTCCCAGCGGCCTGCGGGTGATTACCCTCAATGACGACGGCACCCCCGATCAGCAACAGGACAGTACCCGCGAGGGATCGTGCCCGCTGTGCCTGCCACTGAACAATGCCACCAGCGGAGCCTTGCCAGCCCCCGTCCTCGCCGCCCTGTGGAGCCTGCCCGATCTGGCCCCGGTGCTGATCGTCCCGGTACTGCGGCCCGATCATCAGCATCCGCCCGCCACCGCATCGCCTGAACGCAGCGTCTCCCGCCCGCGCGATCCTCCGTCTGCCGGATAAGCCCATCCCGTCTGCGTCTCTGCCTGCCCTGCCAGAGCAGTGGGCGCAAAAGTGGTTCCGGTTTTGCGCAAAATCACTGCGACAAAACAAAAACCTGGACCAGCGTGCGTCAGGTTTACCGCACGCTGGTCTGGCGGAGCCTTCTGGCTTATTCCGATTTCCCACGGAGCTTTTCCATGTCGGACCTGTTTTCTGTCCGCCGGGCGCTGCTGCGCTCTGGCAGCGCCTTGTCGTCTGCCTCGCTGTTTCTTGCCCTGACCCTCTCCGCCGTCCATGCCGCCGACGATACCACCCCGGCAGCCTCTGAAACCAAACCGGCCCCCGACGCCACCCTGCCCGAGCTGGCCGTTGACACCACCCTTGATGCGGAAACGCCCTCGACCACGGTCCTGACACCAGATCAGACCGGCACCCTGCGCCCATCCGCCGATCTGGGGGCCTTGCTGAGTGACCTGCAAGGCATTTCCAGCGGCAAGATGGGGCAGCATGCCAGCGACATCGTGATTCGCGGTCAGTCACAGGATCGGCTGGCGGTGATCAATGATGGCGCCTATGCCTTTGGCGGCTGCCCGAATCGCATGGACCCGCCGACCTCGATGATTTCCGAGGCCAGCATTGACACCGTGACCATTCAGCGTGGTTATCAGACCGTCACCAATGGCGCTCCGGCTCCCGGTGGGTCGGTGATCGTTGACCGCCAGCGACCGACCTTTGACACGCTGGGGGCCACCGGCAGCATTGATGCCGGTATCGAAACAAACGGCAACCTGCGCACAGGCTCGGTCAATGCCAGCGCCGGGATCAAGGAAGGCTATCTGCGCGGCTTTGCCGACTCCGGGCGGGCCGACTCCTACAAGGACGGCAAGGGTGCCCTCGTCCGTTCGGGCTTCAAAAGCGAAAGCGGCGGCCTCGAAGCAGGCTGGAACATCAGCGACGACACCCACCTGTCGGTCGGGGCCGAGCGGATGGAAAGCACCGATGTGCTGTTCGCCGGGGCCGGAATGGATGGCGTGTTTGACGGCAACACCACCTATCGTGTGAAGGGCGACCATCAGTTTCAGGACGCCGGTCCGCTGCACAGCCTGAGCTTTTCCGCCTATCAGTCGCAGGTTGACCACATCATGGACAACTACAGCCTGCGCACCGCCACCGGCATGAAGATGGTCACCAACTCGATCTCCAACACCTATGGCGGCACGGCGTCGGCGGACTGGCAGTTCAGCGGCATTACCCTGACCACCGGTATGGATCACCGTACCAATACCCGCGATGCCCAATCCCGCACCGGCATGGCGGCGGGCCTCGATCCGACCACCATCAGCGGCTACACCTGGCCGGACATGCAGATTGCCGACACCGGCCTGTTCGCCGAAGCCAAAGCCCCCGTGGGCAGCGCCACCGTCCTGACCGCCGGGGCACGGCTGGACCGGGTCGAAGCCGATGCCCGCAATGCCGATGCCACCCCGCAGAACGGTACCTCCAGCGCGCGGGTGTTGTACCGGCAGTACTACGGCAGCGATGACGTGACGCAGGAAGAATACAATCTCAGCGGCCTGTTGCGGCTTGAACACGACTTCGGCCCGCTGTCCGGCTGGGCCAGTGCCAGCCGGGCGGTGCGTACCGCCGATGCCACCGAGCGCGGCATTGCCCGCTCCAGCGGTGCCTCCAGCTGGGTCGGCAACCCGACCCTGAAGCCGGAAAAGCATTATCAGGTCGAAACCGGCCTCAGCGCCAAGCGCAGCGACTGGGGCGTGACCGGCGGCGTGTGGTACGATCAGGTGGAAGACTTCATCACCCGCGACACCGCCCGAGGTCAAAGCGGCGTGCTGATGTCCAACGGTGCCTCGATCTTCCGCAACGTTGACGCCCGGCTGGCCGGGGTCGATCTGGCCGGAAGCTGGCAGGCGACCTCTGCCCTGAAGCTGAACGCCACCATCACCTATACCTACGGCGACAACACCAGCGACGACCGCCCGCTGTACCAGATTCCCCCCCTGCAAGGGACCATCGAGGCCGCCTATACGATGGGCGATGTCACCTTTGGGCCGCGCCTGCGCTGGGCCACCACCCAGACCCGCGTCGATACCAGCAGTGCCAGCGGTTCCGGGCTGGACGTCCAGAAAACTTCGGGCTATGGGGTGATCGACCTGTTCGCCACCTGGTCCCCCACCGACACCGTCGAATTGCGCGCCGGGGTCAGCAACCTGTTTGACCACACCTATGCCAGTCACCTGAACCGGTCCAACAGCGTTGACCCGACGATGGTGCAGGTCAACGAAGCCGGACAGTCGTTCTCGGTCGGGGGAAAGATTCGGTTCTAGAGCATTGTGCGAAAAGTGGAAACCGGTTTTCGCAACAACAATGCGGCAATACAAAAAGTTAGACCAGCGTGCCGGCATCAGATTGAACGCACGCTGGTCTAAAGCAGGAAAGGGAACAAGGATGCGGAGCGCTGCTCCACACCTCGCCGGGGCCGAAAGGCCCCGGACCCCGTTTTATGAGGGCCCGGACGGCGGATAGTCATTTGCATGGACCGTGAGTACTGTACATGACAGGGGGGCAAAAAGAGCGTGGGGTATCACTCCAGGCGGTGCTACCGCTGATGCATGACAGAATATAATACATTGATATCAAAATACAATTTTCCCCATCGGGCCGCGACTTCGCCCCAGTCCCCTTGTTTTTGCGACAGTCTAGAATACATATGAATACACAACCTATTCCTCTGCACCGTTCATCCAGAAGGGGAAAAGGACTACCCTAAAGTAGGGGGAAGACATACGTCTTCCACCCCTCTCCGCAATCAAGGGGACAACGGGCGTGAGCGAACGGTTAACCCTCATCCTTGGGCTTGGACAACCCGGCCAGGGCGATGCCGCCTGCGGCCTGCAGGTTGCTGAAACCCTCAAGGCCTCGGCCCTGGCCACAGACCCTTCGGTGGTGATCATGACCCACATCGGAGATGGCGAGGCTTTGCTGCACTTGCTGCGAACATTCGAACGGGTGATCCTGATCGGAGGCATGATGCCGTTCCGCAAGGAGCCCGACTATCACGGAGGAACGATTGTTGAGCTGTGTGACTGGCAAATCAATCTGCCACTGGCGATGGATTGGGCCTCTCCCGCGCGCGGGCTGTCGATCACCAATGCACTGGCGCTGGCCTACAGTACCGGTGCCTGGCCCGACCGGCTGATGGTGTATGGCATCACCGGCGAACAGTGGTGGCCGGGCGCACCGCTGAGCGACGAGGTACAAGCCATCCTGCCCGAAATCGGCCAGCGGATCACCGCCACGGTCAGCGCTTGGCTGGGGCATCCCTGACTCTCCGCAATACCCTCACGATCATTGATTGGAATTTTCTTGTCGCGCTGGTTTGCAGATGCCCTTGCCGTAAGGGCGTGATAGCATCACTTTCCATCATGAGGGGTGGGGGCGCGCGATGAGAACCTATAAGCTGTCAGAGGCCGCCACCCGGTTGAATGGGGGCAATTTCGGTGTCAACCGACGCCTGTTGTACCTGGCCGCCGGAGATGATCTCAGCAGCTCTGTCGGCCTGTTCTGGCACCTGTGCGACAGCTTTTATCTGGTTGATCCCTTTTACGGAAAGGGCATCAGCTACGCCTCCCTCGTCGAGCAGCTGACGTCCGGCTTCAATGACATGAAGACCCTCCGTCTGGAGATTGCAGGCGAAGAAACCGGATACTGGGAAGGAGCCTGTCCGGGACGCCGCTTCCATGTCCGCCTCAAGGGATCTCCGCCCCACACGCCAACCAAGCGGGTTTGCTTTGCGGCCTGTGGCACAACGGAATGGCTGCTCAGAACAGCAACGGGCTACAACGTGGTCCTGAACAAGGATTACGCCGGCATCACCGACAGCTCCGATTCCGATTACCCCTATTCAGAAACCTGGGGCCTGCTGGACACCGGGGGAATTTTTGCTGAAACCATCGGCGTTAGCCGGGGAAGTGACGCTACCGGTTTTTGTCAGTACCGCTATCGTGGCTTTGATCCTCTGTTCAAGGTCTCTCGGGACACTGGCGCACAATTGGGGTTTAGCGGCGGCCTGACCCTTTTCCAAAAGGTGCGCCCCGGCAACAAAAGCACGTACGAAGGTATTGATGCCGAAATAGACAAAATTGAAAAGGAAATGAACGCCATATGCAGCCCGTTTGTGAACGGACTCGATGGCTTCAAGGACGAGGCCAGTGACTTTGACGCAGCATTACTTGAATATAGAAAATGGGGGTCAAACTATGAAGCAGACCTTATCTCCCAGCACAGACTGAAGTACACACAACTCATGAATGACATAAACACAAGAAATACAATAGGGATGAACAATGTCGCCACGACGGACTATTTTTTCAACTTTGTGAAATCAATCATAACAATCAAATACCCGAATCTGAGCGATGACTACATCAGGGCAATGATCAGCTCCCGAAATTTCTACTAGAGCAAATCCCGAGCAGATGGACACATCTGCGACGACGCATTTGCTTAGATAACACGTCATTAGAGCATTTATCGTGATCCTTGGAGACCGAAAAATGCTCTAAAACATTGTGCGAAAAGTGGGAACCGGTTTTCGCAACAACACTGCGGCAATACAAAAAGTTAGAGCCGCATGTCTGCGTCTGGTCACAGTACACGACAGTTTCTGAAAAAGAATGGGCTATCGCCCAAACCCATTCGGGACCTGAGGCCCCGAACCCCCATTTTTTCTTTTATGATCAAAGGAATGGGGTCCGGGGCCTAAAGGCCCCGGCGAGGTGTGGAGCAGCGCTCCACGCCCTAACCCCACCCTTCCTCAGGCGAAACCGCGTTCCATCACCTTGGCCATCCGGCGGGCAAAGGCCACCGGGTCGAGCGGGCCTTCGCCTTCGATGATCCGCGCCTGATCGAGCAGCAGGTGAGCGGCATCGTCGAGACTGCTGCCTTCACCGGCTTCAGCACGGGCGGCAAGACCCTTGATCAGCGGGTGCGACGGGTTGATTTCCAGCACCCGCGCCGGGAAGCTGTCCGGCCCGCGCTTGTGCGCCTTCAGCAGACGCTCAAGGTGTAGCGACATTTCGCCGTCATTGGCCACCAGACAGCAGGGCGACGAGGTCAGGCGGTCGGTGGTCCGCACATCCTTCACCGCCTCGCCCAGCGCCGCCTTCAGCGCCGCAATCAGGCTGTCGAGGGCCGAGGCCGGAGCCTCGTCCTTCTTTGCCTCATCCTCGGCCTTCTCTTCGCCCTTGATCTTCGACAGGTCGGCCACGCCCTGCCCGACCGACTTCAGCGGCGTCCCGTCATAGGACGGCACCGAGGCAACCCAGAACTCGTCGATGTCATCGGTCAACAGCAGGACTTCGACGCCCTTGGCCAGATAGCCTTCGACCTGCGGGCTGTTCTTCAGCGCGTCGACCGATTCGCCAGTGATGAAATAGATGGCGTCCTGGCCATCCTTCATCCGCGCCTTGTAATCGGCCAGCGACACCAGCCCGTCACCCTGCGTCGAGGCAAAGCGGCACAGTTTGGTGATGTCGTCACGGCGTTCATAGTCTTCGTGCAGGCCTTCCTTCAGTACCGCCCCAAAGGTGGCCCAGAAGGTGGCGTATTCATCCGCCGCACCGTCGGCCTTTTTGGCCAGTTCGGACAGGATGCGCTTGGTGAGGCCGGTACGGATTTTGGCCAGCATCGGGTTGTGCTGCAACATCTCGCGCGAGACGTTCAGCGGCAGGTCCGGGCTGTCGACCACCCCGCGCACAAAGCGCAGGTACGGCGGCAACAAGCCTTCGCAATCCCCGCTGATGAACACCCGGTTGACGTACAGCTTCAACTGGTTCTTGCGTTCGGGAGTAAACAGGTCGAACGGCTTTTCGGTCGGCACGAACAGCAGGCCGGTGTATTCAATCGCCCCTTCGGCGCGGTAATGCAGGGTCAGCCACGGTTTGTCGAAGGCATGAGCGATGTGGTGATAGAACTCGGTGTACTGCTCGTCGGTGATGTCTGACTTCGAACGGGTCCACAGGGCCGAGGCGCTGTTCAGCGTCTCGTCTTCGGCACCCTCGGCTCCCTTCAGCACCACCGGCAGGGCGATGTGGTCGGAATAGGTTTTGACCACCTGACGCAGGCGGAACGGCTCGAGGAACTCGCCCTCGTCGTCCTTCAGGTGCAGGGTGATCGAGGTGCCGCGCGCCGCGTCCGCCACTTCGGTAACGGTGAACTCGCCCTTGCCGTCTGACACCCAGCGCCAGCCGTGTTCGTCGCCTGCCTTGCGGCTACGCACCTCAACGGTGCCCGCCACCATGTAGGCCGAATAGAAACCAACGCCGAACTGCCCGATCAGCGAGACATCCTTACGCTGGTCACCGGACAGGGCCTTGACGAACTCCGACGTGCCGGACCGCGCGATGGTGCCCAGATTGTTGATCAGGTCTTCGCGGTTCATCCCGACGCCGTTGTCGCGCACGGTCAGGGTGCGGGCGTCCTTGTCGATCACAAGCTCGATGCGCAGATCGGCATCCCCGGCCAGCAGGGCCGGTTCGGTCAGCGCGGCATAGCGCAGCTTGTCGCAGGCATCCGAGGCATTCGAGATCAGTTCGCGCAGGAAGATTTCCTTTTGCGAGTACAGCGAATGCACAACGATATCGAGGAGCTTTGCCACCTCTGCCTGGAATGAAAGCTTTTCCTCGGTCATGGGTCTGGAATCCTTCTGTTCTGACAGTGTCACAGATCGGGGGCAGATATGGACCGGCACGGCCTTTCCCGCAAGGGTTTCACGCAACAGACCTGCACGGAACCCCCGCACAGCCCCGGTTTCCATAGGGTTTTTCCAAACATCGGCCATGCAGCAAGAAAGACTTGCCGAACGGACGTAAGAGTGAGAAACTGTTTGTTATTCAAGGGTTGCCGGAAATCGGCAGCGTCCTTGAGTGCAGCCCGAGACCGGTTTTTCCGGTCGAAACTGCATCGTGCAAGGTGACCCGCGCACAGGGAGCCAGCGCCGAGGTCACTGTCCTTTAGCGACGGAGAAGTGTCCTGTTTGCGTCGCACTGATGTTCGCCAGAGGGGCCCGTTCCTACCGACCCGCTGGTATCGCCGGTCATCTCCAAACCGGCACCGTTCGCTCGGTTCGCCATCCTTGAAATGGCCTGAGCTTGTGACCACATAGAAGTCCTTGGGGCCATAGCCCGATTTTTTCAGGGCCCCGTGGGATATAATGTTGAGGGAGAGCGTTATGCAGGTTCCCGTGCAAGTCACCTTCCATGGTCTGGACCATTCTGCTGCTGTGGAAGAGCGCGTGCTCGAAAAGGTCGCCAAGCTGGAGCAGTTCTGCTCTGACATCATCAGCTGTCGCGTGACCGTTGAACTTCACCACAAGAACACTTCCAATGCGCACCGCAAAGGCGAGCCGTACCTGATCGGCGTCAGCGTCTCGGTCCCCGGCGATGAACTGATCGTCAAGCGCAGCCTGAAGGATGACGAACTCCACGAACATGAAGACGTTGGCGTGGCCCTGCGCGATGCGTTCCAGGCGATGGAACGGCAGGTCAAGGAATACGTCGAACGCCGTCGCGCAACGGTCTGATACCGTTGCGTCCCAGCCGGGACAGACGCCAGAGTCAATAAGACTCCATCAAAACCGCCGCTCCGCTCCCGGGGCGGCGGTTGACGTTTCAGCGTCATTCTTCGGGCGTACAGTACGCCCGGGAATAAAATGCCCCCGGGGTGAATTGATCGTTCCAGAAAGCTGACCATCGCGGTATGCTGACTCCGAACCCCTTTTGTGCGCTGCCACATCGCAGTTTTTACCAGAAAAAGTACCGGACTCCGGGCCATGCCGCCTCTGTTACGCCCTCGGGCGCTCCGTCATCGTCACTCTCGCCTGCCCGGCTTGTTCAACGGGCTCCTTCTTGGGGGAGCACTGCTGGCCCATGCCGCCTGCTCACCGCTGGATGATGACACAGAGTTCGACGCAAGCCTGATGGGTGCCCCGCCCACACACACTGTCGCCGCACTGGTACCGCCGCCGCCGCCAAAGCCGGTCATTCCGGCCAGCCTGTCGGCCAGCCAGACCAGCACTGCCGTCACAGTCCCCGTCCAGCCGTCAGCCAGCACCCCGCGTCCGACCTGGACCGTGGTCCCCCTGATCACGCCCGAGCATCAAGGCACCAGCGGCAACACCGAACTGGCGGTCAGCCAGACCACCGCCAGCACCACCGGCATTGCCCCGCAACGGGCGCTGCGCAGTGTCCCGGCGGCCTCGGAAAGCGCCCTGCCTGCGGTGCCATCGACCCTGCCGACCTCGCCCGAGGCTCAGGCCGCCCTGCTGACCCGTCCGCCGATCTCCCCCCCGATTGCACCGCTGACCCCGCCGACGGTCAGCAGCAAGGACCGGGACAAGGAATCGGCCCGTCGCTGCGTCGAGGCGGTCAACGCTGCCCGCACGGTCGTTGCCCGGCCCCTGGGCCTGCCGGTCGAGCAATTGAAGAATGCCGACTGGAAAGAAGAGGCCCTGCGCGCCACCGAGCTGGCACAGATTGCCTGCCGGGGAGAAACCGGCGAACAGGCAGCGCAATACTGGCGGGCCACCGCCTTTGTCCTGCATGGGCAATATGCCCGCGCAGCGCTCAACTATCGCCGGGTGATCGAACTGCCCGGGTCTTATGCCAACTGGGGCTATGTGCAGGGGCTGGCGTCGATGCTCGACACCTGCGCCCGTGCCGACCGCGATGCGCTGGATGCCTGGACCCTCGGCGGCCTGCTGGAAGCCCGTGGCGCTGGCAGTGATGCCCGCCTGCTTTATCGCCGCTCGGTCGAAGCCCGTTGCCAGCCCTTGCGCACCTGGAGCAAGGCCCGCATGGCGCTGGTTGACGGCTAACACTCCTCCCCTGTTGCGGATAACCATGTCCCTTTCCGAGTACAGCCAGATTACCGCCGTCCTTGGCCCGACCAACACCGGCAAGACCCATCTGGCGATTGAACGCATGCTGGGCTACGCCAGCGGCATGATCGGCTTTCCCCTGCGTTTGCTGGCTCGTGAAAACTATGACCGGATCGTGCGGCTGAAAGGCCCGGCCCATGTGGCGCTGATCACCGGCGAAGAACGCATCATCCCGCTGCATCCCCGCTGGTACGTCTGTACGGTCGAAGCGATGCCGTTGCAACGGTCGGTGGAGTTCCTCGCCATCGACGAAATCCAGCTTGCCGCCGACCCCGACCGCGGCCATGTGTTCACCGACCGCCTGCTGCATGCCCGTGGCCGCTCCGAGACGATGTTCCTCGGGGCCGAGACCATCAAGCCGCTGATTCGCCAGTTGATCCCCGATGTCGAAATCATCACCCGCCCGCGCCTGTCGCAACTGACCTACAGCGGCCCGCGCAAGCTGACCCGCCTGCCCCGCCGGTCGGCGGTGGTGGCCTTTTCGGCGCAGGATGTTTATTCCATTGCCGAACTGATCCGCCGAACCCGTGGCGGTACGGCGGTGGTGCTGGGGGCGCTCAGCCCGCGCACCCGCAATGCGCAGGTGGCGATGTTTCAGGCCGGGGAAGTCGAACATCTGGTCGCCACCGACGCCATCGGCATGGGCCTGAACATGGACATTGACCATGTGGCCTTTGCCGCCCTGCGCAAGTTCGATGGCCGCGCCCCCCGCGACCTGAGTGCCGCCGAAGTGGCCCAGATCGGTGGCCGCGCCGGGCGTCACCTGAACGATGGTACCTTTGGCACCACTGGCGATGTCGGCGGCATTGATGCCGACATTATCGAGCAGGTTGAAAGCCACCAGTTCCCGCCGTTGCAGGGGATTTTCTGGCGCAACCGCGACCTGCGCTTTACCTCGATCGAGGCCCTGCTTGACTCGCTGGGCAAGGCTCCGCAAACTCCCGGCCTGATCCGCACCCGCCCGGCAGATGATCAACTGGTCCTTGAGGCTCTGGCCCGCGAGCCGGACATTGCCCAGGCGGCCCGCGGTCTGGGGCAACTGAAACTGCTGTGGGAAGTCTGCCAGATTCCTGACTTCCGCAAGGTGCAGCCGGAAACCCATGCCCGCCTGCTGGGGCAGATTTTCCGCCACCTCGCCAGCCATGGCCGCCGCCTGCCGACCGACTGGCTGGCCGGGCATCTGGCCGGACTGGACCGCGCCGACGGCGACATGCATGCGCTGATGGATCGCATTGCCTCGATCCGCATCTGGACCTACGTCAGCCAGCGCGCCGACTGGATTCTGGATGCCGCCCACTGGCAGGAACGCACCCGCGCCATCGAAGACATGCTGTCCGATGCCCTGCATGATCGCCTGACCCAACGCTTTGTCGATGTGCGCACCAGTGTTCTGGCCAAAAGCCTGAAGCAGGGCGGCCCGCTGCTGGCGGCGATTTCCGGCAACGACTCGGTCAGCGTCGAGGGACAATACCTCGGGCGACTCGATGGACTGACGTTCGTTCCCGATGCCAGCGACAGCCATTCCGGCAACCGGGCGGTGCTGAATGCCGCCTCCAAGGCGCTGCGCGGCGAGATCAGCCGCCGGATTGGCATTCTGCGGCAAGACGGGCTGGATGCCTTTACGCTGGCCGATGATGGCGAAATTCTCTGGCGCGGCTCGGTGGTGGCCCGGTTGGTGCCCGGCCCGACTCCGTTGCGGCCCCAGATCGAAGTGCCCGCCGATGACCTGCTCGACAGCGACAACCGCACGCTGGTCCGCCGCCATCTGGAAGGCTGGCTGAAAGAACAGCTCGCCCGCACCCTCAAGCCGTTGATCGAGCCATGGCCCGAGCACCTGAGCGGCCCGGCGCGGGGGTTGCTCTATCAACTGGCCGAGGCCTTTGGTGCCCTGCCGGTAACGCAGGTCCACGCCCAAAGTGCTTCGTTGAGCAAAAGTGATCGCGACCTGCTGGTTCACCTCGGGGTGAAGATCGGGGCCGAAATGGTCTTTGCCCCCCGGCTGTACAAGCCCGCCGCACAACACCTGTCCGGCATCCTGTGGTGCGTCGCCCGTGGCACGCCGGTGCCTGCCGTTCAGCCCAACGGGCGCGTTACCCTGCCTGCCGGAACGGTTCTGCCGCCGGAACTGGCCAGGGTGTGGGGATACCGGGCGATTGGCGACCGCTGGCTGCGGCTGGACGCACTGGAAACAGTCATCGCCGCCATCCGCCAGCGCAACCGCGACAAGGCCACCACCCTCGGGACTGCCGAGTTGGGTCAATTGCTGTCGCCGCTGGGATTGCCTGCGGCGATGGCTCCGGTGGTGTTTGCCACCCTCGGCTACCAACTGGACAAGGCCGATGACGGGACGTGGACCTATGCCCCTGCCGTGCGCCAGCGTACCGAGCGCCCCCGCCGTGGCCCACCCCCGCCGCCACGTCCCCCGGCCCCTGTGACCGAGGCCGAAACGCCCTTTGCCGTGTTGCGCAGCCTGATCCCGCCCCCGGCCCCGCCGCCCGCGCCAGCCCGCAAACGCCACCGCCCCAAGAAAGCCAAGCCCGTGACTCAGGAGTCATGATGACCGAACAAGCCCCCGCCCGTCTGCGTCTGGACAAATGGCTGTGGTTCGCCCGCTTCGTCAAAAGCCGGACGCTGGCGCAAGAACTGTGTGAAAGCGGCCACGTCACCCTGAACGGCGCTTCGGTCCACAAGGCATCGACCACCGTCAAGGCCGGTGACACCCTGACGCTGGTGCTGGGACCATACAAGAAGTTCATTACGGTGGTGGAGCTGGGCAGCCGCCGGGGTCCGGCCCCCGAGGCCCAGTTGCTCTATCAGCAGACGCAGGAGCCCGAACGCCTGATCGGCTTCCGGGGCGAATGGGAAGACCGCCCGCAGGGCGAGGGCCGTCCGACCAAGAAAGACCGCCGCGCCATTGATCAGCTGAAGGGGTGGGAATAGCGGTTCAGTGGAAGGAGGAAACAAGGTCGTGGAGCGTTGCTCCACGATCCTGCTCCCCCTCCCGTGCAACGGCAGGTGGCTTACACCGAGTGGTTCACGCCAGCCTGAGCCTCGGCCGCCGGGGCGGGTTCGCGCTTCGGGCCACCGCGCGAGACGACCACCATCGCCGGGCGCAGCAGGCGTTCGGCGATCACATAGGCATCCTGGAACACCTGCACCACCGTCCCGGTCGGCACGTCGGTCTTTTCGACTTCCTGCACCGCCTGATGATAGTTCGGGTCGAACGGCTGGTTCAGGCTGTCCACCTTGCGCACACCATATTTTCCCAGCGCCGAGGCCAGTTCCTTTTCGGTCATTTCGATCCCGACCGCCAGCGTGTTGACCAGATCGGTCTTGCGGGCGTCGGGAGTGGCGGCCAGCAGGGCGCGGCCCAGATTGTCGGCCACCGACAGCAGTTCCTTGGCGAAGTTTGACACCGCGTACTTGCTGTTGTCTTCGATGCGCTTGTCGGCCATCCGCTTGGCGTTCTGACCATCGGCCAGCGCGCGCAGATAGTCTTCCTTCAGCTTGCGGACTTCGAGTTGCAGGGCGGCAATGCGCTCTTCCGGTGAGCCATCGCCAGCAGTCCCCGCCGCATCATCGGCGTCGGGACCATCGGCGAGGGTGTCCACGGGGATGTCCTCAGGGGTCGGCTGCTCGGTATTCTGGCTCATGGGGTTTCCTAACGTCTATCCAATCAGGCGCCCGATCACCTTGGCAGTATAATCCACCAGCGGAATGATACGGGCATAGTTAACGCGTGTCGGTCCGATCACACCGATCGCACCGACGATTTCCTCGCGGGAATTCTGATAGGGGGCAACGATCATCGAGCAGCCCGAGGTACTGAACAGCTCGTTTTCGGCCCCGATAAAAATCTGCACGCCTTCGGCACCGTGGACCAGATCGAGCAACCGCAAGGTCTGTTCCCGCGCCTCGAGGGCGGTGAACAGGCCACGGATGCGCTCCAGATCCTCCAGCGCGTGGACGTCGTTCAACAGGTTGCTCTGGCCGCGCACGATCAGCGCGCCGTCGCTGCCGGTGCCGGACCATGTCGCCAGCCCGGCCTGCACCACCCGCCCGGTCAGTTCGTCCAGTTGGGCTTTCTTGCCGACCAGCTCGCCAGTGATCACCTCGCGGGCTTCATCGAGCGTCCGTCCGGCCAACCGGGCCGACAGGTAGTTCGAGGCCTCGGACAGCGCCGACGGCGGCAAGCCCTGCGGCACCTCGATGATGCGGTTTTCCACCAGACCATGCTCGGTGACCATCACCACCAGCGCCCGGCCCGGTCCCAGATTGACGAATTCGATATGCTTCAGCGCCGTTTCGGTCTTCGGCGCCAGCACCACCCCGGCGCAGTGCGACAAGCCGGACAGCATCGACGAGGCTTCGCCCAGCATCGACTCCAGGCTTTTGCCCTGCGCCCGGCAGCGCAAATCCACCTGCTCGCGTTCCTCGGGCAGCAAGGCCCCGACTTCCAGCAGGCCGGAGACAAACAGCCGCAAGCCCGCCTCGGTCGGCAGACGCCCGGCGGAGGTGTGCGGGGCATAGAGCAGACCGGCGTCTTCCAGATCAGCCAGCACATTGCGGATCGTTGCCGGGGACAGGCTGGTTGTCAGGCGACGCGACAGGGTCCGCGAGCCGATCGGCTCGCCGGTTTCCACATAGGCATCGACCACATGGCGAAAGATCTCGCGGGACCGCTCGTTCATTTCGCCGACCGTGGTCTGTGATCCGTCCTTTGCCCGCATCGACCGCCTGCTTTCCCACATCGCCAGCCCGGATCGTGTCTCCGGATGGCTTTTCCGACCGGCTCCGACAGCATCCTTTACTGCCGAAATGTAGGCACCCCCCGCCACAGCGTCAACAACACAAGCATGGCTGTGTCCCCCGGATCACCTCTTGCCCCGCGCGACAGAGGCGGATACCGTGCCGCACAGTCGTTTTCCCCCGATCCGGGGGCATTCGTGTCTTTGCCCATTTTGCCCATAAGGAGCCTGCCCATGCGTCCCTCTGGCCGCGCCGCCAACGAACTGCGTTCCGTCAGCCTGGAACTGGATGTCAACAAGCACGCCGAAGGCTCGTGTCTGGTGAAGTTCGGTGACACCCATGTCCTGTGTACCGCCAGCATTGACGAGCGCGTTCCGGGCTGGCTGCGCAATCAGGGCAAGGGCTGGGTGACCGCCGAATACGGCATGCTGCCGCGCGCCACCGGCTCGCGCACCGACCGCGAAGCCGCCAAGGGCAAGCAGACCGGCCGGACGCAGGAAATCCAGCGCCTGATCGGTCGTTCGCTGCGCTCGGTGACCGATCTGGTCGGAATGGGCGAACGGCAGATCAAGGTTGACTGCGACGTGTTGCAGGCCGATGGCGGCACCCGTACCGCCTCGATCACCGGGGCCTATGTCGCCCTCTATCGTGCGTTCCAGAAGCTGGTCAATCAGGGCCTGCTGCCTGCGGTGCCGATGACCGATTCCGTCGCCGCCGTGTCCTGTGGCCTGTACAAGGGCGAAGCGGTCCTCGACCTCGACTATGCCGAAGACTCGTCGGCGCAGGCCGATGCCAACTTTGTGCTGACCGGTCGCGGGCTGGTGATCGAAGTGCAGGGCACTGCCGAAGAGGCTCCCTTCACCCGCGCCCAGTTGAACGAGCTGCTCGATCTGGCCGAACAGGGTGTCTCGACCCTCAGCGCCATTCAGCGGCAGGCTCTTGGGTTGGCCGAGTAACCGTTCCCTCTCTTTTGCTCAGGAGTCCCCGGCATGGCCCGTACCCTCGACCACGGCAGCACCCTGATCGTTGCCAGCCACAATCAGGGCAAGGTGCGCGAAATCCGCGACCTGCTGGCCCCGTTCGGCATCACCGTCCGTTCGGCAGGCGAACTGAACCTGCCCGAACCGGAAGAAACCGAAGACAGCTTTGCCGGGAACGCCGCGCTGAAGGCTCTGGCGGCGGCCAAGGCCGCCAACCTGCCCGCCCTGTCGGATGATTCCGGGATGGCGGTCACCGCCCTTGACGGCGCGCCGGGGATTTACTCGGCCCGCTGGGCTGGCCCGACCAAGGATTTCCAGTTTGCCATGCAGACCGTGCAGGACAAGCTGGGCGATGCCAGCGACCGCAGCGGGGCGTTCATCTGCGCCCTCTGTCTGGCCTGGCCCGATGGGCACACCGAAATCTTTGAAGGCCGCGTTGACGGCACGCTGGTCTGGCCGCCGCGTGGGGATCAAGGGTTTGGCTATGACCCGATGTTCCAGCCCGAGGGCCATCAGCGCACCTTTGGCGAAATGCCCGCCGAAGACAAGCACGCCATCAGCCACCGGGCCCGCGCCTTTGCCCTGCTGGTCGAGGCCTGCTTTTGACCTCGACCCATTCTCAGGGCCGGGAAGGCTTTGGCCTGTACATCCACTGGCCGTTTTGCCTGTCAAAATGCCCCTATTGTGATTTCAACAGCCACGCCGCCCGCCAGATCGATCAGGATCGCTGGCGGCGGGCGTTGATCACCGAACTGGACCATGCCGCCGCCGAGGCCGGGCGCGAGGATCGTCTGCTGACCTCGATCTTTTTCGGCGGTGGCACGCCGTCGCTGATGGACCCCGACACCACGGCGGCCCTGATCGAGCACGCCCGCAGTCTGTTCCGGTGCAGCAACGATCTGGAAATCACCCTCGAAGCCAACCCCAGCGCCGTTGACCGCGACCGCTTTGCCGCCTTTCGGCAGGCTGGTGTCAACCGCGTCTCGCTGGGGATTCAGTCACTGCGCGAAGACTCGCTGCGCTTTCTGGAACGACACCACGACCGGCAGGAAGCCCTGACCGCCATCGAAACCGCCGCCAGCCTGTTCCCGCGTTATTCCTTTGATTTGATCTATGCCCGTCCGGGCCAGACGGTCGAGGAGTGGCGCAGCGAACTGGCCGAGGCCCTGACGCTGGCCGGCGATCACCTGTCGCTGTACCAGTTGACCATCGAGCAGGGCACCCGCTTTTTCAACGACCATGCCAAAGGGGCGTTCATCCTGCCCGATGACGAGCAGGCGGTGGCCCTGTACGAGGTCACGCAACAGATGATGACCGCCGCCGGACGCCCGGCCTATGAGGTGTCCAACCACGCCCGCCCCGGCGAGGAATGCCGTCACAACCTGACCTACTGGCGCGGAGGTGACTATCTGGCGGTTGGCCCCGGAGCCCATGGCCGCCTGACCCTTGGCGACGGTGCCCAGCGCCACACCCTGGCCCTGCGCCGCCACCGTGCCCCCGAGATTTGGCTTAGTCAGGTTGAGGCAAACGGTCATGCCACCCGAGAAAAAACAATCCTGTCGGCGGCTGAACGGCGAGAAGAGCTAATTCTGATGGGCCTGCGCCTGTACGACGGTCTCGATCCGGCGCTGTTTGCCCGGCTGGGCGGGCAGTCGCTCGACAGCACCCTCAGCGCCAGTGGTCTGGCGATGCTGCGCGACGAAGGACTGATTGCCACCGACGGGCCATTGCGGGTCACGCCGCAAGGGATGCTGTGCCTGAACAGCGTTATCGCAGCCCTGCTGCCGTAGAGCCAAAAATCAGCGCGTTGGATTATTTTCCATAAGCCTGCAAGAAGCCGTCCAGCGTCGCCGCCATCGTAAACTGGCTTTCGGCACGCTGGCGGCAGGCGGCCCGGTGACGGGCAACGGTTTCCGCATCCCAGTCGAGCACGGTCTGTAATGCCTGCGCCAGCGCCTGTTCATCGCGACGCGGCACCGCCAGCCCGCACGGCCCGATCAGGGCAGCGGCATCCCCAACATCGGTGGACACCGGCACACAGCCGCAAGCCATGCCCTCGGCCAGCACGTTGGGGAAGCCCTCGCCAAAGGCCGAGCTGGAGGCGATCACGTCGGCTGCCGCCAGCAGGCGCGGCACATCGGACCGCACCCCCAGCGCCAGCACGCGCGGATGTCGGGGCAGGTCTTCGGTTCCCTTGCCAATCAGCACCACCCGCCCGCCGGTCAGCCGATCGACAGCGGCCAGAAACAGCGCGTGGTCCTTCATCGGATCGACGCGCGCCACATGGGCGATCACCCGTTCGCTTTCCGCCACCCCCCATTCGGCCCGCACCTCAGCGCGTGCCTGCGGATCGGGTCGGAAGCGGTCGGTATCAATGCCGTTCCACACCACTGCCTGCCGCCGGGGGCGATAGCCCAGCGCCAGATGGCTGTCCAGTCCGGCCTGCGAGTTGGCAATCACCCCGTCAGGACAGCCCGAAAAACGGGCCGACAACGCCAGCACCCAGCGGAACACCCGACCATAGCGGCTGGGGTCCATGTCCGAACAGCGAATGCCCCAGAACTGGCGGGTGCGCTGGCGACGCCCGGACAGGACCAGCGCCAGTGAAGCCAGCAGGTCGGCATGGTACATCCAGCCCTGAATGACGTCCGGCGTGCTGCGGCGGATCAGGCGGGCCAGCCGGGCAATCGCCAGCGGCGACGGCACACCCCGGCTCATCCCCAGATCACTGACCGGGATTCCTGCCGCCTCGATCCGCGCACGCACTGCCCCACCGGGCAACAGCGACACCACCTGATGCCGCACACGCGGGTCAGGACGGCTCACCAGTGCCGCCAGCATCGTTTCGGCGCCACCGAAATCAAGGTCGGTGATCACATGCAGGATCGACAGCGGGCGGGTCATGCGCGGGTGGCTCCGGCAATCACCGCCGCAATCTTCGCCGACGCATCGCCGGTGCCATAGTCGGCAATCTCGCCCCGGGGGGCATAGTCCGGCTGGGTCCACAGGCGGTTCCAGCCCTGCTCGATGGTTTCCACCCATTCGGTTTCACTGCGCAGGGTGACGCACGGGCGACGATGGAAATAGGCTTCCTTTTGCAGCCCGCCGGAATCGGTCAGCACCGAGCACGCCCCGGCCACCAGCCAGGTCATGTCCAGATAGCCCAGCGGCTCGCACAGGGTCAGGTCCTCGAAATCAAGCCCGAACCGCTCGGCAGCCTGACGGGTGCGCGGATGCAGCGGCAGCACCACCGGCAGGTCCGCCGCCATCGCCTTCAGGTACTGCAACACCGCCGTCAGTGCCTCGGGGGTATCGGTGTTTTCCGCCCGGTGGACGGTGGCAACATGATAGCCGCCCTCGCTCAGCCCCAACCGCTGGCGGATGGTCGAAACCGTCGCCGCCCGCGCCCGCGCATCCAGCGCCGCATCAAACATCACATCGCCCACATGATGGACGCCACGGGTAATCCCCTCGGCGGTCAGGTTGACCGTGGCCGAGCGGGTCGGCACGAACAGCAGCGCGCTCAGGTGGTCGGTCATCACCCGGTTGATTTCTTCCGGCATCCGGCGATTGAACGACCGCAGCCCGGCTTCGACATGGGCCACCGGGATATGCAGCTTGGCCGCCGCCAGCGCCCCGGCCAGCGTCGAATTGGTGTCGCCATAGACCAGCATCCAGTCCGGCTGTTCACTCAACAGAACCGCTTCGATTTTTTCCAGCATCTGGCCGGTCATCGCCCCGTGACCACCACCGGAGATACCCAGATTACAGGCCGGTTGCGGGATGCCCAGTTCGTCAAAGAACACATCCGACATGCCGGGATCGAAATGCTGACCGGTATGGATCATCACTTCCGGGATGCCTGCCGCCGCCAACGCCCGACTGACCGCCGCGGCCTTGATGAACTGCGGGCGCGCGCCCACCACCGAGACAAGTTTCATTCCGTCACCGTTTCTTTCCGTTCAGGGTCGCCGCCAGCAGCGCCGCATAGCGACCGGTAATGGCAGGAAGATCATAGTTCGGCACTGCGGCATATCCGCCCTGCCGCAAACCCTGCTGCTGCTCCGGGCTGGACAGTAGCCCACTCAAGGCCGAGGCCAGCGCCGGACAGTCACCTTCGGGCAGCAACAGCCCGTTCTGCCCGGACAGGATGATGTCACGCGGCCCATAGGGGCAGTCAAAGGACAGCACCGGCACACCGCAGGCCATCGCCTCGACCAGCACATGGCCAAAGCCTTCCCAGCGCGACGACAGCACAAAGGCCGCAGCGTGGGCCAGCCACGCCGCAGGCGAGCGCACAAAGCCCGGCAACAGCAAGTCAACGCCAAGCGCCTGCGCCTGTGCGCTCAGGGCGTCGCGCAGGCTGCCGTCACCGAGGATCGCCACCCGGGGCCGCTGGTCGGCAGGCAGCAGCGCCACCGCCTCGATCAACCGTTCAAAACCCTTTTGGCGATGCAGACGCCCCATCCCGACCACCACCGGTCGGGAGCTGGCTGCCCCCCATGGTGGTGGCGCGGCGCGGGCGGCGTCGGCCTGTTGGCGCAAGCTGGTGGTATCCACCGGATTGGGGATCACCGTCACCCGCTGCGGCGACAGGTGATAGCTGTGGATCATTTCCTGCCCCACGCCCGACGACAGCGCCACCAGATGATCGGCCCCACGATAGGCCCATCCGGCAATGCGGGTCAGCCAGCCGGGCAGATCGCCGCGCGCCTGATGGCTGTTAGTTTCCCGCACCACCAGCGCCGGACGGTGGCGCAAGCCCAGACAGGCCACCCGCGCCGCGACGTTGCCATCAATCAGGGTCGAGAACACCACATCCGGCTGCCAGTCGCGGATCAGTCGCCGCAAGCGCAGCGGTGCCTGGCGGGATCGTTGCACCGCCAGATCAACCACCTCGGTATGGGGAGCCAACCAGTCGCGCGCCCCACCAACGGCTCGCCCCACCGCCAGCTTGACCTGCCAGCCCTGTGCAGGCAGCCCATTGGCCAGATTGACCATCGTCCGCTCGGCACCGCCGCCTTCCAGACCCGGCAGATAACACAGAACCTTAGGCATTGCCGGTGCCCCCCGGCGGCAGGATCGCCTCCCGCCCCACTCCGGCCAGCTCGCCCCGCCCCAAACGCTCGATCAGCGCCAGTTCCCAGTCAATCCGCTGCTGCCACGAGCCCAGAAAGCCCGCCGCCGCCTGTCGCATCGCCGCGCCCATCCGCTGCCGTTCGGCAGGATTGCGATGCAGGTCGAGAATCGCCGCTGCCAGCGCCGGGACATCACCGGCATCGGGAATGCGGCGCACCGCATCGGGGGGGATCAATTCGTCGGTCGCCATGTCAATCCCGCTGTCCGGTTGCGCCTGCGGGAAGATCATGCACTGCCCCAGCGTCATTGCCTCAAGGTTGGCATTGCTGAGGTTGCCCAGCCGGTTCAGCGACACATAGATATCCGAGCGACGGCGGGCGGCGGCCACCTGAGCAAACGGCAGGCGTGAAATGAAGGTCACCGCCTCGGCGGCCCCGGCCTCGGCCACCTGCTGCCGCAGGCGGTCTTCGAGGCTGCCGGTGCCGATCACCAGCGCGTGCAGGCCATCCGGGGCCTGTTTCCACGCCTGCAAAAAGCCATCAATAAAGGCATCGGCACCCTTGGCCCGCTCCAGCTTGCCGACACTCAGGACGATGGTCTTGTTCTTCGGCAGAGCGGCCAGTGCCGGATGCAGCTCGTTGTCGGCCAGCTCCGGCAGCGGATCAATGCCGTTCAACACCCGCACCCGCGGCACGTCAGGCCGCAGGCCATCACGCAGCCAGCCTTCGACCCCGCTGCCATCCTGCGAGCAAATCACCAGCCCGAACGGCGCACCATAGCACCAGCGCAGGGCTTTCAGCTTCCAGCGCGGCGAGGTCAGCGCCTCGCGCATCACCGGATAGACCCCCATTACCCGGAACAGCACCTTCCCCGGCATCAGCCGCCCCAGCACCCCGGCGGCCCAGACGTTGGCATGGTCGAGATAGACCACATCCGGTCGCATCTTCCGCGCCTGCCGGATCACCGCCCACGCCTGCCGCAGATCGCGCAACGCGGTCCGCAGCCGACCACACCAGCCCGGAATGGCGGCCTTGCCCGCCTGCACCCGCACCGGCGTTGCCAGTCCGGCCAGGGTCAGCGTCACGTCATCGGCGCGGGTCCACGGCGAGGTTCCATCCTGCGCCGACAGCACAAAGCTGACCCGGTGCGGGCTGTGGTCCAGCGACTCCATCAGCTTGAAAATCGTCGGAACCCCGGTCGGTTCCCAGCGTTGGGCCTGAACCGATGTTTCCAGCCCGCTGAACAGACGGACACTGTACAGAATGGAAAGGCTCATCGCCCGGCGCTCTCCTGCGTTGCTGGTTGTCCCCGCCAGTCGAGACCATGCCTGGCGAGATAGCGTTCGCCCACCCACGAAAAGGCATTGCGATAGCCGCGACGATCGCCCAGCACACGCAGGTAAGGCAGAAAGGCCATGTTCAGCAGCACGTCCATCGGATAGCCGAACACCTGTTTCTCAACCCGGTGCCACGTCTGGCGTCCGAAGGGCACACAGGCCAGCCTGGCCAGCAGACGCGGCCCGCGCAGCCAACCCGGCAGCACCGTGCGCGGCGGCGTGCGATAGCCCTGCCAGACGCCGCCCCAGTCAAGCTCCCACAGGACCTCGCGGTACAACGCCTGCCCGACCTTCAGCGAGGCCGGAACACCTTCGTAGAAATCAATCAGCGGCTTTTCCCACAGCGGCAACCGCCAGTCGATGCCGAAGAAATCATAAACCCGCTGGCCGGGAACCACATACTTGGCTTGCCGGTTTTCATACTCCGACACCTCATAGGCGCCATGTGGGGCGTCTGCCGGAACCTCGGACAAGCCGATTTCGTTCAGATGCGCCAACAGGCGGGCCTTGATCAGGGCCATCAGGTCGGGGGTTTGCGCGCTCTGCCACAGGTCATAGTGTTTCTTGACCAGCGCCGCGAACACCCGGTCGAACCGTTCCGCCGCCGAAAGATCCGGCAAGGGAGCGGCCAGCGACGGCGGCACATGCCCGCCGGTCAGATAGTCGCCCGACTGGCCGTTGATCATCACACAGTCTGCCGGCAACCAGCCCTGTTCGGTCAAATCGCGGATGGCGAGAAAATCCTGCTCGAACGGGGTGGCGCTCAGGCTGTCGGCAAAGGTGATGTACTCATCATGCAGGGCCGAGGTCAGCGCCGCCCGCTGGCGGGACAGGGTGTAGGGGACAAAGGTCCAGCGATAGCCCAGCCGCTCGGCAATCTGGCGGCTGGCAATCGCCTCGTAGTTGCCCGGCTGGCCGTAGGCAAAGCAGTGAACATCCTTGACCCCTGCGGCATGCAGGCCGCTGACGATCAGGCGGGAATCCAGCCCGGCGCTCAGCGGCACCACAATCGGACGCCCGGCGCAGCCTTGCGCCAGCGTCTGGAACAGCTGATGCAGGATGTCTTTCAACTCGGTGCGGGCACGCTCGGGCGTCAGCTCGGGACGCACCCGCCAGGGCCGGTACTGGTGCCAGCGGTGAAAGTCCACCTGCCACGGCCCCCGGACGTGGCACAGCTCTCCCACCGCCAACCGGCGCACCCCGCGATGCAGGGTGGCGGTGCCGGTGCTGAACCCGGCCAGCGCCATTTCACGGGCGGTGTCCGTGTCAAGAGCCTGCAACAGCGGGGTATCGGTCACCTGTAACGGGCGGTCACTGACCCGGCCATCGCTCCCGATGAACAACGGAAAGCTGGCCACCCGGTCCACCGCCGCCCAGACTTCCCCCTGCCGTTCCGCCCGCAGACAGAAATGGCCGTCCAGCGTGGACAGGAACGCCGCCAGTTGCCCCTGAACGATGGCCTCGCGGACCAGCCCGGCCAGCCCCGGTCCCTGATGCGTCCGGCCAGCGACGATCCCATAGCCCTTGACCGCCACCTGCCAGCCATCATCCCCCGCCGGGACAGAGGTCCAGCCTGTCGCCGCCGTCTGTCCGTCTGTCGTCGTCCGGCTGTGGTTCACCGTGGGTTATCCTTGTTCCGCCAGCAGATATTTCCGGGCAAAGGCCCCGCCATCATCCGGGGCGGTCTGCAACGCCGCCGCCACCTCGGCAAAGTCAACCTGCGGCCGACCATCGGCATCCATCCGGCTGGGGACAATCGCGCAACGGGCCGAGAAATCCTGCCAGACTTCCGGGTTCCAGTGGGCCAGATGATGGTCGATGAACACCACCGGCTTTTCGCTGCAAATGGCTTCCCACAGGGTCGATGTGGCCGGATAGTCGAGCACAAAGGCATCGGCCTGATCCATCACCTCGCCAAAACGGCCACCAAGGAATTCACCGGCCTGCGACCGCTTCAGCGGAACGCCCTTGCGCAGTCCCTCCGGGTGCTGCTTGACCAGCACCTCCAGCCCCTGCCCGGCCAGACCGTCGATCAGACGACCCTGCCAGTCGGCATAGACCGGGTCCGGCAACAGCGGTTGCAGCGGATATTGCGTTTCCCCAACGAATGCCGTGGTGACGTACATCACCCGTTTCGGCGGCTGTGCCCCCTGCCCGGTGCGGAACGGAAAGCTTGCCTTGCCCGCGCTGGTCGCTTCGATCACCGGCACGGTGCCATCAAGGGATTTCGCCGGAGACAGGCCATCGGTCAACACCTTGGCCTTGGCTTTGGCATCCACCACAAAGCGGTCACAGAAGGCAAACTCATGAATGTGCAGCGGCCCCAGATCAGCATGGATGTGGCCACCGCCGCCATGCTCGAAGCCAATGACCGAGCCACCTTCGCGCTTGACCGCCGCCCGCACCAGACGGGTCAGGATGTTGCCGCCAGTGCCGGTCCAGACTTCCCGTGGCACCGACCGCCAATGTTGGCGCAACGCCGCATCATAGCTGGCGACGGTCGCCAGATAACCGACAGTCGCCTGTTGCAATGCCGCCCGCAAAGGCTCGGCATCGCCACCACCCAAAGCCACCACTGTCGGCAAAATCCGTTCCAGCAGGGCCGCCACCGCCCCATGGAACAGGTCCATCTGCGCGCTGGAGGCCGTCGGCAACGCTCCGCGCTGATGATGAGCAAACACCCGGTCAGCCATCAGATACGCGAAACGCCGCTGCTGATCCTGTCGCGCCATGCCTTGCAGCAGGGTATTGTGATTGAAAATGCCGGTCGGGCGATCCCATGGCCACAGCAGCCGCTGGTTGGTCAGAAAGCCATGTGCCTGCGCCCGCAGCCAGCTCTTTTCCTGCCGTGCGGTGGTGCGGGCGACCCGCTCGCGCACCTGCCCATAGAAACCGTCAGCATCCAGCGCGGCACCGTCGCACAGCGCACGGACAATGCCCGGACGCTCGAAGCGGAAGGCCATCCCGCTGGCACGCGCCCGCTGCCAGACCAGCCAGGCCAGACAGACCGTCAGGCAGGTGACATCCATCACTGGCGCGGCCAGTGCCCAGCGCATCCGGCTGTCTTCATCGGGAAGCTGCCGACCGGTTGCCACCACGGCCGGAATGATCGCCCGGTTCAGGGCATGGGTGTCTTCGATCGACGTCGGCCAGCGTATGGCATCTTCCGGCCATTGTTCGACCGCCGCAATGTCATACGCATAGACCGTCATCGATTTTAGACCTTCTCGAACAGCCACCACGTTGTATCGTCAAACGGCGAGTTGCCCAGCCAGAAAAACCCGGTGTTCACCGGCTTCAGGCCCGGCCACTGTTCCTGATAGTAACGACCGAAATCGCGCTTGAACAACAGACCGCTATGACCACGATAGTTGATTTCTTCCGGCTGCTTGGCAAAGTACTCGTTACACAGCACGTACTTTTTCGACACCCGCACCACTTCGCTCATGATGCGCGGCAGGTCGGCGGGGGCGATGTGGATCAGCACGCCCGAGGTGAACACCAGATCAATCGAGTTGTCCGCAAACGGCAGTTCAAAGCCGGTGCAGTTGTGCGCCGAGCTCAGGCGCGGCCCCACCGTTGCGGGCAGCAGGTCAAAGGCCTCGACAAACGGTTCAACGGCATGCAGCTCGGCATCACACAGACGGCTCCACGACACCAGATTGCGCCCGATGTTCGCCCCGACTTCCAGAATCGACTGCGGAGCCTGTGGCAGCGAACGCGCAACGTTGGTCCATGCCGCCGTCCGGGGCCCCAGATCAGCCTCGTCAGAGGCATTATTGCGTTGCAGGTACGCCTTGCCGAACTCGCCGGTCCAGGCATCAAGCTGCGTCGTGTTGGTCACGGTTTTGCCCCCGTCCACTGGAGAAATCCAAAAGTCACATCATCACCCGGCTGCAGCGGGTATTGCAAACGGCAGCCAATCACCCGGTCGCGCTGGGCAACATCAATGCCGCCACCGCCAGAGGAAATTGCCAGATCGTCAGCCGTCAATTGATGATTCAACGGCAAGGCACGGGCCGCAACCAGGGTTTGCCGTTCCCGCCGCATCAGGTCGAGAGCCGCCAGCCGGGAGGGCTGGAAAACGATGAAGCCCCAAAGATCGGCCTGAGGCAGCACATCGTCCAGCTGGTCCAACTCGGTGATCACCAGCCCGATCCGGGCCGCAACCGGTTGCGGAATGGTCATCGAAGGCCACAGCCGCAACAACGCTCCGAACCGATCGGCCAGCCAGCTTTCGGTGTCGTCGGCACCATCGGGCAGGGTGACCGTCTCGGTCCAGCGTTCACTCCACGGAGTCCGCCGGAACGCCGCAAAAGCATCACCCTGCTCCGGGAGCGCCAGAATAATCCGCGCTGCCATCAGGGAACCAGAGCCATCACGGAGCGAATCCGGTCCACCGCCACCGACGGCACCGCACCGTGGAAGCCGAGAACGGCCTGTTCCAGATTCATCGCCTTGCCGTTCAGGGTCCGGCGACCAACGCCAGCAGCCAGCATCAGCAACTGGGTTTCCAGCGGCTGATAAATCACGTCGAACACCAGCGCATCAGGCGACAGGCTCGACAGCGCGGCAAGGGATTCCGCCAGATTGCGCACCATGCCACTCAGATCTTCGCCCACCGGCGCCAGCGGCGTCGCCGCCCGCACGGCATTCAGGCTGCCGATCACCGGCTGCACCCCGAAACCGACGCTGGTGCAATTGATCACCACATCCGCCCCGACCACCGCCGCCGCAGGCGAGGCGGCGCAAATACGGACCGGACCACCCAGCCGGGCGGCCAGCGCCTCGGCCTTGGCGATGTCACGATTCCACAGGGTCAGCATACCGCCATCGGCCAAAGCGTCAGCGACAAAGGCCGCCACCGCCGCCCCGGCCCCGCCGCAGCCCAGCAGGGCGACCTGCCGGTTGCCCAGCACTCCGCCCGGCAAGGCTGCCAGCAGCGAGGCCAACGCCCCCGCACCATCGGTATTGGTCCCGACCAGCGCATCACCATCGCGATACAGGGCATTGACGGCCCCAATCTTGAGCGCCAGCGGGTCCACACGGTCCAGCAACGGCAGGATCAGCACCTTGTGCGGCATGGTGACCGCCCCGCCCAGAAAGCGCGGATCGGCCTTCAGGGCCGCGACCATCGCGGGCAGCCCGTCCGCCGTCACGTCCAGCGGGTACATCCGCACATCAAGGTTTTCTGCCGCGAACACCGCATTCCACAGCAACGGCGAACGCGCGCCCTGCGACGGACGTTCGCCCAGAATGGCGGTATACTGCCCGCTGGCAGTCAGATCGGGATGATTGCCCGCCAGCGCGGCAACAGCAGCAGAAAAACCCATCACGGCAGATCCTTTTTCGAAAACCCGCTTACAACGACCTGATTACAGGGATCGGCCAACGGTCCGGCCAACGGCACTGGCCACCGCTTCCATCGACAGCATCAGCTGGTCGTAAGCATCAAAGGAAATCGGCTGCAGCGGATCAACGGCAGCGTTGCGCGGATCGGGATGAACTTCCAGCATGATGAAGTCCGCACCGGCCCCGATGGAGGCCAGCGTCATCGGCTTGACCCACGGCGCCCAGAAGGTGGCGTGCGACGGATCGGTGCCGACCGGATAGCTGCAGAATTCCTGCGCTGCCGGGACCACCTGCAGGTCAAGCAGGAAGCGCGACGACGCGCGGTGGGTATGCGGCACGGCCATCCCGCGCTCGCACAGGATCAGCTTGGTGCAGCCTTCCAGCAGCATGTACTCGGCAGCGCCCAGCCAGTCACGCAGCGACGCACCATAGTGACGCTTCAGCATGCATGGCTTGCCACTGCGGGCACAGTCGATCAGCAGTGCGTAGTTCTGCATGTTGCGGGTGCCGATCTGCAGGATGTCAGCCACTTCGGCCACCGCACCGACATAGTTCTGGTCCATCACTTCGGTGATGATCGGCAGGCCGGTGGCGTCGCGGGCGTCCTGCAGATAGCGCAGACCTTCTTCACGCAGCTCGAAATACTTGTCTGAGCGATAGGGGAAAGACAGCGGCTTGAACGCACCACCACGCAGGAAATGGCCACCAGCCTTCTTCACCGCTTCGGCAGTGCGCAGGATCATCTCACGGTTTTCCACCGTGTTCGGGCCTGCCATCACCGGGATCAGATCGCCCCCGAACGGCACCCCGGCAATCTCGAACTGACGACGCGGCTCGTCGCCCCGGCGCGCTGCCAGGGGGAATTTGCTGGCGAGGTCTTCATCGCTGATGTCTTTGCCCGGAGCCTTGTTCTCGATCATCGGTTCTTCCTTACTGACGATAAGGGAACCCACGCGGCGCGTGCCGTGGGGAGCCTGAAAAAAGCGCAAGGGAGGGTACTTACAACGCCCATCCCGAAAAGTCCATGCCTGCGGCAAACACTGCTGCCTCAGGGGGCCAGGTCGGCCAGTGTCACCCCGTCACCAGTCGCAATCGCCCGGCTCACCCGCTGCCCGGTCAGGGCAGGCAGATCATGGGGATGGGCCCCCGGAACCCGCTTGCCCGGTCGCAGAATGGCAATGTTTTGCCCAACCACCAGCGCTTCGCCCGCAGCAATATCCCGGATGGCCTGCACCCGCCGCCGGGCAAAGGCATGCAGCTCTTCTTCGATCGGCTCGACCTTTTTCACCCCGTCGCCCAGCATTGCCTCGATGGCGCGAATGCCACGCACCATCGCCGCCAGTTCGTCGGGCATGATCGAGTTGAAATGGTCCGGGCCGGGGCCACCCTTGTCGACCGTAAAGTGCTTTTCAATCACCTTCGCCCCCAGCGCCACGGCGGCAAACGGCGCGTGCAAGGCATGGGGACTGTGGTCCGACAGCCCCGGCACCGCACCAAACTCACGCCCCAGTGCCACCAAAGCCCGCAGGTTCATCGCCTCGTCCGGGGCAGGATAGCTGGCGGTACATTGCAGGATCGACAGCTCGGTACCGCCTGCCGCCCGATAGCAGTCCACCGCCCACGCCACATCCTGCGGGGCGGCGGCACCGGTGGACATGATCATCGGCTTGCCGCTGCGGGCAATGGCTTCGATCAGCGGATACAGGGTGATCTCGTAAGAGGCCATCTTGTGGATTGGCGTCAGCGGATCGACCAGCGCAAAGTCTTCCAGCGAAAAACACGACGACATGAACACCAGCCCACAGGCGCGGGCGTGCTCGGCCAGACCGGGCAGCATGTCAGCCGGCATCATCCGTTCACGGATCACATCCAGAATCGAGCGCCGGATACCGGCTGCTGACAGATAGTCGCTTTCCCCCGGATTGGCGACATAGACCGTTTCCGGGCGATAGGTCTGGAACTTGACCGCATCACAGCCTGCTTCGGCGGCCAGTTCGATCATCTGGCGGGCCACGCTGTCATCGTTGGAATCGCCAAAATGCCAGTTGGTGCCAACCTCGGCGATCACAAAGCACGGGGCGTCGCCTCCAATGTGCCGGGAACCGGCAGGAGTCGGAATCGAAAAAGCAGTCTCAGGAGACATCGGGGGCCTGTCCATCATCGGAAGGAAAGAAAGTCGTGCTTACTGCATATACCACGGCGGCGGCTCCGCCACCATCCAACACGCGGCAGGCGGTGGCGGCCTGAGCCTGCCGGGCGGCAGGATCCTGCAACATGGCCCGCAGAGCGGTGGCAATGGCCTGTTCATCCGCACCCAGCGGCAACACCGTCGCCACCCCGCACGCCTGCAAGCCATGCCCAAGGGCCAGTTGATTGTCAACGATCGGGACCAGGACCTGCGCCAGTCCCAGACAGGCACGTTCCAGCGCCGCCCCGGCGGGCGTGCCAAAAGCAACGTCATGACCGGCACACAGGTTGGGCATATCGGCCACCTGTTCACGGACCTCCAGCCCCGGAAGTCCCGCCGCCAGCGCCAGCACCTCGTCCCGCGCCGGGGCCGAGAGCAGCCCGAGCACCACCGTTCCCTGCACGCTCGCCAGTGCGCTGTCCGCCACCAGCGCCCGCAGGCAGCGGGCCGCCAGCCCCAGATCGTTCCCGCCACCACAACTGATCAACAGCCGTTGGCCGGTTTTGGCCCCCTGCCGCAAGGCCCGCACCGGCTTGCCAATCAAGGCATGCTGCGGTGCTGTCAGCACGGGTACCCCCTGCGGGAGATTCACCACCGCCGCCAGGTCAAAAACCGTCGGCAACACCAGCAGGTCACAGTGGAAGTCCCCCAGCGGCGGATCACTGACCATCACCAGTCGCCCGGGCTTTGCCTGCTGACAGGGACGCTGCCAGTCTGCGGTCAGGGCATAAAGATCACCGACCACCACATCAGCCGACCGGACACAGTCCAGCCAGCGGGGATCAGTCCAGTCCTGCAACAGATCGTGCTCGTCATGGGCAGGAGGCAGCACGGTCACCCCGGCAAACCGTTCCTGCAAAAAGGCGGGCACCGTGGCATAAAAGACCACCGACCACCCGGCATCGGCAAAGGCCTCGCCCAGCGCCAGCGAGCGCATCAAATGTCCCAGCCCCAGATGGGGTGCCCCGCTGGTGCGGATCACCACCTGTCGCCCACAGGTTGGCCCTGACGGGAAAAGCGGCTTACTTATAGCGATGCTCCGTCTTTTCCCGCGAGCGGGCCGGATTGCCGAACACCGTTTCGCCTGCGGCGACATCCTTGGTGACCACCGCGCCCAGACCAACCACCGCCCCGGCTCCGACCGAGCGCCAGTCGCGGATGGCCGATGCCGGCGCAATCCAGGCATCATCGCCGATCACGCAACTGCCGCCGATGATCGCCAGTGCAATCACCTTGCATCGCTTGCCCATGCGGACGTTGTGCGCAATGTGGATCAGGTTGTCGATCTTGCAATCATCGCCGACGATGGTATCGCCAATCGAACCACGGTCGAGGCAGGTCGACGAGCCGATTTCAACCCGCTCGCCAATCACCACCCGCCCGACATGGGGGAAAGACAGGACCTCTCCCGTCGCATCATCGGTTTCATAGCCGAAACCAGTGCCACCAACCGCAATGTTGTTGGCCAGAATCGTATCCCGCCCGATCGAACAGTGTTCCAGATGGCAATTCGAGCCAATCCGCACATTGTCGGCAATCTCGACATCCGGGCCAATGACGGTAAACGGCCCGATCCGCACATTGGCTCCGATTCTGGCCTGCGGGTGGATGCAGGGATTGGCGCGCGGGTCTGCATCCCACGCGGCCTCATGCCAGAAACGGATCAGGAAATGCAGAATTTCAAGGCGAGGCGCATCGGCCAGCAGATAAAGTGTACCCCGGTCCTGCGGCAGCACTTCGGCCATCGCGCGCGGAACGATCATCACCCCGGCCTTGCAGGCCGTGATGTAACGCAGTCCGACTTCGCCATCAAAGCGGCAAAAGGCAATATCATCCGCCCCAGCCCGGTCCAGCGGCTGGGCACCCCGAATGCACAGCCCGTCCGGAACGGAACCTGTCACTGTCAGCCCCCGCCTGGCAGCAAAGTCCAGCAGTGCGGCCCCATCCACCACCAACCGGTCCCGGTACACCGGAATGTCCAGCCGGTAATGATAATAACCATCGCTCAGGCCACAGTCCTGATAGCCTGACAACAGAAACAGGTGCTGCGATGGCGCATTCTCCTGTTTTACCGCCGAAACCAGAGTGGCGGCCCATCCCTGCGCCTGCCGGGCGGCGTGGGCCAGCAGCAACCCGCCAATGCCACGCCCGCGTTGGGCCGGGTCCACAGAGATGTCCACCTCGGCCTGCCAGCCCTCACGGTCCAGACGAACCTGCCCCAGCGGCGTCCCGTCTCCGGCCTCAGCCAGAAAAATCCGGCAGTCCGGCGAAGACAACCGGCGGGAAAACCAGCGTTGATGGCCATCCCAGGGAATCGGATCTGTCGATCGTGCCATCTGACGCACCACAGGATCGTTCGCCCACACGAACAGTTGCTGACAATCCTGTGCGGTCACTGCGCGAATGCTGATCATTGCCCGATCTCCCCTTTTCATGCCGTATTTTCCAAGCCGTTGACCGTAAACGGTCCCCTTGAAAAGGCTCTGGTCCTCAGGCACCAATCCCCAGACGCGCCGACGACGGATCCTTGGCCAGCGACACCCAGCCACCGGTTTCCATGCTGCGATACAGGGCATGGACGATGGTCAGGCTGCGCGAGCCGGACTCGCCACTGATCGGCGGTTCGACCGAACCGGCAGCAAGGCGCCCAATGATGTCCTGCAACAGCGGAGCATGACCCCAGCCATAGCCGTTCGGCACTTCCTGCGAGCAGGTTTCGCGCACCGAAGCATCGTCGGGCTGGGCGTTGACCATCGTCCAGGTGTCGATGTTGTTCAGCGCAATCCCGCCGACCACGATCGTCCCGCCTTCGCCCAGAATGGACAGCGACGCTTCGGTGTCTTCCGGGCGGGCGGCAGTGGTGATTTCGATGGCCCCCAGCGCACCATTGGCAAAACGCACCACCCCAACGGTAGTGTCATCAACCTCGATGTCGTTCAGGCGGGCGGTACCGGTGGCGCAAACCGCCTCGATCGGTCCCATCACCCACTGCAGGGCATCAATGTGGTGAATGCCCTGATTGGTGATGCAGCCACCATCCGAGACGAACTTGCCCCGCCACGGATCGCTGAGGTAATAGCTCATGTCGCGCATCCAGCGCACCCGCACCGTACCCAGCACCAGACGGCCCAGACGGCCCGAGTCCACGGTCTGCTTGACCTTGATCATCGCCGGGTTATAGCGGTTCTGCTTCACCACGCAGAACATCAGCCCCTTTTCCGCCGCCAGTGCGGTCAGGGCATGGGCGTCTTCCAGCCGCATGGTCATCGGCTTTTCGGTCAGGCAGTGACGGCCTGCTTCCAGCACCGCGCGGATGTGCGCCGCATGGTCCCCGGACGGCGTGCTGACGATCACGCAATCGGCCTTGGTCGCCGCCAGCATGGCATCCATGTCCGTCCACACCTTGGCACCGGTCGCTGCCGCATAGGCTTCCGCCTTGGCTGCATCGGTGTCGCAGCAGTCGATGACCGAACCGCCGGTGATTTCGCCGTTGACGAAAACATTCAGGTAGCGCTGGGCAACCCGACCACATCCCAACTGGGCAAATGTAATGGACGTCATGTGTCCTGTTTCCTTGTTTCGTTCCCGCCACGCTCAGCCTACCCGGATGAGCATTACGACTGCAACTCTACCACTTTCTGATACCACGGGGCCGTTTCCATCAGCTCGTGGTGCGTGCCGCACGCTACCACGCGCCCCTTGTCGAGCAGAACTGTCAGGTCTGCATGGCTGACGGTCGACAGGCGGTGCGCAATGATGACGATGGTGGTGCCATGCTCGCGCTGCAAGCGTTCCAGCGCCTGCTGCACCGCCAGCTCGCTTTCGGCATCGAGGGCGCTGGTCGGTTCGTCCAGCAGCAACACCGGCACCCGCGCCAGCAAGGCCCGCGCCAGGGCAATACGCTGCCGCTGCCCGCCGGACAGGCGCGCCCCCCGTTCCCCCAGCACGCTGTCATATCCTTCAGGCAATGCCTGAATGAAGCCATCGGCACAGGCATCCCGCGCTGCCTGCCGGATTTCCTCCGCCGTGGCCGACGGGTTGCCATAGCGCAGGTTGTCTTCCACCGATCCGTCGATGATCAGGATGTCCTGCGACACCATCGCAATATGGGCCCGCAGACTGGACAGGCGGATGTCATTGGCCGGGACGTCATCAAACAGGATTCGCCCCGAGCTGGGCCGTTTCAGCGCAGGCAGCAAATCAATCAGCGTCGACTTGCCAGCCCCCGACGGCCCGAGCAGGGCAATGGTTTTGCCCGCCGGAAGCAGCAGCGAGATGTCCTCGAGCGCCGGTCTGGGTTCGTTATGTTCTTCCGAAACCGGATAAAGGTAGCTGACATTTTCAAACCGGATACCGGTCTTCAAGGACTGGGGGAAATCCCTTGGCGCATCGTCCTGTTCGGTGGCCCTTTCCGCCGCATCAGTAATGCCAGCGATGTAAGTCAGACTGGACTGGTACGACGCCGCCTGCTGCAAGTTGGACGCCAGTTCCTGCATCACCGGCAACAAGCGGAATACAATCAGGATAAAGACCCCGATTTCCGACAGCCCCATCCCCAACATTTGTGAAGCGACATACAGGGCAACCAAAGCAATGATCACCCCGAGCGGCTCGGTCAGCGCCGTCAGGCGAGCAGCAGAACGGGTCAGATCCGTATTCAGGTCACTGAGGACATGAACCTTGTCACTAAACAGCTGTTGTTCAACCGTTTCGGTCCGCGCCAGCTTGATCAGGCGGAACAGGCGCAGGCGCTCGCTGGTGAATCGCCCAAGGGCATCATTGATGCTGCTCATCTGACTGCCCAATCCACGCGACCTGCGGATGATCCGCCGCGAGATGAAAAAGCCAACGCCCCCCAGAATGATGACACCAGCAACTGTCGCTTTCCATGAAAGGCACAGCATCAGCACGCCGAACAAAGCCAGTTTGATCAGACTGGCCAGAACATTAAGGCTGGAGAGAGCCAGCATCGCGGCCCGTTTGCACTCGACCATCACAGCATTGATCAATGTCCCGGTGCGATGCTGCTCGACCACCATCAGATCAGCATTCAACAAGGACCGGAACAACCGGTTTGAGATATGCGCAACCGCGTCATAACTGAACTGGGCACGGTTGACGGCACTCCCATACGTTAATCCCTGACGGATGATCACCATGATCACCGTCATCACCATGATTGACGCCAGCGAGACCGGCAGCCCACAAAATTCGAACGCCCGAACGATGTATGCAAAAATCTCCGACTTCTGGGCCAGCATGGCAGGTTCTTCACCGCTGCGCATGATCTCCAGAATCGGGTAGACCAAGACCAACCCAACGCCTTCAACGGTTGTTGCCAGCAAAGCGAACAACACCAGAAAGATCATCACCGCGGGAGAGGCTCCGGCAAAAACCGGTAACCAACTCCGCCCTTGAGCAAGCACGGACTTTTTTTTGTCAGCCATGCCCACACCCCAAGGCTGCCTTCAACGCTGATGGAAAGCCCATCTCAGGATCAGCCGCGACGGAACGTGCCACTTCATGCTGGCCAAACATCAGCATCAAGGCGGCCCATTTTTGGGGCGAACGCGCGATAATTTCACGGCCCGCAGGGCGGGTCCAGTCTGCCATGAAACGGGCATCACCATGCAGCGGAATGCCCAGAGAAGGCCGTTCACCAGGTTTGGTCCAAGCCCCGTGTGGATGCGGCCGGCATCCCCGGAGGGAAAGATCGGCCATCAGATACCCGCGCTCATACAAAAGCTGCCCGATCTCAAACACCGTTCCCTGGTTCTGGTACAGGTGTGCCGCAGAAACTTCAGTTTCCAGAAAGAAAGGACGGCTCGAACTTGTCCGCAGGATGTCTCGTTCACTCCCTTGTGTGTCAAGCTTTACGTAATCAAAATCAAAGCCTTCACCCTGCTGGGCGCGAATGTCGTCCAGGGACAGCATCGGCAAGGGGATGCGTTGAACAACATCAAAACGATCAGTTCTTCCTGCATAGAATCCCATGATATGGCCTGCAGGCTCAAGAGTGCTGGACCCCCCTGGCTGGCGGGTAACATTCAAGACGCCCTGACCTGTCACGGGACCAATCAGGCTATCGATCACGATATGCCCTTGCTTTTTCAGGCGCTCGGCCTCTGTTGGCTCTCCTTCCAACAGGAAAAAGCGACAAGTATCGGAGTAGGGCTTGAAAATATCCTGGACCCCACCCCGCGCACCAACATCCAGACACTGCAACGTATCCTTGCCCAGGCAGGCATTCACCAAGGGACGCCGGTCTGTTCCCAAAAGCAGTGACTTTTCAATAGAGCGCATTTTGTCCGACAGTCGCGCAGCAGGGACAAATTTCAGGCATGCAGCCCCGAACAGAACCGCCAAACGTTCCAAGACACTCCCAGCCATTTATCGCGCTTCCTTCCGGACAAAAATATGGTTACCACGACCACCATAGGTGTGATCCGGACGGCGGACCTCGAAACCAGCCTGTTCCATCATCGCGATCAGGGCCGGGTCGCCGTTCGACAGCTCGACCAGCACCTGTTCCAGTTTCGGATTGGCCAGCAGGGCAGTCATCCCGCCAAGGACCCGGGCTTCGTTGCCATCCACGTCAATCTTGACGAACCGGGGCGTCTTGTCCGGAGCAATCCGCGCCATCGCCTCGTCAGAGGTCAGGGCCAGCGTCCCCTGAACAAAGACCGGGCGGAACACCACCCCACCCTCACCGACCGGCGCATGGGCCGAATGATGTGACTGCCCGGTGGCGAACGACGACAGATGCAATTCGGTCGGTCCCGCCTCGTCTGATGCCGCCAGCGGAAACGCAACAACCGCCCCGGCCAGACCATTGCGGTGAATGTTGCGGTTCAGAGCGGCAAAATTCTGCGATTCCGGCTCGAAAGCAACCACCGAAGCACCGCGGTGGACCGCAGCGTACAGGCTATAGACGCCAATGTTGGCCCCAACATCCAGAAACAAATCCCCTGGCTGCAACTGGTCAAGCCAGGCAATGGTGTCCGGTTCCTTGTTGAAAAAACCGGTCGCCCGCTGATTTTCCATCCGGGATGTCACATGCAACAGGATCGGCTTGCCCCCCCTGCCATCCACCACCACCGTCGAATCAAATTCCTCGAACGTTTCCACCATCAGGTGGCGCAGCTTCGGGCAGCTACGGAAACGGGCCTGAACCCAGGAAATCAGCGGGCGCGCCAGCGAGCGAAGAGCAACCATCAGACAGAGTGACTCCGGTTCAGGGCGACAATATCGGGGCGTTGCTCCAGCAATGCCAGAATGTCAGCCGAGCGAAAATCAGGAAGGGAAGGATACAGGGCAGCATAGACAGCCCGCACCAGATCAAGGTCTTCGGGGTAATCCATCGTCAGCCGCAAGCCGACATGACGGGCATCAGGTGCCTCGACATTGATGCAGCGGAAACGGTCGGGCTGCCCGAACACAAATGGCAGAACATGCTCACGCTGAAACGGATCAACCGCCTCGGCCGCCGCAGCATCCAGGGCTCGCCGAGACACCATTTCGCAATCAAAACCATGCGGATAGGTTCGTGGACGACAGTTCGACGCATAGTCACAGCCATCGGTGCGCAGGAACGCCGTCACCACCGCGCCAACGACATCCGGGTCGATCAGCGGGCAGTCTGCGGTCAGGCGGATCACCGCATCCAGATCAAATGCCGCTGCAGCCCCGGCATAACGCCCCAGAACATCGTGTTCAGAGCCGCGAAACAGGCCAACAGCGGGCAAGCTGTTCACCAGTTCGGCCACCGGGTCATCCTGCGGCAAATCGCTGGTCGCCACCACCACGGTTTCCAACCCCGGAATCCGCCAGATCCGCTCGATCTGCCGCACCAGCGCCGGAGCCCCCAGAATGTCGGCCAGAACCTTACCGGGCAAACGGGTTGACCCCATGCGCGCCTGAATGACAACACCCCAGTGAGTCATGTTTTCCTCATCCTTTGACACGCCGGCGACCTTAGAGGTTGTCCGGGAAAAGGGGAAGCCGGTTAACGGAGGAAAGCACCCTACCGGAAGAAGGCCTGAAAGAAAGCCTCGGCCACCAGGAATTTCCACAGGAAGAAGGAATTGCCCAAAGCCGTTTCTTCTCGCCAGACTGCCGTCCGTTGCCGCAGGCGTGCCAGATCGACCAGTCCTCGCTGCACCAGCAAGGCATCGGGGGTCAGCATGGCATCAATCCGGCTGGCAAGGTCATGCTTCAACCATTCCCGCTGCGGTGTTGCCACGTACAATTTCGGAGCCGTGTTGCGCCAGCCCGGTATGGTTCTTTCCAGCAATTCGCGCAGTGGTGCCTTGGTGACACCGCCTTCAAACAATCGGGCTGTCGGTACGGTTGCCATCCGTTCGAACAGGCGATGATCAAGGAAGGGAACCCGGACCTCGATACCCGACGCCATGTAGCAGCGATCCTGCCACCGCAGCAGCTTGGGCAATTTCAGGTGCCGCATGTCGCGCCACATCGCCGCCCGCACCGGGTCACCAGCACCGACGGGAATACCCGGCAAGGACGGGGTAGCGGCAAAATCGGCGGTCAGAAAGCTCTCACCCAACGATGTACCATCGGGGGCCTTGGCCTCTGTCGGTCCCTGTAACCGTCGTGCCAGATCGTCAGGGGACCGTTTCCATTCCCCCGGTTCGGCCTGGGCGAAAGCCTGATACAGACGATTGGCTTCCTCATGCTCGCCGCGCTGCCACAGATCCCCGATTGCCGCCTCGGCATAATAGCGATAGCCACCAAAAACCTCGTCCGAGCCTTCCCCGCCCAGCAGGACGGTTATCCCCGCCTTGCGGGCGGTCTGGGCGTTGCGATAATGCCCATAGATTGCCACCCCGCCCAATGGCAGTTCGATGGCCCGCGTAGCGCTGACCAGATCAGCCCACATCTGTTCCGGAGCAATCGCCGTCGCGGTCAACGCAACATCAGGGCCAAAACTGTCGGCAATCCGCTGCGGCTCATCATAGACCGTCCCGGGAAAGCCAAACGAAAAACCATGCAGGGAATGCCCCAATGCCGCCGAGCGGGCGCGCACCAGATTGCTGTCCAGCCCCGAAGACAGGCACACCCCCACCGGCACATCGCTGAGCATGTGGAGCGACAGCGTTTCATCAATCCAGCCAGCAATGTCATCCAGCGTCACATCGTGACGCAAACCATCGGGGGTCTGGACCGGACAATCCCAATACGACCACTGCCGCCATGCCCCACCCGGTTGCCATTCAGCCATCGTCGCAGCCGGTAACTGCTCGATACCCTCGAAAAAGGTCTGTTCACACGTCTCCAGCACCCCATCGGCTAGAAAGGCATGAAAGGCCGCCATATTGGGCTGCAGGGCAACACCACTGCCACCCAGTGCCGATGCGGTCGAGGCGAACAGCAGCCCGCCATCCGGTCGCCGGTGCAAATACAGTGACTTGATCGAAAAGCGGTCAACCGCACAGATCAGCCGTTGTTCCGCCGCATCCCAGATCGCAAAGGCAAACATGCCCCGCAGATGCTCGACACACCGGTCCCCCCAGCGCCAATAGGCAGCCAGAATCGCTTCACTGTCGCTGTGATCGGTTTGATAGGGATAGTCGGGAATCTGGCGGCGCAGCTCTGGTGCATTATAAATCTCGCCATTGAAGATCAGGGCCAGCCGTCCGCCAAGCCCGCGCATCGGCTGGTCTGCCGAGGCCGACAGGTCAACAATCGCCAGACGGGTATGCCCCATCACCTGATCCGCCGCCAGTCGGGCCCACCCTTCGCCATCCGGACCGCGCGGGCGAATAGCCCGCAAGGCTCCGGCGATGGCTTCGTCACTCAGGGCAACACCAAAGGCGCCAAAAATACCGCACATGGCCGTGTCCGCCTGCTCCTGTGCGCCCTCCACTCGGGCGGGCGGAAAGAAAGATTATAAGTCCAGAACGCCTTCAAACCGCCGGGCTATCGCCAACCCCGACGGTTCATGCAAATCAATCAGGGCCCACTGCTCTTCCACCACGATAAATCCGACGTCCTGCCCCATCAGACTGCCGCGATCCATGCAGGACGCGCGCATCATCAAGGTCAACCCGGCAATCTCGCGGTAAAAAACACTGCCTTCACGGGTCTGTATCCGGTCAAGATGGCCATAACTGTCAGCCACCCACAGATTACCATATTCCGGCACCACACTGACGGCAGTGTCCAGAGCCGGATTGTGCGCCAACAGGTCCGCCGCTTCGGTAATCAGGCCGACCGGACGGAACGGATGGCTGGGCTCCAGCACCAGAATGGTGCTGAACATCTTGCCGCTTTGCTCTTCCGCCCAGCGCCGGGCCGTATCCAGCACCGCGAAATAGCTGTTTCCACGCTCGCTTTCTTCCTGTCCGCGCTTGCGAATCAGCCATCCAGCCTGACGCGCTGCCACATGGTCAGCAATCGCATCGCTGTCGGTAGTCAAAACCAGCGTGATGTCACCCCGGGCCACCTGACGCTCGGCAGAGGCCAACGTCGGGTCGATCACCCGCCCCGACGCCAGATCAGCCAGGAAAAAGGACTCTTCGCCAGATTGTCCCCCGTCTCCCTGACCAACATCACCAGCCCGCGCTGGCACGATGATGACTGTCGGCCCCAACGGGACGAAGCACGGGTCATTCAGGCCCGATGGAGACAATCCGCTGGAGGAATTCATTCGGGCAACCCCCAGCGCAGCATCACCTGCTCGGCCAGCCAGTGGTCAAACTCGTCATGAATATCAATGCCGGTGCGGAAGTCTTCGTTGATGATCAGTTCAACCTTGTCCCCGATCCGGCGGCCCGAGCGCACGATGTGAGCGCGGGTGGCCGCTGCGACCCCGGTGTCTTCCCGGTAGACCAGGCGACGCTTGGGGTTCTGACGGGTCATGTACTCGCGCATTTCCGGCAGAACACGCACCCACTCACCGCTTTCCGGATCTTTGGTCCAGAAGTTCTTCGGGGTCAGATGGGCCGAGAAGGCACTTTCGACGTCCGGGCGGTCATGCAGCGTGGTGACCGCCGAACGGATCCAGCCCGCCGAACGGAACAAATCGGTCGGTTGCAGGTAGACCACGATGTTGTAGGTAATGCCGAAATCCTTTTCGAGGTCTTCCAGCACATGGACCAGCACATGTTCATTGCGCGCTTCGTCGGTGGCCAGATGGGCCGGACGCAGGAACGGCACCCACGCACCATGGGCACGCGCCACTTCGGCAATGTCCGGGTCATCGGTCGACACCAGAACATCGGTGCAGACACCAGACGTCAGGGCCGCTTCAATCGAATAGGCCAGCAGGGGCTTTCCTGCCACCGGCTTGATGTTCTTGCCCGGCAACCCCTTGGAACCGCCCCGTGCCAGAATGATGGCAATAGTGTCGCGTTGTTCGGTCATGATCCCTCTTACGTCCGCTGTCTGCGGTTCAAGTGTTCAATCACACGAACCACCCGAGCCGCCCGGGCTTCGTTGCGGCCCTGATGAATGCCGTGCTGATGGTAAACGCGGGCCTGTGGCTCATAGACCAGTGAATGCCCCAACGTGATCATGCGTTGGCCCCATTCACGGTCTTCCTGTCCGGCGATGTCCTCGTCAAAAGGGTGCGCTTGCCACACGGCCCGTGGTATTGCCGAGTTTGCATTGTGGAAAAAGACATCCCGCCGCTGATAAACACGGTCCTCGCGGAACGTCAGCCACAGGTCGCGCTTGTCGAAATCAGGGGTATCCGGCAGGGGTTCCTGACGACCATAGACACCCACAATCCGCGATGACTGTGCCAGTGCTCCCAACAGGTAATCGGCCCACAAATCATTCACCGGCACACAGTGCGCCGACAGAATCGCCAGCACAGGCGACCGGGCCACGGCACAACCAACGTTGATCGCCCGCCCATAGCTGAACTGATCGGCGGGCATCCGCACCATGCGGGCCCCCATCTGTTCAGCAATTTGCCAGGTCCCATCCGTCGAGTCGTTATCGACCACGATCGTTTCGATGGCCTGAAGACGCTGGAAAGCCAGCGCCTTCAGACAACGTTCCATCCACCGCGCTTCGTTTTTGCTGCGGATGATGACGCTCAGGACCGGATTAGAAACGGCAGACATAGCGAAGATCAGCCTCGCCCACCAGATCCGCGTCTTCGGCAAACAGGGTCTTGCGTTCGGCGCTGTCGATCATTTCACCCCGTTCCATGATCTGCCAGCTCTTGAAGCCAACAGCCCGCAGACGGTCCTGGAATTCGGCGTGGCTGATCACCTCACGGCACGGCACAAACATGTGGTCCATGTAGTTAAAGACCTTGCCCGGTGCAACGCTCAGCAGTTCAAGGGCGCTGAAGGCATAGCCGCGCGGCACGCAGGCCATCACCGACCGCATCATGTCGGTCAGGTCCCACCACAGCTCGCCGCTGCCGTAGAGCATGACATAGGCGATGCCATCCTTGCGGGTGATACGCGCCAGCTCGGCCAGACCCTTTTTCGGGTCGGTGGTGTGGTGCAGCACGCCATTGCACGAGACGAAATCAAAGCTTTCGTCTTCGAACGGCAGTTCCAGCACGCTACCGGCCTGGAAGTGGCAACGGTCAGAATACCCCAGACGCTGGGCGCGGGCGGTACCATCGGCAATGGCACGATCAGACAGGTCAAAGCCCCAGGACTCCGATGCCCCGGCATCGGCCATGGCAATCACATAGCGGCCCGAGCCACAGCCCAGATCGATACACTTCTTGCCCTTCAGATCCAGCGAAATCCCGCTCATCACAAAGCGCTTGTCGAACAGCTTTGCCATGTCCAGGAATTCCTGGTCGGTGTAGTAGGTCCAGCAACGGCTGTACAGATCGGCGGTGAATGCTTCGATCGTTTCCGCTGCGGCAGCCGGCGATTCCGCCTGCAACACCACCGGATGGGTCTCGGCCATCATCTGGGCGCGGCGCAGACCGGCCATGAAGGCTTCGCGGTCAAATGCCCGCTTCTGGCCACGCAGATCATCAAACAGCTTGTACAGACCATAGGTCAACAACGTGCGCAGGCCGTGGGCCTTGCCGTGGGGGTCGGCCGCTTCGATAGCAGCGCCGACGGCGGAAATTGCCTGGTTCAAGGCATCACGGGTAATCTGGGTCATCGTATCCTGGCTATCGTCGAAGAAATGAGGTGCTGTTTCGTAACAGCGCATACCATAGATGGGCAGCCAGCGAAAGCGACAGACCTCGTTACTGTCAAAAACAGCCGAATCTGTCGCTCATACACCGGAAAGCCATGCCCTTGCGGGCGATCAGGCACCCAGCAAGTGCTGCAAACCAACAGCACCACTGGAAACATCCATCAGACCGCAATAGACCGACAGCGCCGCATTATCAGACAGCACACGCACCCAGCCATACTCACTCTGGCCGCGCAGGCTTTCCGGCAACGCCTGTTCGACGTCGATCTCCAACACACCCTGCGGGACAATCTTCACCCACGTCGACGCCGAACGGCCATCGGGCAGGTTGAATTCCAGCTCGACATCCGCCGTGCGGTCAAAATCCAGCTCGGGCGAGGCGTTGATCAGATAGAGCATCGTCTGCCGACCGGCATCGTAACGATAGCGAATCAACAGATCGCTGCGGGATTTGATCTGCTGCGGCGCCTGACCAAAGCCGATCGGCACGGTGTAGCCACGCAGGTTGCGGTTATGAATCTGGAATTCGGTGATGTCGGCATCACCGCTGGTCTTGTCTTCCAGGCGAATCCACAGGTCTTCGCGGCAGTTCTGATAGGCCACCAGCCCAAGCTCGCCATAGGGCGGGCTGATCAGCAGCAAGCCGCCCCGCTCGGCCAGCGCCGCAGCAAAGGGGGTCTGCTCAACACCGACATAGCCCAGATTCGCCGGAAGCGTCACTTTCTCGACCCCGACCAGCACGCCGTCCGCGTCAAAGGCAGCGATGGTCATCGCATCGAGCAGCGGCAGGAATTTTTGGGCAGAGAAAGCAAAACGCCAGCGGGACGATGCCGGCAAAACCGGCAAAGGATAGGGCAACGGCAACACCCGGCGGCTTTGCAGGGCCTGCAAGCGCGACAACAAAACCGGATCAGCCGCTGGAACAGCCGCCGGATCGTGGATCAGCGGAGCCATTCCCGGATCATTGCTGGAGCCATGATTCCCGACCAGGTGCAGCCGACCATCGGCGCGACTGGTTTCCAGCCAGCCCATCCGGTAACCCCGACCATGGAATTCGGCGACCACGCGCATATCCTGCGCCGGGCCGGTCAACCCCAGCTCCTGTGCCACCGAAACCGTGCGCTGCAACTCGCTGCCATCCAGCCGGATGATCGTCGACTTTTCCTCGCCGCCAGCCACCGGAGCCGCCGACAGGTGAATTTCGATCGCCTGCGGTTCCATCACGTCCTTGCGGATGGCAATCAGCAGATCCTGCGCTCCACCGATCGGGCAACTGTGGGTATCAAACCAGCCACCAGCCTCAACCCGCTTGGGGGCAATCTCATCGCCGTGGTGGCAGACAAAACTGGCCGGAGCAACCACGTCGATATAGCTGCGGAAACGGCTGTTCGGAATACGGGCAAAGGCCGGGTGGTGCACTTCGTGAATGATGGTCCCGCCATCACCAGCACTCGGAACTCCCAGATCCGCAGGCGTCAGCAAAACGTTGCCGTTCGGCGGCATCAGACGGGTTCCACAGGTCACCACACCACTATCCCAATGCACCCGCCACAGCAGCTGCAACGGATCTTTCACCCGGTACATTTTGGTATAGTAATTATAGATGTAAATGTCAGTCGACAGCTCACCCGACAGCACGGTCGTCTGGCAGAACTGCCCCGGCATCGCCGCAAAGTCGGTCAGGATCGGCAAACGGCTCAGTCCATGTTCATGGCAGAACTGCACCGCATTCATATAGGCGTTGGCTTCACCGTCGAGACACAAAATCCCGTCAGCCGCAGCCCAACGCTGCGCATCCGGGAAACGAACCGCCACATCAGAGCCAAAGTCATCGCCGTACAAGGCAAAGCTTTCAACCGTATCAACCGGCCAGCCACTGTTCGTTCGCAACCGTTCCAGCGCAACCCGGCCAACCTGATCCCCCACCAGAACCAGGGGGCGGACAACACCATAGGCTTCGGCCTGCCGCAGCAATACAGTGATCAAACCAGCAAGGTCATCGCTGGACTTGTCTTGCACGGACAGGTTCTCAACCCAGGTATCGGGACGCGGAACGGGGGATAGGGACATGGTACCTCCAGCCTCTTGCAGAGACGCCCCAAGCCTAATGGCTGGGCGGGTCGAGCAGATCACGCACAGCCGGGGCAATGACGCGATGCTCGTTTTTCCAAAGATCAATCGTTTGCTCGAACGTCAGGCCCGCGCTCAGCGGACGCCCCGCGGCAGCCTGATCAAACAGCTCACAATAGGTGGACAAGACTTGCTCTCCGTCAAGTCCGCCGTAAACAGCCAGCCGCAAATAGCGCTGGATATCTGCTTCGGAGTAAGACGAGGCATAGTCACCGTCCGCGATTTTCGCCAACAATTGCTCAATATCTACAGCGGAGGATATTGCTTCCCCAACACCATCTGCGTCCCACATACAAGTAAAATTGTGCGTATACTGCAGTGAAATAACCGGCTTTCTCAGAACAAAGGCATCATAGACAATGCTGGACTGAGTGATTAGGACATAATCACACCAGGCCGTCATTGCCAGACTGTCTTCTTCATTAGCCACAATCCTGATGCGGGTATCAGCAGGCAGCAGCCGGGCGTAATCATTTACTTCGTGGGCCGGGTTGCGGGTATGGACCTTGAGAATGATGTCCAGACGGTCTGCATACCGTTCCAGTGCCGCCAGAGTGTCAATCACCGCCTGACGATCACACGCCATCAGCCAGGTGGTAAACCACACCAGACGCGGCTTGCCGGTTCCGGCCAACTTGACCTGCGCCCGTGGCATGGAGGTGACGGTTTTCAGCCATTGCGGCGTAAAACGGGCCAGCCCGAGGAATCGCATCTGGTCAAAGCGCAGTCCCTGATACTTGGTGCGCACAGCCTTATAGAGGTTGTCGACCACCATCACATCGGGGTCTGTATCCGGGGTTCGCCCCTTTTTGGACAGTTTGGCGGGGTCAAACTGGCTTTCGTGACTGAAGATGCCTTCGTAGGTCCAGGCACCATGGGGTAATTGCAGCACCCGCACGCCCTTTTTCCGCGCCAAAGCCAGCAGCGGATGCAACAACAGATGTGTCCGCCCCCAATCAATCACCACCACGTCGGGAGCATACCGCGCCCAAAGGCGTCGCCCCGTCGGAGACAGGCTCTTGAACCACAGGTTCAGGACGGAATCGAAATAGCGCCACAGCAGGAACCACGGCAGCAAGCCGCGTACGTCCCGCCCGAACAACCGGCCGAGGAATGGCGTCTTGTCACACCAGCCAGTCAGAGCATTCCGCAAGTCGAGTAATTTGAGCGACCAAGAGAACGCAGGATCAATGGTGTCGATCTGTTCGACCGTCACCCCCCAGGTATCGCGCAGATAGCACAACCGCCAGTCTTCAGCCAGCCGTACGGACCCCAGTGTATGTGCAGGGTAAAAGACCAGCGAGCAGTCCCATCCACCCTGCCGCATCAGGGTATCGACAACCGGCGTCAGGTGGTCAATGTCATTGTAGTTATGGATGAAAAACAGCGCTTTCTGGCGCTTTCCCTCAACAGCCATCATGCAAACTCTTTAACCAGAACAAACGCCTCGGCGGCAGGGAAACCACCCTGAACACCCCGGAATCGGGCCAGAGCCTCAATCGCTTCCGCAGACCGGGGATGAGGAAACGGACGGGCTTCATTGGCATAGGCAGCCATCGCCGCAACCTTGCTGGCAAGGGTGTCCCGCACGTCATGCCAAACCGTCGGCTGAAAAGGAACCATATCGGCAGACTGCCATTCCGTGCTCGACAGAACCTCACCAGCCAGAATGCGTCGCACCGACGACCCGGCCAGCGGACGGCAGGCCGTCACCACCGCCTGATGCACCAGACGGTGGTCAATGTTCAGATCACCCGCATGATGCGTGTAGATAATCGCCGGACGAACTGCCGATATGAAACGCTCGACGGTCTGCACCACGCGCAAGAACGGCACACTATCGAGCTGATTGTCCGGCAGATCGGCGAAGTGCTGCGGCGAAATGCCAAGACAGGCTGCTGCCGCATGGGCTTCTGCTTTCAGGGCGGCGTGGGCCTCGGCGTCGGCATCACCGCGCGAATCCAGCCCTGCCGATACAATCAGGGTTTCCACCCGCTGACCTGCCGCCGCATGCCGGGCCAATGATGCGCCAGCCCCCAGCACTTCATCATCCGGGTGCGCAAAGATGGCGGCAACGCACAAGTCTGGCTGAGAGAACATGCTCATTCCTTAGAAATGTTGCTCGAACTCGTCACGAGCCCGCTCAAGATCATCAATCCGCCCGACATCCATCCAGTATTCGGCCACCGGGAAGCAGGCCACCCCCGCGCTGGTGCCTTTCAACGCATCCAGCAACTGGGTCATGTCAAAAAACTCACCCTCAGGAATCGTGGCAAGCGCCGATGGAGACAGAACATAAATGCCGGCATTAATGAACATCCGGTGAACCGGCTTTTCTGCCAGCTCGCGCAAGCGGTGATGTTCCATTTCCACCACCCCGAACGGCACCTGATAGGTGTGCTCTCGGACAGCCAGCGTCGCCGCCACCCCTTCATGCTGGTGGAAATCAATCAGGGCCCGCAGATTCAGACGGGTCAGGACGTCGCCGTTCATCACCAGTACCGGCAAGGTTTCCCGTCCGACCAGTTGCTGTAAAGCTCCGGCTGTGCCCAGTGGCTGGTCTTCATGCAGGTAGTCAATCTCGACCCCAAACCCCCGACCATTACCGAAATGGTCGATGATCTGTTCGGCCTTGTAATTCACCGAGATGTAAAACCGTTCGAAACCAAAGCCAGCCAGACGACGGATGATCGTTTCCAGGATAGGGCGACCACCAACCGGAATCATCGGCTTGGGAACATCCAGCGTATAAGGGTGCAGGCGCGTCCCCTTGCCACCGGCCATCAGCACCACCGCATTGGGCAGCCGGTTCTGCTCTTGTCGCAGGCGGACCAGATCAATCAGCCCGCAGACACAGCCCTCGCTATCGACCATCGGCAGCCAGGGGCTCAGGGCGCTTTCCGCCAGAGCCCGCAAGGTATGCATTCCGCAGTCAGCCGTCACCGTCCGGGGCGACACCGTCATCAGGGATACCAACGGCTGATCCAGATCAGGATTGGCAATCAGCGCCCGACGGATGTCACCATCCACCACCACCCCTTTCAACCGCAAATCAGCGTCGCACACCAGAATGATGCTGGCTTCCTGCTCGTTCATCCGGGCCATGGCAGCCCGCAAGCTGTCCGTCGGTGCCATCACCAACGAACGAAAGTCAATCCATGACGACCGCATCACGCCCCCAGCACGCTTTTCAGGCTGGCAACAACACGCACCACATCAGCGTCCTGCAAGGCAGGATACAATGGCAGTGACAAACATTGCCGGTAATAGGCATCGGCACCCGGGATGGCCGGGCCGACAACGGCCCGTTCCTGCCAGTAAGGATGCCACGGCACTGGCATGTAATGGACTTGCGAGCCAATTCCCTGCGCAGCCAACGCCCGCATCACGGTCGCCCGATCGGTCCCCAGCCCGTCAAAATCAATCAGCGCCACCGCCAGATGCCATGCCGGCGTGCTACCCGACACCCGGCCAAGAGGACGCACCCCCGGCACATCGGCCAGCAGGTCCTGATACAAATCCACCAGATGACGACGGCGGGCAACAAAACTGTCCAGTTTTTGCAACTGACTGGTTCCCAGCGCGCACTGGATGTCGGTTGCCCGGTAATTGTTCCCCTCGGCAATCATCTCGTAATACCAGGGGTTGGCCTGACCATCCGCGGCAAAGGCCAAATCCCGTCGCTGGAACAGGGCCGGATCACGGGTCATGCCATGGCTGCGCAGAATACGCAGGCTCTGGTCCATCTCCGGCGATGTCGAGGTGACGGCTCCCCCTTCTCCCATCGCAATGGTTTTGACCGGATGAAAGGAAAAGCAGGTCAGCGCAGCATGGGCACCAGCCCCAACCAGATGGGAAACACCCTCGGCATCCCGGTATGACGTCCCCAGCGCATGGCAGGCATCCTCGACCACCACCGCTCCGTAACGACTGGCCACCTCGGCCATGCCCATCGGGTCGCCGGTCTGCCCGCTCAAATGCACTGGCGCCAACAGCTTGACCCGCTTGCCTGCCGCCTGTGCAGCCAGCAGTGCCGCTTCGGCGTGGGCAGGCATCATCAGGCCCGTATCAGGATCAACGTCGGCAAAGACCACCTCTGCGCCCAGATACCGGGCCGCATTCGCCGTTGCAAGGAACGTAATGGCAGGCACCACCACGCAATCCCCCTCGCCCACACCAACCGCCCCATAGGCCAGATGTAAAGCCGACGTCCCGGTCGAACAGACCGTCGCCAAGGGTGCATTTACCCGGTGAGCCAAGGCCTGTTCGAAAGCACTGACAGCCGGACCACCCGTCAGCCAGTCACCGCGCAAAACCTGTACCACGGCAGCAATATCATCATCGTCAATGGCCTGGCGGCCATACGGCAAAAAGGGGGCAGGCGAACTGGTCACGATCGACTCCGGACAGGAGGGCCCGTTCCGGCCCGCATACCAGCCTGACGGCATGGTACCGAACCCTGTTCCCAACAGGCCAATAGCCGGTTACTCTAGAAGGCTGCTGGGGGTTTGGCAACAGTCAGCCCCAAAGCACCTCAGATGGCTTGTGGCCCGTCCACCAGAGCCTGCATGAGATTTGTCGGCTTGGCACACAACAAATGGTCCCGCGCAGGCAGGGGCAAGGTTTGCGGGTGATCAATCCAGCGCCGCAGGGCAGCACGCATTTCATCCTGCGTCACCGCGGACACCCGGCCCGGATTATCGAAAAGCCCGGTCTGTTCAAACCCTGGATGGTAGACCGCAATCTCCAGCGCGGTCATTCCCGCCGCGTAAACATCATCCAGCACCGACGAGCCGTTCCCGAAGACACTCAGCGTTGCCCTGCCAAGAACAATCTGAGGATGTGCATAGGTCACAGCAATATCCAGATCCGGGAAATCGGACAATTGCTCCTTCAGCTTCTCCTGATGACAGATCGGGTGAGGCTTGATCAGCAATTTTGCCTGCGGACACTCTTGCCGGACCGCTTCGAAAAACAGGCGGAACTGTTGCTCTGCCGGGATGACCAGACTGGGAATTGTCACCCAGCCAGTATAGAAAATGGCCATCACCGGCTGTCCGGGTGCAATCGTTACCCGCTGCCCCAGATCATCCTGCATCCCGTCCCGGGCCTCAATGCCAGCCAGATACTCCAGCCATGACGGATAGGCCCGAGGCGTCCCCAGAATGGTCGCTGGCGCACGGCTGAACGGCGAATAATCTGCCACCTGCCCTGGATGCCACAATACAAAACGATCACCGGAATCCTGAAATGCCACATCTTTCCCGGCGGTCTTCTTTTCCTGCTCCTCCCTCAACTCCTTGCTGAACGGATAGATCGCCTTGGCGTGGACAACCGCAACCCCTTTGCCGACGCGACAGGCCATTGCCATCCAGCGCAAAGGAAAACGGGCCAGATCCGAATAGGTCAGCAAAACCGTCGGGCGGCAAACCATTGCCCCCAGCAACAACAAAAGCCGCCAGGCCGTCAGCACCCGCGCCGCAAGCCCCGGTCGCCCCGGTGAAAGGGCCGACACCTGGCCGACAGCCAGCAAGCCATTCCACAAGACGTAATTCTGCCGCACCGTTGGCATGTCTTTTTCAGATAAAAAGACAAAATGAACCATAACCTCAGGCTGTTCGGCCTTTATCTGCATTGCAAAAGGCAACGCACAATCAATACCGATCAGTTTGGCCCCCAACAGGATGACCATGTGCTTGCAGGATGACACCATGCTCTCCGCTACCAATACTCACGCCCTGTCCACAGATCAGTGCAGTCAATACCACCAAGACAACAGGATCAAAACCGTATTTACCTGCTCGACATCGTCGCAAGGTTCCGCCGATAACGGAAACACCCCGCCCGAATATCCTCCGGACGGGGTGTTCCATGTCAGAAGCAGACGTCTTGCACTGAGTCTCAGGCGCGGGCCTTTTCCTCTGCCGAGACCGGAACCTCCAGCCGCGACAGCATTTCCTTCGGCACCACCTGCCAGAACTTGCCGACTTCACGCTCCCAGCCGGTCAGCAGGCTCTTGGCGAACGGCGACTGGGTTTCGGCCAGATGCTCTTCGACCAGCGCCTTCAGCATGTCTTCGTAGTAGGGAACTTCGATCTGCTGCCAGACGATCGACTCGCTGTTGGCACGCGATTCAAACAGCCCTTCGCCATCATAGACAAAGGCCATCCCGCCGGTCATCCCCGCCCCGAAGTTCGCCCCGACGCTGCCGAGGATCACCACCGTGCCGTTGGTCATGTATTCACAACCGTTGGAACCACAGCCTTCGATCACCACCTGCGCCCCGGAGTTGCGCACCGCGAAGCGTTCCCCCGCCTGACCGGCGGCAAACAGCTTGCCGCTGGTCGCCCCGTACAGGACGGTGTTGCCGATGATGGTGTTTTCATTCGACTTCAGCGGGCTGTTGACCGCCGGACGGACGACGATGGTGCCGCCCGACAGACCCTTGCCGACATAGTCGTTGGAGTCGCCGAACACTTCCAGCTTCAGACCCTGAACGGCGAACGCCCCCAGCGACTGACCGGCCGACCCGCGCAGGCGGATGGTGATGTGGCCCGGCTGCAGACCGGTCATGCCGTACTTCTTGACGATCATGTGCGACAGCTTGGTGCCGACGGCGCGGTGGGTGTTGCGCACGTTGTAGGCCAGCTGCATCTTTTCGCCGTCTTCCAGCGCCGGACGGGCGTCGAGGATCATCTGGGCGTCAAGGGTTTCGGCGACTTCGTTGCGGCCTTCGACCTTGTTGATGGTCGGCAGACCACCGGCATCGGCCTGCACCAGCAGCGAATTCATGTCGAGGTCGTCAAGGTGCGACGCCCCACGCGACACCTGCGACAGCAGGTCGGTGCGGCCAATCACCTGATCGAGCGAACTGAAGCCCAGATCGGCGAGGATCTGACGGACTTCATCGGCCATGAAGGTAAACAGGTTGACCACCTTTTCCGGCGAGCCGGTGAACTTGGCGCGCAGGGCCGGGTCCTGGGTGCAAACCCCGACCGGGCAGGTGTTGGAATGGCACTGGCGGACCATGATGCAGCCCATCGCCACCAGCGAAATGGTGCCAACGGCGAACTCTTCGGCGCCCAGCATGGCAGCGATCACCACGTCACGACCGGTCTTGATGCCACCGTCGGTGCGCAGCAGAACCTTGTGACGCAGACGGTTGAGGGTCAGCACCTGATGGACTTCCGACAGGCCCATTTCCCACGGCAGACCGGCGTACTTGATCGAGGTCTGCGGGCTGGCACCGGTGCCGCCGACGTGGCCGGAGACATGGATCACGTCGGCCTTGGCCTTGGCCACCCCGGCGGCAATCGTCCCGATGCCCGAACGGGACACCAGCTTGACGATCACCCGCGCCTTGGGGTTGATCTGCTTCAGGTCATAGATCAGCTGGGCCAGATCTTCGATCGAATAGATGTCGTGGTGCGGCGGCGGCGAGATCAGCATCACCCCCGGCGTCGAGTGGCGCAGCTTGGCGATTTCGACCGTCACCTTGAAACCGGGCAACTGGCCACCTTCGCCGGGCTTGGCCCCCTGAGCGACCTTGATTTCGATTTCACGGCACTGGTTCAGGTATTCCGCCGTCACCCCAAAGCGGCCAGAGGCCACCTGCTTGATCGCCGAGTTGGCATTGTCGCCGTTCGGACGCGGACGGTAACGGCTGGGGTCTTCCCCGCCTTCGCCGCTGTCAGACTTGGCACCGATGCGGTTCATGGCGATGTTCAGCGTGCCATGGGCTTCGGTGGACAGGGCGCCGAGCGACATCGCCGGGGTGATGAAACGCTTGCGGATTTCGGTCACGCTTTCGACTTCGTCCACCGAGATCGGATGGTCGGCGGGTTTGAAGTCCAGCAGGTCGCGCAGGTTGATCGGCCGCATCTTGCGCAGGCCATCGGAATAGCGCTTGTACAGATCGTAGTTGTCGGTTTCCACCGCCTGCTGCAGGGTGTGGATCAGCGTACCATCGAACGAGTGCGGCTCGCCCGAGTGACGACGGAAGCGATAGAAGCCACCGACCGGCAGCACCGCCGACGGGCCGGTAAAGCCAACGCCATGCTGTTCCAGCACCTTTTTCTGGATACCGGCCATCCCCAGACCGGAAATGCGCGACGGCATGCCGGGGAAGAATTCGGCCACCAGCGAGCGCGACAGGCCGACGGCTTCGAAGTTCAGACCGCCACGGTAGGACGAAATCACCGAGATGCCCATCTTGGACATGATCTTGCGCAGGCCGTCGTCGATGGCCTTCTTGAAGTGCTTCAGGCCCTTGTCGAGCGGCAGATCACCGAACAGGCCCCGGGCATGGCGTTCCTTGATCGCTTCTTCGGCCAGATAGGCGTTGACGGTGGTGGCACCGACGCCGATCAGCACCGCGAAGTAATGGGTATCGAGGCACTCACCGGAACGAACGTTCAGGCTGGTGAAGGTGCGCAGCTGCTGCTGGATCAGGTGGGTGTGAACCGCACCGGCGGCCAGGATCATCGGGATCGGCGCACGGGTGGCGGTGGTCTTTTCGTCGGTCAGGATGACGTGGGTGCAACCGCCACGGATGGCGTCTTCGGCATCCCGCTGAATGGCGGTGATCGCATCGCGCAGGGCGTTTTCGCCACCATCAACCGGGAAGGTACAATCGACGATCGCCACCGTGTCCTTCATGTAGGCCCGCATGGCGCGGAACTCATGGGTCAGCAGCACCGGGCTTTCCAGTTGCAACAGGTCGCACTGGCTGGCGTCTTCATCGAGGATGTTGCCGAGGTTACCCAGACGGGTGTTCAGGCTCATCACGCGGGTTTCGCGCAACGGGTCGATCGGCGGGTTGGTCACCTGCGAGAAGTTCTGGCGGAAGAAGTGGTGCAGGCCACGATAGTTCCCCGACAACACCGCCAGCGGGGTATCGTCGCCCATCGAGCCAATGGCTTCCTTGCCGTCCTCGACCATCGGATGCAGGATCATTTCCATGTCTTCCATGGTCAGGCCATGGGCAGACTGGCGGCGGCGCAGGGTCGGGGTGTCGAGGTCCGATTCGCTGCTGCTCGGGGTGTTGTTGATCAGGCTGTCGAGGTGGGTGATGCGGGCGGTCCACTTGGCGTAGTCGTGCTCGCCCGAAATGACGTTCTTCAGCTCGCTGTCGTGATAGAACTTGCCCGCCGACAGGTCGATGGCGATGCACTCGCCCGGCCCGACGCGGCCCTTTTCAATCACTTCGGCTTCGTTCAGGCGCACCATGCCGGTTTCCGACCCGACCACCAGCAGGCCGTCCGAGGTCTTGGAATAGCGCAGCGGACGCAGGCCGTTGCGGTCCAGACCGGCGACAACCCAGCGACCGTCGGTGGCGCACAGCGCCGCCGGACCGTCCCACGGTTCCATGATGCAGTTGCAGTAGCTGAAGAACTGGCGGTGTTCTTCCGGCATGTTGGAATTCGAGCTGATCGATTCCGGGATCAGCATCGCCTTGACCACCGGCGCGATACGGCCCGAGCGGGTCAGCAGCTCAAACACCGCATCCAGCGCCGCCGAGTCGGACGAGAACGGCTGGATCACCGGCTTCAGGTCGGCGATACGGTCGCCGAACACTTCCGATGCCAGACGGGTTTCGTGCGCCTTCATCCAGTTGGCGTTGCCGTTCAGGGTGTTGATTTCGCCGTTGTGGGCCAGCGTGCGGAACGGCTGGGCCAGACGCCAGGTCGGGAAGGTGTTGGTCGAATAGCGCTGGTGATAAATGGCAAAGGCCGACACAAAGCGTTCGTCGCGCAGGTCGGGATAGAACACATCGAGCTGTTCGGCGAGGAACATGCCCTTGTAGATCACCGAACGGCAGGACAGCGAGCAGATGTAGAATTCCATCAGGTTGGCGGCCAAAGCCCGCTTTTCCATCCGGCGACGCAGCACATAGAGGTCGGTTTCAAACTGTTCGTCCGACACCCCCTTGGTGTTGGCGATCATGATCTGCTCGATCTCGGGGCGGGTGGCGTTGGCCTTTTCCCCGATCACGTCGATGTTCACCGGCACCTGACGCCAGCCATAAATGGTATAGCCGTAGTGCAGGATTTCCGACTCGACGATGGTGCGGCAATGTTCCTGCGCGTCCATGTCGTTCTTCGGCAGGAACACCATCCCGACGGCCAGACGGCCCTGGGCCAGCTCGTGGCCGGTGCGGCGGACGTGTTCCTTGAAGAATTCCTGCGGGATTTCAACGTGGATACCGGCGCCATCGCCGGTCTTGCCATCGGCATCGACCGCGCCACGGTGGAACAGCACCTTCAGGGCTTCGATCCCGGCTTCGACCACCTGACGGCGCGGCTTGCCGTCGATGGCGGCCACCAGACCGACGCCGCAGTTGGCGTGTTCTTCGGCCGGGTTGTAGAGGTGGGCGGCTTCAAGCCTGGCGGCATTGGCCTTCCACTCAGCCACAAACTGTTCGCCGGAAACGGACTGGATGTTGTTTTCGTTCGACATGTTTTTCAATCCCTGTTCGGCGTTATTCGGCGGCCTGAGCCACGGCTTTTTCATTCAGGTAGCGACCGATCGACGCGGCGGCATCACGGCCATCGCGGATCCCCCACACCACCAGCGACGCCCCGCGCACGATGTCTCCGGCGGCGAACACGCCGTCCAGCGAGGTCATCAGGGTGCGTGGATGGGTCTTCAGGGTGCCCCAGCGGGTGACGGTCAGGTCGGCTTCGCCGAACATCGCCGGCAGGTCTTCCGGCTCAAAGCCCAGCGCCTCGATCACCAGATCGGCCGGCAGGACAAACTGGCTGCCCGGAGTCGGTTCCGGCGACTGACGGCCCGAGGCATCGGCGATGCCCAGATGCATGCGGATGCAGCGCACACCTGACACCGCCTGATCGGTGCCTTCGTTCAGCAGCGCCTCGGGGGCGGCCAGCCAGACGAATTCCACACCTTCTTCCTCGGCGTTGGCCACTTCACGCTGCGAACCGGGCATGTTGTCGCGGTCGCGGCGATACAGGCACTTCACCGACTTCGCCCCCTGACGGATGGCGGTGCGCACGCAGTCCATCGCGGTATCGCCACCGCCGATCACCACCACGTCCTTGCCCGCCGCGTTCAGTTCGCCGCTGGTGTAGGCCTCGATGCTGTCACCAAGGCTGACCTTGTTGGAGGTGATCAGGTAATCCAGCGCCTTGTGCACGCCGGTCAGCCCCGCACCGGGGATGGTCAGCGCCCGGGCCTTGTACACGCCAGTGGCAATCAGGATCGAGTCGTGGCGGCTGCGCAGCTCGGCAAAGGTCACCGTCTTGCCGATGTCGGTGTTCGGGTGGAACACCACGCCGCTACGCTCCAGCAGGTCGACACGGCGGGCGATGACGTCCTTTTCCAGCTTGAAGCCGGGAATCCCGTACACCAGCAGGCCGCCCATGCGGTCATAGCGGTCATAAACATGGACCTGGAAGCCCTGCATGCGCAATTGTTCCGCCGCCGCCAGACCAGCCGGCCCCCCACCGATGATGCCGACGCTTTCGCTGCGCTCTTCGGTCGGGACGACGGGCTGCACCCAGCCCTTTTCCCATGCGGTGTCGGTGATGTACTTCTCCACCGCACCAATGGTCACCGAGCGGTGACGGCTTTGCTCCAGCACGCACGACCCTTCGCACAGACGGTCCTGCGGGCAGATGCGGCCGCAGACTTCCGGCATCGAGTTGGTCGATGACGACAGGGCATAGGCTTCTTCCAGACGGCCATTGGCGGTCAGCATCAGCCAGTCGGGGATGTGGTTCCCCAGCGGGCAGTGCACCGAGCAGAACGGGATGCCGCACTGTTCGCAACGTGACGCCTGATCAGTCGCGCGATCGTCCTGGAAGCCCCCGTAGATTTCATTGAAATCCTGTTTGCGAGTTTCAGCAGCCCGCTTGTCGGGGGATTGCTGCTCGATATGAGTAAACTGCAACATTTTGGACGACATCCGTCGGCCTCCTCAGGTGTTCCAGAGACGATACGACATTCTTGTGGCGGGCTCGTGCGCGGGCCTCGCTTACCTTCTCCTCTTACGCCTGGAATTGGCCTATTTCAAGGAAAAATCGGGAAATAGGTCAACTATGTTTACTATTTTCGAGACGTGATCACCTTTTTACGCCCACCCCCTCCCCCCACCCCCGACAAGGGAGGGAGGAAATAGTAAACAAATCATACCTATTTTGTAACTATGGCGCAAAACCATAAGAATGGTAAAAACAGTCCTCTACACCACGTCAGCTGCGGAGCGTCCGGTGCCTTTCCTGCAAATCTTTGTGCTTGCCCTGGTGCAAGGGATCACGGAATTCCTGCCCATCAGCTCGTCCGGCCATCTGGTGCTGGTGCCCGTCCTGACCCACTGGCCCGATCAGGGGCAGGACATGGACATCGCCGTTCACGTCGGTACCCTCGGGGCGGTGGTCCTGTACCTGTGGCGTGACATCTGGGCGATGCTGGTCGGCCTTGGCCGGTCGCTGCGCGGGCGCAAGGACCCCGGTGCCCGGCTGTTCTGGCAATTGATTGTCGGCACCATTCCGGTGGTGATCTGCGGCTTTGCCGCCAAAAAGCTGCTGGGTGAAGAGTTCTTCCGCTCGGTGACGATCATCGGCTGGTCGATGCTGCTGTGGGGGATCGTCCTGTGGCTGGCCGACGTGATGAGCCTGACCGTCAAGCGCATGGAACACATGCCGTGGTTTGATGCCATTGCCATCGGCGCATCGCAGGTGTTGGCCCTGCTGCCCGGCACCTCGCGCTCGGGCATCACCATGACTGCCGCCCGTGCCCTGGGTTATGAACGGTCGGATGCCGCCCGCTTCTCGATGTTGCTGTCCATCCCGACCATCGTCGGGGCCGGTGTACTGGCGGGCAAGGACATCTATGAAGCCGGTGATCCGGTGATGACCCAGACCGCCCTGATCGCCGTCGCCCTGTCCTTTGTCTCGGCGCTGATCACCATCACCATCCTGATGTCCTGGCTGAAACGGGCCAGCTTTACCCCGTTCGTACTGTACCGGGTGGTGTTCGGTATTTTCCTGATTGCCCTCAGCTATGGCTGGGTACAGGTTTAACGAGCCTTAAAGGGTTCGCCCGCTACACTGGCGGGACAGGGTCTGCGCCCTGTCCTTCCGGTCGTTCGCATCCGGTCCGGCTCCACCAGCGTAGAAGGGTACCATGAGCGTTACATCCTACGTTTCTGCCAATGGTATGGAACCGATGCCGCTGTCAGCAATGGCACCGGATGCCGGACCCCAGAAAGCGCCTGCCAACTCCCCGGCATCCGCTGCGGTTTCCGGTGCAGACGCCGCCAGCCCGAACGGCGAAGCCGTCACCAACAGCGAAGACGACGCGTTCTCGTTCTGGGATGTCCTGGACATGGTGAACCCGTTGCAGCACATCCCGATTGTCTCGACCATCTACCGCGAAATCACTGGCGACAGCATCAAGGATGTCTCGCGCGTGGTTGGCAGTGCCCTGCTGGGCGGGCCGATCGGGGCAGCGGTGGCACTGGTCGATGTCGGGATCAATCAGGCCACCGGCAAGCATATCGACGAGCACATGCTGGCGATGGTCGAAGGCGACGGCAGCGCAGCACCCACCGCAACGGCGGCGGTCAGCAGTGGCACCGACAACAGCGAATCGGCCTATAACATGATTCCCCCCGCAGGGACCGCGATACCGCGTGTCGGCAAGGGCCGCGTTGATGTCACCCTGCCTGCTGAACAACAGTCCCAGGCCCCGCAGACCGGCGCGACCACCACCGCCGAAGCCACCTTTGGGCAAGCCCAGCCGCTCACAGCCCCCGCCGCAAAGCCGCTGACCGCCACCTCGCTGTCGCCGGAAAAGCACGCCGCCGCCCATGCCGTTCAGGGGCAAGAGCAACAGGCTGATGCCTCGCAGGCCCCCCCGCAAGGGCGGCGGTTTGCCCTGAACCGCACCCGCGACACCCGGACAGCCGACGTCAAGCATATCCGGGTCGAAAGCGAATATCCCACCATCAACAAGCCCGACCTGCGCCAATCGACACCGACCTCCTACGGCACGCCTGCCGCAGCCCCGGGCACCAGCGCAGCAACCGCCGCCTCCATGCCGTTGACTCTGGGCGGCGAAACCGCTGTCAACGCCGGGGCGGCACCCGATGCGGCCCCGATGGGCAACGCCACCCTGCCGATGGGTGTGCTGGCCCCGCAGGATGGCACCGTCCCGGCCGGATCATCCCAGCCATCGCCCGACGCCCTCTACAAGGCGATGCAGGCGCAGGGACTGGAGCCCAATCAGCACCCGTCCTTTGCCGGAACCGAAAAGAGCACTGCCGCCCAGAAAGCCAACGCCGACAAGGCCGCCCGCGCCCAGCGCCGCAAGGCCATGTCAGCCGCCGACTCGGCGGAGATGGGCACCGCCATCATGCCCGCAGGCATGGGCGGGGGATCAACCCCGACCGCCAGCGCGGCGGCGGCCAGCTATAGCCAGACCGCTGCCACCACCCAGCCGGGGGTACAGACAACCGCCACGGCTCCGGCAACACCGGCTTCAACAACGTCTGCCGCGACTCCGACCCAGTTGCCCGGCTGGTATGATCAGGCGGTGCAGAAAGCCTATTCCAGCTATCAGAAAACCGGTGCCCTGACCGGCAACACCGCTGGCAGCGCCACCGTTGCCACCAACGCCCCCACGCCGATCAACACGGTTGAATAGGGCCTGCCCGCCGGATGCCGGATCAGCCGCAAGACATTCTGGTGATCACCACCAGCCCCGACGCCCGGCAAGGGGAGGTCCGGCATCGTGGCAGAACCTTCCGCTGCGCTGTGGGAAAAGGGGGCCTGAAGCCCGCTGCTGACAAGCGTGAAGGCGATGGTGCCTCCCCCATCGGGCGCTACCCTTTGCGACAGGTCTTTTACCGCCCCGATCACCAGCCGATTCCGCAAACCTGCCTGCCCGTCACCGCCATCACCCCAACCCTCGGCTGGTGCGATGATCCGGCAGACCCGGCATACAACCGACTGGTCACGCTTCCCCATGCTGCCAGCCATGAACGGCTGTGGCGTGATGATCACCTGTATGATCTGGTGCTGGTGCTGGGGCACAACGATGATCCGCCCCGACCCGATCTGGGCAGCGCCATTTTCCTGCACGTCGCCCGCCCCGGCTATCTGCCGACCGAAGGCTGTGTGGCGCTGGCGGTGGAGGATGTCCGCAGCCTGTTGCAGCAGATCAGGCCAAACGACCAGCTGGAGATCATGATCACCCCGGCCTGAACGCCACAGGCGGCCACAGCCGATTATCTTCCAGCCTTCCCGCCCACGGTACCGCCGTCTTTACGGCTCACCCGCCAGATGGTTTGCCCGACATCATCAGACACCAGCAACGCCCCGTCTGCCGCCCACGCCAACCCGACCGGACGCCCCCAGACGCGCGCCGCCCCGTCGGGGCTGTCCCCCAGCCGGAACCCGCTGACCAGCACCTGATAATCGCCGACCGGGGCACCATCGCGGAACGGCACCCGCACCACCATGTAGCCACGCGGAGCTTCGGCATTCCATGAGCCATGCAAGGCCACTATGGCATCTCCGGTGCGGTCAAACACCAGCCCCAGCGGAGCCGAATGACTGGCAAACAGCAGCGGAGGCACCACCGCCCGCGCGATCAGCGCCGCCACCTCCGGGGCCGGGCGGCGCACGGCAGGCAAATCCGGTTGCGGATGGGAACCGGTATAGCTGTACGGCCAGCCAAAAAAGCTGCCCTCCTCCAGCCGGGCCAGATAATCCGGCACCAGCCCGTCGCCCAGCCCATCCCGTTCATTGACCACCGTCCACAAGTGCCCGGTTCCTGGCTGAAAGGCCAGCCCGACCGGGTTGCGCAGCCCGCTGGCCCAGGTTTGCTGGTCCCGGACCTTGCGCCCGTCCTCCGACAGGGTGAACGCCTGCACCGACGCCCGCGGCAAGGGGTCTTCGCTGATGTTGCTGCGCGAGCCAATGGCAACGTACAGGGTGCTCTGGTCCGGCGAAACCGCCAGCGTCCGCGTCCAGTGACCATCGCCACTGCCCAGCGCCCCATCGGGGGTGACCTGATCCAGGGACACCGGCAGGGTTTCGACCGGATAGGGCGCGAACCACACCGCCCGCGTATCGGCGATGTAGACACCACCATGGGCAAAGGCCAGACCATGCGGACGCACCAGCCCTTCGGCCAGAACCTGCTGCTCCTCGGCCTCGCCGTCGTGGTTGCCATCCCGCAGAATGGTCACCCGCCCGGCAGCAGACTCACTGACCAGCACCGCCCCATCCGGGGCCACCGCCAGCCAGCGGGCATGCAGCAGGGCCGAGGCAAACAGGGAAACCTGCCAGCCATCGGCCACACGCGGCATCATGGCCGCTGTGCGGGCAATCTTTTCCGGGCTGTTGGCAATGCTGACACCGGCATAGGGTGACGGCATGGTGGCCGGATCGACCCGCAGCACCGTTCCCGGACGGAGATCCCCCGCCGCCTGGACAGGCAAGGCAAGCCCCGCCAGAACCACGACCAAAGCAAGCACCGTCACACCATGGCGTCCCATCGGTCCGTCCTTTTGCTGCAAGCGGCCCCGTATCGAACCGCAGGCGATCAGCGGTGTATCATCGCCAACCAGCTGGCCAGATCCTGCTGCCGGATATCATCGTGCAGGATGTCATCATCAAGGCCCAGCGCCACCAGCAGATCAGCCCGTTCGCTGACCTGACATTCAATGGCCCGGCGGGAAAAGGCCGCCACCTGCCCCGAATCGGCAAACAGCCCCTCATCAATCAGGTCGTCCTGATGCAAGGTGGCATAGGAGGCCATCTCGCGCAGATCGAATTCCGGCAGATACTGCACCCCGCAAAAGGTGCTGCCCCCCGGCAGCGGAATTTCCACTGCCTGCACCCCGCCGGTCCGGTTGTAGGCCAGAATCAGCGACCCCAGCGGCAAGGCTTCAATCACATCGGCATGCAACGCCAAAGCGTCATAGGACTGGGTGCGTCCGGCGAACACCGGATGTGTCACCCCGCACTGGGTCAGCTGAATCTTGCGTGCCAGCGGGAATTCACGCCGTAACGGATTACGGGTGACTTCGCCGCCCAACGCGACCACCGCCAGATGCATCCCCCAGCCAGAGCCGAACACCGGCACCCCGGCCTGGGCACAGGCCCGCATCAGCGCCAGATGCTGGGCGATCAGGGGTGAATCCGGGCTTTCGCACACGCTGAGATCAGTTCCTGTCCACAGGATACCGTTAAAGCTGTTCAGCGCCAACCCCGCAGGCAGCTCTTGCCCGTCCCCCGCCCGCAAAACGGTCAACACCGCCTGTGGACATAACCGGTCGAGGGTCTCCAGCAGAACCTGCGCGGCACCGCCTCCCCCAACGGCTTCCAGATGAGCCGTCCGGCGGGCGGTTCGCGGGGTACCGTCAATGACCAGCAGGGCAAGCTGTGGCATCAGAAGCCTCCGGTGATTTCCCTCAAGAGCATTTCTTGTCTCTGTTCTCAGCAGGATAAGCCGGAAGCCAGCAATGCATCAACCGCTGCCAGCGTTCGTTGCAACAGTCCGTCCCGGACCCCCAGCGCCGCCAGCTGGGCGACCGTCTGCGCCAGATAGTCCCGGCTGCTGCCCTGTTCCCCCCGCCCCTGACACAACAACGCCAGCCGCCGCTGGGCCGACAGGTGGCCACCATACTGCGGATGCGCCGGGTCGGTGACATAGACATAGCTGTCAACCCGACGCCCGTCGGTCAACCGGATGGGGGCAAAGCGGGGCAGGTAACAGCGCGATGGCAATTCACGCCCGTCGAGATACTCGGCCGCCGCCTGCCGTTCCCCGGCGGCGACGCGATAGGCAATCCCCTTGCACGATCCGCCCCGGTCCAGCCCCAGCACCAGCCCGGGAACCTCGGGCGTTCCGCGATACTGGATCGACAGGATGCACAGCGACCGGTGCCAGCCATGCAGCACTGCGGGTACCCGCTCGACAAAGGAAAAGCCGGGCCGCCACATCAGCGAACCGTAGGCAAAGACCCACAGGTCGCCCGGCTCATGGCGCGCCCGCCACTCGGCAACTGTCTGGTATTGATCAGGAACGCTCATCTTTTCACCCGGACCATCAGCGCAGAGCGGCATCATGACATTCTTTCGCCAGCCGTGGTAAGACAACAGAAGGATGACCGGGGACAGATTCGCAAGGAGCACGGCAGATGGCCAAGCCACCACCGAAAGCATCGGCAAGCCCGAAGGCGGCCGCAGGCAAAGGCAGCCCGCCGTCCTCGAAGGCGGCAGGGAAAGGCCGCCCGGACTCTGATGCCCTGCATGCTCCGCTGGAAATGAAGTCGCGTACCCATGAGGAAATGGCGCAGGACGCCAAACGGACATCCCGCGGCAAAGGACAAGGCAACGGTGCCAAAGAGGCCAAAGCCCACCTTGAACGACGCCAGAAAATGTCGCGGACCAAGCAACTGGCCGTATTGATGACCCTGCCGCTGATGGTGCTGGGGGTGCTGGGAATTTACACCGTCCTGTGGTTCAACGCCGCCCATACCGTTCGCAACATCGCCCACGAGGCACTGGCGGGCGAGTACAGCGACAAGGACTGGTCCCTCGGGGCCAAAACCGCCAGCGGAGAAGATGCCGAAGTCAGCATTTCCGGCTTCCCGTTGAAAATCATCGGTACCCTTCCCGGTGTGGCAATCAAGGCCCCCGAGCGCTGGGGCGGCTGGAGCCTGAGCAGTGCCACCCTGCGGCTGGAAGGCAAGGCCTGGGGCCGCAACGAAGTCCGGATTCATCCACAGGGCAAAACCACCCTGACGCTGGCTTCGGGGCGCAGCTTTGACCTGACCGCCACCGACCTGTCGCTGTTGCTGGGACTCGGGCGGGGAGATACCGTCAACACCCTGACCCTCAGCGCCAAAGACCTGACCATCCAGCCACCATCAGGCGCTGCTCCGGCGGTCATCGCCTCGTTTGAACTGGTCGGCAGCGCCCTGCCCGTTTCGGGACAGGCCGATTCCCATACCCCCACCTATGAAGGCTCGCTGACCGTGCGCGATGCCAGCTTGCCACCGGATATGGCTCCGCCCATCGGCCCGTCGATCCGCTCGCTGGAGCTTCAGGGCCGCCTGCTCGGGCTGCTGGGGAGTGGCCCGTCCCTGCGGGAAAAAATGAGCAAATGGCGCGATGACGGCGGCGTGGCCGAACTTGATCGCCTGTATCTGAACTGGTCGCCGCTGCAACTGGCCGCCACCGGCACCATCGCCCTTGATGACCACCTGCAGCCGGTCGGAGCCCTGTCCAGCCAGATGCAGGGCTACCTCGAAGCCGCTGACGGTTTGTACAAGGGCAAACTGATGCGCGCCCGCGACCTGACCCTCAGCCGGGTGGTGCTGAACAGCATGGCTGAAATGAAGGACGGCGTCCCCACCCTGACCACCCCGATGAGCGTCCAGAACGGCCAGTTGCTGCTGGGTCCGGTCACGGTGACCGAACTGCCAACCCTGTCCTGGCCGCCATCCGCCGAAGGCAGCGAGCTGCCCACATTGCGACCGAACTATCAGGTCGATCGCTGGGGAAATGTCTCGCGACAGGATTAGGCGGGGTTCGGTGGCTTTTGCTATTGCCTAACGGTGCTGGCTGTCCCCATATTCGCCGCACCCTGCCGATTGTGCCGAACCAGAAAGTAAAGCCGTGTCCTCACACCCTGCCCCGTCCCATGCTGCCGCCATTGACGCCAACCAGCCGACTGCCGAAACCACCGCCTCGCCCGAAGCCCTGAGCGGTGAGAAAAAGCGGCTGTTCATCCGCACCTACGGCTGTCAGATGAACGTCTATGACTCCGGCCGGATGACCGACGTGCTGGCACCGTTCGGCTATGCCCCGACCGATCAGCCCGAAGGCGCCGACATGGTGGTGATCAACACCTGCCATATCCGCGAAAAGGCGTCGGAAAAGGTGTTCTCGGAACTGGGCCGCCTGCGGGTGCTGAAGGAAGAGCGTCGCGCCGACGGCAAGGACATGATTCTGGCCGTCGCTGGCTGCGTCGCTCAGGCCGAAGGCGAATTCATCCTGCAGCGCGCCCCGTTCGTCGATATCGTGCTGGGGCCGCAGACCTATCACAAGCTGCCGGAAATGGTCGCCCGCGCCGAACGCGCTGCCGCCAGCAAGACTGGCCGCAAGACCGGCGTCGGCATTCTCGATACCGATTTCCCGCTGGAACCGAAATTCGACCACCTGCCCGAGCCGGTGGCCCATGGGTCTGCCGCCTTCCTGTCGGTGCAGGAAGGCTGCGACAAGTTCTGTACCTTCTGCGTCGTGCCCTATACCCGGGGGGCGGAATACTCCCGCCCGGTGGATGACGTGCTGAAGGAAGCCCGCCTGCTGGTCGGTCAAGGGGTGCGCGAACTGACCCTGCTGGGCCAGAACGTCAACGCCTACCACGGCACCAGCGCCGATGGCCGTGAGCTGGGGCTGGGCGATCTGTGCCGCGAGTTGGCCACCATCGATGGTCTGGAGCGGATTCGCTATACCACCTCGCATCCGCGCGACCTCGACGACGCCCTGATCAGTGCCCATGCCGAACTGCCGCAGTTGATGCCGTTCCTGCACCTGCCGGTCCAGTCCGGCTCGGACCGCATCCTGAAGGCAATGAATCGCGGCCATACCGCCGCCGACTACATCGCCAAAATCGAGCGGCTGCGGCAGGCCAACCCCGACCTCGCCCTGTCGTCGGATTTCATCGTCGGCTTCCCCGGTGAAACCGATGCCGACTTTGATGCCACCATGGCGCTGGTCCAGACGGTCGGCTTTGTGCAGGCCTATTCCTTCAAGTACAGCCCACGGCCGGGGACTCCGGCGGCGACGATGGAACAGCAGGTTCCCGAAAACGTCAAAAGCGCCCGCCTCAGCGCCCTGCAAGCCCTGTTGAGTGCGCAGCAGGACGCCTTTAACCAGTCCTGCATCGGCCGCGATCTGCGCGTGCTGCTCGACCGCACTGGCCGCCATGACGGCCAGATGGTTGGCCGCAGCCCGTTCATGCAGCCCGTCCACGTCACTGCCCCCGCCGAACTGTTCGGTCAGGTGGTCACCCTGCGGATCATAGGGGCCACTGCCACCAGTCTGGCTGGCGAGCTTGTTTAACCCAAGGGAAACTACCCGATGCGTCTGACCCTGACCTTGACCGACAACTCTCTGGTGCCGTTGGTCTATGGTCCGCACAACAGCAATCTGGAACGCCTGGAAGGCAATCTGGGTGTCAGCCTGTCCACCCTCGGCAACACCATCACCATCGAAGGCGCCGAGCGCGCCATCACCGCCGCCCGGGCGGTGATCGAGGACCTGTATGAACAGGCCCGTCTGGGGAGCGACATTGATCTGGGGGCCGTTGATGCCTCGGTCCGCATGGTGCCGCGTGATCCGGCGGCAGCCGTCGGGACCGAAGGCGTCGAGGACCTGACGATTCGCACCCGCAAGCGGTCGGTGGTCCCCCGCACCCCGACCCAGGCCGATTACATTCGCGCCATGCGGGATAACGAACTGGTGTTCGGTCTGGGTCCGGCGGGCACCGGCAAGACCTATATGGCGGTGGCGATGGCGGTCAGCATGAAGCTGCGCGGACTGGTCGACCGCATCATCCTGTCCCGTCCGGCGGTCGAAGCCGGGGAACGTCTGGGCTTCCTGCCCGGCGACATGCGGGAAAAGGTCGATCCCTACCTGCGTCCGCTGTACGACGCCCTGCACGACATGCTGCCCGGTGACACGGTGGTCAAGGCGATGGAAAGCCAGGAAATCGAAGTCGCTCCGCTGGCCTTCATGCGGGGCCGCACCCTGTCGCGCGCCTTCATCATCCTTGACGAAGCCCAGAACACCTCGGCGATGCAGATGAAGATGTTCCTCACCCGTCTGGGCGAGAACTCGCGCATGGTGGTCACTGGCGACATGAGCCAGATCGACCTGCCCAGCGGCGTCAAGTCCGGCCTGCGCGATGCCCGCGAGGTTCTGGCCGGGACGCCGGGGATTCGCTTTGTCGAATTTTCGCGGGCCGACGTGCTGCGGCATGATCTGGTCGCCCGCATCGTCAACGCCTATGAAACCCGCGAAGCGCGCGAACAGTTGCAAAAAGCCGCCACCCCGGACGCTGGAACCCGAGAACATGCGCCACCCGCTGAGTGACTTTGCCATCCTGCCGGAAGACCCCCGCTGGAGCGCCGCCTTTGCCGATGGCGAAGCCGGGCTGATTGCCTGGTGCGAACGGGCGGTCGATGCCGCCATCACCGGAGCCGAAGAAACCGACGCGCCGCTGGAACTGTCGGTGGTGCTGACCGATGACGCCAGCGTGCAGACCCTGAACCGGGACTATCGCCACAAGGACGCCCCGACCAACGTGCTGTCCTTTGCCGCCCGCGAAATGGGACTCGAGTTGCCCGACGACATGCCGGACGACATGCCCGAGCCGGTCGGCGACGTGATCATCGCCTATGAGACCACCGCCCGCGAAGCGGTCGAAGGCGAAAAATCCCTGCCCGACCACCTCTGTCATCTGATCATCCATGGCGTCTTGCACCTGTTGGGCTATGATCATCAGGACGACGCTGATGCCGAAGAGATGGAAGCCCTGGAAGCCGACATTCTCGCCGGTCTCGGGATCGTCAACCCCTATGCCGACGAGGATTGATCCCCGCCGGTCCGTACTTGTTGCGACGAGACCAGCGTGCGTTGAACCTGTTCCCACGTTTCGCACAACGCTCTATGGGTAAACGATGAACGACGAGCCTTCGAGTAGACGGCCCCGGATTGAAGCCGGGGCAGAAGAGACACCTTCGCTGCTGAGCCTGCTCAAGCGCCTGCTGCCCGGGCGACGCAGCGATGACGCCGTGCGCGAAGCCATCGAAGAGTTGATGGAAGAGAGTGACGATGACACCTCGACCAGCTCGCACGAACGCATCCTGCTGGGCAACGTCCTGCGCCTGCGCGATGTGACCGCCTATGACGTGATGATCCCGCGCGCCGACATCGTCGCCGTCGAAGTCAGTACTCCCCTGCCCGATCTGGTCGGCCTGATCGCCAAAAGCGGCCATTCCCGCCTGCCAGTGTATCGCGACACCCTGGATGATGTGCTGGGCATGATCCACATCAAGGACCTGTTGCCGGTCCTGTCCGCCCCCGCAACACCGCCGTCGCCATCGACGATGCGGTCACTGATGCGGCGGGTGATGTTCGTCAGTCCGGCGATTCGGGTTCTTGATCTTTTGCTCGACATGCGGCTGAAGCGCACCCATATGGCGCTGGTGGTGGACGAATATGGTGGTATCGACGGCCTGATCAGCATCGAAGACCTGATTGAGCAGATCGTGGGCGACATCGAAGACGAACACGAAACCGAAATCGAACCGGAAATGGTGCTGGGTGCGGACAATACCCTGATCGCCGATGCCCGCGTCCTGCTGGAAGACTTTGAAAACCGCTTTGGTGCCAGTTTCACCGAAGAGGAAAAAGACTATACCGACACCCTCGGCGGGTTGGTGTTCCGCATGATTGGCCGTGTCCCGATGCGGGGCGAACTGATCAGCCACCCGTCAGGCCTGGAATTCGAAGTGGTCGAGGCCGACCCCCGGCGAATCCGCCGACTGCGTGTCCGCAACCTGCCCGGAACTGGCACGGCAGACGACGACACCCCCGAACCGGCCCCGGCCGATGCCAAGGAGTAGGACCTATTCCGCCCGTTGATCTTTCCCCTGATGCATCATCCCATGCGTCGTCATCCATTCCCCTGTCACCCCCATGGGTGGCAGGGGTTGCCACATTCGGGCTGCGCCTTGGCACGCTGCGCACTTCGCTGCGTTTGCTGGTCGCCCTGATTGCCGGTGCAGTCAGTGTGCTGACCCTGCCGCCGGTCCATTGGGTTCCCCTGCTGGCGGTCACTCTGCCGTCCCTGTTGTGGCTGCTGGACGGAGTGCGCAGCAAAGTCGGCGCCTTCTGTCTGGGCTGGGCCTTCGGGACCGGCTTTTTTGCCGCCGGCCTGTACTGGGTCTCCAACGCCCTGCTGGTCGATGCCGCACAGTTCGGCTGGCTGGTTCCCTTTGCCATCACCGGTCTCGGTGTTGGGCTGGGGCTGTTCCATGGCCTGCTCCTGCTGCTGGTCCACCTCAGTGGAACGCGGGGCCTGGGCCGGGTGGTTACCTTTGCCGCCCTGTGGACCCTGCTGGAAATCGTCCGCGGCTATGCCTTTACCGGCTTTCCGTGGAATCTTGCCGCCAGCATCTGGGCCGAATGGCCGACCATGCTGCAATCGCTGGCATGGATCGGCTCCTATGGCCTGTCCCTGATCACCGTGCTGGCCTTCAGCCTGCCCGCGCTGATCAGCTGGCAGGGACGACGCGGGGTTGCGACCAGTGTCGCCGGGCTGCTGGTGCTGGTCCTGCTGGGGATCATCGGCAGCCAGCGCTTACCTGAACAGGCCGCACCCATCGTTGATGGCGTGACCCTGCGGCTGGTTCAGCCCAACATTCCGCAAAGCGAGAAATGGCGTAACGACCTGCGGCAAGCCAATTTGCGCGACCATCTGGCGCTCAGTCTGGCCGAAGGCGACAAGCCGGTCACCCATGTGATCTGGAGTGAAACCGCCCTGCCCTATGCGCTGGACGGCAAGGATGATGCCGAACTGCGCACCGCCCTCGCCGACGCCCTGCGCGACGACGACAGCGCCAGCCCGCGCGCCGATGGCCGCAAGGGGCCGATCCTGATCACCGGCACGGTGCGCAAGACCCCGGCAGGGGTCGAGCCGTTTCAGGTATGGAACAGCATGGTGGCGCTGGATGATACCGGCACGGTCGTCGCGCAGTTCGACAAGGCCCATCTGGTGCCGTTTGGCGAATACATGCCGCTGAAGTCCATTCTGCCGCTGAAAAAAATCACCGCCGGACTGGTGGACTTTACCCCGGGCCCTGGCCCGGCAACCGAAGCCATGCCCGGAACCCCGCCGGTTTCGCCGCTGATCTGCTATGAAGCGATCTTCCCCGGTGCGGTGACCGCTGGCAGCGACAGCGCCACCCGCCCCGGCTGGTTGCTGAACCTGACCAATGACGGCTGGTATGGCCTGTCTGCCGGTCCCTATCAGCATTATGCCAGCACCCGCATGCGGGCGGTGGAAGAAGGCTTGCCGCTGGTCCGCGTCGCCAACACCGGCATTTCGGCGATTGTCGATCCGTGGGGCCGCGAAGTCGCCCGCCTTGATCTGGAAGCCAAGGGATTTGTCGATGGCCCCTTGCCACAGGCATTGCCTGCGACTCTGTTTGCCCATTGGGGTAATGCCCTGCCGCTGCTTCTTGCGGTGATAACCCTGATGGCCGGAGTGTTCGGCGGACGACGCCGGGTCACCTGACCCTGTCTCCCTGTCAAAAAAAGAAAAGGGCGAGGCTTTCGACAAGAGAGCCTCGCCCTTTGTCTAGGCAACACTTACCTTAGGATGCAAAAACTACACGCTTAAAGACTATAAATATCAATATTTTCATGTAATACATGTGCCCATCGTATTAATACACATACATCCCTAGCATAGCTTCGTTGACGAAATAGCCTTGTCGGTATTACGGTTCCGCAAGTTTCTTTAGCACTAAAGAACTTATGATCAGACGTCACGTTTTACGATCACACGCGAAAATAAATTCCTCCAAAAAGGGGAAGAGGCAAAAGCGGAGACCCTATGCCATGACCGATTCAGAGGACATCGCCGTAATCGACTGCGATGAAGACGAAGATGAAGGCAGCAGCCTGAAGCGATCCCGCCGGGGTCGTCTGCCGTCGGGCAAGCCCAATCCCGTCGACGTGCATGTCGGTGGACGGGTCCGCCTGCGTCGCACCCTGCTGGGCCTGAGCCAGGAAAAGCTGGGGGAAGCCATCGGCCTGACCTTTCAACAGGTGCAGAAATATGAACGCGGTGCCAACCGCATCGGTGCATCGCGCCTTTATGATCTGTCCCGTGTACTCGAGGTTCCTGTCTCCTTCTTTTTTGAAGACATGGACCCGCAAACGGCCGCCCTGTCACCGCGCAACATGACGCCGGAAACCACCGAAATCAGCAACAGCGAGAATGACCCGATGTCCAAACGGGAAACGCTGGAGCTGGTGCGGACCTATTACCGCATTCCTGATCCGGTGGTCCGGCGGCGGATCTATGAGCTGGCCAAAGCGGTGGCCATTTCCTGCGAAGCCCTGGAACAGGCTCAGGATCCGGCAACGCTGCACGAACAGGCCAATTAAGCCCTCCAACCATGGCAGCGGCACCCTGCCCCATTCGCCTGTCCGCTGCCCTGTACACCGCGAGTAAAGAGAGACAACAGGCCCGCACTCCGCTGGTACTGGCTTGCAACAGGGGGGGCCTGCGACCGGGGTTCCCCCTGATTTTCTTGCCATCGCCAGCGGTTTCCTTTAATGCATGAGGCACGTTTCAGAGTGCGACATGCTGTTGCCTGTTGCCCAATCCCTCTTGCACAGGAAACGGTACGCAAGAGGGCGTTGCAGATGGGGCAAAAGCCCCCTCAACCGGAGGATTTTCAGGTGTCCCTGAAGGATTATCTCTTTACCAGTGAATCTGTCTCGGAAGGCCACCCCGACAAGGTGTGTGACCGGATTTCCGATACCATCGTTGACCTGTTCCTGGCCGCCGACCCCTATGCCCGCGTGGCGGTCGAAACCCTGGCGACGACCAATTTTGTCGTGCTGGCCGGCGAAGTCCGTGGACCAGATCACCTGACGCACGACCTGTTCAGGGAAAAGGCCCGCGAAGCCATCCGGGACATTGGCTATGAACAGCACGGGTTCCACTGGAAAGACTGCGAAATCATTTCGCACATCCACAGCCAGTCTGCCGACATCGCCGTCGGCGTTGACGCCGCCGGGGCCAAGGACGAAGGCGCTGGCGACCAGGGCATCATGTTCGGCTATGCCTGTAACGAAACCGAAGAGCTGATGCCGGCTCCGATCCAGTATTCGCACCGGATCCTGAAGTCGCTGGCCGACGCCCGTCATGGCGGCCAGAAGCTGCTCGGCCCCGACAGCAAGTCGCAGGTCACCCTGCGCTATGTCGATGGCAAGCCGGTCGGCGCCACCTCGATCGTGGTGTCCACCCAGCACGCCGCCGCCGCCTCGACCGAAGAAATCCGCGAGCTGGTGCGTCCGCACGTGATGGCTGCCCTGCCGGAAGGCTGGATGTGCCCGGAGGAAGCGTTCTACGTCAACCCGACCGGTCGTTTCGTGATCGGTGGCCCGGATGGTGACTGCGGCCTGACCGGTCGCAAGATCATCGTCGACACCTACGGCGGGGCTGCTCCGCATGGTGGCGGCGCCTTCTCGGGCAAGGATCCGACCAAGGTTGACCGTTCGGCCGCCTATGCTGCCCGCTATCTGGCCAAGAACGTGGTGGCCGCCGGTCTGGCAGAGAAGTGCGTGATCCAGCTGTCCTACGCCATTGGCGTTTCCAGGCCGCTGTCGGTCTACGTCAACACTTTTGAGACCGGCAAGGTCGAAGAAGCGAAGCTGTCGACCGTCCTGCAGGAGCTGATGAACCTCAGCCCGCGCGGGATCCGCGAGCACCTGCAGCTGAACAAGCCGATCTATGCCCGCACCGCCGCCTATGGTCACTTCGGCCGCACCCCCGAAGCCGATGGCGGCTTCTCGTGGGAACGCACCGATCTGGTCAGCGACCTGAAGAGCGCCTTCGGCGCCTGACGGATTCGCCTGAACGACAGACAGGGGCTTGGCTTGACAAACAGGCCAGGCCCCTTTCCTTATGGACCCCGTTTTCAACCGTAACAGAGCCCCCGCGTCAAAGATGGACCAGAAACCGGAAGATCGCCGTTTCTATGGACGCCGCCACGGCAAACGCCTGAAGCCCGGCCAGAAAAACCTGATGGAAACCCTGTACCCGACTTTGGCCCTGCCAATCATCGACCGGGGAGAGGCCGAGGCCGGTCCGCGCCCGGACCTGGCTGGTTCGATTGATCCGCGCAGCTTTTTCACCGACATGCCGCAGCCCCCGGATTCCCTGTGGCTGGAAATCGGCTTTGGCGGCGGGGAACATCTGGCCCATCAGGCACAGCACAATCCGGCCATCGGCTTTCTTGGCGCTGAACCGTTTATCAACGGCATCGGCAAGCTGCTGAGCAAGATTGACGAGCACGACCTGAAGAATGTCCGTCTGTATGGCGAGGACGTCCGCCCCCTGCTCGACCGCCTGCCGGATGCCTGCTTTGACAAGATATTTCTGCTGTTTCCCGATCCGTGGCCGAAATCGCGCCACTGGCGGCGGCGGTTCGTCAACGACTGGAACCTCGACATGATCGGGCGGTTGCTGAAGGATGGCGGCGAATTCCGGGTGGCCTCGGACGACCCGACCTATCAGACCTGGACCATGCGGGTGGTCCCGGAGCATCCGCTGTTCCAGTGGACGGCCCAGGGCCCCGATGACTGGCGCAACCGCTGGGCTGACGCCTGCCCGACCCGCTATGAACAAAAAGCCGTCCGTTGTGGCCGCACCCCGATGTATTTCAGCTTTGCCCGCAAACCCCGCAGCGCCTGATCATCGCAACGGCAACCGTGAGCATCGTCTTCCCCCTTCTGCCCACAGTTCAGGCAGGAGGGGGATTGTGTTTTAAGCACAACCGGCGTATATAGACGTCTATGACATTCTCTGGTGTGGCCCACAGGGGCGCAGGGGGTGGGCCAGTGGCCCACTTTTTTTGTTATTGGGGCCTGAATTACCGGCCCTGCCAACGACTCCCGCGCCAGGCCCACCCCTCTCTTGCGTTTCTTTGCCAATGGGATACCCCGATGGACCTGGTTGACCGGCTGATCAGCATCATTGAACCCACCATTGACGCGATGGGCTATGAGCTGGTGCGCGTGCAAATTCAAGGGAACCGTCGTCAGACCGTGCAGGTGATGGCCGACCGCAAGGACGGCGCCTCGATGACGGTGGACGACTGTTCTGATATCAGCCATGCCGTTTCGGCGGCACTGGACGTGGAAGATCCGATCGCAGGGGCGTATAATCTGGAAATCAGTTCGCCGGGGATCGATCGTCCGCTCACCCGCCTGAAGGATTTTGAAGCCTGGGCCGGGTTCGAGTGCAAGCTCGAAGCCAAGGGCCTGCAGGACGGACGCAAGCGGTACGCAGGCAAGTTGCTGGGCCTTGAAGGTTCGGACGTGCTGCTGCTGGTTGACGGCGAAACCTTCCGCGTCCCGTTCGACGCGGTGTCCAAAGCCAAACTGGTCCTGACCGACGAGCTGATCGCAGCTGTCACCCAGGGCGCAGACCTGACCGATCCGGACGGCGACGATGGCGACCTGGGCGAGCTGCCCGACGGCGACATCGAGCCGGACAACGACAACATCATTCAAGACTAAAGCTAGGGCTTAGACGATGGAACGAACTGTTGGCATGGCGCGGCCGGAACTTTTGCAGGTCGCCGACAGCGTGGCCCGCGACAAGAACATTGATCGCGAGGAAGTTTTCGCCGCCATGGAGCAGGCCATTCAAAAGGCTGGCCGCTCCAAGTATGGCCATGAACACGACATCCGCGCCCACATCGACCGCCGCAGCGGCGAAATCAAGCTGGCGCGTTACATCGAACTCGTCGAAACGGTCGAGGACGAGCACACCCAGATGACGGTCGCCCAGGCCCGCCGCAAAAAGCCCGATGGCAAGGTCGGCGACTTTGTGGTTGACCCGCTGCCGCCGATCGACTTTGGCCGCATCGCTGCCCAGACCGCCAAGCAGGTGATCGTGCAGAAGGTGCGTGACGCCGAGCGTGAACGCCAGTTCAACGAATACAAGGACCGGATTGGCGAAATCGTCAACGGTCTGGTCAAGCGCGTCGAATTCGGCAACGTGATCGTCGATATGGGCCGCGCCGAAGCCCTGTTGCGCCGTGACGAACTGATCCCGCGCGAGCATTTCAAGAACGGTGACCGCGTGCGCGCCTACATCATGGATGTGCGCAAGGAACAGCGTGGCCCGCAGATTTTCCTGTCGCGTTCTCACCCGGGCTTCATGGCCCAGCTGTTTGCCCAGGAAGTGCCGGAAATTTATGACGGCATCATCGAAATCAAGGCCGTCGCCCGTGATCCCGGCTCGCGTGCCAAGATCGCCGTGGTGTCCAACGACTCCGGCATCGACCCGGTCGGCGCCTGCGTCGGCATGCGCGGTTCGCGCGTGCAGGCGGTGGTTGCCGAGCTGCAGGGCGAAAAGATCGACATCATTCCCTGGACCGCCGACCCGGCGACCTTTGTGGTCAACGCGCTGGCTCCGGCCGAAGTGGCCAAGGTGGTTCTGGACGAAGATGCCGGCCGCATCGAGGTGGTCGTTCCCGACGACCAGCTGTCGCTGGCCATCGGCCGTCGTGGTCAGAACGTTCGTCTGGCCAGCCAGTTGTCTGGCTGGGATATCGACATCCTGACCGAAGAAGCCGAATCCGAACGCCGTCAGGAAGAGTTCCGGACCCGTTCAAACCTGTTCATCGAAGCGCTGGACATCGACGACGTGATCGCTCACCTGCTGGTGACCGAAGGCTTTACCACCGTCGAAGAAGTGGCCTACGTTCCGCTGGACGAACTGACCGAAATCGAAGGCTTTGATGGCGATGTCGCCACCGAGCTGCAGGCGCGCGCCCAAGGGTATCTGGCCGAACAGGCCCGGATCGCCGAACAGCGCTGCGACGAGCTGGGTGTTGATGCCGCCCTGCGCCAGATGGAAGGCCTGACCCCGCAGGTTCTGGTCGCTCTGGGCGAAGCCGGTGTGAAAACCCTGGATGATCTGGCCGACCTGTCGTCGGGCGAATTCCAGGATTACGTCGGGGCCGACGCCGTCAGCGAAGGCGAAGCCAATGCCATCATCATGGCGGCTCGCGTGCAGGCTGGCTGGTTCGAAGGCCTGGATGACAACGAGGAGAACGCCTGACTCCATGACATCACAGTCCCGGGTTCCCATCCCGCCTGACCTTGCCACAGCCCCTCCGCCGCCCGATACACGGCGCAAGGGTCACCGCAAGGGAGAAAAAACGGCCCCCCGTCATGGGGCTGCCGACTCTGACAGTGATCCGACGCTCCGCCGCTGTATCGTCAGCGGCGAGAGCTTCCCGAAAGAGCGGATGATCCGCTTTGTTGCCACTCCCGATGGTTCGGTGGTGGCAGATCTGGACGGAAAACTGCCCGGGCGGGGTTTGTGGTTGAGTGCGCGCCGCGATATGGTAGAAACAGCCACGCGCAAGCGGGCATTCTCCCGCGCAGCCCGGCAAGCCTTGACGGCTCCGCCGGATCTGGCCGATCAGGTCGCGATGCAGTTGCGCAACCGTTGCCTTGATACCCTTGGCTTTGCCCGCCGCGCCGGTCTGGTGGTGGCAGGATTTGACAAGGTCAAGGCCGAAGCCAAGGCAGGACGGGTTGTCCTGCTGCTGGAAGCCGAGGACGGTGCCGAGGACGGACGGCGCAAATTGACTGCACTGGCCCCCAAAGCGCCAGTGGTTGACATGTTTTCGGGGGCCGAACTGGCCGCCATTCTTGGCCGTGACCACGTGGTGCATGTCGCCCTGGTCGCTGGTCCCCTGGCTCAGCGGCCCCTGGTCGCCCGGCTGGAACACCTTATCGATCGCCTGGTGGCCTATCTGGGCCAGGGTGATTGTGCGGAACACGTCCCCGCGCCAGCGCAGGGGCGGACGGAACCGACGGAACCGGCCCCGGCGCACGCCTGGTCCGAAGGGCCGTCCGAGCACACTGATTTTGACGCCTAAGGACGAACCGGTACGAATGTCGAACGATAACGAAAAGAAGCCTTTGTCGCTCTCGCGCGGAAAGCTGGAACTGACGAAAACGGTCGGGGCTGGCAAGGTCGAGCAGACCTTCCCCCATGGCCGTAAGAAGGAAGTCACCGTCGAGCGCCGCAAGAAGCGTTCGTTTACCCCGGGCGCTGAAGGTCCGTCAAACGACAAGCGCAAGGACGCGGCGACCGCCTCCCTGCCCACCATCGAGCTGCCCAATCACCCCTCGCTGGCCAAGCTGACCCCGGAAGAGCGTCAGCACCGCGTGCAGGTGTTGCAGCTGGCCCATCGCGCTGCCGAGGAAGAAGCCCGTAAAAAGGTTGAAGCCGAAAAGCGCGCCGTCGAAGCTGCCAAGCTCGCCGCCGAAGAAGCCGAAAAGGCTCGAATCGTCGCCGAGGAAGACGCTCGCCGCAAGGCGATCGAGGACGCCGCTGCCGCCAAGGCCGCCGAGGAAGCCGCCGCCAAGGCTGCGGTCGAACAGGCTGCGCAGGCTGCTGCTGCTCCCAGGCCCGCTCCGGCTGCTGCCGCCCCGGCTCCGCGCCCCGCTGCTCAGGCAGGTCGTGGCCCGGGTCAGGGTCAGGGCGCTGGTGGCCCCCGTCAGGGTGCTGGTGGTGGTCCGCGCTCGTCCAACAACCGCCCGGCGGTTCCGGCGCCCAAGGCGCTGAGCCGTGATCAGGGTGGTCGTGACCAGGGCAACCGGGCCGATCAGGCTCCGCGCGGTGACCTGGCTCCCAAGGAGCCGCCGGTCAAGGAAAACACCAAGGCCGTCAAGCCCGCCGATCCGGAACGCAAGTCCCGCCTGATCGACGACGAGGACGAACGCCGGAAGGGTCTGGGCGCGGCCGCCAAGGTTGCCGCCAAGGTCGCGCCGGTCAAGAAGGCCGTCGATGTCAAGCGTCGTGGCAAGCTCAGCGTCAGCTCGGTGATGGAGGATGATGAAGGCCGTCGTGGTCGTTCCGTCGCCGCCATGAAGCGTGCGGCGCAAAAAGAACGCCGCAAGATGCAGGCCCAGTTCCAGAGCCCGGAAAAGGTCGTCCGCGAAGTCATCATTCCGGACGCCATCACCGTGCAGGAACTGGCCAACCGTATGGCCGAACGCGCCCCGAACGTCATCAAGGCCCTGATGAAGATGGGCGTGATGGCGACCATCAACCAGGTGATTGATTCGGATACCGCCCAGCTGGTGGTCGAAGAATTCAACCACCAGGCCAAGCGCGTGTCGGAAAGCGACGTCGAAGTCGGTCTGGAAACCGGCCCGGACATCGAAGGCAGCCTGCGGTCGCGTGCCCCGGTTGTTACCGTCATGGGTCACGTTGACCACGGCAAGACCTCGCTGCTTGACGCCCTGCGTGAAACCGACGTGGTGTCGGGCGAAGCCGGTGGCATCACCCAGCATATCGGTGCCTATCAGGTCACCATGTCCACCGGTGCCAAGATCACCTTCATCGACACCCCGGGCCACGAGGCGTTCACCGCCATGCGTGCCCGCGGTGCCAAGGTGACCGACATCGTGATTCTGGTGGTGGCTGCCGATGACGGCATCATGCCGCAGACCATCGAAGCCATCCGCCACGCCAAGGCCGCCGAAGTGCCGATCGTGGTGGCGGTCAACAAGATGGACAAGCACGGTGCCGATCCGGAACGCGTGCGCACCGAACTGCTGAGCCACGAAATCGTGGTCGAGCAGCTGGGCGGCGACGTGCAGTGCATCGAAGTGTCGGCGAAAAAGCGCCTCAACCTCGACAAGCTGGAAGAAGCCATTCTGTTGCAGGCCGAAATCCTGGAACTGAAGGCCAACCCGAACCGTCTGGCCGAAGGCACCATTGTCGAAGCCAAGATGGAAAAGGGCCGTGGCTCGGTGGCCACCGTGCTGGTCAAGCGCGGTACCCTGCGCGTCGGCGACATCTTTGTGGCTGGCGCCGAGTGGGGCCGTGTCCGCGCGATGATCGACGACCATGGCAACCGTGTCGAAGAAGCTGGTCCGTCAATGCCGGTCGAAATCCTCGGCCTGCAGGGTGTTCCGGCGGCGGGTGATGACCTGATCGTGGTCGAAGACGAACAGAAGGCACGCGAAGTGTCGAGCTATCGTCAGCGCAAGGACCGCGAAGCCCAGGCCGTCAAGTCGGCGCGCGGCACCATGGAACAGATGTTCGCCAAGATCCAGGCGGGCGAAGCCAAGGAACTGCCGGTCGTCATCAAGGGCGACGTGCAGGGTTCGATCGAAGCCCTCATCGGTACCCTGGAAAAGTGCGGCTCGGACGAAGTCAAGGTGCGCGTGCTGCACGGTGCCGTTGGCGCGATCAACGAATCCGACATCACCCTGGCCAAGGCATCCGAGGCTCTGGTGGTCGGCTTCAACGTCCGTGCCAACCCGCAGGCGCGCGAAATGGCCCGCCGCGACGGGGTGGACATCCGTTACTACTCGATCATCTACGATGTCGCCAACGACATGCGTGCGGCCCTGACCGGTATGCTTTCGCCGACCTATCAGGAAAAGTTCATCGGTTACGCCGAAATCCGCGAAGTGTTCAACATCACCAAGGTTGGCAAGGTCGCTGGGTGCCGTGTTACCGAAGGCATCATCAAGCGCGGCTGCAAGGTTCGCTTGCTGCGTGACAACGTGGTTGTCCACGAAGGCGATCTCGGCCAGCTCAAGCGCTTCAAGGACGACGTCAAGGAAGTCCGCGAAGGCTTTGAATGCGGGATGTCGTTTGCCAACTATGACAACATCCAGGTTGGCGACGTCTTCGAATGCTTTGAAATGGAAGAAATCGCCGCCCAGCTGTAAGGCTGACCAGGCACTTTTCCAGGCTGTTTCCCCGGCATCTCCCTTTTGGGTCGATGCCGGGGCTGGCTGCTACGGCGCCCGGTCGGTTTTCACCGCACGGGTGCCGTTTTCTTTTTACAGCCCGGCCCATCACGATTTTACAGGAAACAAGGAGCCCCCCTCATGTCTCGCGCTCCCAGCAAGGCCCCCTCGCAGCGCCAGCTGCGCGTTGCCGAAGAAATCCGCTACGCTCTGGCAATGACCATCGAGCGCGGTGATGTGCACGACGCCGTGCTGCAACAGCACCCGCTGACCATCACCCAGGTCCGGGTCAGCCCGGACCTGAAGAACGCCACCGCCTTTTTCACCCCGCTGGGTGGTGGCGAGGCGGCTCCGTTGCTTGACGCCCTGAAGCGGGCAACGCCGTTCCTGCGTCATGAACTGGCGCGCCGGGTCAACATGAAGTTCGTGCCACGGCTGTCGTTCCAGACCGATACCAGCTTTGACGAATACAGCCACATCGAGGAACTGCTGCATCGCCCCGAAGTCCTGCGCGACACCGGTGCCAGCCACACCCCGGGCAACGAAGACGATGATGACATCGACGATACAGATGATGCCACTGATGGCACCGACCGGCTGAAAGACTGAAACGATGGCACGTCGGCGCAAGGGAGAACCGGTCCATGGCTGGATTGCCATCGACAAGCCGGTGGGAATGACCTCGACGCAGGTGGTGGCCAAGGTGCGATGGCTGTTCAACGCCCAGAAGGCTGGACACGGCGGCACGCTTGACCCGTTGGCCAGTGGCATCCTGCCAGTGGCGCTGGGAGAGGCCACCAAAACCGTTCCTTATGTGATGGACGGGCAAAAAGTCTATTCCTTTGCCATCGTCTGGGGGGAACAACGTACCACCGACGACGAAGAGGGCGAAGTCTGCGCCACTTCGGACCATCGCCCCTCGGTCGAAGCGATTGAGGCTGCCCTGCCGCAGTTCACCGGTACCATCTCGCAGGTGCCGCCGCGCTATTCGGCGATCAAGGTCGATGGTCAGCGTGCCTATGATCTGGCCCGCGATGGTGAAGAGGTTGATCTCGACGCCCGCCCGATCCGCATCGACGCCTTTGAGCTGGTCGAAGCCCTGCCGGACCGGGCGCGCTTCCGCGTGCTCAGCGGCAAGGGAGCCTATATGCGCTCGCTGGCCCGCGACCTCGCACAGGCGGTTGGAACGGTCGGTTACATCACCGAATTGCGCCGCCTGAGCTGTGGCCCGTTCACCGAAGCAACGGCGATTTCGCTGGATAAGCTGGGGGAAGTCGGGCATAGTGCAGCCCCGTTGGATCTTCTGTTACCGATCGCGACCGCGCTGGACGACATCCCGGCGCTGGCCGTTTCCGAAGCAGAAGCTCGTCGCCTCCATACCGGACAGACCCTGCCGTTAAACGCCGGGGTTGGCCGTGTTACGCGTTCCGATCTGACAGACGGCTGTCTGGTTTGCGTCGGAACCGCTGACAAACCGGTGGCGATCGCCCGTATCGAGGACGGATCCATCCGCCCGATTCGCGTATTGAACCTCTAAGACATGAACGGAGTTTCCGATGTCGATTACTGCTGAACGCAAGCAGGCCCTGATCACCGAATTCGCCACCCAGCCGGGTGACACCGGTTCGCCGGAAGTCCAGATCGCCATCATGAGCGAGCGGATCAAGAACCTGACCGAACACTTCAAGAGCCACAAGAAGGACAACCACTCCCGTCGTGGTCTCCTGATGATGGTCGGCCAGCGCCGTGCGATGCTCGACTACCTGAAGAAGAAGAACGTGAAGCGTTACGAGACGCTGATCGAACGTCTGGGCATCCGCAAGTAATTCGGACCCGTTTCGGACAGGGCGCCCTCCCCGGGCGTCCTCGTCTGTTTTAAGTACCTTTTTATAAGACACCTTCGCGATTTCGAAGGATGCCGTACAGGCTTCACCGCCTGCGGCTGCGACCGGGAACGGTTGCTTATTCGTTTGGTTATGAAAGAAAAGACTAAATCGGGGTCAACTGACCCGTTTGCATGGGGTACACGGTACCTCCTCTGCGGCGGCCTCCGGGTTGACCCACCTGAACTAAGGAAAAACGACGATATGTCCATGTTCACCGTGATCCGTAAGGAACTCCTGTGGGGCGGCCGCAAGCTGGTGCTGGAAACCGGCCAGATCGCCCGCCAGGCTGATGGTGCGGTTCTGGTCACCTACGGCGAAACCACCGTTCTGGTGACCGCCGTTGGCGCCAAGTCCGCCAAGCCCGGCCAGGACTTTTTCCCGCTGACCGTGAACTACCAGGAAAAGGCGTTCGCTGCGGGCAAGATCCCCGGCGGCTTTTTCAAGCGTGAAGGTCGTCCCTCGGAAAAGGAAACCCTGGTTTCCCGCCTGATCGACCGTCCGATCCGCCCGCTGTTCCACGAAGACTACAAGTGCGAAACCCAGGTGGTCGCCACTGTTCTGGCCCACGATCTGGAAAACGACCCCGACATCGCCTCGATGATCGGCGCGTCGGCCGCGCTGACCCTGTCCGGTCTGCCGTTCCTCGGCCCCATCGGGGCTGCCCGCGTCGGCTTCAAGGATGGTGCCTACCTGCTGAACCCGACCTCCGCCGACATGGCTGACAGCGCCCTTGATCTGGTCGTTGCCGGTACCCGTGAAGGGGTGCTGATGGTCGAGTCCGAAGCCAAGGAACTGTCCGAAGAAATCATGCTGGGCGCGGTGACCTTTGGTCACGACCAGATGCAGGTGGTGATCGACGCGATCATTGATCTGGCCGAAGCTGCCGCCAAGGATCCGCGCGATCTGGCCGCCCCGTCGCCGGTCTATGCCGAAGTCAAGGCGAAGTTCGAAGCCGTCCGCGCCGACCTGTCCGCCGCCTACAAGATTGCCGCCAAGACCGCCCGTCACGAAGCCGTCAGCGCCGTCAAGGCCAAGGCGATGGAACTGATCGAGCCGGAACAGGCTCAGGTCGCCGGCGAAGTGTTCAAGGGGCTGGAAGCCGACGTGGTGCGTTCCACCATCCTCGACACCGGCATCCGCATCGATGGCCGCGACACCAAGACCGTCCGTCCGATCGAATCGGTGGTTGGCGTTCTGCAGCGTGCCCACGGCTCGGCCCTGTTCACCCGTGGCGAAACCCAGGCGCTGGTGGTCACCACCCTCGGCACCGGCCAGGACGAACAGATCATCGACGCGCTGGCAGGCGAATACCGCGAAACCTTCATGCTGCACTACAACTTCCCGCCATACTCGGTCGGTGAAGCTGGCCGCATGGGCTCGCCGGGCCGTCGTGAAATCGGCCATGGCAAGCTGGCATGGCGCGCCGTCCACCCGCTGCTGCCGGGCAAGGACAAGTTCCCCTACACCATCCGCGTGGTGTCGGAAATCACCGAATCCAACGGCTCGTCGTCGATGGCAACCGTCTGCGGCACCTCGCTGGCGCTGATGGATGCCGGTGTGCCGCTGACCCGTCCGGTGGCTGGCATTGCCATGGGTCTGATCAAGGAAGGCGACCGTTTCGCCGTCCTGTCCGACATTCTGGGTGACGAAGATCATCTGGGTGACATGGACTTCAAGGTGGCCGGGACCGAAGCGGGCGTGACCTCGCTGCAGATGGACATCAAGATCACCTCCATCACCCGCGAAATCATGCGCATTGCGCTCGATCAGGCCCGCGACGGTCGCCTGCACATTCTGGGCGAAATGACCAAGGCTCTGGGCGCTGCCCGGACCGACGTGTCGGGCAATGCTCCGCGCATCACCACCTTCAAGATCGACTCCGGCAAGATCCGTGACGTGATCGGTTCGGGTGGCAAGGTGATCCGTGAAATCACCGAAACCACCGGCACCAAGATCGACATCGAAGACGACGGCACCATCAAGGTTGCCTCGACCGATGCCGACGCCGCCGCCAAGGCCGTGAACTGGATCAAGGGCATTGTTGCTGAACCGGAAATCGGCGTTGTCTATCAGGGCAAGGTCGTGAAGGTGATGGACTTCGGTGCCTTCGTGAACTTCCTCGGCAAGCGCGACGGTCTGGTCCACATCTCGGAAATGACCGAACAGCGCGGTTCCAAGCCGTCCGACTTCGTGACCATGGGCGACAACGTCTGGGTCAAGTGCGTCGGTTTCGACGACCGCGGCAAGGTCAAGCTGTCGATGAAGCAGGTTGACCAGGCCACTGGCGAACTGAAGACCAAGGAAGCCGACGCCTGATAAGGCCGAGGTTCCATCCTGACTGACATCGGCCTGACAGACCCCCGTACCGGGTCTGTCAGGCTTGATGCTATCAGGCGGCCTTTTTTCAGGACGTTTCTACTTCGCAATTCCCCCCACCAGCCCCCATCAGAGAGAAACAAGCGTGCCCATCGGACTTGCGACCCTGTATCCGTCACCGGTGATTGGTCACCGGGGCGCCTGTGCCCTGGCGCCGGAAAACACCTTGGCGTCGTTTCGTCAGGCAGCCCGCGACGGCGCGGCAATGGTCGAGTTCGATGCCAAGCTGACCGCCGACAACCGGGCAATCGTCTTTCATGACGATGATCTGGAACGGACCACCGATGGAACCGGGCCAGTGCAGGACATTACCTTCGAGGCCCTGAGCGGTCTGGACGCCGGCGGCTGGTTTTCCCCGGCCTTTCAGGGCGCGCAGGTCCCCAGTCTGGAAGAGGTCCTTGATTGCGCGCAAGATCATGATCTGGCGATCAATCTGGAACTGAAGCCCTGCCCGAACCGCGTCGAGGAAACGGCGCGGGTGGTGCTGGCAACAGCCGCCCTGCAATGGTCGGCCGATGACCGCCCGCCGCTGATCAGCAGCTTTTCCCGTGCCGCGCTGGCGGTCGCCCGTGATCTGGCGCCATCCTGGCCGCGGGCGTTGCTGTGTGACAACCTGCCCGATGACTGGCGCGAACAGGCTGCCATCCTGCGCGTGCAGGCCCTGCATCTGGGAGACGAGGGATTGTCTCCGGCGACCATCGCCCAGGTGAAAAATCACGGATTGGCTGTTGCGGTCTGGACGGTGAATGACCCGGAACGGGTGCGGTTTTTGCTCGCCGCCGGGGCTGATGCGGTGTTCAGTGATGATCCGGGCGCGATCAGAAAGGCTCTCGGATAGCGGTATTGCAGGGCAAAACGGGGCTGATGCGATGCGGTAATTGCATTTGCCCTGTTGCAGAGGGTAGCCAAGGCTGTCTTCGCTGAATATATAGAGGACGCGGGGAGTCCTGTGCGTGGCTGGCAAGCGGCACGGGACAACAAACAAATGTCATGGTCCGCCCGCACGGCAAATGGCAGGGAACGGACCAGTGCCTGACGGTCAGGGATGTCCGACGGGTTTATGGCTAGAACAGCGGCGAACCACGGGTTCGCCTGACGGGTGACTTGGGAGAGAGCAGTGAAGGCGATTAAGCCGGTTATCATTTCCGGAAAAGAAGTGCTTCCCATTGTCGAAGGCGGCAAGGGCGTAGCGGTGTCAAACGGTCGAACCTGTGGCGCATTCGCTGCCGCCGGGGCCGTCGGGACGTTTTCCGGGGTTAACGCCGACGATTACGATGAAAACGGCCATCCCAAGCCGGTAATCTATGAAGGCCGCACCCGTCAGGAACGCCACCGTGAACTGATCGAGATGGGCATTCGCGGCGCCATCCGTCAGGCCCGGATCGCACACGACCTGTCGAACGGCGAAGGCCGCATCCACATGAACGTCCTGTGGGAAATGGGCGGTGCCGAAGAAATCATGGAAGGCGCGCTGGAAGGGGCCAGGGGCCTGATCCACGGCGTGACCTGCGGGGCTGGCATGCCCTATAAGGTGGCCGAAATCGCCGCCCGTCACAACGTGTACTATTACCCGATCATCTCCTCGGCCCGTGCCTTCCGCGCCTTGTGGAAGCGCAGCTTTCACAAGATCCCCCACCTGCTGGGCGGCGTGGTCTATGAAGACCCGTGGCTGGCTGGCGGTCACAACGGCCTGACCAACGTCGAAGACCCGCGTCAGCCGCAAGACCCGTTGCCGCGCGTGATCGAACTGCGCAAGACCATGCGGGAAATGGGCGTCGCTGAAGTTCCGGTATTCATGGCCGGTGGCGTGTGGTTCCTGCGTGAATGGGCTGAATGGCTGGATAATGCCGAGGTCGGCCCGATTGCCTTCCAGTATGGCAGCCGCCCGCTGCTGACGCAGGAAAGCCCGATCCCCGACGGCTGGAAGCAGCGCCTGCTGACCCTGAAGGCGGGCGACGTGCTGCTGCACCGCTTCAGCCCGACCGGCTTCTATTCCTCGGCGGTGCGCAACGACTTCCTGCGCACCCTCGAAGCCCGCTCCGAGCGTCAGGTAAGCTACAGCCGTGAGCCGAGCGATGTCCTGAGCGAAGCGATTGCCATCGGTGCCCGTGGTCGCGAAATTTTCGTCACCCCCGCCGATGCCATCCGCGTGCGCAGCTGGCTGGAGTCCGGTTACACTCAGGGCATCCGCACCCCCGACGGGACGATGGTCTTTACCACCCCCGACGAATCGACCGAAATCCTCAAGGACCAGCGCGATTGCATGGGCTGCCTGTCGTCCTGCGCCTTCTCCAACTGGTCGCAGAACGAAGCTGGCACCACCGGCCGTCTGGCCGACCCGCGCAGCTTCTGCATCCAGAAAACCCTGCAGTCGATCGCCCACGGCGGCAATGTCGAAAACGAGCTGATGTTTGCCGGTCACAATGCCTATCGTTTTGGTGAAGATCCGTTCTATGCCAACGGCTTCATCCCGACCGTCGGCCAGCTGGTCGAACGGATCATGCAGGGTGACTGATCGCCCGCAGGACCGGTAACAGCCCGCACGGACCGTCACTTTTCAGGCTGTACCATATTGCAGATGGTGCAGCCTGATCTTACTTTAAGGCAAGGTTCATCAACCGGAACGCTCTTCATTGCACGACTCCATGCGGTTCCTGTTCCCATCGGCCTTACTTTTCGGTAAAACTTGCAATTCGTCCAAAGCGTTTCCGGCAGAAACAAAACTGTTCCTGTCTGAAGAGGCGTTCTGACCTTATGAAACAAGGGCACCATCACTAGACGTGCCCTGACTGAAGGACCATGCTCCATGCAGATGATGCACCGGCCCTATACGAACATCCTGGAACGCCTGCGCAGTGTTGGCTTGCGCCCGACCCGCCAGCGCCTTGCCCTGGCCAAGCTGTTGTTCGAGGGGGGGGATCGTCACCTGTCAGCCGAGCAGTTGCACTCCGAAGCCCAGGCCCACAACATCCGGGTGTCGCTGGCCACCGTCTATAACGCCTTGCACCAGTTCACCGATGCCGGCCTGCTGCACGAGATCGTTGTCGATGCCGGGCGGTCCTATTTCGATACCAACACCAGCACCCACCACCATTTCTTTTTTGAACGCTCGGGGCGTCTGGAAGACATTCCGGGGGATCAGATCGAACTGACCCGTTTGCCGCAGGCTCCGGCGGGCTATGACATTTCGCGGGTGGATGTCATTGTGCGGGTCAACGGTTAGAGCAGGCTGCCGCCTGAGCTGCTCGGGGCCTGAGGCCCCGAACCCCCATTTTTCTTTGAATATCAAAGGAATGGGGTCTGGGGCCGACTGGCCCCAGCGAGGTGTGGAGCAGCGCTCCACATCCTTGTTTCCCAACTGTCGTGTCCTGTGGCGTGACATTTAACCCACGCAAATCGAACAGAGCCAAAACCGCCAGCGCAGGATTGCCCTCTGGCGGTTTTCCTGACCCCATAAATAACAAATTAATTAAGTTATATAAAAACAATTTACATCATTAAATGCGCAATGCTAGCATCACTCCATCGTTCCTCGCGCTGGAGAGCTTTGCGATGTCATCCCCCTCGCCTGTCCTGATCGTCCCCGGCCTTGGCGGCAGCGGGGCAGACCACTGGCAAGCCCACCTCGCCCGCGCGCTGAATGCCCGCTGGCTGGAGCAAACCGACTGGGATACCCCCTCGCCAGTCCAATGGGAGCAAACTCTTGCCGCTGCTCTGTCCGGCAGCACCGAGCCCGTCACGCTGGTCGCCCACAGCCTCGGGTGCATTCTGTCGGTACGCTGGATACTCGCCCATCCCGAAGAGGCTCGCCGTCGGGTCAATGGCGTGCTGCTGGTGGCCCCTGCTGATGTGGACAGCCCCAGCCATACACCGTCCGTTGTCCACAGCTTTGCCCCCATCCCCTTGCACACCCTGCCGGTTCCCAGCGTGGTGGTTGCCAGCCAGACCGACCCCTATTGCAGCTTTGCCCGTGCCCGCCAGTTTGCCGGACAGTGGGGAAGCGACCTGATTGATTTGGGGGATGCGGGTCACATCAATGTCGCCGCAGGCTACGGTCCGTGGCCACTGGCCCAAACATTGTGCGAAACGTGGCACACTACCAGACCTGCGTGCGTTCAATCTGACGCCACAGTACACGACAATTGTGAAACAGGATCATGGAGCGCTGCTCCACACCTCGCTGGGGCCTTGAGGCCCCAGACCCCATTCCTTTGATTGTAAAAGAAAAAATTTGGGTTCGGGGCCTCAGGCCCCGAGCAGTTCAGGCGGCAGCCTGCACTGGTTTCACTGACTGTCGTGTACCGTGATCTGACGCAGGCACGCTGGTCTAGTCTTTTGCACTGCCGCATTGTTTGCGAAAACCGGTTCCCACTTTTCGCACAATGCCGGTTTTTCATGCCGCATTGTTATGCGAAAACAGGTTCCCACTTTTCGCACAATGCCGGTTTTTCATGCCGCATTGTTATGCGAAAACAGGTTCCCACTTTTCGCACAATGCTCCGGCCTGTCGGAGTAAGATGATCACCCCCCGGCCCTGTTTGCGCGAGGCTTGCAATGACCACCGCCCCCACCGAGACACCCTTTCTGCTGCCCCTGGTGTTGCAGCATAATCCCGCCATTGCCCGTGCCCTACGGGCGGTGGCGGCTGACGTGGATCAGGTGAGTGACTGGTGGGGGCTAAGTGGTGCGCTCGCCGGACATGTTGCCGATCTTGTGGCTTTTCCCGGCAACAAAAGCGAGCGCTTGATGCTGGCCGCAGTGCTGGTCAAGGCTGACTATGCGGATGCGGCCTGTCAGATATCGCCCGACTTCTGGCGGGCGTGGTCAGGGCTGGATCGCCGGAACAAGCGGCTGATCATGGCCCTGCTGGAGGAAGACTTAGCCTTGCTCGACCTTTGAACGCGGCTTGATGCTGTCAATCTCGCAACGGGCAATACCGATATCGGCCAGCATGTGGTCATCCATCGCATGCAGCACACGCATCTCGCGGCCGTGGTCCAGGCCGTCCACCAGACGATCAAACAGGGTGATCATGGTCCGGGACAGACGCTCGCTCCACCGGGTGCGCTTCGGATGACCAAGGATATTTGACACTTCACAAGCCTGATTTGTGGTCAGTACTTTTGTCGAAAAATCCATTGCTGACATAGCATTAGCTCCATTTCCCTATCCGGGTTGTCGTTACAAGGGCATAATGCGCTGCAAAATCAGGCAATACAAACGAGGCTTTTTCATATAAAGACTTAGAGGAGCTAACCCTTCTCTGAGGTTGCCATGGTCCGCCGTCTCCCCCCACTCAACGCCCTGCGTGCCTTCGAGGCCGCCGCTCGTCTGGGCAGCTTTACCGCCGCTGCCGACGAACTGAACGTCACCCCGGCGGCGATCAGCCATCAGGTCAAAAGTCTGGAAGAGTATCTGGGCGTCGAGCTGTTCGTGCGGCTGCCACGCGGGCTGTACCTGACCGATGACGGCAAGGCCTATCTGCCGGACCTGACCGCGGGCTTTGACTCCCTCGCCCATGCCACCGACAGCCTGCATGGCAGCCGTCTGGATGGTTTGCTGGCCATCAGCGTTCTGCCCAGCTTTGCACAATGCTGGCTGATGTCCCGCCTGCCGGACTTCTGCAAACGCTATCCCCAGATTGATCTGCGCCTCGAATCCAATGCCGAAAACTCACATTTCATCAAGGATCAGATTGATGTCGGTATCCGGCACGGGCTTGGCCGCTATCCCGGCCTGCGGTCGCGGCTGATCATGACCGAAGAAATCTACCCGGTCGCCAGTCCGGCCCTGCTGGCCGGGGCACATCCTTTACGGACATGGAATGATTTGCACTATCATACTTTGCTGCACGATTATGTCGCCAATGACCGTGAACGCTGGCTGACGTGGGAACCATGGCTGGATCTGAACGGCATCCACACCGTTGATGTCTCGCGCGGGCTGCAATTCAACAACTCGGCAATGATGGTCGATGCGGCTCTGGGCGGGATGGGAGTGATGCTGGGGCGCACAGCGCTGGTCGGTCAGCATGTGCGCGACGGTCGCCTGGTGGCCCTGTTCGACAGCCGCCGCACCGCTGATTTTTCCTATTACGCCGTCTGCCCCGAAGCCACCGCCGACAAGCCTCGCATCCGGGTATTTGTCGACTGGCTGGTGCAGACGGCGCAAAGCAACGGGTAATGGGAATGGATTATTCCGCCAGCGGCTTGGGGCGCGAGCCGAAAATCGCCGTCCCCACCCGCACATGGGTCGCCCCCAAAGCGATGGCCGTCTGATAGTCGCCGCTCATCCCCATCGACAGGACAGTCAGCCCGTTACGGCGGGCAATTTCCCGCAGCAGGGCAAAATGCGGTGCCGGGTTTTCGTCCACTGGCGGGATACACATCAGCCCGATGATCGACAGGCCCAGCGCCCGGCACGAGGCAATGAAGGCATCGGCCTGTTGTGGGGCAATCCCGGCTTTTTGCTCTTCCAGCCCGGTGTTGATCTGCACCAGACAGGCCGGGTGCCGCCCCTGCCGGGTCATTTCCTCGGCCAGCGCCTGCGCGACTTTCGGGCGGTCCACGCTTTCGATCACATCGAACAGTGCCACCGCTTCGCGAGCCTTGTTCGACTGCAACGGGCCAATCAGGTGCAGTTCCAGATCGGGGAAATCAGCACGCAGCGCAGGCCACTTGCCTTCGGCTTCCTGCACGCGGTTTTCCCCGAACACCCGCTGCCCGGCGTCCAGCGTCGGGCGGATGGTGTCGGCGTCGTGGGTCTTGCTGACGGCAACCAGTGTTACCGCCCCGACCGGACGCCCGGCATCGTCTTCGGCAGCAGCAATGGCAGCCTTGACCGCCAGAAGACCATTGACCTGTTCACAAGAAGCGTTCATCGACCTTACCCAATCCTGTACCTCGGGGCAAAAAAGTGATGCCGACCCTAGCAGACAGCGTCTCGAAGCTCAAATGCCAGCGTAACCGCCGCCACTCGCCTGCGGCCGCCCTGCCCACAGGCTGGTTGATGACCGACGAACGCCTTGCAAACCCTCTGGCCTGTCTGGCCGGGCTGCCGGTGGGAACCGGGGTGATCGTGCGGGCAAAAACCCCCGCAGCCCTGCGTACCCTGGCCCTCGCCTTGCGCCCACTGGCCCGACGCCGACGGCTGCCGCTGCTGATTGCGGGTGACTGGCGGCTGGCAGCCCGCCTGCGCGTCGATGGAGTCCACCTGCCCGAAGCCCAAGCCCGATATGGTATGCTGGCTGGAATGCGTCTGTGGCACAAGCAGGGACGCCAACGCCTGTTGACGGTGGCCTGCCATGACCGCGCCGGGCTGGCGCGCGCCAAGGCCCTGAACGCCAGCGCCTGCACCCTGTCGCCGTTGTTTGCCACCCGCAGTCATCCGGGCAGTCGGACATGGGGCATCACGCGCGCCAGTTTGCTGATTGGTGCGCAGGCGACGGTTCCGGTGATGGCTTTGGGGGGGATCAATCCGCTGTCGGCGCAGACCCTGAACGGGCGTGGTTTCAGCGGGCTTGCCGCTATTGACGGGTGGAGCGGCTAACCGCAGCAGCCCCCGCACGGAAACGCGCCAGCCCCCGCACGGAAACGCGCCAGCCCCCGCGCGGAACGCGCCAGCCATCGTGTTCCCGAAGCGGGGAGAGGGATAACTCAGGGACACGATGGCCGCGCACCACTGACACAGGAGAGGATGGCCCATACCATGACAAAGTTCGTTTAATATGTTTAGTACTGATTTTATCTATGATTAATATGGTTGGCATATCAATGAACCGGCGACCCAACCATGCCCCGTCTGTCTGTCGAACTCCGCCGCATCCGCTATTTTCTCGCGGTCGCTGAAACCCTGCACTTTGGCCGCGCCGCCGAACGGCTGGGGATGGCCCAGCCGCCGCTGAGCGAACAAATCCGCAAGCTGGAAGAAGAGCTGGAAGTCACCCTGTTTGTCCGCAACACCCGCACGGTTGCCCTGACCGACGCCGGAGCCATCTTTCTGGCCGGAGCCCGCCGGGCGATGGACGAAATGGAGCGTGCCGCCGTTGCCGCCCGGCAGGCTGAACGGGGGATTCGCGGCCATCTGGTGCTGGGCTTTGTCAGCTCGGCCAGTGTCACCGTTCTCCCCAAGGCACTGGGACGCCTGCGGACCAGCATGCCCGACCTTGAACTGGACCTGCGCCAGTACCGCCACTCGCGTGATGTCATCGAATCGCTGTTGCAGGGCGAAGTGGACATCGCCGTCACCCGCCCCAGCGGCAAAGCCAGCATCAGCGAACACATCCTGTTGCGCGACCGGGTTCTGGTGGCCTATCGCGAAGACCATCCTCTGGCCGCCCTGGACGAAATCACCCCCGATACCTTGCGGGAAGAGCTGTTCGTCCTGTTCCCGCCCTATCAGGGCAACGTGGTCAACTCCGTGATTGGCCGTATCTGCCAGGCCTCTGGCTTTACCCCTCGCCCGGCGCACTTCGTTGATGACGTCTATGCCATGCTGGGGCTGGTGGCCGCCGGAACCGGCATCGCCCTGTTACCGGAGTCGCTGGCCAAGCTGGCGGTCAGTGGGGTGGCCTATCGTCCGCTCAGTGGCAGCAATGAAACCATGGACCTGTGCGTGGCGTGGCGACGAAACGAAACTGCCCATCGCCTGCTGTTGCACCATGCGGTCAACCAGATTCTGGAATCACAAGGACTGCCTCCCCCTCTGGCGCAGGCGTCGCTGACGCCCTAGGTATCCCGCACTGGGGCTTTTCCGCCGTTCCCCCCACACGGCTACCGGAATGACAGCATGCTGATCGAAAAACTGAACTGGCGCTATGCCGCCAAAAAGATGGACCCCACCCGCCCGGTCGACGCCGACAAGGTCGAGCGCATTCTGGAAGCCATCCGGCTGGCCCCGACCTCCAGCGGATTGCAGCCGTTCGAGGTGATCGTGATCACCAATCAGGCCCTGAAGGAAAAGATCCAGCCAATCGCCTACAATCAGGGGCAGGTTGTCGACGGCTCGCACCTGCTGGTGTTTGCCGCGTGGGATACCTATACCGCCGACCGCATCAACATGATGTTTGATCTGGTCAATGCCGAGCGCCAGAGCATCAACGAAGGGTGGGAAAATTACCGCCAGATGCTGCTGTCGACCTATCCGCAGCGGGACGCGCAGGTCAATTTCGAGCACGCCGCCCGTCAGGCCTATATCGGTCTGGGGATGGCGCTCGCCGCCGCTGCCTTTGAAGGCGTCGATGCGACTCCGATGGAAGGCTTCGATGCCGCACAGCTCGATACCCTGCTGGACCTGCGTGCCCAGGGGCTGCGCTCGGTGGCAATCCTGCCGCTGGGGTATCGTGATACCTCTGGCGACTGGCTGGTCAACCTGAAAAAGGTCCGCCGCCCGCGTGCCGACTTCGTTCGTGAGATTTCCTGACCAAACCTGCCGTTGTCCTGCCTTTCCCGTCACTTCCTACAGTGACGGGGGGCAGGCATCCTGTTAAAAAGTGCCTCCCGTGAATTGAGCCTGCATTTGATCGTCCCCACATAGTACAGGACGCCGTGCCGCACTCCGCACCGGAGGCCCCAGATGGTCCAGCCCAGTCTTTCCCGCTCCCGCCTGATCCTGCGCCTTGGCCTGTTGGTCCTCATCAGCATGATTGGGTTCGGCTCCGCCCACGCCGAAACGGCGGCCTCCAGCGAAACCGGCATCCGTTTTGTGCAAATCGCCACCGGCCCCACCGCCGGAACCTACTTTCCGGTTGGCGGTCTGATCGCCAACGCCATTTCCAATCCCCCCGGCTCCCGCCCATGCGAGCGGGGCGGCAGTTGTGGCGTCCCCGGTCTGATCGCTGTCGCCCAGTCCACCAACGGCAGCATGGCCAATCTGGCCTCTCTGGCCGCCGGAACGGTGGATCTGGGGATGAGTCAGGCCGATCTTGCCTATTGGGCCTACCATGGCACCGGAGTCTACAAAGGCAAGGAACCGCAAAGCAAACTGCGTGGTATTGCCATGCTGTATTCCGAAAGCATCCATCTGGTCGCCCGCAAGGATGCCCGGATCACCTCGGTTGCCGATCTGAAGGGCAAGCGGGTTTCGGTCGGCGAAGAAGGCTCGGGTACGCTGGTTGACGCCATGCTGGTTCTGGAGGCCTATGGCCTGCGCAAGACCGACATCAAGCCGGAATACACCCGCCCCAGCAGTGCCGCCGACGCCCTGATTCAGGGCAAGATTGATGCCTTTTTCTTCGTCGCCGGGGCCCCGGTGTCAGCGGTCACCGCCTTGACCAACGAAGGACTCGCCACACTGGTGCCCTTGAGTGGCCCGCCAGCGCATGCATTGGCCCAGCAATACCCGTTCCTGCTGGTCAGCACCATTCCGGCCGACACCTACGAGGGCGTCCCCGAAACGCCAACCCTGTCGGTCGGGGCGCTGCTGGTGTGTTCAGCCGATGCCCCTGATGAGCTGATTTACGGCATCACCGCCGCCATTTTCCATCCCAACACCCGCCCGCTGTTTGCCAAAGGCCATCCAGCGGCAAGCAAAATTGCGCTCGAAACGGCCTCCACAGGATTGGGGATTCCCCTCCACGCCGGGGCCGCCCGTTATTATGATGGACAAAAGGGGGCTTCGGCCACCAACCCCACGCAATAGGATGTGACCTGATGCCCTGTCCCGCCGTGCTTGTCGATGCCGCCGCCCTGACGCCCGAAGCTGTCGCGGTCGCCTGTCCTGTCCGCCTGATCGCCAGCACCGATGACCGGGCGTCCCTACCTCCCTATGCCGTTGCCACCAGCTTCAAGGCCGCTGTGGGCAGCACGTGTCTGGTGCCAAATCAGGATGGAACAGGTATTGCCGTCGTCCTGCTGGGGACCGGGGATGGCACGGACCCTTACACCAGCCCCTTTGCCGCAGGCGATCTGGCCCGCAAGCTGCCTGCCGGACTGTACCGGCTCGCCGACGACACCCCGCAGGAGCAGGCCGGACAGGCTGCGCTGGCGTGGATGCTGGGGGCCTATGCCTTTGACCGCTACAAGAGCAAAGCCAGCGACGAACCCTTGGCCTGCCTGCTCTGGCCCGCCGGGGTTGACCGTGTCGCAGTTGAAGCTCTGGCAGCCGCTTTCGCTCTGGTCCGCGATCTGGTCAACACACCAGCCGCCGACATGGGCCCGCAAGAGCTGGAAGACACCGCTCGCGCCCTTGCCGACCAGTACGGTGCCGGAATGACCTCCATCATCGGGGATGACCTGCTACATGCGGGCTATCCGGCGATTTATGCTGTTGGTGCCTCGTCACCCCGCGCTCCCCGCCTGCTGGATCTGCGCTGGGGGGATGCCGATGCCCCCAAAGTTACTCTCGTCGGCAAGGGCGTGGTCTTTGACACCGGTGGCCTTGACCTGAAGCCCGCCAGCGCCATGAAGCTGATGAAAAAGGACATGGGGGGAGCCGCCCATGCCTTGGGGGTCGCCTTGCTGGTGATGGCCCACAAACTGCCGATTCGTCTGCGCGTGCTGATCCCGGTGGCCGAAAATGCCGTTTCCGGCACCGCCATGCGCCCCGGCGATGTCCTGCAAACCCGCAAGGGCCTGACCATTGAGGTCAACAACACCGATGCCGAAGGGCGCCTGATTCTCGCCGACGCCCTCACCGAGGCCGACAGCGAGTCGCCCGAGGTTCTGATTGATTTTGCCACTCTGACCGGTGCCGCCCGCGTGGCACTGGGGACCGACCTGCCCGCCCTGTTCAGCAACAACGATGCGCTGGCTGCCGACCTGCTGACCGCCAGCACCGACAGCGCCGATCCGCTGTGGCGTCTGCCGCTGTGGCCGGGCTATCGCAGTCAGGTCGAAAGCAAGGTTGCCGATCTGGACAATGCTCCGGAAGGCGGCATGGCCGGGGCCATCACCGCCGCCCTGTTCCTCGAGCGCTTTGTTTCGCCCGACACACCCTGGGCTCACCTCGATACCTATGCCTGGAACAGCAAACCCCGCCCCGGCCACCCGACTGGCGGCAATGCGTTGGGGATGCGGGCGGTGTTTACCGCCCTTCACAGTCGTTTCGGTTGACGAACTATCCTCCATCCTCTTAACTGCTGACAGAGGGCAACGCTGCCCTTCTGTCAGCCGACCATTCCGGGATGAAGCGGAGACCCCATGAGCGTCAAGATCACTGCCGTCGAGGCCCTCGACCTATGGCGCGGTGCCATCGTCGAAAGCGTCCGCCGCGAAGCTCCCGACCTGTCCGCCCGCCAGATGGCGCTGCTGCTGACTGTCTACCTGACCTCTCCGCCCCATACCGTGCGCGGACTGGCAACCCTGCTGAATGTGTCCAAGCCCGCCATCACCCGGGCCGTTGACCGGCTATCAGAATATGGTCTGGTCAAACGCAAGGCCGACGAACTGGACCGCCGCAGCGTTCTGATCCAGCGCACGGTCAAGGGAAGTGTTTTCCTGCGGGAATTCGGCGACATCGTGGTCCACGCAGCCGCCGATGTTGGCAGCGAGGCCTCAAGAACCGGGGGAGCAGGCGCTACCGCCTGAGCCGACTGCCTCTAGACCAGCGTGCGTTAAACCTGACGCCACAGGGCACGACAGTTGTGAAACAGGATCATGGAGCGCTGCTCCAAACCTCGCTGGGGCCTTGAAGCCCCGGACCCCATTGACTTGATTTTTAAAGAAAAATGGGGGCTTGGGGGCATCGCCACCAAACGGGTTTGGGCAGTAGCCCACATTGATCCCGCCAACTGTCGTGTACTGTGATCTGACGCGGACACGCTGGTCTAAAGCGTTTTCACACCGAGCGAAAACGCTCTTCCCTTTTAGGGCCGAATTTTCCGAGCCGTTGACCGTAAACGGTCAACTTGAAAATGCTCTAACCTTTTTATCTCTCGCAGTGATTTTGCACAAAACCGGTTCCCACTTTTGCGCTCACTGCTCCAGGGCCCCATCAGACTGGGCATGAAAAAGCCACTCTCCCTCGGGACAGTGGCTTTTTCAATGAAGGAGACCAGTATGTGGTCAATGTGATGCTACAGGACACGACAAGGACACCCAAAGAGCGGGCTATCGCCAGAATAAACGATATTTCGTTCATCACTGATGTAAAAAGTCCTGCCAGCCAGCCATCATCGCGGGCGACAGACAGCAACCAAAAGGGGAATATGGCTCATACGAATATACAAAACCTTGAATTTGCTAAAAATATTCCATCATTCTTCCGCAAATATGACACACTGCCCGCTTAGAAAAGGGGTGACAGTGACCTCCAGCTGTCATCTTCTTTCCGACCATTATACCGCATGTTGCCTGGCAACACTGCGCACCCTGTCGTGTACGCTTTTTACGACAGGGACGGTTGCTGCTGCACGATTCTCAGGCCAAGCGTTTCCCGGAAGCCAGATCAGCGGGAACAGGGACCCCTTGCAAGTCACGCCGCAGGTGCTGCAGGGCCATCTTCAGGCCGATCGCCCGCTCCTCAGGATCATCGTAAGTATCAGATAAATCAGCATAAATTCTTGCAGCCAGACGACCAACATCCCGATCGGAGATTGCCGCCCCCACTTCCTTGTAAACCCGGCGAATCCCTTCCACAACGCGTCCCAACAGGTCTTCGTCCAGAATCACTGGCATGCTGACAGCCACAGATGACATGGGCATGTCCTGCCCGGTGGCCAGCCAGTCGATGCTGACTCGCCCGGCACGGGCAATCGCAATCAACGTATCCAAAGTTGGGCGGTTGCCGGACAGGATACTCTGCAGGGTGCTGGGTGCAACGCCTGCACCCAACGCGAAAGAGCGGACAGACTGTCCCCCAATGATGGCCCGTATCCGGGCTGACAGATCATCATTCATCGTACAGACCATTATAACCCACTGATAAAGATCAAAGATAACGGGACGTTTCGGCATCATCCACCGGGTGGCAGGAACAACCGAAGCGATTAAAGATACCACCATGCGACAAAATTCCGTTTTTCCGATTGACCGATGAACGAAATTTCGTTAACTCTGCTCTTTAGAGAACACACGCATAGCGATACACACTGGAAGTACCCACTTCAAGGTACGGACCCGGACTGCCATGGCTTCGGCCAACAGCATGACAACCCATTATTTTGCAATAGAAATCCTCCCCATCTGTGGGTGACCGGTATACACGAACCGCCTCCAGTGTGGTGAACGGCTTTTAGTGTACCGGATATCACTAGCCTAACACGCGCAAAACGCGCTGCCATCAGGAAAAACCCGCTCTGCTTCCTTTCCCCCAGGATGAGACATCCCGGCTGGATTGCCCGTTCGTGCGCCTGCTTCGTCATTTCCCTCCTCCACCAGAAAAACATTGAGCCATTCCATGCCCTCTGATCACCCGACACCAACATCCCGCCTGTCCCTCCGCCATCGCGGCGAACGCCCCCCACGTCGGCCACAACGCCGCCCTTTGGCCCATCAGCAGCACCGTCCCACGCCGTTTCTCAGCGAGGCCATCCGGATTGCGGTGATTGCCGAATTGCACCGGCTGCGCTGGGTGCCCAGCCTGCCATCAAACGCAGTGGAAATCGGTCGATGATCAGCCTGAGCGACAATCTGGCGGCTTTTTCCGCCTTCCTCGCCGGCTATCAGGACAGCGGCATGGTCCTCGAAGCCCCTGCTCTGCGGGCCCTGCGAGATGAGTTTGACCGCTATGTCGAACAGGCACGCACCCTGGAAAGCCATTTGCCTTCTGCAATTCCCTTTGATCCGGAGACCCGTTGATGATCTCGCCCTCCCTGCCTGCCCTGCTGGCCGAACTGGCCGACGCCATCGGCCTGCCCGCCGCCCTTGCCATCGCCCATAACCGGGGGGGACAGATGGTTTATATTCCGCAACCGGATCATTTGCCGGATAGCCACTGGCTGGTTGAAACCGTCGGCATGGATGCAGCGCGCACCGTCGCCGCTCATCTGGGTGGCGGCTGTCACTTGATTCCTCTGGGACCGACCGGCACGCGGGCCACCATCAAGACCGCGATTACCGACAGCCTTCAACGTGGCCTGTCCATTGCGCAGATTGTTGCCGAAACGGGTGTTTCCCGGCGCACAGTCGAACGCCATCGGGCCACGCTCCGGCAAAAATAAGGTCTTTTTTTTACACCCTGCGACAACTGTCAGTCTTATTATCAACAACAATCTACCTAAAATTGCCCTCACCAACGACACCACATCGCGAGGGCACAGCGTGATCCACCTCCTTGATCAGGCATTCAAAACCAGACTGAGCAGCGCCAGCAGCGGTGGCTTGCTGGGCTACACCCTGGGGACCATTGCCTCGGTTCCAACCGTCCGTGGTCAACTGGCAGCCCTGGCTCAGACGCCTCCCTCTCTGCCCGGCTGCTGGCTCTGTATCAGTGATATCATCGCCCAGGAGGGGAGCCACAATGGCAAATGGCCACTGCGCGTGACCCTGTCAATCCTGTGTGCGGCCCCAACGCTCGACGATCAGGCCGACCAGCCAGGCAGCCTGACAATCGCACAGGATCTATTGGCCCTGTTGAGCGGGCAAAGTCTGGGGCTTGCCGGGGTCTTCACCCCGCTGACTCCGGTCAGTCTGTCCCCGGTGACCGTGACGCCTGCCAATGGCAGTGCGCTGTCGGTGTGGCTGCTGACCTTGACCACCCGCCTGATCCTGTCAGCGCACCCTGATGCCCTCAGCCCCGATTTGCCTGCCCTCAGCGCCTTGCCCGCCACCACCGGAACCACCCCGGCAGCCCGGCTGGAGGCCGCGCTGACACAAGGCGCAATCATCACCGGTCCGAACACGGTTTCCCTGCAATGGGATACCGGAACGACCAGCGTGCCCTACACCGACACCCTGACGGTGTAGCCCTGTCCTCTTACGAGGTTTTCCATGTCTGAACTTCTGCTGATCAAACCGGCCCGCGCCGGTGAGATCGTCCGCGACCCGGTTGACGGTACGCCGTTGGCCGCCGCAGGCGACTACAAGCCGCGTCTGTCGTACTGGCTGCGCCGTCTGGCCGCTGGCGACGTGACCGATCTTTCTTCCCTTGCCGCTCAGGAGCCGCAGGAATGACCATTTCCTTTAATCAAATCAGTGCCTCTCTGCGTACGCCGGGGGTTTATGTCGAGTTCGACAACTCCAAGGCCGTGCAGGGTCTGGCGCTGGATGTGACCCGCCCGCTGATGCTGGGCCAGATGTTGACCTCGGGTTCGGCGACCGCGCTGGTGCCGGTGCGGGTGACCAGCGCCGCGCAGGCCGTCCGCCTGTTTGGCCGTGGGTCGATGCTGGCCCAGATGGTTGCCGCCTGGAAGACCGCCAACAGCGACAGCGACCTGTGGGTGATGCCGCTGGCTGACAACAGCGCCGGTCAGGCCGCCAGCGGGACCATCACCGTCAGCGGTACCCCGACCGCTGCCGGAACTCTCGCCCTCTACGTCGCTGGTCAGCGGGTGCAGGTGGCGATTGCCGCAGGCCAGAGTGCGGCCACCGTGGCGACCGCGATTGCGGCGGCGATCAATGCCGACGCCGACCTGATCGTGACCGCCAGCGCCACCACCACCGTCGTTACCCTGACCTGCCGCCACAAGGGTCAGGTGTTCAACGGTATGGACCTGCGTCTGAACTACTATCCGGGCGAAAGCACCCCCAGCGGTCTGGGCATCGCCTTTACCACCGTCAACGGCGGTTCGGGCAACCCCGATCTGACCGATGCGCTGGCGGCGCTGGGGGACGTACAGTACCACCACCTCTGCTCGCCCTACGCCGATGTTGCCAATCTGGTGCTGCTGGAAGACGAGTTCGGCAGCCGCTGGGACGGCATGCGCCAGATCGAAGGTCAGGTGTGGACCGCCACCGTCGGCAGCCACAGCAGCCTGTCGACGCTGGGCGCCAGCCGCAATTCCGAAGTCCTGTCGATCCTGGGCGTGCAGGGCTCGCCGACCCCGGTGTGGGTGATTGCCGCCATCTATACCGCGGTGGCGATCAAGGCGCTGGACAACGACCCGGCCCGCCCGCTGCAAACGCTGGTGCTGACCGGCATGCTGGCCCCGTCGGAATCGCTGCGCTTCACCCGCACCGAACGCAACCTGCTGCTGTTTGACGGCATCAGCACCTTTACCGTCGCCGCCGATGGTACCTGTGCCATCGAACGCGCCATCACCACCTATCAGGTCAACAGCTCGGGCCTGCCCGACCCGTCGTACCTCGACGTCGAAACGCTGGCCACCCTCGCCGTCCTGCGCCGCACCATGCGGTCGCGTCTGGCGCAGAAATTCCCCCGCCACAAGCTGGCCAACGATGGCACCAACTATGGCATCGGGCAGGCGATCGTCACCCCGTCGCTGTTGCGGGCGGAACTGATTGCGCTGGCCCGTGAATGGGAAACCCGTGGCTGGGTCGAAAACATCGACGACTTCAAGGACCAGCTGATCGTCGAACGCAACGCCGACGACGCCAACCGCGTCGATGCGGTGATCCCGCCGGACCTGATCAACCAACTGCGCGTGTTCGCTGGTCAGGTGCAGTTCCGGGTGTGACCGGCCTGCCGTTCTCCTGTTTCTCTTTTCTGCTCTGAAAGGGGCTCTTCATGACCATGTATATTGGCCGCGCCAAAATCACCTTTGACGGCACCGAGCTGGACTCGGCTCCGGGGGCCAAAATCACCCTGGGCGGCGTCAAGCGCACCCCGGTGACCACCATGTACAAGGTGGGCTACAGCGAGTCGCTGGTCCCCGCCACCATCGAATGCGAAATCGCGGTGTCGGATGCCACCCCGCTGGAAAGCATCCGCCAGATTGCCGGTGCCACGGTGGTGTTCCGCACCGACATCGGCAAGTCGTGGATGGTGGCCAACGCCTTTGTCGAAGACCCGCTGGCGATCACCGCGAAGGAAGGCGGCAAAATGACCGTCAAGCTGACCGGCGATCCGGCCGAAGCCGTCTGATCAGGAGACACCGACCATGCACGATGACAGCAGCCAGGCGATGTCCTCTGCCGATCCGTCCCTGTATGCGGTGTCTTTGGGGAGCCCCGTTCATCTGAACGGGGCCACCTATCACACCCTGCACCTGCGCCCGCCGACCGTCGGCGACCAGCTCGATGCCGTCAAGCCGGGCATGAGCAATGCCGAGGCCGAACTGGCCCTGATCACCCGGTTGACCGGCGTGCCGCTGGAGGTCATCCGCCAGCTGTTGCTGACCGATTACCGCCGCCTGCAGGAGATTCTGCTGGGTTTTTTCTCCCGGACGCCGGGCACCTCCGCCGGGACGTGATCGCCTTCAGCCGGGGCACCGGCTGGTCCCTGTCCGAGATTCGCCGCCTGACCACCCACGACTACCTGCTGTGGGTAAAGGCCTTCAACGCCTTGTATAGCGAGGGCTCCTGATGAGCAGCAACCGCCCCTCCGGGGCCAATGATGGCGGCGCACTGGATATCGGTGCTCTGACAAGACTGACCTCTTCCAGTGACCGGGCCAGCGATGGCCTGACCCAGATGGCAACGTCAGCCCTGAATATCCCCACCACGTTGGGGCAGGGGATCCAGCTGGCCATCTCCAACGCCAAAGGGATCTATGATCTGGGAAGCAAGGGGATCAAGGCAGAGGATGCTGCCTATCAGATGGCCTTTGACCTGAAGATGGACAGCGCCGAGGCCCCCAAGCTGAACCTGGCCCTGAACGAGCTGGGGGAGCGCGACAAAACCAACCTGTCGCGGGACAGCCTGAACGGCATCGGGATGACTTTGGCCAATGATGACATCAGTCCCGAGGAATTCAAGCAAGGCATACTGGCCGTCGGTCGGGTGACGCAAGCAACCAAAGCATCCTATGAAGCCGTCGCCAGCAGCGCCCGCAAGGCCCATGATGATCTGAAACTGGGCTATGGCGATCTGCAGAATGCGATGGGCATCCTGAACGACATGGGCGATCCGGATGACCTCGATTTCGATGCCCTGATGGCCGCCATTCCCAACCTCACCCAGTTGGCTCAAAACCTCGGAATGAGCGGGACGCAGGGTCTGGTCGATCTGGGGGCGGCCCTGAAGGAAGCCGGCACCCTGACCGAGTCCCCGATCGCAGCGTCGGCGATGGTGTCTGAAACCCTGAAGACCCTGAATTCGGCCAAAACACAACGCGCCTTCAAGGACGCCGGGATCGACCTGAAAGCCCGGATGGCAGAGGGAAAGGCAAACGGCATCTCTGAACTGACCGTTGCGGCTCAGGCTGCCCGCGAAGTGGCCGGGGATGATCCAAGGAAACTGTCCGCCCTGCTCAATGCCCCGCAGGCCGAGATGCTGCTCAGCAAGATCGGTACCGACGAACGGTTTAAGGAGATGCGGACACTCGATCCAGAAAATAAGGACAAAGGCAAAGACAGCATCAATGCTCTCTATGCCAAACGGCTGGAAAACCCGCAAAGCACCACTGAAACCATTGATAATGCGACAAAACGGTTTGGCGATTCGATCAGTCTGGCCTTTACCGACGTCATCGCAAGCGTGAACACCGGACTGGGCTCCCTTATCAACTGGGGTGCCGAGGCCGCTGAAAACAACCCCAACACCATTCGGGCGGCAGGAATGGTTGCCGTAGGCGTCCCAATCGCCATAGCTGCGGCGCCAGCCGAAATTGCTGCAGTCGCCCTTGTGGGCGCTGGCACGATTGCCCTCGGGATGAGTGATGACGTCGATCAGCGGCGTTCCCAAACGTCACCACCACCCACCAAACCGGCGGAATCGGCTCCGGCAACACCACCTGCACCACCGGCGCAGTCCCCTCAATCCTCGCAACCACTCCTCCCCGGTGAGGGCTATGGCGGAGCACGCCGCAATGGCACCCCCATCACTCTCCCGTCTCCGCCCGCCAACGATGCCTCTCTTGGCCCGCAAGGCCCGCTCGATCCCAATCGTCCGCTGCTCGCCGACGCCGCGACCAAGGGCAAGGTCGATGTGTCGATCACCTTTGCCAATGCCCCGCCAGCGGCGATTTCCACCCGCTCGGATTCCCCGCAGGTGGCCGTCACCACCCAGACGTTCTCCGCCGCTCTCGGCCCGTCGATGAATGGACCTGTCTGAAATGACTTCATATTTCGACTCCCTGCGCGCCGCCAGCTTTCGTGGCGTCATGTTTGATGTCTCGACCCGCACCCTGAAGGGCGGGCGGCGCATCGTCCAGCACAGTTATCCCCAGCGCGATGCCGTCGGCAGCGAAGACATGGGCCGCGAAGCCCGCACCTTTACCGTCAAGGCCTTTCTGGTCGGGACGGGCTGGATGCTGCGGCGCGATGCCCTGATCAAGGCATTCGAACAGGGCGGCCCCGGCGATTACATTGACCCGTGGGGGCGCAAACAGCGGGTGGTCCTGACCAGCTACTCCCTTGAAGAGAACATGGGACAAGGGGGGCATTGCACCTTTGACCTGTCGTTTGTCGAAGCCGCCGAACAGCACCGCCACACCGTCCTGACCGACACCGCCGGGGTCAGCACCAGCACCGCCACCACCGCCCGCACGGCCGTTCTCAGTGACTTCTACGCCCTGTTTGACACCAGCAAGGCCAATGCCCTGGTGCAGGATGCACAGGCAACGCTGTTTGGTCTGTGCGATACCATCAACGGCCTCAGTGCCGCATCGGGGGTCCTCGCCGGGATCAACGACCTGAAAGCCTCGCTCTATGGCCTGCTGGTTGCTCCGGCTGATCTGGCAAGCGCGGTGCTCGATCTGGTCGGAACGCTGGGAAACAGCGTCGATATCGCCGACCGCTATCGCACGCTCGGATGGCTGGCCGGTTTTCAGGCCCAGTCGGTTGGCTCGGCCTCGGTCGGCTGGGTGGCTCCGGCGACCAGCAGCCAGATTGCCGCCGCCCGCCAGAACGCCGCCACCGGCACAACCACCAACACCAGCGTCAGTGAAGCGGTGGCGGTCAACCGCGCCGCCCTGACCACACTGGTTCAGGATGCGGTGCTGATCGAACAGGCCAAATGCTCTGCGGCGATGACGTTCGAGTCCTATGACGATGCCGTTGCCATTCGTGACGCCCTGATCAGTGGGCTGGAAACCCGCATGAGCACCGCCGATGACGAGGTGTACCGCGCCTTTGACAGCCTGCGGACCGCCATCGTTGCCGATATCGCCGCCCGTGGCCTGTATCTGGAACGCCTGACCACCCTGACCCTGCCGACCTCGCTGCCCGCACTGGCGTTGGCATGGCGTCTGTATGGCGATGCCACCCGCGACGAAGAGCTGATTGCCCGCAACAGCCGTCTGATCTGCCATCCCGGCTTTGTCCCCGGTGGCGTTCCGCTGAAGGTGCTCAACCATGCCTGAGACCGCTGCCGACCTCGTGACCTTGCGCGTCAACAACACCCTGCATCGCGGTTGGACCACCGTCGATATCACCCGTTCGCTCAGCACCATCAGCAACGCCTTTTCCCTCACCGTTGCCAACGACTGGGGATCGGACAGCCCGACCCTCAACAGCACCCTGCTGGCGCCGGGTGACATTTGTCAGGTGCTGATCAACGACCAGCCGGTGGTCACCGGCTATATCGACAGCGTCAAGCCGTCCTACGATGCCAAACAGCACCAGATCAGCGTCAGCGGACGCGACCGCACCGGCGATCTGGTCGATTGTTCGGCAAACGTTCAGGAATGGCATGATCATTCCCTCGACGATATCGTCCGCGCCCTGATTGCGCCGTTTTCCCACCCCGAGCTGGGGGAGATCGGGATCAGGGTTGTTCCCGAGGGTCGCCTTCTTCCGCCGGTGGCCAAACATTCGGTGCATCCCGGCGATACGGTGTACAGCGTCATCGAACGTCTCAGCCGTCAAACCGGCTGTCTGGTCTGGTCTGACGGCACCGGAGGCCTGATCATCGGCAATCCGGTCAAAGCCAAGACCGGTATCCCCCTGCAACGGCGCGTCAACATCCTCAGTGCCAGCGCCAGCAACAGCTGGAGCAAGCGCTACAGAAACATCGTCGTGCTCAGCGATAGCCCTGGCAAAACCAGCGGGCCGACAGGTAGCCTCCCCTTTTCACTAAGCGATCCCGACATCGGAGCCAAAGACTGGAGAATCACCCGCTATCGCCCCCTGCTGATGATTGCCGAAGCAAGCATCGGGGACGAGTTGCTGGAGAAACGGGCCGAATGGGAAAAGCAACACAATGCCGGGCAAGGTCAATCCTATATCGTCACCGTGCAGGGCTGGCTACAGGATGGCCAGTTGTGGACGCCGGGGCAAACCGTCTCCCTGACAGATGACTGGCTGGGGGCAGACGACAGCTACCTGATTTCCACCGTCAACTTCAAACACGGGACCGGCGGCACCACCACCACCCTGACGGTGATCCCGGACAGCGCCCTTGGCCCCGAACCCAACGACGAGGTGAGCTTCAAGGATTTGCATAATCCCAAGGCACCCGAACCCAAGACCTCCTGACACCAAGCCCCCTGACACAAGGCCTTTTCCCATGCCCCATATCGCTCATCTGGCGCGCCGACTGGCGTTGCTGATCGGACGCGGCTGGCTGCGGCTGACCAATGACACCCCGGCCATCCAGCAGATTCAGGCCGAATTCTTTGCAGGAGAAGTCCACGACCAGATGGAACGGGTCCAGGACTACGGACTGACCTCGGTCGCCCATCCCGGCATGCAGGCCATCAGTGCCTTTGTCAATGGTGACCGCAGCAACAGCATCGTTCTGGCCGTTGCCGACACCCGTTACCGCCTGCGCGGCCTGCAAACCGGCGAAGTCGCCCTGTACGACGATCAAGGACAGGTGGTCCACCTGACCCGCAGCGGCATCAGCATCAGCACCCCGCTGTCGGTGACGGTCAGCGCCGGTCAAAGCCTGCGCCTGGAAGCCGAAGACATCGTCCTGCATGGCCGGACCTCGCTGTCATGGGACGTGGATGGCTATGGCCGCCGCGTCACCAGCACCGGCGGCGGCAGTTACGAAGACAAGACCTGGCAGCAAGGGGCCGTCGTGTCGCCGCAAACCCTGCCGATCCATCCCCCCGAAGGGCCATAAGGAGTGCCCCCATGGATATCTGCACCACCTTTTCACCAGAAACGCTGGAGTGCGACTGGGGACTGGACATCGACAGCGACAGCTCGGCTCCGGTCGATCTGACCAGCGACACCAGCCTGCGCACCGCCATCCTGCTGTCCCTGTTTACCGATCGCCGGGCCAATGGCGACGACAGCCTGCCCGACGACACCGACGACCGGCGGGGCTGGTGGGGCGACAGTCTGCCCCCTGCCACAGCGGCAACCGGCTGGCAAACCGGCTCGCGGTTGTGGCTGCTGTCCCGCGCCAAACAAACCGACGAAACCGCCCGGCGCGCCCGCGATTACGCCGAGGAAGCCCTTGTCTGGCTGACCGACAGCGGCGCGGCCGATGCGGTCACTGTTGAAACCGCCTGGCTTCCTGCCAGCACGACGAGTGCCCGCTCGGGCGTATTGACCCTGAAGGTCACCGTCGACCGCCCGTCGGGGGTCCCCGCCACCTATGACCTGTTATGGAGTCTCGTGTAATGCCCTGGTCACGCCCATCCCTGAAAGAACTGGTCAGCAGCGCCGAAACCACCATCGCCACCGCGCTGGGCCTGACCGTCCGCCCGCAGGTTTCCAACTGGGGCATCCTCGCCCGCGTGGTCGCCGGGGCGACCCATGGCCTGTATGGCTATCTGGGCTGGCTCAGCCGCCAGCTGTTGCCCGACACCGCTGAAACGGCGTGGCTGGAACGTCATGCCTCGATCTGGGGTCTGCAGCGCAGCGCCGCCAGCCGTGCCAGCGGCCAGCTGACCGTCACCGGCGCCAGCGGAGCCATTCTGCCGCAGGGCACCCTGTTCCGCCGCAGCGACGGGCAACGCTTTGCCACCACCGCCGACCTGACCATCCCGTCCAGCGGCACCGGCAGCGTTGCCATCACCGCCAGCACTGGCGGAACCAGTGGCAACAGCGACGGCGGCATCACCCTGACGCTGGTCACTTCGCAATCCGGGATTGCCACCACCGCCACCATCGGCAGCGATGGCCTGAGTGGCGGGACCGATGCGGAAAGCGATGACTCGCTGCGCTCCCGCCTGCTGACCCGCCTGCGCCGCCCACCGCAGGGCGGCTGCGCCGATGACTACCTTGCGTGGGCACGGGAAGTTGCCGGTGTCACCCGTGCCTGGGTCTATCCCGGCTGGGCTGGCAGCGGCACCGTCGGCCTCGCCTTTGTCTGCGACGAACTGGACGACCCGATCCCGACCGCCACCATGCGGACCACCGTCAAGGAGTGGGTTGATGCCAAGCGGCCGGTGACCGCCCACCTCGAAGTCATTCCGCTGACCGCACAGCCGATCACTGTTGTTTTGTCCTCGCTGACCCCCAATACCAGCCTGGTCCGCACCGCCATTGAAACCAACCTGCGCGACCTGCTGGCCCGCGAGTCAGCCCCCGGAGCCACCGTGTTGATCTCGCACATCCGCGAGGCGATCAGTCAGGCCACCGGCGAAACCGATCACGTGCTGGTCTCCCCCACCGCCAACATCACCCTCGCCAGCACCGCTTTTCCGGTTTTTGGCACCCTGACCGTCCAGTAACCCGCTGAACCCCGCTGAACATGGATCTTGTCCCATGGCCCCTTCCACCGAAGAGTCCGTTCCGGCAGTGCTGACCCCCGGCTGGGTCGCCTCTGCCGCCGACTACGCCAGTTCCCTTGCCGCCCTGTTCCCCCGTGGCCTTGCCTGGCCCCGCCACCCCGACAGCATTGTGGGGCAGGTGATCGGTGGACTGGCCCACTGTTTTTCCCGCAGCAATACCGACCTTGCCGCCTTGCTGGAAGAAGCCGACCCGCGCACCGCCATCGCCCTGCTGGACGACTGGGAACGGGTTCTGGACCTGCCGGACGGCTGCACTGGCGAGGGCGCCAGCACCATTCAGGGACGGCGCGCCGCCATTTTGTCCAAACTGCTGATGCAGGGGGGACAATCGCGCGCTGCCTTCCTCAAACTGGCCGAGACCCTCGGCTACCAGATCAGCATCGAGGAATTCCGCCCCTTCCGCGTCGGGTTCAGCCGGGCCGGTGATCCGCTGATTGGCATTGAGGGAGCGTATCTGTGGCGTGTCCGCATTTACGCCGTCCCCGTCCTGCGCTTTCAGGCCGGATCAAGCCAGACCGGAGACCCGCTGGCCGCCGGAACCGCCAGTGATCTGGAATGCCTGTTCCGCCGCCTGAAACCCGCCCACACCACCGTTACCTTCATCTATGAGGTCTGAGCATGTACTACATTGATACCTCCGACGCCGTCACCGCCGCCGCCAAACCGACCCCGCCGACAGCGGGCAGCGAGAAGTTCTTTTCCGACACCCCCGGCTCGGCCACCGTCGTTCCGGCGTGGTTCCTCAACATGCTGCAGGAAGAGCTGGGCAATCTGGTCAGCGGCGCCAGTCTCAGCCACAGCAAAACCGACAACAGCCAGTTGCTGAAGGCGGTGCAGGCGCTGATCGCCAGCAAAACCACCGGGACCCTGCTGGCCAGCAAAAACCTGTCCGACGTCGCCAATGTCGCCACCGCCCGCAGCAATCTGGGGCTGGCAACGGTGGCCAGCAGCGGGTCGTACACCGACCTCAGCAACAAGCCGAGTTTGGCCACCGTTGCCACCAGCGGCTCTTATGCCGATCTTGCCAACAAGCCTGATCTGACGGCGCTGTCCGGCTATGCCAAAACCACGACCTCGGCCAAGATTGAAGCCTTTAACGCCTATGGGGGCGACCTGAACGCCTGTAACGGCACTCCCGGTGTGGTGATCACGGAATGCCTCGCCACCTGTACCCCTCTCCCCGCCGAAATGGCAAATACCGCCAGCGGCCTCCTCATCCAGTTCGCCGATGGCGGCGGCGATGATGTCCGGATGCAACTTTTGATAAACGTCACTGGCACCACGATGTACCAGCGCATCAAGTGGGGCGGCGGGATATCTGGCACGTGGTCAGCCTGGCGGAAAATTTTCCCCGCCACCGATGCCGAAACCGTGGGTGGCTACAGCGCCAGCCAGCTGCGGGATGTCATTCAGCGGGTCTATGCGGAAAACCGCGCTTACATCGTCAGCTCGGCGTATATCCCTCATGACGATACGATTCCACAGATAACCGAGGGCCTGGAGGTGCTCTCGGCCACCATCACGCCTACTTCGGCAACGAGCAAACTGCGTATCACCTCTACCGTTAATTTGGGTGGCGCCAACGCGACGTCGTATGTTTCCGCTGCTTTTCGATCTGATTCGGCTAACGCAGTTGCGATTGGCCAATCCAATTCCAACGGAAGTTCGAGAGGACTTATCCAGACAATAATTGATTTCATCACCCCAGCGGAAACGACCTCTCCGCTAACCATATCGGTCAGAGTCGGCAATTCAGGGGCCTGGTTCTACATCAACGGCGACAGCGGAAATAGCGCGAGCCCAGCGATGCGCTTCTTTGGCGGAGCATCCGTTTGCACTCTTACAGTTGAAGAACTTGAAGCGTAAGGAAACGCGCCATGAGCACTCTCGATCTCCCCGCCATCCTGTCCCATCTTGCCCCCGGAGCCCAGTGGGCCATCAGTGGCGAGGTCCAAACCGCCGAAGACTATGCCTCGGCCCTGATCTGGCTCGAAAACAGCACCGCCCCCGGTTGGGATGAAATCGTCGCTGCTGCCGACGTCGTTGCGGCAAACATCGCCTTGCAGGCCTTGCGCGACCAGCGGGATGCCCTGCTGGCTGCCAGCGACGTTCTGGTGCTGATTGATCGGTGGGCAGGCTATTCAGACAGCCAGCGTTCGGCTTTGTCTGCCTATCGCCAGACCCTGCGTGATCTGCCCGCAGCCTACGCAAACGATCCGGCGGCCTGCATTTGGCCCGATCTGCCGCTGCTCGCCTGAAGACCGCCCACACCACCGTTATCTCCCTCCATGAGGTCTGAGCATGTACTATATCGACACCCCCGACGCCGTCAGTGCCTCGGCCAAACCCACCCCGCCGGACGCCAGCAGCGAGAAGTTCTTTTCCGATGCCCCCGGCGTGGCCACCGCCGTTCCGGCGTGGTTCCTCAACATGCTGCAGGAAGAGCTGGGCAATGTGGTCAGTGGCGCCAGTCTCAGCCACAGTAAAACCGACAACAGCCAGTTGCTGAAGGCGGTGCAGGCGCTGATCGCCAGCAAAACCACCGGGACCCTGCTGGCCAGCAAAAACCTGTCCGACGTCGCCAATGTCGCCACCGCCCGCAGCAATCTGGGGCTGGCCACCGTCGCCAGCAGCGGGTCGTACGCCGACCTCAGCAACAAGCCCGCTCTGGCGACCGTGGCCACCAGCGGCTCCTACGCCGATCTCGCCAACAAGCCCGACCTGACCGCACTGTCCGGCTATGCCAAGACCACCACCTCGGCAAAGATCGAAGCTCCGCAAAGTTCTTACTCCGGCGACCTGAATACGATTGAGGTTGGAGGTGTTTTTACCGCAGCAGCCCTCGGTGCCACCAACGCCCCTACCGGCTGGACGCAAGGCATGTTGTCCCAGTTCGCGGAGGTTCCAGGCTGGGATGTGGCCAAGCAATTTCTGGCCTCGACGGATGGGACTGTGCTCAAAATGCGCGTCAAATGGGGCGGTGGATCAGGGGCAGCGTGGTCTGCCTGGAATACAATCTGGTCATCAGCGAATGATGGAGCAGAATCCGGGCTGGACGCCGATCTTCTCGACGGAATGCACGCCAGTCAGATCCCTGGGGCCGCCAAAAAATACCTCGTTCTGGACCAGTACAACGGCAACATCATCCGGAACAGCATGGGTGTTTCGTCGATCATCGACCACGCTGTCGGGCAGTACACGGTGAGCTTCACAACGCCGTGGCCATACACTTATTATGTCCCAGCCACCTGTAATTTGGGCAACACCGGTCCGGCTGACGCTCCTGACTGTCTGATCATTGAGGATCGGCTGGACTATCTGCTTTGGACGACCTCGCAAATCCGGATGGCACACAAGCCATCGGGGACCGACTATTATATGGACGGCCGTCCTGACACCATCATCTTCGCCGGGATGTAACGATGCTCACCACCTCGCAGCGGATTGCCGCATGGCAGGGCACCCCGGTTCCCGGACAGTATGCCATCGCCTTTGAAGCCAACCTTGACGAGCCGGTGTCGGTGCTGATTCCCGACCCGTCATGGCTGGCGATGGCTCTGGCCGGGGGGATTCTGCCTCCCCTCGACGCCTATGCCGGAGGGCTGGAAGCGGTTGACGCTGCCGCTCCCCTCGGCCCGATGACCGAAGAGCAGGCGATGGAATACCTGCTGCAAAAGGACGTTCCCGCCCACGTCTGGGACGCCCCGGCAGGCAATCGCCGACGCTTTGCCATCACCCGTAAGGACATGTTGCCCACAAGCCGCCAATGGCGTGGGGCCTGGAAACTGAAGGACCTGAGCGATGACTGATACCGATCTCATCCAGTTGCAAGACAGCCCGTCTGCCGACGCCAGCACAGCCGAAACCCCGGCAACCGTCTCCGTTGAGATGAACGGCAGCGTCATCGACAGCGAACATACCCAGTCCCTGCCCCGCACCTTCCGCGATGCCTGGGTGCTGGACGGTGACGCCGTGGTGATCGACATGGACAGCGCCCGCGATATCCATCGGGCGGCTCTGCGGCAGGCACGCCCTGCCCTGTTCCTGACCCATGACGATACCCTGCGCCGACTGGCGCGCAAGGACCTGCTTGACGGGCTGAGTGAAGACGAGCGGGCCGAAGCCCGCGCCGCCGAAGCCGCCTGTCAAGTCTTGCGCGATATCACCATCGACCCCCGGATCGAGGCTGCCGCATCGCCCGATGAGCTGGCAGCCCTGACCATCACCGCCCTGCTCGCCTGACCCGGCATCCGCAGGCTTACTTGGCGTAGATCGACTTGACCAGTTCGGTCAGGGTGACGCCGATGCGGTCGCCTTCGGTGATCACCACTTCGCCGCGCGCCACCAGAATATCGTTGGCGTAGATTTCCACCGGGTCGTCGGTGCGCTGGTCCAGTTCGACCACCGCACCACGACCCAGTTTCAGCAACTGGTTGACGCGCAGTTCGGACTTGCCCAGCACCACCGAGATTTCCACCGGCACGGTAAAGATGGCATCAGAGGTCAGTTGTCGATTCCCGCCGATCGTATCGAGATCGGGATCATCCATCGAACGCGGGTTTTCATCGACCATTGGGCTGTCCTTGCGCAAACGGAGCCATCATTCCCCACGGCGTACAACCGCCGGGGTTTCTCTGCAAGGGCGCATCATAGCGCGGGCAGAATGGCAATGAAAGCTCACAGCATCAGGGGGAAAGGCAAGAGCCCCTTACCCCCTGATGCTGTGGCCGCTGTTACTGCAGGCTGTCGATCTGGCCCTGCAGGTTCTGATAGGCCGGGCCATCCTTGGGCAGCGTTGCCAGCAGACGGGTCCATTTGGACTTCGCCAGCGCCTTGTCACCCTGAATGGCCGCCGCCAGACCGCCGAGATACAGCACATCGGCGCTGTCCGGAGCCAACGCTTCGGCCTTGGCCACCACCGCAAAGAACTGCGGGTCGGGCTGGTCCTGACCGGTCTTTTCCGCCACATCAATCAGCGAGGTTGCCAGATTGAACAGCGGCTCGACCTCGGTCGGCTTCAGGGCTGCCGCCTTGCCATAGGCGTCCACCGCCCCTGCCGGGTCTTTCATCACCGTCAGCGAGCGGCCAAGCTGCATCCAGCCGTTATAATCGTCCGGCTGACTGACCAGACGATCCTTCAGACGCTGGACCATGCTGCCGATCATCTGCTTTTCATCCCCGCTGAAGCCCTCGCCCGGCTTGCGGTTGGCGTCGGCCTCGGCACGCATGGCAGACCCGGCGTCAACTTCGGCGGTTGCCTTGCCGTCGATCAGGTCCAGCGGATGCACCGGCGTGACCGCCATCGGCGGCAGGTTTTCCTGCCGGGCCACCTGCCCCATGCGGGCGCGCAGCATCCCCATCCACGGCGCATCAGCCGGGCTGGAGGCCGACAGGTCGCGCCAAATAGCCAGCGCCGCACGGTTGTCCCCATCCTGCACCTTGGCAAGCCCAAGGTAATAGCGCGAACGGGCATCATCGCGGCTCAGACGCAGGGCATTGACGAACGCCGCCCGCGCCTGCTCGCTGACCGCCCCGTCCGAGGCCAGTACCTGCGCCTCGCCAATCGAGGCCCACACGTCCGCCGCAACCGGCCCCAGCGCCACCGCCTTGTCAAACGCAATCAACGCCTGCGCCGATTCGCGCAGGGCGGCGCGGGCTTCGGCCAGCGCCAGCCAGCGCTTTTGATCCTGCGGGTTGGCGTCGGCAGCAGCGGCCAGGGTCTGCTCCTGCCGCTTCAGTTCAGCCATTTTGGCCTCGTCCAGCCCCATCCGCTTGGCCTGCTGGGCTTCAAAGGGAAAATCCGGCATGCCCGGCGTTCCCAACACGCCATACATCACCAGCGTTCCGACCGGCACCAGCACCGCCAGCAACGCCGCCAGCGCCCGCCGGGTTTTGTGCCCCGGCAGGGGAGCCTGTCCGGCGGCCATCGCCCGCGCTTCGCTGTCGGCGGCCAGCATCCGGCGCTGGATTTCCACCCGTGCCGCCTCCGCCTGAACCTCGGTCAGCAGCCCGCGATCCCGGTCGCGCTCCACTTCACCCAACTGGTCGCGGTACACCCGCAGGTCATAGTCTGCCCGAATCGCCGACGCCGCCGGACGGCGCAGCAACGGCCAAACCACAAACAGCCCGACCGTTGCCACAGCCAGCCCGACAAAGAACACGATTTGCACGGTCATCGGGCGTTATCCTCATCCCGCAGGAGCTTTTCCAGACGCTTTTTCTCCTCCGCCGACAGCGGAGCCACCACCGGCTCGCTGTCAGCCGTCGCGGTCGCCGGACGGCGGAAGAAACTCCAGCCGCCCCACAAGGCCAGCAACAGGAACGCCAGCGGGCCAAACCACAGAGCATAGGTTGACAGCTTGAACGGCGGCTTCAGCAGCACGTAATCGCCATAGCGGGCGACCACAAAATCCAGCACCTGCTGGTTGCTGTCGCCCTGCTTCACCCGGTCGCGCACAATCAGGCGCAGGTCACGGGCCAGTTCGGCGTTCGATTCGTCGATGCTCTCGTTCTGGCAGACCACACAGCGCAGCTCGCGCGAAACCTCGCGGGCGCGGGCCTCCAGGGCCGGGTCTTTCAGCATTTCATCCGGCTGCACGGCCCATGCCGTGGCCGACAGGCCAACGGTCAGCACCGCCGCCAACAGGCCTTGCCGCAGCCGGGGGCTCATTTGCGCAGTCCTTCAATGATCGGCTTCAGGGTATTGGCCCACACGTCGTCGGTCACCGGGCCAACGTGCTTGTAGCGGATCACCCCGGCCTTATCGACCACGAAGGTTTCCGGTGCGCCGGTCACCCCGAAATCCACCGCCACTTTCGAGTCCGGGTCCAGCCCGACCAGCGCATAGGGATTGCCATTGCGGTCCAGCCAGCGGCGACCGTCTGCCGGATTTTTTTCCCGCCAGTCGATGCCGTAAATCTTCACAAAGCCGGTATCGCGGATCTTGACCAGATAGGGATGCTCGGCCACGCAGGCCACGCACCACGAGCCAAAGATATTGACCAGACTGACATCGCCTTTCAGGTCGTCACTGGTCAGGCCGCGCGTATCCCCCGGCAACGGTTCCAGCGCAAAGGCCGGAACCGGTCGATTGATCAGCACTGAGGGAATGTCACGCGGGTTGTTGTTCAGGCCCAGCACGAACGCCCCCACCAGCAGCAGGAACATCAACGCCGGAGCAATGAAAATCAGCTTTCTTACCATCAGAGCCTCAAGAGTACCGGTCAGGTTCAGGCCTGTCGCCTTGTGCGAAAAGCGGGAACTGGTTTTCGCACAAGGCGACAGAACAAAAGGTCAGGCCGATGTGGAGGAAACAGCGGCCGCCCGCGCCCGCACCGGAGCCCCGACGCGGTGGCGGCGGTCGGTCAGCGAGACGAATCCGCCCAGCCCCATCAGCAGCACGCCGTACCACAGGAACGGCACCAGCGGTTCAAAGTACAGGCGGGTCACCCAGCCCTTGCCATCCTTGGCCGGGTCGCCCACCACCGCGTACAGATCGGCAATGCCGGTGGTGTGGATGGCGGCTTCGGTGGTCGGCATCGGCGGCTGGCGATAGGTGCGCTTTTCCGGTGTCAGCACCGAAATCAGCGCACCGTCCTTGCGCACCTCAAAGGTGCCTTGCAGGGCGCTGTAGTTCGGGCCATCGACCGACTTGACCCCGGTCAGGGTCAGTTGATAGCCCTGAATGGTCAGGGTCTGGCCAATCTCCTGCGTCTGCACCATCTCCTGCTTCCATGCCGACGAGGCCGTAACCCCGGCCACCACAAAGGCAACGCCGATGTGGGCCAGCGTCATCCCCCACGCCGCGCGCGGCAGGTTACCGGCCCGGCGCAGGCTTTCGCCCAGCGGCGCGCGGAACAGCTTGATGCGTCCGGCCCATTCGACCAGCGAACCGACGAACAACCAGCCCGCCAGCCCCAGACCAAAGGCCGCCAGCAGCGAATCGACATCGCCGCCGTGCCAGGCCCACACCGCCAGCATCACCACCACCAGCGCGGCAGCGGCAGCCCACAGGCGGCTCAGGGCGCCGCGCAGGTCGCCGCGCTTCCACGCCAGAAACGGACCACAGGCCATCGCCAGCAGCATCGGCACCATCAGCGGCACGAACACCCCGTTAAAGAACGGCGCGCCCACCGACACCTTGCCCAGATGGAACACATCGGCAAACATCGGATACAGCGTGCCAAGCAGGATCGAGGCCGCAGCGGTGGTCATCAACAGGTTGTTCAGCAACAGCGCGCCTTCGCGCGAAATCGGCGCGAACAGGCCCCCGGCCTTCAGCGACGGAGCCCGCCAGGCGTACAGCATCAGCGAGCCGCCCACCGCCACCGACAGCAGCACCAGAATGAACAGGCCACGGGTCGGATCACTGGCAAAGGCATGCACCGAGGTGATCACCCCGGACCGGACGAGGAACGTCCCCAGCAGACTCATCGCAAAGGCGAGGATCGCCAGCAGGATGGTCCAGCTTTTCAGGCTGTCGCGCTTTTCCACCACGATTGCCGAATGCAGCAGGGCCGTCCCCACCAGCCACGGCATGAACGAGGCGTTTTCCACCGGGTCCCAGAACCACCAGCCACCCCAGCCCAGCTCGTAATAGGCCCACCACGAGCCCAGACCGATGCCCAGCGTCAGGAAGGTCCACGCCGCCAGCGTCCACGGGCGCACCCAGCGGGCCCAGGCAGCATCCACCCGGCCTTCGATCAGCGCGGCAATGGCAAAGGAAAAGGCCATCGAGAAGCCGACATAGCCGAGGTACAGCATCGGCGGATGGAACGCCAGACCGGGGTCCTGCAGCATCGGGTTCAGGCCGCGACCGTTGGCCGGAATTTCCGGCAGGCGCAGGAACGGGTTGGAGGTGAACAGGATGAACAGCAGAAAGCCACTGGTGATCATCGCCTGTACCGACAGCGCCCGCGCCCGCAGTTGCGGCGGGATGTTGCCACCGACCAGCGCCACCGCCAGACCAAACACCGTCAGGATGGTGATCCACAGCAGCAGCGAGCCTTCGTGGTTCCCCCACAGGCCGCTGACCTTGTACAGCATCGGCTTGTCGGAATGCGAATTCTGGAACACGTTGCTGACCGAAAAATCGGACACCACAAACGAATAGGTCAGGCAGCCAAAGGCCAGCCCGACCAGCAGAAACAGCCCCAAAGCCCCGGCGCGCGAGGCATTCATCATCACCACATCGCCCTTCTGCGCCCCCCACATCGGGATGATCGACTGGGCAAGGGCGACAAACAACGCCAGGATCAGGGCAAAGTGTCCGAGTTCGGCGACCATCAGGGTTCCTTACTTCGCGCTGGCCGGGGCGGTCATGCCCGCCGGATGGCCTTGTTCTTTCATACGTTCCGTCTCGGCGCCGGTCCATTTTCCGGACTTTTTCAGCGATTCGGCGACTTCGGGCGGCATATAGTTCTCGTCGTGCTTGGCCAGCACCTCGACCGCCTTGAAGGTGCCGCTGCCATCGAGCGCGCCTTCAGCCACCACCCCTTGCCCCTCGCGGAACAGGTCGGGCAGGATGCCGGTAAAGCTGACCGGCAGGCTGTTGTTGAGGTCGGTCACGTTAAAGCGGACCGTGGTCCCGTCCTTGTGTACCGAGCCTTCTTCGACCAGCCCGCCCAGACGGAAGCGGCGACCCGGATCGACATGCTTTTCCTGCACGTCCGACGGACTGTAGAAGAACACCAGATTGTCCTGAAAGGCGGTCAGGGTCAGCGCCGTCGCCGATCCCAGCAACAGCATCCCCAGCCCCACCAGCATCAGGCGGCGTTTTTTGCGCGTCATGGCCGCTCGGCTCCCGTATCCACCGTCGAAGGAGTAACAGCCTGATCCCCGACCGGGGCCGCACCCCGACGGGACCGGCGACCGCCACGGGCCTGCTGCAACAGATCAAGGGTCTTCTGGCTGCTGGCCGCCCCGCGCAGGGTCAGAACCAGCACCAGCACCAGCACCACCAGGGCGATGGCATAGGCGGGCCAGACATAGCCGCCATAGCCCCCCATTGTCAGAAAATCGTTCATTGCCCCACCAGCTTTCCGTTATCCGTGCAGTTCCGCCATCCGCAGGGTGCGAATCTTCGCTTCGGCAATTTCCATACGAATGCGAATTAAAAGCACGACCACGTAATACCCCTTGAAGGCCAGGGCCATCAACAGCAAAGGCACCAGCATCGACGCATCGATCGCCGGACCGCCCATCTTCACCACGCTGGCCGGCTGGTGCAGGGTGTTCCACCAGTCAACCGAAAACTTGATGATCGGCACATTGACGAATCCCACCAGCGCCAGAACCGAGGCCGCCTTTTGCCCCCGGCGCGGATCGTCAAAGGCCGACTGCAATGCCATATAGCCCAAATAGAGGAACAACAGAATTAACATACTGGTGAGGCGGGCATCCCACACCCACCAGGTTCCCCACATCGGCTTGCCCCACAGCGACCCGGTCACCAGACAGATCAGGGTAAAGGCCGCCCCCACCGGCGCACTGGCTTTCCCGGCCAGATCGGCCAGCGGATGTTTCCAGATCAGCGCCACGGCGCTGGCAATCGCCATCATGGTGTAGGCAAACATCCCCATCCAGGCGGCGGGCACATGGATGTACATGATGCGGACGGTTTCCCCCTGCTGATAATCGGCAGGAGACAGGACCAGGGCATAGGCCAGCCCGGCGACCAGTGAAATCACCGTCACCCCGACCGCCCATGGCAGCAGGATGGTCGCCAGTCTGAGAAAGCGGGCCGGATTGGCAAAGCGATGCATGGGAACTCCCAATCAAGCAGACAGCCTGAGGCAACGGGCGGAGCCATACCGCCCAATCGTGGCAAAATTCGGGGACTGTTTTAGCGCCGCTTTGCGCCGTGTGCTACCGTTCTCGCGGGTTAACTCTGGGCGAGCCATATCAGATTGTGCTGAATGGTTGCTGAAACCGGCAAAAACAAAACGGCAGAGCGCCATGCCCTGCCGTTTTGTCATCATCCACACCCCGCCAGCACGACGGGGACAGGCATGTTCAGTTTCAGGTGCCAGCCTCAGGCGTCGGCTTCCAGAACCGACTCCACCCATTCCACCATCTTGTTCTTCGGCAGGGCGCCGATCTTGGTGGCGGCGATCTGGCCGTTCATGAACACCATCAGGGTCGGAATCCCGCGCACACCGTATTTGGTGGGGATTTCCGGGTTTTCGTCGATGTTGACCTTGGCGACATCCAGGCGGTCAGCCAGCTCGGCGGCCAGTTCTTCCAGCGCCGGAGCGATCTGACGGCACGGGCCGCACCATTCGGCCCAGAAATCCACCAGCACCGGCTTTTCTGCCTTCAGCACATCCTGCTCAAAGGAGGCGTCAGTAACCTGTTTCATCGATTTGTCCTTTTATACGGCATCACCGGGCACTTGTGGCACAGCCATCGCGCCAGGCCTGCAAACACGGTGGTAAGAAGAAATCCGGCTGACCAAGGATGCTCGTGCCACCGCTGATCAATGGCTAGAGTCTAAGGAGGGGACGGAAGGTCGTCAAGGCGGGCAATACCCTTGAAAAGAATATGATCATACTGTCAGGGGCTGCGCGGACCGCAATTCAGCTCGCCCAGATCCCAGTCATAGCGCACCCAGTCGGTTGCCTCGGCCACCTGATCATACAGAACCCGCGCCGTCGCATTATCGGCCTTGGTCTGCCAGTACAGCCGCCGCCAGCCGAACTGGCGGCCACGGGCGGCACAGGCCTCCAGCAAGGCCCGCCCCACCCCCTGCCCACGGGCGGACGAAGCCACGAACAGGTCTTCCAGATAGCCGACCTGCTGGCGACTCCACGTTCCCGGATGAGTCACCACAATCGCAAAGCCGACCAGATCCCCGTCAACCACCGCCACCAGACAGTCCATCGGCCAGACATCGCTCAGACAGCGCCGCCAGGTCGCCTGCGTGACCTCGGTCGGAACGGACGCCTCGTAGAATGCCAGATAGCCCTGCCACAGGCGATACCATGCCAGATAGTCCCCCGCCGTCGCCATCCTGACCCGCACAAGGGGCCTGTTGCCCTGCGACTTGCCGGTTTCACTCATCCCGTTATCCTCCCGAGTCACCACCCCCCAGGCGGTTGTTTTTCAGGCTAGCCTCCAGAACCGCGCGAGGCAATGGCATAACAAAGGGACCATCCGTCCAGACCAGAGCGCAGTCCACCCGCCGCCCGGGGTAAATCCCCTGCAAGACCTGCCGGTAGAGGGCCAACTGGACGCAATAGGCTTCCGCCACATCTTCAACCTGCCTCGGTGGCGGGCGATTGGTTTTGAAATCAACGATCAACACTGCCTCGTCGGTCACCACCAGCCGGTCAACCTGCCCCGACACCACATGGCCACCAACCACCCCGGTGATCGGCACCTCGGCCAGCGAGCCGGGACCGAACAGCGGGGCAATGTCCGGGTGATCGAGGACCGCCAGCGTCTCGCGGCACAGGGCGGCCTGTGCGGCAGGCGACAGTTCCCACACCGGACGGGCAAGGAAGGTTGCCGCCGCCGCCTGCCGGTGGAGCGGGGCCAGATCGGGCAGGCTCTGCAACAGGCGGTGCACCAGTGTCCCGCGCCGGAAGCGCCGCTTGGCATCGTGAGCCGGATCGTCCCCGTGATCCAGTGGCGAACGGGCGGGCGGGTCCGGTAGCTCCACCCGCGACGGGGCCAGCGGGCGCGGCGGCGATGGCTCGGCAGGCGGCGGTGCCGCCGTCCAGTCGGGCAACGGCGCCTCCTCCGCCGCCATCGCCAGTTCCCCGTGCGCACTGGTTCGCGGGGCCACCGTCTGCGCCGACTGCAAACGCCAGATGCTCGCGTCCTCGACGCCAAAGGCCGGGCCTTCGCGGCTGAGGAACGGGTCGTCGCAGGACTGGCCAATCGCCGTCATCCCGGCTTCGACCAGATCATACCAACAGCCTTCGGGACGGCGGGTCTTGCCCTGCCAGCCACAGACCAACAGACGGTCTTCGGCGCGGGTCAGTGCCACGTACAGCAGGCGATTGTATTCCTGCAGCTGGGCGTCCTTCAGCCGTTCAATCTGCTGGTCGCTCAAGGGGTCGCGCATTTCCTTGCGCGGTGGCCACAGCATCAGGCCGTGCTCGTCCTCCCACAACACACTGTCGAGCTTTGATGGCACCCCGCAGGTATCGGGCAGGATCACCACCGGCGCCTGCAAGCCTTTCGAGCCATGGACGGTCATCACCCGCACTTCGTCCCGACGCTCGGCCATGTCGCGTTTTTTCTGGCTGTCATCATAGCGCGCCCAGTGCAAAAAGCCCTGCAACGACGGCGGGTTGCCACGGTCATAGGTCAGGGTCAACTGCACGAATTCGTCAATCGCATCCAGCGCATCCGGCCCCAGCCGGGCCACCAGTTTTTCCCGCCCGCGCAATGGACCCAGCACCCGGGCATACAGCTCGTGCGGCGGCAGAAAGTCGGCCTGCCCCATCAGGTCGGCCAGCGTTTCATGGGCCGGGCGGAACGGCCCCCCACCCTTTTCCGCCGCCGCCCGCAACGACCGCCACAGGCTGACCCCGCGCGGACGCCCGGCAGCGATCTGCAACAACTCGTCTTCACTGAGGCCGATCAGCGGCCCTTTCAGCACACAGGCCAGCGTCAGATCATCATCGGGCAGCAACAGGGCCTCGCCCAGCGCCAACAGGTCCATCACCGCCATTTGCTCGGACAACACCATCCGGTCAGCCCCGGCCACCGGCACCTCGGCCTTTTTCAGGGCACGGACCAGATCCTCGACGAAACCACCGCGCCGCCGCACCAGCACCAGAATATCGCCCGCCGTGATCGGGCGGTCCTGACTGGGCAGCCGCTCGCCCGAGATCATCGCCTTGATGCGGGCGGCCAGCAGACGGGCCAGCCGCGCCTGCGCGGTGTCACCGCTGACCACCTCCACCGGCGGCTTCCACGGCTGACCATCCGCTGCCTTGGCGGTTTCCAGTACCGGCCACAGCTCGACCAACCCGGCCATCCCCTCGCGGGCGGCCAGATGATGCACTGGTTCATGCCGCTCGCGCACCCCGTGGCAGGCTTCGGTGGCGTTGAACACCTGATCGACCAGATCGAGCACCGCCGACACGCTGCGGAACGACACCCCCAGCGTCACATCGTGAAAGGTCTGCTCCGCCGCCGGAACGACCTCACGGTAGCGCGCCCGCATGGTGTCAAAGGCCGCCGGGTCGGCCCCCTGAAAGGAATAGATCGACTGCTTGCGGTCGCCGACGGCAAACACCGTGCGCACCGCCTCGTTGATCCGCCCTTCGCCGCTGAAAAACTCTTCGGTCAGACTGCGGATCACTCCCCACTGGTCGGGGCTGTTGTCCTGTGCTTCATCGACCATCACATGATCAATGCCACCGTCGAGCTTGTACAGCACCCACGCCGTCGCCTCGCTGCCCGACAGCAGGGCACGGGTGGTAAAGATCAGGTCGTCAAAGTCCATCAGCCCGCGCTGTTCCTTGGCCGCCTCATAGCCGGAGATCAACGCGTTGCCCAGCACCAGCAGCGCCGCACTGCACTCGGCCACCTGCGCCGCCTTGTACCGTCGTTCCCACAGCAGAACGGTATCGGTCAGCTGGTCGAGAACGGTCAGCACATCGGGATAGGTTTCCTTCACCGCCTTGCTGGGATACTTGCTCTGACTGCGCGCCGAGCCGTCCTTGGTCAGAAAGGCCGCGCTCATCAGCTCCCACTGGCTGGCCTGATCGGGTGGCGACAAAGTGAACCAGCGGGCCAGACTTTCGGCAATCCCCTGATCGGTCTTGCCGCCGCTGGCCATCATGCGGGCAAAGGAGCGCAGCTCGTCGCCATCGAGCACCGCCACGGCCTTCAGCCGGATATCAGCGGCGGTCTCGCCCTCGGCCACCTCCAGAACGCGGTACAGCGCCGCCAGCGCCTCGTCCAGTCCTCCATGCCGCCGCAACAGACGGCGCAGCTTGCCCCGGTTGCCGGTCAGTTGCCCCATCAGGGCCGGAAAGTTCATCTCGTGGACCTGAGCCGTCACCACCGCCAGGGCTCTGGCCAGCGGGCTGTCACCGTCAGCCCGCACCGTTTGCAGCAGCCGTTCATAGGCCTGATCCATCAATTCGGCGGACGATCGTTCATCCAGAACCTCGAAATGCGGCGACACCCCGGCTTCCAGCGGGAACCGGCGCAGCAGGCTTTGACAGAAGGCATGGATCGTTTCGATCCGCATCCCCCCCGGCACGTCGAGCAAACGGGCAAACAGCCGGCGGGCCACCGTGCGCTGGGCGGCATCGGGGATACGGCCCAGATCACGCAACGCCTGATCCAGCGCCTCGTCGCTGATCACCGCCCAGTCGGACAGTTTGGCCGCCAGACGGGTGGACATTTCGGCGGCGGCGGCCTTGGTGAAGGTCAGGCACAGAATCCGTTCCGGCCCGGTGCCTTCCAGCAGCAGGTTCAGCACCCGGTCGGTCAACACCTTGGTCTTGCCGGTCCCGGCATTGGCCCCCACCCACACCGAGGCGCGGGGATCGGCGGCCTGTCGCTGGCTATGAGTCGCCTGCGCAATGATTTCACTCATTCGCTCTCTCCTTCACCCGCCGACCATTCGCGCACCCGCGCCAGATGCAGATAGTCCGACCACTTCGGCGCCCGTTCGGGATGGGGCCGGGCGAGATAAGGAGTCTCGGGGTCATCAAAGGCGCGGATCAATCCGCGCACTCCGTCCAGCGCCTCGGTCACCAGCTCGCCCAGCGGCTTGTCTTTTGTTTTGACGCTGCGCGCCTCGCCGCCGTCGGTATTGCCCTTCAGGTGCCAGAATTGCAGGTCCGAAACGGGTCGCCCCGGAACGCCCTCAAAGCCGCCACTCTGGGCAATCAGCGCCTCCAGCGGCAACTGCGGCGCAAACCCGGCCAGCACTTCCTTGTCCGATGGCGGCTGGCCGGTCTTGTAATCAAGGATCGCCAGCGTGCCATCCTGCAGCAGGTCGATACGGTCGGCGGTGGCGGTCAGCAGGAAGTCCCCCAGATCCAGCTTGCCACGGGCTTCAACATGGGTTTCGCGCACCAGCGGACGACGAGCGGTTTCTTCCTGCGCCACCCAGCGCGCCAGCCGCTCGAAACGTGGCCACCAGAAGGCCCACACCGCCGGGCGAGCGATGGTTTCGGCAAACACCTGTTCGCCACAGGCCAGCAGCGCCGCATGAGGGTCGGCGGGCAAAGCCTGTGGATAGCGGCGCTGGAACAGCTCCAGCGCCCGGTGTACCAGCGTGCCGTAATCCCCCGCTCCCGGGTCTTCGTCAAGCGCCTTCAACGCCCGCAGCCCCAGAATGTACTGGGCATAAATGGCATAGGGGTCGCGCATCCAGGTCTCGATCCGCGTCACCGACAGCTTGCGCGGACGCAGGACCACCGGCGGACAGGGTGCCGGACGCCGCCCCAGATCATAGCGGTCGGGCTGGTCCAGCCGACTGACCCACGACAGCCACGGTGCCCGACAGCCCAGCCTGGGCAGTCCGGCGGCGGTCAGCACCGTATCGAGCCGCAACAGCCAGCGCGACGGCACCGTCGGAGTGCCGTCGATCTTTTCCGCCCGCGTCAGCACCACCTGCGGCGCGCAGAACAGCGCCGCGAAATCATGGGCGGCATGGCCGACCCGTTGTTCCGGTTGCGGCAAGCCGAACTCGCCCCGCATCGGGCGGCTCATCCATGGGTCGATGGCCGTTTGCGGCGGCCAGACGTCTTCGTTCAGGCCGCCCAGAATCAGCAGGTCGGCATGGCGCAGGCGGGCTTCCATCGGTCCCAGAATGGCCAGACGCGGATGGTTGCCGAACTCCTGCCGCACGCCGGTGCCGGTCATCAGGCCATCGAGGACCGCCGGATAGCGCCCCGGAACGATGGTGTCCAGCACACTGGCGGTATCGCCCAGATCGCGCGCCCAACTCGCCGCCGTATCCCCGGCGTCTTCGGCCCACAGGCGCAGCGGTCCCGGCATCGCCGCTGTCCCCGCCAAGGCCTCGGCCAGCCGCATGTGGGCTTCGAGCAGGTCGGCAAACGACGCTTCATCCTGTTCCATCAGCGTAACGAAACCCTGACAGCACTGCTCCAGCGCATCCAGCAGCATCGCCAGCCCGTCCAGATCGTCGCCGCCAACCGCCTCCGAGGCCAGCAGCGCCGCCCGCAGCCCGGCAATCCCCGGCCCCGGACGGACCCCGCGCAGGACGGCCATTTCCAGCCGGCGGGCAGCATCGCGGAAGATCGCCGGTTCCAGCCCGGCCCCCGCCAGCGGATGTTTCAGCACCGACAGCAACGGCACCGGGGCAAAGCGTTCTGCCACCATGGTGGCGGTCAGGCGCAGGAAGGCCCCCGGCGGCGTCACCGCCAACGGCCTGCCCGCCGAGTCATCAACGCGGATGTGCCAACGGGCCAGTTCCGCCGACACCCGCCGGGCCAGATCACGGTCAGGCGTCACCAGCGCCGCCGTCCGTTCGGCGGTTTGCAGGGTCTGGCGCATCAGCAGGGCAATCGCCAGAGCCTCTTGCCGCTGGTCGGGGCAGTCCAGCCGAGTGATCCCCGCCGTTGCCCGCTCGTCCAGAGGCAAGGCCGCCCCGGTCGACAAATCGCGCCAGCGGTGGGTGGTCTGGGCCGGTCGCATCGCTTCCGAAATCAGCCGCACCCGCGACGGATCAGCCAGCGATGGATCATCCTCGCCGGTCTGCGGCCAGTCGGCCACCGCCTGCCGCTCGCAGCCGATCACCGCCAGCAGGGTCTTCAGGGCATATTGTGGATGGCTGTCATCCAGCGCCTGCCACGAGTCGTCATCCATCTCGCGGTCCAGTCCCGGCAACACCACCATCCCGCCCGGCAGGCGGGCCACCACCGCCAGCACCTCGGCAGCGGCAGGCAGCGAGCCGGTGATCCCGGCGGCAATCACCCGCCCTCGGGGTGGCACCTGCTGCCACGCCGCCGCCTGCGCCCGCAGCAGTCGGTTACGCCGGTCGGCCGGGTCCAGACAGCCCTCGACCGCCAGCAGGGTCGGCCAGACCTGCGCGACAATCGCCAGAAACTCGACAATCCGGGTCCAGTGCGCCGCGTACCGATCCGGGGCCAGCGTCCCCAGCCGCCCCAGATCACAGTCAGCAGTCTGCACCTGATCGAGCAGGCGGGCCAGTTCATCAGCCAGCCGCAACGCCTGATCAGGGGTATAGGGCCGCCCGGTCTCGTCACCCTTGGCCATCACCAACCGGCTGAGCAACAATCGCCGCCGCAGGGGCGGAATCGCCGGAGCCAGCGCCTCGACAGCGCCATCGGCGCTCCCCAGCCCCTGAAAGCCGTTGAACAGCATTTCGTCGTCGTCAAGGTCGCCCAGCGCCAGCAGGCGCGGCAGCATCAAGGGCCGACCGCCCGACCGCCGGAGAAAGGCTTCGCGGACCGTGCGCTGGGTGCGCCGGTTGGGCAACAGCAGGGTAATACCGGCCAGATCGAGCGGATCATTGCCGCACTGCGCCAGCACCCCCGCCGCCAGCGTATCGCCAAAGGACAAACGGGGAGAGATGGTATAGAGCGACATCAGACACCCTTTCGAATCAGCAACAGCCCTTACCGCCCGAGCCGGGCAATCTGGTCGGTGGTCGGGGCAATCCGGTCCGGGGTGCCGACGTGGAACCAGTGGCCATCATGGACCACCCCATAAAGCCGTCCCGCCGCCAGCAGGCGGTCAAAGATCACGTTCAGCGACCAGGCCCCGGTCGGGGTATCAGCAAACAGTTCCGGCTTGAGAATCTGCACACCGGCATAAACATAAGGCGCCCGCCCCTGCGCATCCCGCCGACCGGCAATACGGCCATCGGGCTGCCAGTGGAAATCCCCGGTGCCTTCGTAGCCATGGGCGGTTTCCAGCGGATGGAGCAACAGCAGGGCATCCATCCGTTCCGGGTCCCATGCTGCCGCCAGCCGGGCCAGCGCCGTTTCCCCCGGCCCGTCGAGCCACAGGATATCGGCATTGGCCACCCAGAACGGCGCATCCCCCAACAGCGGCAGGGCATGCCGGACGCCACCGCCGGTTTCCAGCAGGGCCGCCCGTTCGTCGGAATAGCGCAGTTCGACCGCAGGCGGCAGCGGATGGGCCTGCATGTGCTGCTCCACCCGCTCGGCCAGATGGTGCAGGTTGATCACCACCCGCGACACCCCCGCCGCCGTCACATGGGCCAGCACCCGGTCGAGCATGGTCATCCCGCCGACCTCGACCAGTGGTTTGGGGGTGTGGTCGGTGATCGGGCGCATGCGCGTGCCCAACCCGGCGGCCAGCACCATCGCGCTGTTCAACGCGGCCCCGCTCATTGCGGCGACCGCTGACGAACCGCAGGCGGAACGTGCGCCTGCAACCACGCCTGCACCGGCGCACAGGCCGGATGCTGACAGGCTTTTTCCAGCAGACGCCACACGCGCGGAATGTGCGGCAGGTAGCCCGGCTTGCCATCCCGCTTGTACAGGCGGGCAAAAATGCCGATCACCTTGGCATGGCGTTGAGCGGCCATCACCGCCCACGACGCCTCGAAGGTTTCCGCATGCAGGTCGGGGCGAGCGACCAGAAAACGCGCGGTCATTGCCGCCACCAGCGCCGGGTCGATATCGCGGCGGGCATCTTCCAGCAGGCTCATCAGGTCATAGGTCAGCGGACCCACCACCGCATCCTGAAAGTCAAGCAAGCCACAGGCGGCCAGCCCCGCCCGTCCGGGCAACAGCAGCAGGTTGTCAACATGGTAATCCCGCAGCACCAGCGCACTCGGCACCCCGCGCGCCACCGGCAACAGGCCAAGCCAGACCCGGTCCCACTCGGCGCGGGCCTCGGCAGACACGGCGGCCCCGACGCTGGTCAGGAACCAGTCCGGCAGCAAACCGGTTTCGGTCAGCAGACGCTGATCATCATAGGCCGGAACATCCGCCGGGACCGGCTGCTGCGACAGCTCGGCCAGAACGTCGGTGGCAAGCGCATACAACGACCACTCGTCATTGCCCTGCTGCAACAGGCGGGTATAGGTGCCGTCGCCCAGATCCTCCAGCAGAAGAAAGCCGTTGTCCTCATCAACCAACGCCACATGGGGCACGGAAAATCCCAGTGCCTCAAGATGGTTCGCCACCCGAACGAATGGCCGGACGTCTTCCTGCGGAGGCGGCGCATCCATGATCACCATCGTCGCGCCATCGGCCCGCCGCAGTCGCCAGTATTTTCGGAACGAGGCATCCCCGGCCAGTAACGACCGTTCGGCATCTCCCCAGCCTGCACGCTGTTGAAAGCCGGTCAGCAAGGTCTCACGCATCTGTCAGATCATCTTTCCTGCAGAATTTCATTTCGCTGCCGCCTGCGCTGCCGCAAAGGCCGCCGACAGGCGGGACAGCAGGTGCGGTTGCGCCTCGACCTCGACCCGCCGCGAGGTCTCGCCGGTCTGGATCAGGGTCAGGTGAATCGCCCGCCGGGGCAACAGCCGCCCCAGCCGGTCGGGCCATTCGATCAGTGCCACCCCTTCTTCAAAGGCGTCTTCGATGTCCAGCTCATAGGCATCTTCGGGCTGTTCCAGCCGGTAAAGATCGTAATGCCAGATCGCCCAGCCCGGCGTGTCATAGACCTGCACCAGCGTAAAGGTCGGGCTGGGAACCTCTTCTGCCGGATCACCGACCGCCGCCCGGATATAAGCCCGGCACAGAGCGGTCTTGCCGGTCCCCAAATCTCCGTGCAGAGCCAGAACATCCCCCGGCCGCAGCACATCGGCCAGAGCCACCCCCAGGCAGCCGGTTGCCGCCGGGGTCGCCAGTTCCAGCGACAGTCGTGAAGCAGACGATGTGCTATCGGTCATCATGTCCCCCTGTTGGCCCCGACATCTGTCGCAAGGGTAGGGGAAAGATCACCGCGATACCAGAGGCTTCCCGGCTCTCCTCCGAGGATCAACTTGATTCCCGGCGCGCCTCGCGCCACAGTCAGCCCTTCCAGATCCGCTCCCCCCACGGAGCACGGCAAGACCAGTTACAGGAAAGCGAGTCGCCCATGGTTGACCAGACCCTTCATCACACCGACGCCTGCGTTATCGGGGGCGGCCCCGTCGGCCTGTTCACCGTTTTCCAGTGCGGGATGGTGCGGATCAAATGTCATGTGGTGGACGTGCTGGATGCGCTCGGGGGCCAGTGCGCCGCCCTGTACCCGGAAAAGCCGATCTATGACATTCCGGCCCACCCCAGCATTCTCGCCGGTGACCTGATCGGCCAGCTGGAACAGCAGGCCGCCCCGTTCAATCCGGTCTATCACCTGAGCCAGCAGGTGGTCGGCCTGACCCGTCAGGACAATGGCCGCTGGCTGGTGGAAACCGACAAGGGCACGCAGATTGATTGCGCGGTGGTGATCATCGCCGCCGGTGCCGGAGCCTTTGGCCCCAACCGTCCGCCGCTGGACGGTCTGGCCCATTACGAAGGCAAATCGGTGTTCTATTTTGTGAAAAGCCGCGAAGCCTTCCGCGGCAAGCGGGTGGTGATTGCCGGTGGCGGGGACTCGGCGGTGGACTGGGCCGTTTCCCTGTCCGAAGTCGCCGCCAGCGTCGCGGTGATCCACCGCCGCCCGAAATTCCGCTGCGCCCCGGAAAGTGCTGCCCGTCTGCAGGACCTGGCCAGTCAGGGCAAGATCGATCTGGTGGTGCCCTATCAGTTGTCCGCCCTTGAGGGTGACACCGCCAGCGGCCAGTTGACCACCGTGCGCGTTGCCGACCTTGACGGCGGCCTGCGCGACCTGCCCGCCGACATCCTGCTGCCGTTCTTTGGGCTGGCCACCTCGCTGGGGCCGATCAGCGGCTGGGGTCTGGGGATGGACAAGAGTCACATCACCATTGATCAGGGCACCAGCGCCACCAACGTCGAAGGCATCTTTGCCGCTGGCGACGTCTGCACCTATCCCGGCAAGCTGAAGCTGATCCTGACCGGGTTCGCCGAAGCGGCACAGGCGGCGCACCATGCCTACCCGTTTGTGTACAAAGGCGAACACCTGCACTTTGAACACTCGACCAGCATCGGCGTTCCGGCGTAACCCCTTTGCACCGGGTGAAGACGTTTTTCTTCACCCGGTGCAAAAACAAAGGTGTTAAGACAAGGCCTTGTTGATCCTTGCGGTGATCATTGCCATGTCAGTCCCTTTTGTCAGCCTGTCCATCCGCATCGCCTCCACCGCCGCTGAGCGCGAGGCGATCTATCGCTTTCGCTATGACATCTACGTGCGCGAAATGGGCAAGGTCCGTCTGGAACAGGCCGACCACGGGCGCGGCTGGCTGAAGGATGAGGCCGACGGTCAGGCCACCCTCTACGGGGCCTATGCCGAAGACGGCAGCGTGATCGGCACCCTGCAAGTGATCGGCGGAGAAACCGGCATGCCCGATGCCTTTCGCCAGCTCCCCCACTTTGAACAGTTCCTCACCCTGCCCCCCTCGGCCCTGTCGTTCACTGGACGGTTGATGGTTGCCCCCGGACGGCGCGGCGGTCAGGCAATGACCGCACTGGTCGGGCGGGCCTATCAGGACGGACTGGCCACCGGGCGGCATTTCAATTTCTGCGTCTGCTCGCCGGGGCTGGTTGATCTGTACGAGCACCTTGGCTATCGCCGCTTTACCGGCAATCTGGTCGATCCGGTGGTCGGCTATCAGGTGCCGCTGGTGCTGGCGGCCCGTGACCGTGACCATCTGTCCACCATTCAGTCGCCGCTGTGGCGGATTCTGCGCCACCTCCCCGGCGAGTCCGGGCCAAACGATGATGCCCGCCGCCTGCTGGACTGGCTGCATGCCAGTGTGCCGGTGACCTCGGTGGTGCGCGACTGGATTGAGCAGGAAGACGCCTTTTGGGTCTTTCTCGCCGACAAGGTCCGCCATGCCGCCAGCGGAACCGCCTCGATTCTGGCCGACCTCGGCGAGGACGAGCAAAAGCGCCTGCTGAAAGGCGGAACCCTGCTCGACTGTGCGCGCGGCGACCTGATCATCAAGGCCGGTGCCGTTGGGACCGAGGTGTTTGTGGTTCTGTCCGGGCTGGTCGAAGTGCGCCTGGCCGGACAAAGCACTCCGCTGGCGGTGCTGGATAGCGGGCAAGTCTTTGGCGAGATTGCCTTTATCACCGACATCACCCGGACCGCCGATGTGGTGGCGCTGACCGATGCCCGCTTGCTGGTGGTCAGCCAGACAGCCCTGAAACGCCTGATGGCCACCGCCCCGGCCCTCGCCGCCAAGCTGATGTTCAACCTGTCACGGGTTCTGTGCGAGCGGCTGATTTCATCAAACCGGCGGATTACGGGATAACCCTATCGTTGACGTAACAAGTCCATCGCCGCATTCAACTGGCTCATCCGCTGATGGCTGCCATAGGGGCTGTCGGGATGGTGAACGGTGGCCAGCAGCCGAAAGCGGGCGCGCAGTTCGCGGCTGTCCGGGTCGGCGGTCGGGGGATAGCCAAACACAAACAGTGCCTCGCCTTCGGTCTGCACGCCGCTGGGCAGCGGATCAAAGGACAGCACCGACAAAACCGTTCGCAAGCGGTCCAATTCCTCGGTGTGGATGGCAATTTCACTGGTCAGCCGGGACAGTTGCTCAGTCAACTCCGGGTCCGGCTCGCAGCGGACAGGCTCGGGCGGCGGCGGCGGAGGGGGTGCCATCGTCCCGCCCAGAACAATCCCGTTTTTGTCTCCGACCTGCAAAGACATCATTCCACCTGCGAGCGCAAGCGCCAGATTCAGAGACTTACGGATAAAAGAGCTGCTCATGCCGGATGGTAGACGGACCTGAAGGCGAGGCTTGCGGCGCAGCACCTTGCCCATCGACGGCCCGGAGTGCAGGTTGACCATTTCACGGTCATCGTCTGCGGGTTCGCCGGGATCAGGATACAACTCGATCACTTCGGGCGGAACGACCAGCATCACCGAACGGGCCAGGTCCCCGGCATTCACCCGACGCTGTTCCGCCAACGCCAGCACCGCATCGCGGAAGGCCGATGAGCATGATAGCGTATAACTCTCTTTGACCTCAGCCACAACCAATCGATCTCCACACTCTGCACCGCCGCAGATCAGACACCAAACCCATCATGCCCGACAAGCGGGACAGAGGACCTACAGGGGTGAGCCATCCCGGCGCGCCGCTCTTTTCCCGCCAATTCCACGGGAATAACGCTGCCAAAGCCCCCTCCATAGACGGGGGTTTATCCCGGGGCAGCAAATTTTAGTGCGATATCGCAATGAAAATGGCTCGCAACGGCGCTTTTCACCTACGATCGTAGATTTTCAAGTCCGAAGGACAGGCGGGTGAGGAAAATACCTGCCCAAAGATCACAAATTACATGAAGAAAGAAATACAGTGAATTGATATTCATTAATTTTATCAGACCGGCATCGGCATCGGCGGGCGCGTCCGGAACATGGTCTCCATCGCCTCCCCCGGCAAGGGCCGCGACATCAGGAAGCCCTGAATCTGGTCACAGCCCACACCATGCAGGAAATTCAGCTGATCCTGCGTTTCCACCCCTTCGGCCACCACCTTCAGGTCCAGCGCATTGGCCATCGCGATCATCGCACAGACAATAGCGGCATCGCCCGGATCGGTGGTCACTTCGTTCACAAACGAGCGGTCAATCTTCAGCTTGCCGATCGGAAACCGCTTGAGCACTGACAAAGAAGAATAGCCGGTGCCAAAATCATCAATCGCACAGGAAATGCCCCGTTCGGTCAGCAAGCGAACCACATTGATGGCGTTCTCCGGGTCGCTCATCGCCGAGCTTTCGGTCAATTCCAGCTCAAGATACTGCGGCGGCATATCAAAATCCCGCAACACCGTATCGACCAGAGTCAGCAGTTGCCGGGAATTGTGGAACTGGCGGCCCGAGATGTTCACCGCCACCGGCACATGCGCCAACCCCAGATCCTGCCAGCGCTTGTTCCAACGGCAGGCATCCCGCAACACCTGTTCGCACATGGTGTCGATCAGGCCGAATTCTTCCGCCACGTCGATAAAGGCACCGGGGGGAATCAGGCCGTGTTCCGGGCTGATCCAGCGGACCAGCGCCTCCATCCCCACAATCCTGCCCGAGCGGGTTTCAATCTGCGGCTGGAAGTACGAAACAAATTCCTCATTTTCCAGCGCCCGCCGCAACCGGTGCTGCATGGTCAGCGTCTGCTGGGCCTTTGCCCCCATCTCTTCGGTAAAGATCAGGAACGACGACGGGCCATTTCCTTTCTTTGCCTGCTGCATCGCCGTCTCGGAATGCATGATCAGGGCCTCGGCACTTTCGCCATCGCGCGGGAAAACCGCCGCCCCGACGGAAACCGTCAGGTCAAATTCCTCGTCTTCAACAGTCAACGGCTCAAGAAAACGCGCCTGAATCGCCCGGATGGCCTGCTCGATATCGCTGGCCGAGGTCATCCCGGTCAACATCAACAGGAACCGGTCACCACTGGCCCGACACAACAGGTCGCCCACCTCAATGGTTTCCTGAATCCGGTGCGCCACCGCCAGCAGGACCTTATCCCCCATCGAATGGCCGAGCGTCGCGTTGACGATCGAAAAGCGGTCAACCCCCAGCGACAGCACCACCACCCACGCATCAATCTGGGTGGCAAAGCTGCGCGCCCGACCAAAGCGTTCCATGAACAGCGAGCGGTTGCCCAGCCCGGTCAGCGGATCGTAGTAGGCAAGGAAGGTCAGCTCTTCTTCGGCCCGTTTGCGGTCGGTCACATCCAGCGCCACGCCGTCCCAGATCAGGCTGCCATTGGCCCCCTTGCGGGGCCGCGACCACGACCGCAACCAGCGTTCTTCATTGCGGCGATTGACCAGCTTGATGTCAGCCTCCATCGGCTCCATCGTTTCGGCGGATCGCCGCATGGCATCAATGAAACCACTCCGGTCCGACAGGTCCATCAGGTCGGTAAACAACTCGCCATCACTGCGGATTTCTTCGGGCAGAACGCCCAGAATCTCGCGGCACCCTTCCGAGATGTAGCTGAACGAGATGTGCCCCTCGGCGGAAACCTCACGCTGAAAGACAATCCCCTGAATGTTGTCGGCGATATTCAGCAAACGCTGTTCGCTCTCGTGCAGGCGGGCCTCGGTTTCCTTGCGGGCGGTAATGTCGCGCACGATGGCAATGAACAGTCGCTTGCCCTCGGTCAGCACTTCGCTCAGCGACAGCTCCATCGGAAAGACATGGCCGTCCTTGCGTTGCCCCTGCAACTCGACCGGCCCATGCCCCAGCATGGCGCTTTCTCCGGTCTTCAGGTAATCATGAACAATTCCGCCTTCACCGGTATTGGCGAGGGCCGAGCCATCGGGGGTCAGGAACACCACGTCCTTGCCCAGCAGCTCATCGGCGGACCAGCCGAACACACGCTCGACGGCGGCATTGACCGACTCGATCCGGCCTTCGGCATCCATGGTGATGATGCCGTCCGCAGCATGATCCATGATCATTTGCAGGCGATGTTCCGCCCGCATCCGGTCACTGACATCAATCAGTACCGCATCCCAAATGACATCGCCATTGGGTAAACGTTCAGGCTTCAGGGTGGCCGACAGCCAGCGAACATCACCCTTGCGGCTGATCGCTCGCCATTCTTCGGTATAGCCGGTCAGGGTACGGGCAGACTCGTGCAGGCGGGCCAGATAATCGCTGCGGTCGGCCCAGTGAATGCAATCGAGACAGCCGTCCTGGGTGATCCGCATCTCCTCTGGGGCATACCCCAGAATGTCGAGCGTCCCTGAAGAAAAGAACGGGTAATAAATCACCCCGTCAGCCTGCAAAACCCGCTGCAGGATGATTCCCGGCAGATTCTGCGCCACCGATCCCAAACGCTCTTCGGCTTCGGTCCAGCCATCGGCCAGACTGCTGAGCAGATCTGCCGCACGCAGGCTAACCACAAACAGGCGTTCGCCCTGATGGTTCAGCACCGCAATCGTACTGTCGAGGGTCACATGCCCGCCGTTGCCGCGCCGATAGGGGAGGAAGCGCCGCCCGCCGGTGTATAGATCAGGATTCCCCCCAACCAGCATGCACAACCCGGCCCCCGGCGGAGGCTGGAGTGTTTCGAGTCCCCGCCCAACCAGATCCGCGGCCCGCACCTCCAGCAGGTCAGCCGCCGCCGCATTCAGCAGGAGAATCTGCCCCGCAGCATCACAGACAAACTGCGCGGCAGGAGACAGCGCGAACAAGGCCAAAAGACGGTCACGGGACAGGCTTTCAGGGAGCGCGGGCACAGCAACAGACAACACCGGGGATGCAGGATCCTCGTCGGTCATCCATCCACCCATGATCACCACCCACGCTTGCTATTGGTTTGCGTCCGTACCACTGGCGTATGCCACCATGCGGCCCTGATTTCAGCCATTCTGTAACAGAATTCTGACGTTAGAGCATTGTGCGAAAAGTGGGAACCGGTTTTCGCAAAAACAATGCGGCAATACAAAATGCTATCGCCTGCCCTCAGGACAGGCAAGAATGAAACGCAGATGCCGTAACGGTACGCACGAAAACGCCAGCACCATCAGAGAGGGACCAGCGCGACATGGTGTTTGTGTTGGGAGAGGGTGGTGCCGCAGAAGGGATTCGAACCCCCGACCCACGCATTACGAATGCGTTGCTCTACCGAACTGAGCTACTGCGGCACACAAACATGGTCGGATGTGACAGACCATGAACATTATCCCCTGCCGAGACAGGGAAGGCGGGCGGAAGATACGCAAGGCTCGCCTCTTTGGCAAGAGGCTTTTTCAGTAAACATCCTGCTGCGCCACAAAAAGAAAGGGCCACCTGAAGGCGGCCCTTTCCCAGCAGTCCTGCCAAACTTTCCGTAAGGAAAGATTAGAAGGTCAGCGACAGACCGGTGGCAACCACCCAGCCGCTGTTTTCGTTGCTGTTCACAACGGTGCTGCTGGAACCAGCGGCAACGCCGTTTTCGAACTCGACGTGAGCAACACCGGCGACCAGAGCAACCCCCGGACCCATGGTGTATTCGCCGGCCAGTTCCCAAATCTTGGTGGTGTCGTCAGACACGTTCTTGCCGGTGTTTTCCATCGAGGCGTCGAAGTAGGCCAGGCTCACGCCATAGGGGCCGGTCTTGTACTGCAGACCCACGTCCCAAGCGGCGCCGTTCAGTTCGTCACGCTGGTTCAGAGCGGTGAAGGACGTGCCGGTGGTAACCTTGCGTTCCTGGGTGATGTCACGGTAGCCACCACCGAAGGTGAAGCCAGCGTAGCCAACCTGACCGCCAACCTGCCACTGTTCGTTGGCAGCATTGTAGGAAGTGTTACCAGCCAGAGTGGTGGTGTTCGGACCAGCTTCAGCCCACAGGTAACCGCCCTGAGCAGCAATGGTCACGCCACCGACGGTGCCGTTCCACATCAGGCCAGCGCCGTAACCTTCGTTCGAACCAGCAGCGGTGGTGCCAGTGGTGGAGGTGACAGCATTCGGCTGGGTCGGGTTGTCATCACCGGTGATGTCCGGCACATAGGTCGCGCCGAAGGTGAAGCCAGCCAGAGCCGGGGAGATGTAGCTGACCGATTCCGAGTCGCCCGAGGTGTTGATGTAGGCGGCGTTCGGAGCGCTGTTACCGGTCGGGTTCAGGACGTAGGCACCATCCTGCAGGTCACCTTCTTCCAGACCGCCGTTGAAAATACGGCCGCCGACGTTCGGGGCAGTCTTGGCAATGGCAACCAGAGCGGTATCGTCAGCACCGGCAACGATGCTACCGAAAGCACCCGACAGGGTGATGTTGTATTCGTCGGACGAATCGGCCATCGAACGACCGCCGGATTCGATTTCGTACTTCACGGACACGGTCAGGCCGTTGTCCAGAGTGGTCGAACCCTTGAAGTGGATTTCGTTGTCGCCCTTGACGTCAACGCCGGTCACTTCGGTGCCTTTGGCCTTGATGTAGTCGTCGTCCTGCGAGGCATAGCCGACCATGACGGCGCCATAACCACCAACAGACAACTTGATCGGGTCAGCGGCCTGAGCGGCGCCGGCGATCGAGGCAGCGGCCACGAGGGCCGAGGTGCCGATGAGAAGCTTCTTCATTCTCTCGAAATCCCTAATTTCACGTTAGACTGGAACGAGCCGTTCAGTACCGCCAAGGGCCAACAGAGCGTCCACAAGGCGTCAACACTGAAAGCCCGTCACATACGGTAGGCCCATAAGGCCATTTTCAAAGGCAAGGGTCAAGGCACCAGCGCCCTCCTTTGTGTCTATTCCCGCACAGTGTGGATTTTGTGCAACAACACCCTTCAGCCCCACGTCCAAAGGGCAAACGGGGCCTCACTTGGTTTTTGCTTAACGCTGCCCGGTCCCCCCTGCTATATAAAGAGCCGCATGTGCTCCACACGGCCATGCGGCACATTCTGCGCGACTCGGGGTCTTTGCACCCTATCAGGCACAACAAAGGGTTCTCTTCCCATGGTGATGAAGACCACCGCCACTTCCCGCCGCCGGATCTGGGGCATGACGATGGCGTCATTGGCAACCGCCTTGCTGCTGGGGGGCTGCGGCCTCGATACGGACAGCCGCCCGATGCAAAAGCAGGGCGACGGCACCTGGTCCCGCGAAGACCCGTCGCAACGCGATACAGTCTTTGGCAAGGGCGGTCTGGACCTGTTTGGCGGCAAGAAAAAAGACGAAGCCGCAGGCGGTGGCACCGGCATCGGGGTCAACCTGTACCTGTGGCGGGCGGCGCTCGATACCGTCGGCTTCATGCCGCTCAGTTCCGCCGATCCGTTTGGTGGGGTGATCATCACCGACTGGTATCAACCCCAGAGCAGCCCCGGCGAGCGGTTCAAGGTCAACCTGTACATCCTCAGCCGCGAACTGCGCGCCGATGCCCTCAAGGCGTCGGTGTTCCGTCAGGTGCGCGACCCGGCCACCGGTGGCTGGCTGGATGCCCAGGTCGATGCCTCGACCAACACCGAATTTGAAAATGCCGTCCTGACCCGCGCCCGCCAGATCCGCACCGCCGAAGCGTCCAAGGATCAATAAGGCCCGAGTCCCGACCAATAACCGGACAGGCGCCCTGTGGGCGCCGTCCCCGTTTCTTGCCAACCGCCGCACCCTGTTCCCGACGCCTGTGCGGCCGCTGTGTCCGATATTGTAGTCTTGTGGCGAAACCCCGGCGTCCCTGTTTCGCCCGATGTTCCAGGAGTAGCACGACGATGGCCCGCGAGGACCGCTATAACGTAAAGGAAACCGAACGCAAGTGGCAGGCGGCGTGGGAGTCGCGCCAGTGTTTCCAGGCCAGCGAAGATACCTCCCGGCCCAAGTACTATGTCCTTGAGATGTTCCCCTATCCGTCGGGCCGCATCCACATGGGCCACGTGCGGAACTATACGCTGGGCGACGTTGTTGCCCGCTTCAAGCGCGCTCAGGGCTTCAACGTGCTGCATCCGATGGGCTGGGATGCCTTTGGCCTGCCGGCCGAAAACGCCGCCATTGAACGTGGCGCCCATCCCGGCCAGTGGACCTATTCCAACATCGACACCATGCGCGAACAGTTCAAGCCGATGGGCCTGTCCATCGACTGGAGTCGCGAAGTCGCCACCTGCCGCCCGGAATACTATCGCCACGAACAGAAAATGTTCCTGGACTTCCTGAAGCAGGGTCTGGCCTACCGCAAGGAAAGCTGGGTCAACTGGGACCCGGTAGACAACACCGTGCTGGCCAACGAACAGGTGATTGACGGGCGCGGCTGGCGCACCGGCGCGCTGGTCGAACGGCGCAAGCTGAGCCAGTGGTTCCTGAAGATCACCCATTACGCCGACGACCTGCTCGACGCCCTGACCGGCCTCGACCGCTGGCCGGAAAAGGTCCGCACCATGCAGACCAACTGGATCGGCAAGTCCGAAGGGGCCCGCGTACAGTGGGCCATTGCCGGTCGGGATGGCGAGTCGATCGAGGTGTTCACCACCCGCCCCGACACCCTGTTCGGGGCCAGCTTTGTCGCCATTTCGGCCCACCACCCGCTGACCACCGAACTGGCGGCCACCAACACCGCGCTGGCTGACTTCGTTGCCGAATGCGACCGCATGGGCACTTCGGAAGAAGCGATCGAGACGGCGGAAAAGAAGGGCTATGACACCGGCCTGCGCGTCGTCCACCCGCTGGACCCGACCTGGACCGTGCCGGTGTATGTCGCCAACTTCGTGCTGATGGACTACGGCACCGGGGCGGTGTTCGGCTGCCCGGCCCACGACCAGCGCGACATGGACTTTGCCCGCAAGTACGGTCTGCCGGTGAAGGCCGTGGTCGCCCCCAAGGGTGCCGACGCCGATGCCTTTGCCCGTGATCTCGAATCCGCCACCGAAGCCTTCACCGATGACGGCGTGGCAATCAACTCCGGCGACTTCAACGGCCTGTCGGTCATCGACGCCAAGCGCGCCGCGATTGCCAAAGTCGAGTCGCTGGGCAAAGGTCAGGGCACCATCCAGTTCCGTCTGCGCGACTGGGGCGTGTCTCGCCAGCGCTATTGGGGCTGCCCGATTCCGGTGATTCACTGCGACGACTGCGGCGTGGTGCCGGTCCCGGAAGACCAGTTGCCGGTCACCCTGCCCGAAGACGTCACCTTTGACGCCCCCGGCAACCCGCTGGCCCGCCACCCGAGCTGGCAGTTCGTCAAGTGCCCGTGCTGTGGCAAGGATGCCCGGCGCGAGACCGACACTTTTGACACCTTCTTTGAAAGCTCGTGGTACTTCAGCCGCTTCTGCGACCCACGCAATGCCGACAGCGCCTATGACCGCAACAAGGTCGATTACTGGATGCCGGTTGACCAGTACATCGGCGGGGTCGAACATGCCGTCCTGCACTTGCTGTACTCGCGCTTCTTCACCCGCGCCCTGCGCGATTGCGGCTACCTCAGCGCCTCGGAACCGTTCGCCGGCCTGTTCACTCAGGGCATGATCTGCCACGAGACCTACAAGTCCGCCGAAGGCAAGTGGCTGGACCCGTCGGAAATCGACCGCCGCGACGATGGCTCTCTGGTCAAAATCGACGATGGCTCGACGGTCACCGTTGGCCGGTCGGAAAAGATGTCGAAGTCGAAGAAGAACGTGGTCGATCCCAACCACATCATCGACACCTACGGCGCCGACGCTGCCCGCCTGTTCATGCTGTCCGACTGTCCGCCCGACCGTGATATGGACTGGTCCGACGCCGGGATCGAAGGCGCATGGCGCTATCTGCACCGCCTGTGGCGCATGGCCGGGGATGTGGCCAGCGACGCCAACCCGGCAGACGTCCCGACCGATGGTGCGTCGGATGCAGGCAAGCTGGTTCGCCTGTGCCACAAAACCATTGCCGACGTCAGCGAAGACCTGGAACGCCTGCGCTTCAACAACGCCGTCGCCCGCATCCGCGAACTGACCAATGCGGTGCAGGCGCTGAAGCAAACCGACGCTGCCAGCCAGAACGCTTATCGTTTCGGTCTGGAAATGGTGATCCGCCTGCTGGCGCCGATGACCCCGCACCTGTCCGAAGAACTGTGGGCCGAGCTGCGAGGCGCTGATGGCCTGCTGGCAGAAACCGCCTGGCCGACCTTTGACCCGGCCCTGCTGGTGCAGGACACTGTCACGCTGGCAGTGCAGGTCAACGGCAAGCTGCGCGGGACGCTGGACATGCCGAAGTCTGCTCCGCAGGCCGAGGTGGAACAGGCGGCGCTGGCAATGGACAACGTCCAGACCCAGATCGCCGGGAAAACGATCCGCAAGGTCGTGGTCGTCCCGGGGAAAATCGTCAATGTGGTGGCCAACTAAACCGCGGCAGCCCCACCGGGCTGCCCTGTCCCGCCGCACCGTGCTGGTCGGGCTGACGACAACCGTCGTCAGCCTGCCGCTGGCTGCCTGTGGTTTCAAACCGATGTATGCCGGTGGCAAATCCTCGCCGGTCACCGCTCAGCTGGGGCAGGTCGAGGTCGCCCGCATCAATGATCGCAACGGTCAGGTTCTGCGCAATGCTCTGGAGCAACGACTGGAGCGCAGTCAGAATGCTGGCAAGAAAATCTACCTGCTGACCGTCAGTTTGCAGGAATCGATCGACGAAACCGGCCTGTCAAAAGACAGCTTTGCTACCCGCGCCGACATGATCATCAGCGCGAACTTTACCCTGACCTATGGCAAGGCACAGTTGCTGGCGGGCGTATCCGACGGCGTGGTGTCCTACAACATCCTTGACCAGCAATACGCCACGGTGATTTCCGAAAAGGATGCCCGGACGCGCGCCATCGAACAAGTGGCCGACGACATCCAGCGGCGCCTGTCGGCCTATTTCTCACAGCACCCGTCGCCCCCTGCCAGCCCTGCCCCGCAATGAAAATCAGTGCTGACCGCGCCGATGCCTTCAGTAGCCGCCCGGATGCCAAAGCCCGGGCGGTTCTGGTCTATGGTCCCGACGAAGGCCTGGTGCGCGAGCGGGCCCAGCGCCTGATGCGGACGGTGGTCAGCGAGCTGAACGACCCCTTTCGGGTCGCCGACCTCGTCGGCAGTCAGGTCAAAAACGATCCGGCCCTGCTGATCGACGAAGCCGCCGCCCTGTCGATGACCGGTGGCCGACGAGTCGTCCGCCTGCGCGACGCTGATGATGGCCATACCAAAGCCGTGCAGGCTTTCCTCGAGTCGCCCCCCGGGGATGCGCTGGTGGTGTTGCAGGCCGGCGATCTGGCCGCCAAATCATCACTGCGCAAACTGTGCGAGTCGGCCCTGAACGCCGCCGCCATTGCCTGCTATATGGACGATGGTCAGGCGGTCGAACTGGTCATTCGCGACAGTCTGGGCAAGTTCGGCATCAGCATCGCCCCCGAAGCTCTCGACCTGATGGCCAGTCAGCTGGGCAGCGACCGTCAGGTAACGCGCGCCGAGGTCGAAAAGCTGATCACCTACATGGGGGGCCCGGATGCCAGGGGCCTGACCGTGACGCTGGACGACATTCAGGCCTGCGTCGGCGACCTGTCGGCCCTGTCGATGGATGACATGACGCTGGCGCTGGCCGACGGTGACGACAGCACCGCTCAGGCGATGCTGGACCGCTTCGTCGCCGAAGGACAATCGATGATCCCGCTGCTGCGCAGTGTGACCCGCCATTTTCTGCGCCTGCATCTGGTCAGCGGTGCTCTGGCCCATGGCAAGCCTGCAGAACAGGCGGTCGCCCTGCTGAAGCCGCCGCTGTTTTTCAAGACCAAACCGCGCTTCATGACCCAGATCCGCCGCTGGCCAACCCAGCGGATTACACAGGTTCTCGACCTGCTGCTGGATGCCGAGATGGATTGCAAAAGCACCGGCGCCCGCGAGCATGAAATCGTATCACGGGTATTTCTCCAGATTTCTCATGCTTCACGAGCGGTAAAACCTACGCCTTCGGGACCATAAGCCCTTCCCCGCAATCACGTTCTACGCCGCCCTCTTGAGCAGTGAGCGAAAAGTGGGAGCCGGTTTTCGCAACAACAATGCGGCACACCAAAAGGTTAGACCAGCGTGCCTACATCAGATTTAACGCACGCTGGTCTAAATCAAGGGTAGAAGGCCATGGAATCCCGGATCCGTGACAACACCGGTCCGGGATTTGCCATGAGCATTTTCAAGTTGACCGTCGACGGTCAACGGCTCGGAAAATGCGGCCCTAAAAGGGAAGAGCGTTTTTGCTCGGTGTGAAAACGCTCATGCGAGGAAAGGATGTGCGAAAGATGGTCAGGATGATGGGAAAACGGGCGAGGCAGTGGATGCGCCGGATCGGGCTGGGAATGCTGATGTCGATGCTGGCGGCCTGCGCTACGGCTCCTGCGGCGGTCAGCATTCCACGCAGTGAAGACCTGCCGGTGGTCAACTCGAAAACCGGCGAGACCTATCGTCTGCTGATCTGGCGCCCGGCCTCGCCGCCGCCGCCCGACGGTTGGCCGGTGGTCTATTTGCTGGATGCCAACAGCGTTTTCGGGATGGTGACCGACATCATGAACAGCCGGTCGGAGTCGGCGGGCAAGACCGGCGTGCGGCCTGCGGTGGTGGTGGGGATCGCCTATCCGACCGATGCCGCCTATGATCTGACCCGCCGGACCCGTGACCTGACACCGTCCGTGGACCCGCAGACCTTGCCGATGCGGCCCAACGGCCAGCCATGGTCGGAAACCGGTGGAGCTGACGAGTTCCTGCGTTTCCTGCACCAGGAGGTCAAGCCGCTGGTGGCCGCCCGCCTGCCGGTCAATCCGCAACAGGACGTGTTGATGGGGCACTCGTTCGGCGGGCTGTTCACCCTTTACACCCTGCTGTCGCACCCGGATGCCTTCCACAGTTATGTGGCGGGCAGTCCGTCATTGTGGTTCGGCCAAGGGGCGCTGTTGCAGCAGGCCAAAGCCGTTGGGAGCAGCGGCACGGCGGACACCACCGGGCGGCGGGTGTTGATGGTGACCGGCGGCGATGAAGAGCGGCTGACCGCCACCGAGCAGGCGCAACCCGATGCCGCCCGCCGTCTGGCATGGAAACAGGGCAACCGCATGCTGGGGAACGCGCAGGAGATGCGGACGCTGCTGGCCGCCCTGCCGGGGCTGACGGTGGATTACCGCGAACACCCCGGTCTGGACCATGGCTCGGTGGTGCCGATGTACCTGTATGACGGTCTGATGTTTGCCCTCTCGCCAACAAGCCCGGCAGCTACAGGAACAGCATCAGCACCCCGGTGAAGGTATAAATGCGGTTGTGGTTGATCTCGCCACCGGCAAAAAAGCCGGTCAGCGGGACGGTACCGAGTTCCTCGGTGATGATCGCCATTTCCTGCCGGTCCTGACCGAACAGGCGCGGACCGCGGGCGAGGCAACTGATGTACAGGGCCCCGCGCGGCGGCTCGGGGCAGCGGGCGAGCAGGCGGCGGACCATCGCCCGCAGGTCGGCTTCGGCGCTGACCGGGTCGCGGCGCACGAACATCAGCCGCTCGCCTTCGACCAGATCAGCGGCAATGCCCAGCCGACCGTCCTGAATGTCAATCGCCATCAGGCTGCGCACCAGATAGTCGGCTGTGTCCGAACCGCTGACCGGCACGGCGGCATGGATTGTTCCGGCCAGACTGGCGAGGCCGTCATCATCCTGCTGGCGCGGGTTTTTGCTCAACAGGTTGGCGGCCTGCAAATCCTGCCGCAGAACATCAAGGGCGGTGCGGTTGTTCAGTCCCTCGACCCAGTCATCATCCATGCTGGTGATCAGGTGCGGCGGGCCGATCGGCTGGCAGCCTTGCGACAGGCCGACCACCACCGGCACGTCAGCACCGAACAGCACCCCGGACAGGCCACCGCCGGTGATCGTTTCAAAACCGGGCTGTTCGCCGTGGTGATCAGGGACCAGGGTTCCGGCGATGTGGCCGCCGACGCTGCCCAGTCCCTTGGTGCCGAGGTGGGACAGGCTGTCGGGCAGGACGGTCAGCCCGCCGACCAGATAGCTGTCAATGGCTTCGGGCAGCAGGTCGATGATACCGGGAATGGCTTCGTTGCGCGGGTCGCCGTGGACCAGGCCAACCAGCGGGCGGGCGGTCTGCATCCAGTCTTCGGGGATGGCATCGGCGACGTCTTCGGGTTGGCGCAGACTGGGCAGGAAGGTCCAGTCGTCTTCCTCCAGCGGCAGGATCAGGATGGAAACGGCGGCACCGCTAAAGAACTCTTCGTTGGTTCCGCAGACCCCGGCCCCGATCGTTCCGGCCCAGTGACGAACGCCGGTGGTGGCCGACAGCAGCGAGACCACCTCGGGCAGATGGGCGGCGACGGCTTCGGTGACATAGACCAGCCCCAGCGCCGCATGATCGACGGGGGCGACGGCCTCGGCGCAGATCATGGCGGCGGTGCGCCAGTCGTGCGCCTGGGCCGCCATGGAACGGAAACGCGGTTTCATGGCTTTGCCTGTGTGCTGGACGGCGCTGCGGGCAGCAGGGGCTCCACGGCAGGCAGGATGCGTTTGACGATTTCATCAACACCCTGCGCAGTCGGATGCAGGCCATCGGTCTGCAACAGGGTGGCCTGTGCGGCGACGCCGTCAAGGAAGAAGGGATACAGTGCCACCTGATGTTTGGCGGCAAGGCGGGGATAAAGGCCGTCAAAGGCTGTCTGATAGTCGCGTCCCAAGTTGGGGGGAGCCTTCATACCGATCAACAGGATGCGGATGTTGTCTTTTTTCAGACGGGTCAGAATCTGGTCAAGGTTGGCTTCGGCCCGCGCCGGGTCCAGTCCGCGCAGGGCGTCATTGGCGCCCAACTCGACCAGTGCCACCTGTGGATGCTCGGCCAGCATCCAGTCCAGCCGGGCAAGGCCACCAGTGGTGGTATCCCCCGAAACGCCGCCGTTGATCACCTTGACCGCTTGCCCCTTGTCCTTCAGCGCCTGTTGCAGGCGGACCGGAAAAGCGTTGGCCGCAGGCAGGTTATAGCCCGCGGTCAGGCTGTCGCCGAGGGCGAGAATGGTGGTTTCGGCGTGGGCAGCGGTTGTAAACAGGCTGGTCATCAGCAGTCCGGCAGACAGGAGAACGGCAAAAAAAGCCCCCTTTCGGCGTGTCCCCGCCTTGACGGGAGAAAACGCACCGCCATATCCCGAGCACGGTCCGTGCTGGTGATGCAGTGCGGCAGTCTGATAATCCTGCGAGAGGCTCATGTCTTTACTCCCCCCTGACGAAGCGGTTATTCCCGGCATGGTGCGCTCTTTGACTCCGGATGATGCTGGTGCTTTAGCCATTGATTTGCAAGACGTTCAGGTGATCCTTGGTGGACCGGGCGGGCAGGTGCCCATCTTGCGCGGCCTGTCGTTGCAGGTACGGCGGGGGGAAGCGGTCGGGGTGGTCGGTCCTTCGGGGTCGGGCAAATCAACGATGATGATGGTGGCCGCCGGTCTTGAGCAGGCGACGGCGGGACGGGTGGCGGTGGCCGGGCAGACGCTGAACGGCCTGTCCGAAGACGCTTTGGCCCGCTTCCGTCGTGATAATGTGGGGATCGTTTTTCAATCCTTCCACCTGATTCCGACAATGAGTGCGCTGGAAAATGTGGCGATCCCGCTGGAACTTGCCGGTCGGCGCGATGCCTTTGAGCGGGCCGAGCGGGAATTGATCGCCGTCGGGCTGGGCCACCGGCTGGGGCACCGGCCCAGCCAGTTGTCCGGGGGCGAGCAACAGCGGGTGGCGCTGGCGCGGGCCTTTGCCGTCGACCCGGCGGTGCTGCTGGCCGACGAGCCAACCGGCAATCTGGACCGTTCCACCGGCGAGCATATTATGGATCTGTTGTTTTCCCGCCGTGAAGCCACGGGATGCACGTTGTTGCTGATCACCCATGATCCGGTGCTGGCCGGGCGGTGTGACCGGGCGGTGCGGCTGGAAGACGGGGCGCTGACAGCCCATTGAGATCGACAGTTTTGCAAGGATGCCGGTGATGACCGCTGAAACTTCTGGTGCCGACGGCGCGCAAACCTTCCATGCCAGCCGTGCCAAACGCTATGACGACACCATCCGGCGGGTGATCCCCGGGTATGAGGCCCTGCACAGCATGACCGCCGCCCTGCTGGCGCAGGCGACGGCGGGGCAGGGGCGGATTCTGCTGGTCGGCACCGGCACCGGGGCCGAGCTGGCAGCGCTGGCTCCGGCGCAGGCCGGTTGGTCCTTTGCCGCCTGCGATCCGTCCGCCGGAATGCTGGCGGTGGCCGAAGAGCGGGCGCAGGCGTTGGGCGTTGCTGAGCGGGTGCAGTTCTTTCCCTGCACGCTGGATGCGGTGCCGACCGACGCCGGGCCGTTTGTCGCCGCGACCTGCCTGCTGGTCCTGCACTTTCTGCCCGATGACGGCAGCAAACTGGCGCTGTTGCGCGCGGTGGCCGATCGTCTGCCACCGGGGGCGCCGTTCATTTTTGCCGACATGTACGAAGACCCGCAGACTCCCCGCTTTGCCCATCTGCGGGCGGCGTGGGTCGCGTGGCAGCGGACGATGGGAATTCCCGACGCAGAGATTGCCAAGGGTGTCGCTCACGTTGACCGCGACATTCATTTTGTTTCCGAAACACGTCTTGCCAGCCTGCTGGACGAGGCCGGTTTCACCCCCGCCGAGCGATTCTTTGGCGGATTTCTGTTCGGTGGCTATCTCTGCCACCGGCGTGGCTGACGGGAGACGGTGATGGCGGTGGTGGTGCGGCTGGCCCTGCGTGATTTGCGCGGGGGAGTGCGGTCTTTCCGGATTTTGATGGCCTGTCTGGCGCTGGGGGTGTTTGCCATCGCGGCGGCGGGGTCAACCCGCATGGCGGTGGAAGGCGGCATTGCCAACAATGCCCAGATTCTGCTGGGCGGCGATCTGGAGATCAGCCAGACCTATCGTACCCTTGATGCCGACCAGCGGGCGATGCTGCAACAGCACGGCGAGATCAGTGAAGCGCAGGAATTGCGGGTGATGGCCCGGCGCGGGACGGTCGGGTCTGCGGACTGGGCGCAGGCGCTGGCCGAGGTCAAGGCGGTTGATCAGGGCTATCCGCTGTTCGGCACCGTTACCCTGTCAACCGGCCAGCCGCTGGCAACGGCGCTGGCGCGGCAGGCCGACGGCAGCAGTTGGGGGGCGGTGATTGAACCGGCGCTGGCCAGTCGTCTGGGGCTGGCGGTGGGGGACAGCTTTCACATCGGTGACGCAACGTTCCGCCTGTCCGCCCTGCTGACCAGCGAACCGGGCCGAGGCGGGGCGCGGCTGGCGCTGGGGCCACGGGTGATGATCACCCTGCCAGCGCTCGCCGATACCGGCCTGCTGCAACTGGGGTCGCTGGTGCGCGAGGTGGTGACGGTGCGGGTGACCAGCGGTACGCCTGCGGCGCTGGTGCGCAGCCTGAACGATGCCTTTCCGCACGCGGCATGGGAAATCCGCCAACTCGATGATGCCTCGCCGGGCATCACCCGCTTCATGGATACCGTCACCCTGTACCTGACGCTGGTCGGGTTGACCGCCCTGCTGGTGGGGGGCTTGGGGGTGGCCAACGCCATCCATGCCTATCTGCAAGGCCGCATCGCCACCATTGCCACCCTGAAAACGCTGGGGGCGTCGTCGGCGCAGGTGTTGTGGATTTATCTGCTGCAAATCGCCCTGCTGGCGCTGGCCGGGGTGTTGATCGGGGTGGTGCTGGGCGGTGGCGTGCCGTGGGTGGCCGGGCCGCTGCTCGAGCCGTTGATGCCGATGCCGCTGGAGATCGGCCTCTATCCCGCTCCGTTGGCGCTGGCGGCTGGCTTTGGCCTGCTGACGGCGCTGGTGTTCGGGCTGTGGCCGTTGCTGCGCAGCCGGGCCACTCCCGCCGCTGCCCTGTTCCGTACCGCCGAAGGTGAAAGTGATGGTGGACGGGTGATCGGGCTGGCTGGCTGGCTGGTGCTGGCCGCAGGCAGTCTGGGGTTGGTTGGGCTGACCCTGCTGACCACCGACCGCACAATTGTGGCGATCGGCTTTGTGGTCGGGGCGGTGCTGGCTTTGGTGCTGTTCCGGCTGGCGGCCAGTGGCCTGATGGCGGTGGCCCGCCGGTTGATGGCTGTCCCCGCCGTGGTGCAGGGGCGCCCCGGCGTGCGGCTGGCGCTGTCCAATCTTCATCGCAGCGGGACGCAAACCCCGTCGCTGGTGGTGTCGCTGGGGCTGGGGTTGTCGGTGCTGGTGACGGTGGCGCTGATCGAGGCCAACATCAGCCACCAGATCAACGAAACGTTACCGAAACAAGGACCGGCCTTTTACTTCATCGATCTGCAGCCGGACCAACTGGACGGGTTCCGACAGGCGGTGCGGGCGACGCCGCAGGCCGAAATTCTTAATGACGCCGGGATTGTCCGTGGCCGTATTTCGGCCCTGAAGGGGCAAACGGTCGATGTCGAGGCGGTGGAGCCGGATGTCCAGTGGGCAGTGCGCGGAGACCGGGCACTGACCTCTGCCGCCGAATTGCCTGCCGGGGCGGTGGTTTCCGCTGGTCAGTGGTGGGCGGCAGACTATGCCGGACCGCCGCAGGTGTCGCTGGCCGCCAATCTGGCCAAGGGGCTGCACGTCGGGTTGGGCGATAGTCTGACCGTCAATGTGTTGGGGCGCGAGATCACCGGCACCATCACCAGCCTGCGCGAAGTCCAGTGGTCGAGTCTGGCGATGAACTTTGCGGTGATCCTGTCGCCGGGGGCGTTGCAGGGGGCTCCGACCACCTGGATTGCCTCGGTGGCCGTGCCGTCAACCGCTGAAGATGCCCTGCAACGGGCGGTGGCCGAGGTCGCCCCCAATGCTTCGGCGCTGAGTATCCGGCAAACGCTGGTGACGGTCAGTGGTATTCTGGAGCAGGCCGGGTTGGCGGTGCGGGCCACCGCGCTGGTGACGCTGTGCGCCGGGGCGCTGGTGCTGGGGGGAGCTTTGGCAGCCGGTCAGCGGCGGCGCAGTTACGAGTCGGTGATCCTGAAGGTGCTGGGGGCCGCACGGGGGGATATCCTGCGCGCCCATCTGCTGGAATACGCCCTGATCGGGGTGGCCACCGGGGCACTGGCGGTGCTGGTCGGTGGCACGGCGGCGTGGGCGGTGTTGCGCTTTGTGATGCGGATGGACTGGCTGGCAATGCCCGGAGTCGCCGGTGGGGTGGTGGCGGTCTGTGTGCTGCTGGTGGCGCTGGCCGGGCTGTGGGCCACCGGGCGGGCGCTGGCAGCCAAGGCGGCACCGTTGCTGCGGCAAGAATGACAAAAAGTTAAATTGCTTTTTATCCTGTGAATCAAAGTGGAAAATGAAAAAAGTGCAAAATTTACCCTCGCCCTGTCGGGTTTCCATTGCGCAGGGTCAGAGCTGCCCCTACCTTGGAGGGCATGAGGGTTCCGCTGTGGCCTGCCATCGGGCTGGCACGGCGGGGCAGAATTGTGCGTCGCCGGGGTGAAATGACCTTGCGGGCGGTGCTTTAACACAGAGGACACACCACGATGGCCTTTCAGGACCGCGATTATATGCAGGCCCGTTCGGCAGAGGCAGCCCACGAACTCGATCAGGGCCTGCGCAGCTACATGCTGCGCGTTTACAACTACATGGCGTCGGCTGTTGCCCTGACCGGGATTATTTCCTGGCTGGTTGTGAACACCTCGCTCAGTGCCCTGTTCTTCACTGTGAACGCCAAGGGTGCCTATGCTCCGTCGATGCTGTCGTGGGGGGCGATGCTGCTGAGCATCGGGATGGTGTTCTTCCTCAGCTTCCGCATCAATCACATGCGGGCCTCGACCGCACAGGGCCTGTTCTGGGCCTATGCCACCCTGGCCGGTATCGGTCTGGCACCGATCTTCTACACCTACACCGCTGATTCGATTGCGCGTGTGTTCTTCATTTCGGCGGGGGCGTTCGCCGGTCTGTCGCTGTACGGCTATACCACCAAGCGTGACCTGACCGGTTTTGGCTCGTTCCTGATCATGGGTCTGATTGGCCTGCTGATCGCCAGTGTGGTGAACATGTTCATGCAGAGCACGATGATGCACTGGGTGATCTCGGCTGCTGGCGTGCTGATCTTCTCGGGCCTGACCGCCTATGACACCCAGAAAATCAAGGAAATGTACTACGAAGCCGATAGCGCGGAGATGGCCTCGAAAAAGGCGGTGATGGGTGCGCTGACCCTGTACATGGACTTCATCAACCTGTTCCTGATGCTGCTGCGCTTCTTTGGCGACCGTCGCTGATCCGTTCAGCGTCACCGACAGGACCTGTATCGGAACCCCGCCGGATCATCCGGCGGGGTTTTTGTTGCTCTTGGCGGCGGCGGTCGCCACACTGGGAGTAACCTGAAACCGTTCGAGCGACGACGAGAGCCGCCTGATGACGCAGTTCACGCCACCAAAGGGACCCGCTGTTGCCCCCGATACCGCCGCCCAGAGCGGATGCGGCGGGCGTGGTCCGGTATCCTTGCGGATGCCGGAAGGCGATGATCGTTTGCGCAAGGTCTGTGACGATTGCGGTTTCGTCTATTACGAAAACCCCAAGGTGATCGTCGGTGCGGTTTGTACCTGGGATGATGCGGATGGCGAGCCGCTGTTCCTGATGATCCGGCGGGGGATCGAGCCGCAGCTGGGCTATTGGGGGCTGCCGTCCGGCTATATGGAACTGCACGAGACCAGCCATGCCGGGGCCGCGCGCGAGGTGTGGGAAGAAGCCCGCGCCCGGGTTGAAACCGACCATCTTCTGGCGATTTACAATTTGCCGGAGATCAGTCAGGTCCATCTGATCTATCGCGCCCGCATGATGAGCGGTCACCACGGCGCAGGCCCGGAAAGCATCGAAACGGCGCTGTTCCGCTGGGACGAAATTCCGTGGAACGAGCTGGCCTACCCGAATGTGGCGTGGGCGCTGGAAAGCTGGCGCAAGGTGCGGGGGCAGGATGGGTTTGCCCCGATGACCGGCCCGGTTTGAGGGAGGGATTGCCTTGATCAGGACAGGGTTTGTGCTGCCAGCGTCGGGGCCAGGCGGCGAAAGTCCTTCATGTCGCCTTCGGTGATGTGATTGAGCATCCAGAAGCTGAGAAAATCACGCGCGAAACTCAGCGGTGCCAGCTTGCCCTGCTCGACGCGCTGGATCATGGCATCCAGACTGCGCATCAGCCCGACATGGGCCAGCCGATGGGTCTGACCAATATCCTGATCCTGTTCCGCCAGCACGCTTTCCTCGACCCGGAAATGGTGGGCAGCCAGAGCGCGGAACTCGTGCATCGCATGGCTGAACTGGTGCCGGGCCTGTTGGCCTGCCAGCCGGTTCAGCCGTTCGGCATGGTACATCAGCGAACGATGGTGCGAGTCGATCTGGATGTTGCCGGTCAGGTAGGTTTCATGCCATTGCAAAATCTGCCCGCTGCGGGTGTTGCGCATCGCTTCGGCATGGTCGGCAAAGCGTTGCAGATAGGGCCAATAGGCACTGTCTTCGATCAGTTCATGGTCACAGAGCAGGGATTCGAGATCCTGCATCGCCTCGGACAGCCGGAGTGTGCTGTCAATCGCCAGTTGGTTGCGAACCCCGGCGATGGTGGCAAGCAGGGTATGATGCCGTTCGCTGTGATGGTCGGTGGCGGGAAAGCCTGCCCCCCGAATGATGATTTCTTCCAGGCTGAAGTGGTGGCGGAGCTGGCCGATAAAGGCATTGAGGGCAGCGATCAGGCTGGGGCGGTCACCAGTATGGCGCCAGTAATCCCACAGGGCATTGACCTGCTGGGCGAGGGCCTCGTGGCCTTCGTCAAGGATACTGTTCCCAATGTGTGCGGCCTGCATCAACACCCTCGCAATTAGAATGGTTTTTCTGCGAATTTGCATAAAATGCAAGATTGTTATGCCAGACAACGCCTCATGCTGGAAAGGGCGCAAAATCCCTATGGCCAAAAGCCATAGATCAGCGTGCGTTAAATATGACGCAGGCACGCTGATCTAACCTTTTGGTGTGCCGCATTGTTGTTGCGAAAACCGGTTCCCACTTTTCGCACAATGCTCTAAAATTTGGCTTCCAGACGCAGGGCGGCACTCAGCGGTTCACCATAGAAGTTGAACACCGAGGTCCCGCCGACCCGTTCGTAATAGGTGGTGTCGAACAGGTTGTTGACGGTCAGGGTGGTCGAAATAGAGTCGGTCAACTGATAGCCGACCATCGCATCGACCACCGCGTAGCCATCGGCATCAATAGAGGTACCGCTGGAAATCGAGCGGAAGTCGCTGAACGCCTTGACCCCACCGCCGACGGTCAGTTTCGGCACCGCTTCGAGGTGATGCTTGACCCAGGCCTGCACCATGTGACGCGGGGTGTAGGTGCTGAAGGTCGAGCCGTTCGAGGTGCCGTTCAGGTATTCCGACCGGCTGAGGGTATAGCCTGCCATCACCTCCCAGCCCGGCGCCACCGTCCCGGCCGCCTGCAATTCCAGACCGCGCATCCGCACTTCTTCCGAAGCGACGTTGTTGCCGTTGCCATCGCTCATCGAGCGGTTCTTGTCGGTCAGCTCGAACAGTGCCGCCGCCACATCCAACCCGTCGAGCACCGTTCCCTTGACGCCGATTTCATACTGGCCGCCGGTACGCGGATCGAGAATCTTGCCGGTGGCGTCGGTGACGTCCTGCGGCTGGAAAATCTCGGTGTAGCTGGCATAGACCGACGCCTCGGGCAGCACGTCATAGACCGCCCCATAGTACGGGGTCAGCTTGCCGCCGATGACCTGGCTGCTGGTCTGCACCCCGGTCAGCATGTTGACCGCCTTGTCATTGTACCAGGTGCCGCGCGCGCCGCCGATCAGGGTCAGGTCGTCGACCGGCTTGATCCGCAGCTGGCCGTACAGGCCATATTGTTCCGAGTCGGTCTCGGTCTGCGTCGAATAGGTGACGCGCGGCATGCTGATGTCGGTGTTCCAGGCATAGACGTTGTTGCGGGTGGCAATGGTGCCACGCCCCTGCAACATGGTGCTGTCGACCTTTTGGTAATCGGCCCCGACCAGCACGTTGTGTTCCTGCCCGAACAGGACGAACGGGCGACTGACGTGGGCATCGACGGCCAATGAGTCTTCTTCGTAATCGCGCGCCAGCCACGCCATGCTGGTCACGGTGCCGCTGCTGTTGGCCGCCGTACCGGCATAGCCATAGAGGAAGTCAACATCACGGTCGGAATAGCGCGCCGACAGCTTGGCATAGCCGCCCGAGTCAAAGCGGTGCTCGATCTCGCCAATATAATCAACCACCTGATTGCTGAAATCGTTCCAGTCGGCCCCGGTGGTGGTCGAACGATCCACGTCCAGCAGCGTGCCGTTGGCCAGGGTCGGCAGGCCGTTGAACGGCTTCATGTCGCGCTGCAGGTTGCTGTAACTGAGGGTAACAGTGGTCAGGTCGGTCACATCACCTTGCAACGACAGATAGCCAACGGTGGTATTGTTGTCGTTGTTTTTGACCCACGTCTGCCCATCATCGCGCACCATCACCGCCCGGCCACGCAGCTTGCCATCGGGGGTCAGCGGTGTGGACACATCGCCTTCGACCCGCACGCCGCCCCAACTGTCACCGGTCACCGCCACCGAACCGCCCAGCTCTTTGGTCGGCTGCTTCAGGCGCATGTTGATTGCCCCGGCAGGCTCACCGGCCCCGGCAAACAGGCCCGACGGCCCGCGCAGGATTTCCACATGGTCAACAATCGCCATGTCCGGCTGGGTGCCATAGATGCTCGACAACGGCGCAGGCAGGCCGTTGAAATAGAGAGAATCAAACTCAAAGCCACGGGAATAGAGGCTGGAGCGGCCATTGTCATTGCTGAGCACCACCACCCCCGGCGTCTTGCGCAGGGCGGTATCGAGCGATGACACATCGCGGTCATCGAGATATTGCCGGGTCAAAACGGTAGTGGTCTGCGGCACTTCACGCGGGCTGCGGGCGTCCTTTTCCCCGACGCTGATCTGCGACGAGGTATAGCTGGTGCTGTCTTCGGTCTCATAGCCCGAGCCTGTCACCCGCACGGTCGGCAGAACCACCCCCTGTGGATCGGCCTGAGGATCGACCTGCGCCTCTGCCGTGTTGTCCTTGGTCTTGTCCGTCTGGCTGGTGTCTTCGGCCCACGCTGGCGTTGCCAGCATGATCGCCAAAATCAGAGCCGATGGTCCCCACAGCCGGTTATCCCGCCGCATACGCATGATCCCTCCGATCCGAAATCTGTGCCGCACCACAGGGTGTGCTTTGGGGGCTGTGTGATCCGGCGCTCCCCGGCGCAGGATATCCCCTTCTTTTGTGCGGCTTGTGCATGTGTGATAATGATTGTTAATATCATACGTGCAACAAAGACCTGCCTCCAGCCATCGCACCTTTGCAGAACGCTCAAAAGGCTTTGCCGTCCATCCATTTACACACACACACACCCGGAGTTCCCTGCCCATGCCCCCCTGTCCCTCCGGCGCCGTCGCCTTTGCAACGATTGCGGAAAGCTCGGTCGCGGTCGGGCAGAACTTCCGGGTGGTGCGACCCTCCCCCCTGCCCGCCCCCTTGCCGCCCGGCCCGGCCCTGCATGGCTCCTATGGGCTGCGACGTCTGCGGGACAGCATGGTGCTGCATGCCTCGGATGCGGTGGACCTGCACGATCTGGTCACCCAGGTCGAACGGGCCCCCGGTATGTCGGTACAGGTCTTTCTGAACGGGAGGGTCAACGCCTCGGTGGGCGGGCGGCATCTGCTGGCCGACGCCCAGCCCGGCGAGGTGGTTCCTCTGCCCCGGCCACAGGTGGTGGTCAGCACCCGCACCCAGACCGAGCTGTTTGAACGCCGCGCCCAACAGGGTGACCGCATCCGCAAGGTCAGCCTCAGCCTGTCGCCGCACTGGCTGGAAAGTTATGGCGATCTGTGGAAAACCGAGGCGCAGGACCTGTATCGCTTCAGCCGCCAGCACATGGCCCGGCGGAGCTGGACGCCCTCGGCGCAGGTGGTGGCGCTGGCTGAACGTCTGGTCCAGACCACCCACAGCAACGGCGCGCTGGCGGCGCTGTATCAGGAAAGTGCGGCTCTGGAATTGTTGGGACAGGTGTTCACCACCTTTACCGATCCCCCGGCCCCGCGCCCGGAGGCACGCGACCAGCAGCGTCTGCGCCGGATCGAGGAGTTCCTCGCCAGCACGGACAGTGCGCTGGTGTCACTGGACGATCTGGCCGGTGCCGCTGGCACCAGCATCAGCACCGTTCAGCGGCTGTTTCAGACCACCTATGGCCTGAGCGCCTTTGAAGCCCTGCGCCGCCGGGCGCTGGAGCGCGCCCGTGCCGCCTTGCAGCAGGGCCAGAGCGTCAAGGAAGCCGCCTATCTGGCAGGCTATGGCAGCGCAGCCAATTTCTCGACCGCCTTCCGCAGGCATTTCGGCTGTTCACCGGGGCGATACGGCGACCCGTCAGGGAGCTGACGCCACAGTACACGACAGTACCGTGGAGCGCCGCTCCACACCTTACGGCATCGAAGTGCCAGAGTGTCGTCGTAGGACCAAGGAGGACCGTCCACATGAGCAGTTTGATTATCGGTAAAGCCCTATACGCCGGGGAAGAAGAACGATGCCAACGAGGCCGCCAGCCGTCCGCATATTCATCCCATTCCGGTCAAAAGCGCAGAAAGGTGGGTTTGAAAGACCTCGAACCTCAGGACCAACCACAAGCAGAACGACAATAAGCGCAAACCAGACAAAGCATTATCTGATCAACCTTTGGCTTGACCAAAACCGGAACACCCCTTCCAAACCTGTGTCTATCACAAGACTTCCGAACGATTGGGAACCGGTTTTCGGACTTCATCATGGCCCGCAGGCTCGGCCTGCTTGTAACAGGCCGAACACACGAGCGAAGTCACCAAATGGTGGTCAGAATGAAAAGTTTGGGCTTGCGTTTATGCGGTCGTCCACACACGGGTTTAGGCGATAGCCCATTCTTTTCCACCAACTGTCGTGTCCTGTGCAATCTGACGCCACAGTGAGCACACAATGCTCCAGGCCGACTCTCCCAATGAAAAAACGCGCCCCCCGATAGCGGACGGCGCGTTTTTTCATGTGCAGACGTTTCAGGGCTTACAGCAGGCCGGCACTTTGCAGCATCTCGGCCAGCCCGCTGGCGTCGAGGACATCCGGGTTGTTGTTGCTGGCATAATGGAAATCATCGCCCACCGGGGTGGCATTGGCCGCCACGCCGCCACGCTTCCAGAACGCCAGCGACGGCTCGATGATATAGCGGTCGGCCAGCTCCAGCGTGTTGCGGGCGTCGTCTTCGGTGATCATCACTTCGTGCAGCTTTTCGCCCGGACGGATGCCGACGATACGGCGCGGCAGGTCGGGGGCCAGCGCCGCCGCCAGATCGACCATGTGCATGCTGGGGATCTTGGGGATGAAAATCTCGCCGCCATCCATCTGCTGCAGGCTGGACACCACAAAGGCCACCCCCTGTTGCAGGGTGATCCAGAAACGGGTCATCCGCTCGTCGGTGATCGGCAGGTCTTTGGCACCATCGCGGATCATCTGCTGGAACAGCGGCACCACGCTGCCGCGAGAACCGATCACGTTGCCATAGCGCACCACGCAAAAGCGCGGCCCGTCGCCACCGGCCATGTTGTTGCCAGCAACAAAAATCTTGTCCGAGGCCAGCTTGCTGGCGCCATACAGGTTCAGCGGGCTGGCGGCCTTGTCGGTGGACAGCGCCACCACCTTTTGCACGTTGGTGCGCAGGCAGGCGGTGACCACGTTTTCCGCCCCGATGACGTTGGTGCGGATGCATTCAAACGGGTTGTACTCGGCAATCGGTACATGCTTCAGCGCGGCGGCGTGAACCACGATGTCGATATCGCGGAAGGCCATCACCAGACGGTCAAGGTCGCGCACATCACCGATGAAAAAGCGCAGGCGGCCATAGCCGGGATGGGCCTGGAACTCGCGGTCCATCTCGTACTGCTTCAGTTCATCGCGCGAGAACACCACCACCCGGCGGGGTGAGCAGTTGTCCAGCAGTGCACGAATGAATTTCCGCCCGAACGAGCCGGTGCCGCCAGTAACCAGAACCGACTTGCCTTCAAGGACACTCCAGTCGGTGCCTGTCCCGGTAAACCTGCCTGTGCTCATGGTACCCCATTCTCATGTGCTGTGACCGTGATCAGACCACGGTCTGGAAGTGTTGCAGATACATAGCCTGTCGAGGGCGTTTCGTCCATCGTTTGCCACCAAAGCGGCTTATTTCCACTCGATCAAGCCACGCTGAACCGAGCTGTCGAACAGGGTCTTGACCCACAGGGCGCACAGGATCGCCAGCGTGCTGCCCATCACCACGTCAGACAGGAAATGAACGGTGGTGAACACGCGGGACAGCGAGATCAGCAGCGCAATGGCGATCCACACAACGCGATAGCGGGGAAAAATGAACCACAGGGCCATCATTGCCGCCCAGATGCCCTGACTGTGACCAGACGGAAAGCTGTTGTTGCCGGAAAACAGCGCAAAGCCATAAATCTGGTCGGAAAACAGGAACTTGGGACGATAGCGGCCAAAGGTGAATTTCAGCAACTGGACCAGAATGCCCGACACGATCATCACCGTCAGGGCATAGAACCACGGTTCCAGCCGGGCGCGCCATTTGGCATGGCCTTCGACGGTGTGGGACAGGTGCATCATTGCCGCACAGAACGCCAGCAGGGCCAGGAACAGGACGAACCACGGCCCGCCCAATCCGATGTCGGTAATGGTTTTGAAAAACCCGAAGACGTGCGGATCAAGGTCACTTTTCAGGGCCAGAGCCAGCGGGCGGTCAATGAACAGGACCGACAGCAGGCAGAACAGGCTGACATAGGCCAGCGTCGCCAGTCGTGGAGAGCTTCGGGTGAAGCGAACAAGGCCACAGCCTGCGCGCAAAGTCCCGGCGCGGACAGTATCGCAGACAGTTGCCAGCGGACCGCGTGAGGGAGTGTCACTCATGGCTCGATATCCTTCCTGCTCTTTAATTTGTCGCAGTGACTGTGCGCAAAACCGGCTCCCACTTTTCGCACACTGCTTCAGGGCTGCGACGTCAGGGTGAACAGGTGCATCTCGACCGGCTTGCCACGGGAATAGTTAAAGCCGCGAACCACCTCGCCTTCGATCAGGCGCGGGGCAAGCCCTGCCGTGGTGATGCCAGCGCGGAAACCGTCAAGCTGGTGGGCTTCGACCACCGCCGCGCTGCCCGGCTTTTCGGCCAGCAGGTGGGCGGCCCCTTCGCCATCGGTCAGCAGGGTGTGCGTCCCCAGCAGGAACACCAGACTCGGTTCGTGATAGCCAGCCGAGGCGACATCGGCACCCGGTGCCATCGCCTCGATGCGAGCGGCAACCCGTTCGCTGACCCACAGGTCTTGCAGGGTGTTGATCAGGCCACCAAAGGTGCTGGCATAGGTCAGCACCGCCCCGGCCATCACCGCCGCTGCCGCATTCAGGAAGCGGTGGCGCAGCAGGTTCAGCCAGCCCCAGCCCAGCGCCAGCAGAACGCCCGCAGCGGCAGGAATGGACCACAACGACCAGCCATCACCGTAAACGATTGGCAGGGCGATAAAGCCACCGGCCAGCGCCAGTGCGACCAGACTCCACAAGCCATACCACAGCATGGCAGGCAGGGCGGCCAACCGCTGATAGGTGCCATCGCGCACGGCGAACAGGCAGGTGGCAATGATCAGCGCCAGCGCCGGATACAGCGGCAGGGTGTAATGCGGCAGCTTGGTCGGCAGCAGTTCGAACACAATCCAGCTCGGCACCAGCCACGCCAGCGCATAGCGGATGCCGGGCAGCGAGCGTTCCCGCCAGGCCCGCACCAGCGCCGGAAACAGGAACAGGCTGGCGGGAAACAGGGTCACCAGCACGATGGCGACATAAAAACCGGGAGCCGCGCCGTGGCTTTCCTGTGCCCCCAGCAGCTTGGGCAACAGGTCCTCGGCAACCGCCTTCTGAACAAAGGCCCCCTTGGTGGCTCTGGTCACTGCCGCCAGCCACGGGCCGATAATCGCCCCGCACAGCAACAGGCCCATCACTGGACGCAGGCCATGCAGGAACACCACCGTCCGGTCGGCGATACCCAGCGTGATCATGGTCAGCAGCAGGATCATCAGCGTGACCGGCCCCTTGACCAGCAGGGCACAGCCCAGCGCCAGCCACAGGGCCAGCGCTGCCCATGACGGAGCCTTCGGCCCCCCCTTGCCCGCCAGATAGATCAGGCCAAAGCAGCCCATCACCACCGAGGTCAGCCCCAGCAAAACGCCATCGGTCTTGGCCAGATGGGCCTCGACGGCGGCCATCAGCGAGGTGGCCAGCAGTCCCCCGGCCAGCAGGGCAATCCGGCGGTCAAACAGCACCAAGCCAAGGCGGAAGGTCATCAGTACCGCCATCAGCACCCCCAGCGCCGACGGCAGGCGATAGGGCCAGGCGTCGGTTTTGGCCGGATGCGAGAACGCATCGACCATCGCCGATTGCAGCCAGTAAATCCCGACCGGCTTTTTCGCCCGCAGTTCGTCCTGAAAGCGCACGACCACATAGTCGTTGCTTTCGGCCATCTGGCGGGTGGCCTGCACGAAACGCGCTTCGTCGCGGTCCATGACGGGCATTGAGGTCAGGCCCGGCAGGGCGACAAGCGCCCACAGCAGGGTCAGCAGCAGATACGGGCGATAGCCTTGAAGAAGTGACTGCACAGCGAGCGGGCCTCTGGCGGACAAGGGGGAGAGTGCCGAACGTCATCCACCCGGGCAGCGGCCCCGGTGCGGCTGGGTGCTTGTACACCGAACCGCACCGGGCTCCAAGATTGGAGCTGGTTTAAATCAAACCGGCTGCCCGGGCCTTGCGGGTGATCAGCAGCGAGTAGATGGAGAAAACGACACATAAAATGATGATGGAAATCAGGGACATCAACCCCTTCAATTCCATGGTCAGCAGGGCAAGCCCCCCCTGCAGGATGGCAAAAGCGTAATACAGCCCGGCAACACCGCGATGCCCGACCCCCAGCCGGTTCAGCAACTGGTACAGGTGGGTACGGTGGGCGGTGATCGGATCACCGGCCAGTTTGCGGCGGATCAGGGTAAAGGCGGTATCCCACAGGAACGAGAACAGCAGGATCGGCATCACCATGATGGTGGTCTCGGCCTGATCGAACTGGCTGGCAATCACTCCCAGCAGGGCAAAGGTAAAGCCCAGAAACTGGCTGCCGGTATCACCCATGAAGATTTTGGCCGGGTGCAGGTTGTGCAGCAGAAAGCCCAGACAGGCAGCCATCAGGCAATACGAGATGACGAATACAAAGTGCGAGCCGTTGAAAAAGGTGATGATGCCAAACACCAGCAGGGTCAGCACCGCCTGCCCGCCCGCCAGTCCGTCGAGTCCGTCCATGAAGTTGAAGGCGTTGGTCACCGCCACCACCCAGAATACGGTCAGGACAATGCCGAACCAGCCAAGAGTCACCGTCCCCATGAACGGAATGTCGAGGGTTTTGACCCAGAACCCGGCGCTGACCACCAGCGCGGCGGCCATGATCTGGGCAATCAGCTTGCCGAGCACACCAATCTGCTTGATGTCATCGACCAGCGACATCACCACCACGATGCCATAGGCAAAGGCAAAGTGGATCAGGTTTTCCTGCGGCAACAACGAGGATGTCCCCAGCAGCAGGTACATAATCACCGCCAGCGTCGAGGCCAGAACGATCGCCACCCCACCCGAGCGGGGAACCGCAACTTTATGCGAAGACCGCTGGTTGGGCACATCCATGATCTTGAACCGTTGCCGCATGACAAAGGTCAGCAGGTACGAACAGACAAAAACAAAGACAGCGAAACCGATGTGAACAAGCAGGCGATCGTAAGACATACTGAGGCAATCTCTTGGTTTGACGGGACGATCACCCGCAGGTGTGCCCCCCCGTGTCCGGCTGGTATTCGGGAACCGCCGTTTGCAGCAAGGTGAGGGCGCCTTGAGTGTCGCGGCGCTCGATAAGGGCGCGCAGGTGCTGAATATGCCCTGAAAGTTGATCCCAGGTTAGAAATTTCTCACGCGCGCGCATGATCAGCGGATGTTCCGAGCCGGTGACATCGGCGCCGATCAACAGCTCTTCATACAACTTTTCACCGGGGCGCAGGCCGATAATTTCAATGGCAATATCACCGTTGGGGTTTTCGCTGCTGCGCACGCTGTAACCGCTGAGGCGGATCATTCGTTCGGCAAGGTCGTAAATGCGGATTGGCTCGCCCATATCCAGCACGAACAGGTCACCGGGATCGGCCATCGCGCCCGCCTGCAACACCAGTTGCACCGCTTCGGGGATGGTCATGAAATAGCGGGTGATGTCGCGATGGGTCAGGGTGATCGGCCCGCCCGAGGAAATCTGCTGGCGGAACAGTGGCACCACCGAGCCCTTGGACCCGAGAACATTGCCAAAGCGGACCATGGTAAAGCAGGTCGGGCTGCCGTTGGCGGCCATCGCCTGCAACACCTGTTCGGCCATCCGTTTGGTGGCCCCCATCACGTTGGTCGGCCGCACCGCCTTGTCGGTGGAAATCAGCACCATCTTGCCGACCGCATGGTCGTGGGCGGCCCGGGCAACGGTCCATGTCCCCAGCACGTTGGTTGACAGGCCGGACAGCGGATTGTGCTCGACCATTGGAACGTGCTTGTAGGCGGCGGCGTGGAAAATGATCTCGATGCCGTTGTTGCGGATTACCTCGTCCAGCAGGGCACGGTCACGCACATCGCCCAGCACGCTGACCACCTCGACCGCCAGCTTGTGACGGGCCAGCTTTTCGTGGATTTCGTGGTCGATGGTATAGATATCGAATTCGGAATGATCGAGAATCACCAGCCGCCGGGCGTGCAGAGTCAGCACCAGACGACAGATTTCGCTGCCAATCGACCCGCCGCCGCCCGTCACCAGCACCGACCGGCCCCGAATGTCGCGCCCCAGCAGATCAGCACCCGGGGGCACCACGTCGCGCCACAACAGCTCTTCCGGTTCGACGTCGCGCACCTGATTGAGGGTGATGTGGTCGCGGTCCAGCAATTCATCGAGGGCAGGCAGGGTGCGCAGTTGCACCGGATAGTGCGAAAACTGCGACAGAATCTGGCGGCGACGCTGCTGGCCAACGCTGGGCAGGGCCACCACCACCGTCTGGACATTCAGCTCCCGGATGCTGCCAGCGGCATCGCGCGGCGACAGGACCGGCAGCCCGAGCAGCTCGCGGCCCTGCAGGGCGGGATCATCGTCAAGGAACCCAACCACCTGATGGCTCAGCGACGCCCGCACCGACATCGCCAGCGACAGTCCGGCCTGCCCGGCGCCATAGATCAGCAGCCGCCGACAGGCTGACGACATTGGCCGTGACCGCTGATAGAGGGCCACAATCCCCAGCCGGGGCCCGCACAGGGCACAGATCATCAGCAGGGCAAAGACGGCATATATCCGCGCCGGGATGATCAGCGACGGCAACAGCGAATCGACCACCACCACCGCAGCGGTCAGGATCATCACCACCAGCGCGGCAACAATGAACATGAACAGGCTGACGTGGCGCAGGATGATCTTGTACAGGCCAAAGGCCAGCCCGGACAGCGGCATCAGGGCGGTGATGGCCAGCGTCGCCCCGATGACCATTGCGCTGCTGGCAGGCCCGATGGTGCTGACGTCGAGGAACGAGCCAAAACACAGCAGTTGCGCCAGCAAGGTCAGACCGGCATCGGTCAGCATCAACCGCAGGGTATGTTCCGAGGAGCGGGGAGAAGACACAACACCATCGCCTGTACAGGAAACCGGGGCGGGAGGTTACTCCATATCCCCGGCAGAAAGAAAGCCATGCTCCGGGTCAAACAGCGCCATGCAGTCGAGCAGGGAGTCAGCGGCAAGCACGGTAAACCGCTCATCGGCCAGCGCCAGCGCCGCCTCGCGCTCGCCGGCATCCCGCCCGTGGCCGGTCAGCAGGTGGATGCCACCGCGCATTCCGGCTGTCTTGGCGCTGCCCAGATCGGATGCCTTGTCGCCGATCAGCCAGCTGTGCGCCGGGTCCAGTGCCAGATGATGCAGCAGGTACAGGGCCATGCCGGGGCCGGGCTTGCGCCAGAAATCGCCGTCGGGGTGCTGTTCGCCATATTTGGCGTGGTAACCACAGGCAATGGTCGCCTCGACCGGGCAGCCTTCGGTGGTCAGAATCCCGTTCAGCCGGGCCGCCACCGCCCGATAGGCGGCCCAGTCAAAATAGCCACGGGCAATCCCGGCCTGATTGGTTGCCACCCCACAGCCCCAGCCTGCCTGCTGCACCCGGCGCAGAAAGGCCGCGCTGCCCTGCTCCAGACAGACATCATCGGGGTTGCTGAGGTAATGGGCTTCGACGATCAGCACGCCATCGCGGTCAAACACGATGCCGGGACGCACGGGGGCACCGGCACGGGACGCGGAAAGGTCGCTGTAAACGCCCGCAGGCAGCGCATCAAGAGAGATCATGGAGCCAGAAGCCAGAAAGAAAGATGGTGGGGGCGACGGGACTCGAACCCGTACGACCGAAGTCGAGCGATTTTAAGTCGCTTGCGTATACCAGTTTCGCCACGCCCCCACAGGCCGAGGCCGTTCCGCATGGACTCATGCCGGTTCGGTACACAGGCGGTTGTGCCGTGCCACCGGGGCGGGGTCAAGGGTTTTTCTCAGTGCTGGGCGGCGGCACTGATGGAATAGAGGTCCGCCGGGGTCAGGGTAATGTCAAAGACGATCTTCACCCCCATCCCCAGAACCAGCAATGCCAACAAAAACCGCATCTGGTCCCCCCGCAGACGGCGACCAAGGGTGGCCCCCCACTGGGCCCCGACCACACCACCGATCAGCAACAACACCGACAGGATCACATCCACCGCCTGATTGGTGTTGGCCTGCATGAAGGTGACGTTGGCGGTCACAAACACGATCTGGAACAGGCTGGTTCCCACCACCACTTCGGCGGGCATTTTCAACAGATAGATCATCGCCGGAACCATGATGAAACCACCGCCAACGCCCATGATCGCCGACAGCGCCCCGACGGCAAAGCCGACCAGTGCCGGGGGAATGATCGAAATGTACAGGCGCGAGCGGGGAAAGCGCATCTTGAACGGCAAACGGTGCAACAGACTGTGGCTGTGCAGTTTGTGGCGGGAAACCACCGGCGCCCGCCGTTTCAGCAGGGCACGCGAGCTTTCGATCAGCATCAGACCCCCGATCACCCCGAGCAGCAGGACATAACTGAGATTGATCACCAGCTCGACCTGCCCCTGGGCCTTCAGCCAGGCGAACAGGTGAACCCCGGCGGTCGAGCCGACCAGACCACCAACCAGCAGGATCACCCCCATCCGCACATCGACCGTCCCGCGCCGCCAGTGGGCGAGCATGCCCGAAACGCTGGCTCCAAGCACCTGATTGGCCCCCGAGCCAACCGCCACCGGCGCCGGAACACCCATCATGATCAGCAGCGGGGTCAGCAAAAACCCGCCACCGACCCCGAACAGGCCGGACAGGAAACCGATACTCCCCCCCAGCATCAGCAGGACGAGGATATTTTCCGTAACGCCAGCGATCGGCAGGTAGATGGACATCGGCGGGGCCTTTCGGCGGCAGGGAAGGTGATGTTGCCCCAGACTAACCCGTTCAGTCACAAAAGAGAACGGCAAGCGCGCGGTCAGGACCACCCCACCGGAAAACGACCGGACGGGGCGGGTTTGATGAACAGCCTGTCATAAAGGCGCATTTTTGCCGCAATTGGACCGTCAAACCGGATATTCCGCCCCTAAATGACCTAGGTTTGATCAAAGTCTCGCCACATTCGGACGGCTAAATACATCTCATGGACGGCGACGGAAACGCAGTTCCCCCTGCACTCCCCATGACCGTCGTCCGCGCCCGAACCGCCCCCATCCCCGTTCCCCAAGGCGGTTCGGGACGACCGCAGCCGAGGCGACCAACGCCCAACCTCCCCGCCCCCCTCAGGGTGTTGGTCGCCGACCTCTCTGAACGATTTCGGGTTTGATGCTCCCTCCCTCCCGCATCAGGCCCTTCCTGGTTGCAGACCCTGTTGATCCAGAGTCTCTCTTCCCCCCGCCCTCAGGGGTTACCTTCTGCCCTGTCAGACCGTCCCGCGCGGTGGCAGGGCAGTTTTTTATCTGCTATACCTCTGCGCCATGAGCACTCAGCCGATCGAACCGCCTGTCGAGGCGGCAGCCCTCCCCTCTGCCCCGTCGCCCGCTGCCCCGTTGTTTGCCGGGCAGGGACTGGGGTGCATCCGTGGTGACCGCGTGGTGTTTCGCGGGCTGAATTTTGCCTGCCAACCGGGCGACGCCCTGTTGTTGCTGGGGCGGAACGGCTCGGGGAAATCCAGCTTTTTGCGGGTGATGGCCGCTCTGGTGGCCCCCGCCGCCGGGCAGCTGCTGTGGCAGGGCCAGCCGGTGCAGGACGACCGCGAAGCCCACGGCCTGCGCACGCGCTATCTTGGCCATGCCGACGCCATCAAACCGGTGCTGACGGTGGCGGAAAACGTCTCGTTCTGGGTCCGCCTGTGGGCTCCCGAGACCAGCGATGTCGAGGCGGCGGTCCATCAGGCTCTGGAATTGTTTGACATGGGACGGCTGGCCGATGTGCCGGGCCGGTTCCTCTCTGCCGGTCAGAAACGGCGGGTCAATCTGGCCCGCCTGTTCGCTGCCCCGGGGCAGGTGTGGCTGCTGGACGAGCCAACCACCGCGCTGGACAAGGCCTCGATTGCGGTGCTCGAAGATCAGATTGCTGCCCACCGGGCGCGCGGAGGCATCGTTGCGCTGTCAACCCACACCGATGTGGTGCTCCCCGCAGCCCGAGCCTTCCACATGGAAGACTTTTCGCCCCACCGCGAGGGGCTGACCGAAAACGATGATGACGACAGCGCCTTTGGCTGGACGGAGGGGTAAGCCATGGGGCGGTCGTTGTGGACAGTGATTCGGCGTGACCTGCGTCTGGCCCTGCGGCAGGGGTCGGACAGCCTGATGGTGGTCACCTTTTTCGTGCTGTGCGTGGTGCTGTTTCCGTTTGGGGTCGGCCCGGAATCGGGTGTGCTGGAACGCATCTCCGCCGGGATTTTGTGGGTCACCGCCCTGCTGGCCTGCATGCTGTCGCTCGACCGGCTGTTTCAGCAGGAATACGAAGATGGCTCGCTCGATCTGCTCACCCTGTCGCCGGTGCCGTTGCCGGTGCTGGTGCTGGGGAAAGTGGTCGCCCACTGGCTGACCACCGGCTTGCCGATCCTGCTGGCCGCACCGGTTCTGGCCGTCCTGCTGCACATGAACGGCGATGGCTTTGCGGTGCTGGTTGCCGCCATGGCGCTGGGAACGCCGACGCTGAGCCTGATCGGAGCCGTGGGGGCAGCGCTGGTGCTGGGGGCACGGCGGGGCGGTGTGCTGCTGTCGCTGCTGGTCCTGCCGCTATACATTCCGGTGCTGGTATTCGGGGTCTCTGCCGTGGACGCGGCGGTGATGGACTTCGGCTTCCGCGCCCAGTTGCTGATTCTGGGGGCAATGCTGCTGGGGGCGCTGGCCCTGTGCCCGTGGGCGGCGGCGGCGGCGTTGCGGCAGGCGGTGGATTAAGCAGCCTCTCTTTTCTTTACATGCAAAAAGCGATCTATCTCCACCATTGCCACTAAATTTGCGCCGTCACTCACGACGTAGCTTGCAAAAAGCACTTTGCTTCCTCAGGCTCGCCCAGATTAAGGACGATGACGCGATCAACAGGGGGATCGATCATGGCTGTGCGTTTCAGAAAATCAATCAAGCTGGCTCCAGGCATCAGAATGAACATCAGTGGGTCAGGCATTGGCTGGACACTTGGGCCGAGGGGAGCATCAATAGGGATTGGCAAGCGAGGCGCTCGGCTAAATACGAGCTTTATGGGCTTTTCCAGCAGCCAGAAGCTATCTGGCCCATCTAAGTCTGTCAGGATGGCGACACCTAAAGGCCAAGCCACCTTGGTATCCATAACCTGTCTCTTACATGACGACGGGACGCTTACATTCCAAGACATCAACGGAAATGATTTGCCTGAGCACATAGTTGAAGCAGCTAAGAAGCAGAACAAGGAGTATATCCTTGAGATGATTCAGCGTAAGTGCGACGAGATCAACAGCAACATCTCAGCCTTAGGCACTATACATTTGGATACCCCTAGCTGTGCTTCCTTACCAACCTTTCTCGCGACTCCGTTCAGTGAGGTAGAGCCAACGGCTCCCCCACCTCGTAAACCAAACCTGCTGGATAGGTTGTTCAAGAAACGGATGCAGCGATTGGATGCACTCAACAACGAGGCTCAAGCACTCTTTTCTTCCAGCCATCACGCTTGGTCAAGCCAACAGGCAAGTCACATCAAGCAGGAACAGGAAAGACGGCGACTTATTGAAGAAGGGATATACAGCTCACCATCCGACATGGAGGCATGGCTGGAGTACACGCTGCAGGATATTTGCTGGCCGCGAGAGACCGACATATCGTTTGATCTACTCAATGACGGTAGGTGCATTGCGATAGACGTCGACCTGCCCGAGATTGAGGATATGCCTTCAGCCACAGCGAGTGTTCCCAGCAGAGGCTTGAAGTTGTCGGTCAAGGAAATGACTGCAACCGCAATCCAGAAGCTCTACATGTCTCACATCCATGCGATTGCCTTCAGAATCATTGGTGAGACTTTTGCAGCACTACCCAAGACAACTGAAGTCATCCTCTCCGGTTATTCACAGCGGCCTGATAAAGCAACAGGGAGAATCATTGATGAGTACCTTCTCTCTGTTCGTGTTGGTCGAGAAAATTGGAGCGAAATTGATTTTGGACGACTATCAGACATAGACGTCGTTGAGGCGTTAGCCAGATTCGATCTACGCAGAAAAATGTCGAAGACAGGCGTATTCAAGGCTATCGAACCTTTCCAGCAGTAATCCCAGATGCTGCACTTTCATTGCAGGTGCAGCACAAGAGTTCTCTTTCAAGTCCTTAACAAGCCACCTTTTAGATTCGTGTGCGTTAAATATGACGCTATGACGCACAACCCATCGCTGGGGCCTTAAGGCCCCAGACCCCATTCATTTGATATTGAAAGAAAAAATGGGGGTTTAGGGGCATCGCCACCAAACGGGTATGGGCGGTAGCCCATTCTCCTGCACGGACTGTCGTGTCCTGTGGCGTCACATTTGCTCTAACCTTCCCGCGACAGCCGGTGCAGGGCTTCGGCGATCAGCAGGATATCGGCCTCGCTGGTTGCCCAACTGGTGACAAAGCGCGCCATGTCGCCATCTCCGCTTTCAGTGCTCCACGGAGCCCACTCCACGCCAATCCGGCGCAGGCAGGCTTCGACCACCGGGGTCAGGATGACGAACACCTCATTCGCCTGCACCGGCCAGACCGGCGGCATTCCGGCGTTGGCAAAGGCCTGCCCCAGCAACTGCGCCAGCGCATTGGCATGGCGGGCGTTGGTCAGCCACAGATCATCCTGCAGATAGGCCTGTAGTTGTGCTCCGATAAAGCGCCCCTTGGCCACCAGATGACCGCTGCGTTTGCGGCGATAGGCAAAGCCCCCGGTCAGAGCCGGATCAAAGAACACCACTGCCTCGGCGGCCCAGGCTCCGTTCTTGCTCGCCCCAAAGCTCAGGACATCGACCCCGGCCTTCCAGGTCATCTCGGCAGCAGAACAGCCCAGCGTTACCAGTGCATTGGCAAACCGCGCCCCATCCATGTGCAGCAACAGCCCGTGATCATGGCAGACCTCGGCCAGCGCGGCGATTTCCCCCACGCTGTACACCGTGCCCGATTCGGTGGCCTGGGTCAGTGATACGGCAGCCGTTGGCATCTGGTGCACGCTGCCCGCCGCTGCGGTGACCAGATGCATGTCCAGTACATCGGCGGTAATCTTGCCGTTTGCCCCCGGCAAGGGATGCAGGCGCGCCCCTCCGGACAACTGTTCAACGGCGCCGCATTCATCGACCAGCACATGGGCCGCCTGATGGCAATAGACCGTGCCCCACGGTGGCGTCATCGCCGACAGGGCCAGCGCATTGGCCGCCGTACCGCTGACCAGCGGGAAAATCTCCGCCTGCGGGGCCTCCAGAACCTGCCGCAACGCCTGCTGTGCCGTCGCTGTTTCAGCGTCGGTGCCATAGGACGGAGCCGTTAACACGCCGGACTGCTGATACAACGCCTGCGCGATTTGCGGGCAGCAGGCGGCCATCGTGTCAGAGGCGAGATGAATCACGGCCGGGGCCTCCGGCAACACAACAGGGTTCATGGTGATTCCTTTTCACGCGGGATCGATGTTCTATCGCTTGACACTGCTTTGTAATGGCGCTGACATTATCCGTCTGTGATCACGCCACCAACCCCCTCTTTTCGGAGGTTGCACGGCAGATTGACAGGACAGTATTCGCCATTTTCGCCGCCACGCCAGATCAGGGATGTTTCAGTGACTGCCAGCACCCCCGCCACCCTCGACGTCGAAGACATTCACAAAAGCTTTGGCGGACTGGAGGTTCTGAAAGGAATCTCGCTGACAGCCCGCGACGGGGATGTGATCTCTCTGATCGGCTCGTCTGGCTCGGGCAAAAGCACCTTTTTGCGCTGCATCAACTTTCTGGAAACCCCCGACCGGGGCACGGTCCGCCTGAGCGGTGAAGCCGTGCAGGTCAAAAGCGGTCGCAAGGGGGCTGCCGTCACCGACGAACGGCAGCTTCAGCGCCTGCGGGCAAAGCTGGGGTTCGTGTTCCAGAGCTTTAACCTGTGGCCGCACATGACCATCCTGCAAAACGTCATCGAAGCGCCGATGCAGGTCAAGGGCCTGAGCCGGGCCGAAGCCACCGAGATGGCCGAAAGCCTGCTGGCCAAGGTCGGCATCGCCCACAAGCGCCACGAATACCCCTCGCACATGTCCGGTGGCCAGCAGCAGCGGGCGGCGATTGCCCGTGCGCTGGCGATGGAACCGCAAGTGATTCTGTTTGATGAACCGACCTCGGCACTGGACCCGGAACTGGTGGTCGAAGTGCTGGGCGTCATGCGCAGCCTGGCCGAAGAAGGTCGCACCATGCTGATCGTCACCCACGAAATGGGCTTTGCCCGCGACGTGTCCTCGCAAGTGGTGTTCCTGCATCAGGGGCGGATCGAGGAGCAGGGGGCGCCCGAGCAGATTTTCAAGGACCCGACCTCGCCGCGCCTGCGCCAGTTTCTGGCCAGCCATCTGCATTGATCCTGCTTTTCAGCGTCGCCCCCGACTTGTTGTCCGGGGCGATTTTCCTTTAACGCAACTCAGGAGCCGCTCCCGTGAAAGCTTTCAAACTCTCCGCCCTGACCCTCGCCGCCGCCGTTGCCGTTTCGGCGGCCGTTGCCGGGAGCACCGCCGCTCAGGCCGCTGAAAAGGTGCGTCTGGCCACCGAAGGCGCTTTCCCTCCGTTCAACACCATCGACAGCGCCGGCAAGCCGCAGGGCTTCGACGTGGATATCGGTCTGGCCCTGTGCGCCGAAATGAAGGTGGAATGCGAAGTCGTCACCCAGGATTGGGACGGCATCATTCCGGGCCTGCTGGCCAAGAAATACGATGCGATCATTGCCTCGATGTCGATCACCCCGGAACGTCAGCAGGCGGTGGCCTTCACCAACCCCTATTATTCCAACAAGCTGCAGTTCGTTGCCCCCAAGGGCAAGGACTTCACCCTGACCAAGGACGGCCTGAAGGGCAAGACCATCGGTGCCCAGCGCTCCACCATCTCGGCCTCGTGGATGGAAGAGCACATGCCCGGCATTGAGGTGAAGCTGTACGGCACGCAGGAAGAAGCCTTCCTCGACCTCGCCTCGGGCCGTCTGGATCTGGTGATCAACGACGTCTATGTCACCTATGGCTGGCTGAACAGCGACGCGGGCAAGGGCTTTGAATTCAAGGGCTCGCCGGTCTATGACGACGACAAGATCGGCATTGCCCTGCGCAAGGACGACACCGCCCTGCGCGACAAGATGAACGCCGCGCTGGAGGCCATTCGCAAGAACGGCACCTATGACAAGCTGAACGCCAAGTATTTCCCGTTCAGCATCTACTAAGCCCCGGATATATCATGCCAGAACAGGCAGGGCCCCACCGGATGGCGAGGCTCTGCCGGTTTGTTTTTTGCGGAGCCGATCATGGATTTGCACGGTTTTGGTCCCCTGTTGCTCGAAGGAGTCCTGGTAACGGTCGAGGTCGCCGTCACCGCCTGCGCTGTCGGGCTGATGCTGGGGCTGGCCGGGGCCGTCGCCAAGCTGTCCGAGGTCGCCGCCCTGCGCTGGCTGGCCGAGGTCTACACCACCCTGTTCCGGGGCCTGCCGGAATTTCTGGTGGTGCTGATCGTTTACTTTGCCGGGGCTGCGGTGCTGACCGCCACCATCGGCGGCGGAACCTATGTCGATGTGCCGCCGTTCATCGCGGGCAGTCTGGCTCTGGCGACCACTTTTGGCGCCTATGCCACCGAGGTCTTTCGCGGGGCCATTCAGGCCATCCCGCAGGGCCATGTCGAAGCCGGTCTGGCACTGGGCCTGTCCCGGCGGAAAATCTTCTGGCGGCTGGTGATGCCGCAGGTGATGCGCTATGCCCTGCCCGGCCTTGGCAACCTGTTTCTGGTGTTGCTGAAAGATACCGCGCTGGTGTCGATGATCGGGGTGTCCGACCTGATGCGTCAGGCCGATATCGCCCGTGGGGCCACCCGCGACACCTTTACCTTTTACGCCATCGCGGCGGTGATGTACCTGACCCTGACCGCTATCACCACCGCCGTTCTGGCCCGTCTGGAACAGCGCGCCAACCGTGGCGTGCGCCGCGCTTAGGGCAAATCCCGAGCAGATGGACTCATCTGCGACGACGTATTTGCTGAAAATACAATACATTAGAGCATTTTGAGCGATCGAGAGAGAACCCAAAACGCTCTAAACGACCGGAAATACAGGAGACGACCATGGACTTTTCGGTTGATCTGATTTGGCGCAGCCTGCCCAAACTGCTCAGCGGGGCCGGACTGACGGCGGAACTGATTGCCCTGTCGGGCGTCATCGGCTTTTGCATCGCCCTGCCGATGGCCGTTGCCCGTACCGCCCGCTCGCGGCTGCTGCGCTGGTTGTCGGGTGGCTATATCTTCTTTTTCCGTGGCACGCCGCTGCTGGTGCAGATTTTCCTGATCTATTACGGCCTCAGCGGTTTTGCGTGGGTGCGGGAGAATGAGCTGCTGTGGCCGATCCTGCGCGAGGCCTATTGGTGCGCCATCATCGCCTTCTCGCTCAACACCAGCGCCTACAGCGCCGAAATTTTCCGTGGCTCGATGCAGGCGGTGCCGGTGGGGGAAATCGAAGCCGGGCGCGCACTGGGCCTGAGCCGGTGGCAGATTTTCCGCCGCATCCTGTGGCCGCGCGCCTTCCGCATGGGGCTGCCTGCCTATGGCAACGAAATCATCTTCATGATCAAAAGCTCGGCGCTGGCCTCGACCATCACCCTGATGGACCTGACCGGTGTCGCCCGTGCGCTGGTCGCCAAGACCTACAAGCCGGTCGAAGTGTTTCTTGCCGCTGGCGTGCTGTATCTGATCCTGATCTATGCGCTGACCTTTGTGCTGCGCGTGATCGAAAAGCGCTGGGACATCCGCCGTCCCACCCCGCCGGTGCGGGCCGAAGACGCCGGTCCGGCCTGAAGCAGTGAGTGCAAAACCGTTGCGATAAAACAAAAGGTTAGACCAGCGTGCCTGCGTCAGACCACAGGACACGACAAAAAACAAAAAGATCATGGAGCGCTGCTCCAAACCTCGCCGGGGCCTTGAGGCCCCGGACCCCATTGACTTGATTTTTAAAGAAAAATAGGGGTTTGGGCGGTAGCCCACACTGACCCCACCAACTGTCGTGTACTGTGGCGTCAGGCTTAGAGCGTTTTCACACTGAGCGAAAACGCTCTCCATTTTTCGTGCCGCATTTTCCGAGCCGTTGACCGGAGACGGTCAACTTGAAAATGCTCTAACGCACGCCGGGCTAGCCGCAGCTGAGGCCGGTGACCACGCCGTCGCTGTTGACGTGGGCGTTCAGGCGTTCGGGGCGGAAGTCATAGGTGGTCGGGCTGCCGCTGTCGAGCACCCGTACACCGGGGAGCTGACTGGCCAGCGGTCCGGCCGGTTGCCCGATCCAGCCCTGCATCGCCTCTCCGCCACAGGACGACAGCCCGGAAACTGTCTGGCGGGTGCCATCACACCCGGTGAGGGTCAACGCCATGCCGACCAGCGCCATCGCGCCGAGGCTTCCCCTGATCCACCCATCTGCCTGCCGCATCGCCCCGTGCCCCCTGTTAAAGTGTCTCTGCCGTCATGCGGCGGATGGTATTGGTGGTTGACTGACCCGGTTCCAGTACGGCCAGAACCACCTGCCCACCGTTGGCAATCACCAGATCAGCACCGACCACGGTCTCTACCGTATAATCGGCCCCCTTGACCAGCACATCCGGCAGCAACCGGGTGATGACCTCCAGCGGGGTATCTTCGCCAAAGATCAGTACACCATCAACCATCATCAACGAGGCCAGCACCGCCGAGCGGGCGGCTTCGCTTTGCACTGGCCGGGTTTCCCCCTTCAGGCGGCGGACCGAGGCATCGGCGTTGACCCCGACCACCAGCCGGTCACAGGCGGCACGGGCCTGCCGCAACAGGGACAGGTGCCCCGGATGCAACAGGTCAAAACAGCCATTGGTAAAACCGACCCGCAAGCCTTGTGCTTTCCAGCGTTCAACCTGTGCCGCCATCTGGTCCAGTGACAAAACCCTGGTTTCAGCCTGATCCAGATCCTGATGATGCAGGGCGGTCACCAGCTCGTCGGCATGAACCGCTGCGGTTCCCACCTTGCCGACCACAATCCCGGCGGCGATATTGGCCAGATAGGCCGAATCCACCAGATCCAGCCCGGCGGCCATCGCGGCCCCCATGGTGGCAATAACGGTGTCACCGGCGCCTGACACGTCAAACACTTCGCGCGCTTCGGCGGGCAGGTGATGAACTTGCCCGGCGGGGGACAGCTCATCGCCGGTCACCAGCGTCATGCCGTCCTGACTGCGCGTTGCCAGCACCCCGGCAATACCACAGCGCTCAATAATCACCCGGGCGGCGGCAATCACGTCGTCATCATTGCCGGTCGGCAAATCGCTGGCCTCGGTCAGCTCTTTCCGGTTCGGGGTGACCAGCGTTGCGCCTGCATACAGGCTGTAGTCGCGCCCCTTGGGGTCAACGATCACCGGCACGCCAGCCTGTCGGGCGGCAGCGATGATCTTCTGGATCACCAGCGGGGTCAGAACGCCCTTGCCATAGTCGGACAGGATCACCACCGTACAGGCCGCGCCGGTGCTGCCACTGAGAATGGCTTCGGCGTTGGCAATCAGGGTGGCTTCGTGGTGGGCGGTCAGCGGGCGGATGGTTTCCTGATCGGCGCGCAGCAGCTGCTGCGATCCGGCGATGTAGCGGGTCTTGATCGAGGTGGCCCGTCCCTGCTCGACTTCCAGCATCGGAACCACGTTCGGCAAGGCCCCCAGCATGGTGGCGACTTCGCTGGCGGCAGCATCATCGCCGACCAGCGACAGGAATTGCACCTTTGCCCCCAGTCCGACCAGATTGCGAACCACGTTGCCCGACCCGCCCAGCATGGCGGTTTCACGGGTGACGCGGACCACGGGTATGGGAGCCTCGGGGCTGATGCGGTCCACCACCCCATAGACAAAACGATCCAGCATGATATCACCAACACACAGGACCTGTGCGGTGGTGAACAGGGGGACGGCAGACGCCAGGCGCGAGTGTGTTTCTGTCATGATGACGGTACACTACCACCAGCGACTCTGGTTCGCCAAGGGATGTTGTCACCTTTGCCGCGGCCGGAAAGCAGTTGGAACAGAATGGGTCCGGCTGGTGAAATTTCAGCCTGAATGGCGCTGAAGCCTTTCCTTTATAGCCTTTTTAGGGTTGGATATTCCCAGTGAGTATATCGTGGGCCATGATGTTGCAGGAACGAGACCCCACCCGTGCGGAACGGGAGTTGCTGGATACCATCGAGCGTGGTGGACGGACCCCTGCGGGCCGGACGGCGGTGCAATTGCATTTGTCCCAGTTGCTGCCCAGCAATCGCCCCGGCAGCCGCCTGAAAATCGCCTCACGCCTGTTTGCCCCGCTGGAAATCAGCCACAATCTGCAAGTCTTTCTGTTGTCGAACGGAGACATCTTTGTCCTCGGGCGGGACATGCCGGAAAATCAGGTGGACAACATCGTCCACCGGGTCCGCTCGCTGTTCGATAATGATCCCCTGACCTTTGACGACTTTGATGATGGCATTGACCCGTTCGTGACGTGGTATGCCTATGAGGTTGATTTTTCCGAGCTGGAAATGGTGGTGCGCAACCTGCTGGAGGCCGCCGAAATCCTGCGCAAGCAGCGTCTCGGAACTCCGGCACCGCCGGAACCGCTCAGCCCCAGTGACCTCGATCAGTTGCGCGACAAGGTGCTGGCCCTGAACATTCGTCCGATGCTGCGCCGCCAGCCCTGCATCCGCTTGCGGCCCAAGCAAAGCGCCGAAATCATGTTCGAGGAAATCACCGTCGGCATCACCGAGGTGCGGGATTCCATCGCCCCCGGCAAGGATATCTTTGCCGATCGCTGGCTGTTCCAGGATTTCTCCCGCACCCTTGACGCCGCCCTGCTGGCGGTCTTGCCGCAGGCCCCGGTGCTGGCCCGTCCGGCTGCCATCAGCCTGAACCTGAATCTGGAAAGCATCGACAGCCGCGAGTTCCGGGGCCTGCTGAATGTCCTGAAGCCCGGGCAGAAAGTGATCGCCGAAGTGCAGGTGATCGATATTTTCACCAATCTGGCGGCCTATCAGTCGACCCGCGACCTGCTGCGCCATAACGGCCATGGCATCCTGATCGATGGCCTGAGCCCGGCGATGCTGGGGGCAATGGACATGTCGCTGCTTGATCCGGACTTTGTGAAAATCCTGTGGGCAGCCGATCTGGCGGCCCCCCAGCATCCCCGCAAAGGGGAGGGCCTGGCCGATCTGGTCAGCGGGCTGGGGGCCGAGCGGGTTATTCTGTCCCGCTGTGAATCCGAACAGGCGATGAGTTGGGGGCTGGCCAATGGCATGACCGCCTTTCAAGGGCGCTATATGGATGCCATTCTGGGAACGGTTACGATGCAGCAATGTCCCTCATCCAGCCAGTGCATCCTGCGGGATTGCATCATCCGGCGCACCTCGGTCATGGGGCGCCGCCGCAGCGAATGCCCCAACATGCCCTGGCTGGATCAGGTTCAGGTTTTGTCTGCGCCGTCCCGGCGCCGGACCCAGTGAGCACGGGGGCGATGATGAGCGAGAAGCAGACGCCACCCCCGTTGACCCCGGCCCGGCGCAGCAGTGGCCCCCCCGAACATCCCAAGGGGGTGGTCGATGAAAAGCGCCTGCTCCACGATATCAAGCGCTTGAGTGCCAATACCAAAGGCCGCTGGGTCGTGCGCGGGCACCTGTCGCGGATGAAGCCGGACAATCTGGCCGATCACACCCTGCACGCGGTCGAGCATACCTTCAATGGTCTGGTCACCCGCGAAGGGGTCCGCTTTTACTGGCTGCGCAACAATGACTTTGTGGTGTCATTTTCGATCACCTCGGCTGATTCCGTGCGGGCGGCGCTGGTCAAGGTGCGGTTCCTGTTCGCCCATGACCCGCTGATGGATCAACCGGCGGCGCATGGCGTTGAAAGCGACTCTCTTGCCACCTGGTATCGTCTGGACAATGACCATGGCCTGCTGCTGAAGGACATCCAGCAACTGGTGCAAAGCCACCGCGCCCCCAGCATGGGGACCCCGCGACGGCATTTGCGGCAGAACAGCGACCCCGGTTCCATCCGGCGGGGAGCGCCCTTGACGGCGGCCATGCTGTCCCGCGTTGAGAGTGCCCTGATGGGGGCAGACCTCTCCAGCCATATCCGCCGGCAGGCCGTCTGTGCGATGGTCGGGCGGGCCGCCCCGGACCCGGTGTTTACCGAAGTGTTCGTGTCGATCAATGACCTGCGCGAAACGATGTTGCCGCATGTCGATCTGGCGTCGAATCCCTGGCTGTTCCAGCACCTGACCCAGACCCTGGACCGCCGGGTTCTGGCGATGCTGACCCGTCGCGATGACAAGACCCTCAATCAGGGGTTTTCGATCAATCTGAATGTCAGCACCATCCTGTCGGATGACTTCCTGCGCTTTGATGACAGCCTGTCGCCCGGCAGTCATGGTACGGTGGTGCTGGAGGTGCGCAGCGAAGACATCTTTGCTGACCTCAACGCCTTTTTCTTTGCCCGTGATTTTGTCCGCCAGCGCGGCTATCGCTTGTGCGTTGATGGCCTGAACTGGCGCACCCTGCCGTTTGTCGATCCGACCCGACTGGGGGTTGATCTGATGAAGCTGTCATGGTCTGACGACTTGCCCAACGTCCTGCACAGTGCCGAGGGCGACGCCGCCAGTGCGGTGCTGGCCCGCACCGGACAGGGCAAGATCATTCTGGCCCGCTGTGACGATGAAAAAGCGGTGCAGTTCGGTCAGGGGCAGGGAATTCGCCTGTTCCAGGGCCGCTATATCGACCGCATCACCAAACCCTATCTTTTGTTGTGATGGCGCAATGATGCCTGATGAGTGTCCCCCGGCAATCCGGGTCCACAATCTGACCAAGATCTACAGCCTGACCCCGGTGGTTGATGGCCTGAGCTTTGAGGTTCCACAGGGAAGCATCACCGCCCTGCTGGGGGGCAACGGGGCGGGCAAGACCACCACCATTGCCATGCTGCTGGGCCTGCTGCTGCCGACGTCCGGGCAGGTGGCTTTACTCGGGCACGACATGGCCACCGACCGTTACGGGGCACTGGCGCAGGTGAACTTTTCCAGCCCCTATGTCGATTTGCCGGGACGGCTGACCGTCCGCGAGAACCTGACGATTTACGCCCGCCTGTATGGCCTGCCCCGACCGGCGGAGCGGATTGCCGAGATGGTCGAAGACCTGGAGCTGGGCGCGTTTGTCACCCGCCGGACCAGCCGCCTGTCTGCCGGACAGAAAACCCGTGTTGCTTTGGCCAAGGCGCTGATCAATCGCCCGCGCCTGTTGATCCTCGACGAACCGACGGCCAGCCTTGACCCGGACAGCGGCGACTGGATTCGCGGCTACCTCAGCCGTTACGCTGCGGAAACGGGAGCCACGCTGTTTCTGGCCTCGCACAACATGGCCGAGGTCGAGCGCCTGTGCTCGCAGGTTTTGATGATGCGGCAGGGGCGGATTTTTGACCGTGGCAGCGTGTCCGAGCTGACCGAACGCTATGGCCGCACCAATCTGGAAGATGTCTTTCTCGATATCGCCCGTGGACAGGAAAAAGGCGGACCCGCCCAATGAGCAGAGGTCTTGTTCCCGGCTGGTCCGGTTTTGCCTGGCATCGTGTCGGGGCCGTGTGTCTGCGGCATCTGTATGTGATGCGCTCCAGCCCGATCCGGCTGCTGGAAATGGCCTATTGGCCGACGGTCCAGATGGTGATGTGGGGCTTCATCAGCCAGTTCTTCACCACCCAGTCATCATGGCTGGTGCAGGCGGCCGGGGCGCTGCTGGCCGCCGTGCTGCTGTGGGACGTGTTGTTCCGCGCCAATCTCGGCCTGTCGCTGTCGTTCATGGAAGAAATGTGGGCGCGCAATCTCGGACACCTGTTCGTCAGCCCGTTGCGCCCCTATGAATTCATCGTCGCCCTGATCACCATGAGCGCCATCCGCACCACCATTGGCCTGTTGCCAGCGGCGCTGTTGGCGATTCCGTTGTTCCACTACAACATTTTCGCCATGGGTCTGCCGCTGGTCGGCTTTTTCCTGCTGTTGCTGATCACCGGCTGGAGTGTCGGTCTGGGGGTTTCGGCGCTGGTCCTGCGCTTTGGGCTGGGGGCGGAGAGTCTGGCGTGGGTGCTGATTTTTGCCCTCGCCCCGCTGTCGGGAATTTATTACCCCATCTCGACCCTACCCGGATGGCTGCAAACCGTCGCCTGGTGGCTGCCGTCCTCGCACGTTTTCGAAGGGATGCGCGTCGTTTTGACCACCGGCACCTTTGACTGGAGCCTGTGGTGGACAGCCTTGGTGCTCGATCTGGGCTATCTGTCGCTGTTGGGAGGACTGTTTTTGTACACCTTCCGGGTTGCGCGGCGGCGTGGCTTGTTGCTCAATGTCGGCGAATGATCATTTTCACCCGGCCAGCGATGGGCGGGAGAGCGGAGAAAGCAGACAGTGCAACGGATTGGGGTAATCGGAGCAGGTGCCTGGGGTACGGCGCTGGCGCTGGCGGCAACGCGGGCCGGACGGCAGACAACCCTGTGGGCGCGGGAACAGGCCGTCGCCGACGCCATCAACGGCCAGCATGAAAATCCCGACTATCTCCCCGGTCTGCCGCTGGACCCGTCCCTGCGGGCGACCACCGATGCGCTGGCGGTGCTGGCGGCTGCCGATGCGGTGCTGCTGGTGGTTCCGGCCCAGCACCTGCGGGCCACCTGTGCCACTTTGGCCCCGCATTGGCGTCCCGGTGTTCCGGCGTTGATCTGTGCCAAGGGGATCGAGCAGGGCAGCGGCCAGTTGATGAGCGAAGTCGCTGCCGAAACGTTACCGGCAACGGTGCCGCTGGTGGCCTTGTCCGGTCCCAGCTTTGCCGCCGAAGTCGCCCGTGGGCTGCCGACGGCGGTGACGCTGGCCTGCGAGGATCAGGCGCTTGGCACGTCTTTGCTGAGTGCCCTTGGCAGCCGGTCGTTCCGCCCCTATCTGTCGGCGGACCTGATCGGGGCCGAGGTCGGCGGCGCAGTGAAAAACGTGCTGGCGATCGCCTGTGGTGTGCTCGAAGGGCGGGCGATGGGGGACAATGCCCGCGCCGCCCTGCTGACCCGTGGGTTGGCTGAAATCACCCGTCTGGGCGTCGCCAAGGGCGGGCTGCCGGGGACATTCATGGGTCTGTCGGGGATGGGCGACCTGTTGCTGACCGCCACCTCGATGCAGTCGCGCAATTTTTCGCTCGGCTTTGCACTGGGGGAAGGCAAGAGCCTGAGCGCGATTCTCGCCGGACGGAAAGCCGTCACCGAAGGGGTGTTTACCGCCGCCGCTGTCGTTGCTCTTGCGGAACGATTGGGCGTTGACATGCCGATCTGTCAGGCGGTCGATGCGATCCTCAATCGCGGGGCCGATGTGGAACAGGTGGTTGCCGCCCTGCTGTCGCGCCCGTTCCGTGTCGAACTGGAACACTGATCACGGATCACCGGCGACCGAGGCCGGTGATGACCTGTTTGCCGGGACTCCGGCGTTCTTGAAAAGAGAGAGACACTCCCATGGCACTGTTTGCGGTTTACAATCTCGACAACGCGGGCGCTTTGCAGATCCGTCTGGACAATCGTCCGGCGCACGTCGAATTCCTCAAGGCACTGGGCGACTCGCTGTTTCTGGCTGGCCCGCTGCTGTCTGACGATGGCGAAACGATGATCGGCTCGCTGGTGGTGGTTGATTTCCCCGACCTTGCCGCCGCGCAGGCGTGGGCCGCCGAAGATCCCTATGCCAAGGCTGGCCTGTTTGCCAGCTCGACCGTCAAGCCGTTCAAGAAGGTTCTGCCGGCAGCGTAACGTCCGGATAGCGCAGGAGTCACCATGGCCTTCTGGCTGGTCAAGTCCGAACCCGAATGCTGGTCGTGGGATGACCATTGCCGCGCGGGCACCGCCCCGTGGGACGGGGTGCGCAATCATCAGGCCAACGGCTATATGAAGGCGATGGCGCCGGGCGACCAGGCGTTGTTCTACCACAGCCAGAGCCAGCGGGCGGCGGTTGGGGTGCTGACCGTCACCGCGCCGTGGAGTCCGGACCCGGACGATGTTACGGGCCGGTTCGGAGTGGTCGGGATGCGGGCCGACTCCGCCTTGCGGCACCCGGTGACGCTGGCGCAGATCAAGGCCGATCCGCGTCTGGCCCATCTGGCCCTGCTGCGTCAGTCGCGTCTGTCGGTGGTGCCGATTGATGCGGAGGCATGGGCGATCATCCTCGATCTTGCCGGAGGTTTGACCGATGCCGCATCCCCTGCTGCCCTCCGCTGAGTTGCCCGAGGGGATTGCCAGAGAGATTCCCCTCCCCGGCAGTGCAGGCGATCCGCAGTCACTGATTGTTCTGCGCCATCAGGGACAGGTGCGCGCCTATCGCAACCTGTGTCCCCATCTGCGCGTTCCCCTGAACTGGCAGCCGGAGGGGTTCTGGAATCCTGAGCGGACGGCGCTGATGTGCGCGATGCACAAGGCGTTGTTTAACCCGGTCAGCGGAGAATGCACCCACGGCCCCTGTTTCGGGCGCTTTCTCGAGTCTGTTGCCATTCATGAGCAGAACGGCATCATAAATCTCGACGCCTGAAAGGCACAGGACAAGCGTACCAAAGGCGAGTATGGTTCTTCTGATCCAGGGATTCCCTATCATCAGCATAAAACAGAGTAAAACGCGCCGATGGATGATGATACAAAAGGCATGATTGGTTGTCTGGCCTCGGTGGTTGTTATCTCCGCCGTGATTGCAGCCATTGTGTACTTGCCTGGCATGACCAAAGGAAGCTCTTCTGCTCCCGATGCTGCGAAGGCCGAGCGGTCTGTGCCGCTGACCCGTGCCGGTCCGGTGGCGGAAAAGCAGGTGGTTGAAAAGGCCGCCCAGGTTGACCCCAAGGCGCGCAAGATCAAGACCGACGAGGAAACCCCGCCGGAAAGCGAGACGCCGCCACCGGCCAAGGCGGTGATTGCCTCGGTGCAGGGGCTGACCATGCCTGCTCCCCCGGTGCTGCCTGCTCCGGCCAACCGGGCTGTCGAACAGGCGTTAGCCCACGAAACCCTGTGCTATCGTGGCAAACCGGCCCGGCAGGTCCGCAGTCTGTTCAATGCCCCGGGTTATGCCATCACCTTTGGAGCGGATGACTTTTCCGGCGGTGATCCCTATCCGCGTCTGGAGGTCTTTTACGACCTGACCCGCACCCCGCCCGAGGTGACGGTCCTGTCGATGACCCACAAGGATATCCCCGAGTTCCCCCGTGACCACGAGGTTCCGGTACCCTATAGCGCAGAAGCGATCAGTGCTGTTCTGGCCCGCTGGATGGCTGCCGTCGCAACGGACACCTGTCCGGCCCCGTCGCCCGCACCGGCACCGGCTGCCCCTGCGGCACCCTCTGGCAAACCGTAAGCACAGGATGCTGGACCTGCCCGGCGAATGGTGCTCTACTTCTTTGAAATACCGGCTCTTTCTTCCCGTGAAGGGTGATCTTCTCCCCGGCTGATGCCTTGCGACCGGGTTGGTTTGGTGCATCTGCGAACCGGCAGCGCACCCTGTTTTTGATCTCCTACCCCTTTGGGCGGTCTTTTTCAGGGCTTGCCCCGCGTATACGGGTAGTGCATCCTACCCATACGGTTTTTGCATTTTATACAACTGAAGCCGTGACAGCAGGACACGCTTTGATCTAATATTGCGCCGAATCGTCCAAAAAGAGACGAAAAGGGGAGGTTACGAGGTCATTTGCGCAATGATGTTACACATCTGCGTCAACAGGCCCCGGCTGTGCCCTTCCCGCCCCGTAAAAACAAGGCCAGCGGATGATCTAAGGAGACAGTCTATGGACGCCCAAGTTTTTCCCGTTCCCGAAGCGACTGCCAAGAACGCTCTCGTGGACGATGCCAAGTATCAGGCGATGTACAAGCAGTCCGTCGAGGACCCCACCGCATTCTGGGGTGAGCACGGCAAGCGCCTGGACTGGATCAAGCCCTATACCCAGGTCAAGGACGTCTCCTATGATCCGCATGATGTGCACATCAAGTGGTTCCATGACGGCAGCCTGAACGTTGCGGCCAACTGCCTGGACCGTCACCTCGCCACCCGTGGTGATCAGGTCGCCATCATCTGGGAAGGCGACGACCCGAACGATGACGCCAAGATCACCTACCGCGACCTCTATGAACGCGTTTGCAAAATGGCCAATGCCATGCGCGAAATGGGCGTGAAGAAGGGTGATCGCGTCTGCATCTATCTGCCGATGATCCCCGAAGCCGCCGTCTCGATGCTGGCTTGCGCCCGTATCGGTGCGGTGCACTCGATCGTCTTTGGTGGCTTCTCGCCCGACTCGCTGGGCAGCCGCATCAAGGACTCGGAATGCGTGATGGTCATCACCGCCGACGAAGGTCTGCGCGGTGGTCGCAAGGTGCCGCTGAAGACCAACGCCGACAAGGCGCTGGAAGACTGCCCGTCGGTGAAAAACGTCATCGTCGTCCGCCGTACCGGCGGTGCGGTGCCGATGGTCGAAGGCCGTGACAGCTATTACCACGACGTCACCGCCAACCAGCCCGCCGAGTGCGCTCCGGAAGAAATGAACGCCGAAGACCCGCTGTTCATTCTCTACACCTCCGGTTCGACCGGCAGCCCGAAGGGCGTGCTGCACACCTCGGGCGGGTATCTGGTCTATGCCTCGATGACCCACGAGTACGTCTTTGATTACAAGGACGGCGAGATCTACTGGTGTACCGCTGACGTGGGTTGGGTGACCGGCCACTCGTACATCGTCTATGGCCCGCTGGCCAACGGCGCCACCTCGCTGATGTTCGAAGGCATCCCGAACTACCCGAGCGTCTCGCGCTTCTGGGACGTGATCGACAAGCATCAGGTCAACATCTTCTACACCGCCCCGACCGCCATCCGTTCGCTGATGCGCGAAGGCGAAGAGCCGGTGAAGAAGTCCAGCCGCAAGTCCCTGCGCATTCTGGGGTCGGTCGGCGAGCCGATCAATCCGGAAGCCTGGATGTGGTACTACAACGTTGTCGGTGAAGGCCGTTGCCCGATCGTCGATACCTGGTGGCAGACCGAAACCGGCGGTATCCTGATCACCCCGCTGCCGGGCGCGACCGCCCTGAAGCCGGGCTCGGCCACCCGTCCGTTCTTTGGCGTCCAGCCGCTGCTGGTCGATGCCGAAGGCAACGAACTGAGCGGTGCCACCGAAGGCAACCTGTGCATTGCCGACAGCTGGCCGGGCCAGATGCGCACCGTTTATGGCGACCATGAACGCTTTGTGCAGACCTACTTCACCACCTACAAGGGCTATTACTTCACCGGTGACGGCTGCCGTCGCGATGAAGACGGCTACTACTGGATCACTGGCCGCGTCGATGACGTGATCAACGTGTCCGGTCACCGCATGGGCACCGCCGAAATCGAATCCGCGCTGGTCGCCCATGCCAAGGTCGCCGAAGCGGCAGTGGTGGGCTATCCGCACGACATCAAGGGTCAGGGCATCTATGCCTATGTGACTCTGGTGGCGGGCGAAGAGCCGACCGACGCCCTGCGCAAGGAACTGGTGGGCTGGGTCCGTACCGAAATCGGTCCGATCGCCTCGCCGGATGTCATCCAGTGGGCTCCGGGCCTGCCGAAGACCCGTTCGGGCAAGATCATGCGCCGCATCCTGCGCAAGATCGCCGAAAACGACTTTGGCGCGCTGGGCGATACCTCGACCCTTGCCGATCCGTCGGTGGTCGATGACCTGATCGAAAACCGCGGCGCGTAAGCGTTCGTTACGCGGTCGGTTGATCACGGAAAAGGCCCGTTCCCTGTACAGGGGGCGGGCCTTGTCTTTCCGTGGAGCAGCGCTCCACACCTCGACAGGGTTTTTCACAGTACACGACAGTCCGTCGCATCAGTGCAGGCTGCCGCCTGGACTGCTCGGGGGCTAGTGCCCCCGAACCCCCATTTTTTCTTTTATGATCAAAGGAATGGGGTTTGGGGCCGACTGGCCCCAACGAGGTATGGAGCAGCGCTCCATGGTCTTGTTCTCTTTTTGTCGTGTACGATAGCCTGCCTTATGCCTTCTTGACGAATTCCGACTTCAGGCCCATCGCCCCGATGCCGGGAATCTTGCAGTCGATGTTGTGGTCACTATCGACCAGCCGGATGCCCTTGACCTTTGTCCCGGCCTTCAGCACCTGCGACGAGCCTTTGACCTTCAGGTCTTTCAGCACGGTGACGGTATCACCGTCGGCCAGCAGGTTGCCGTTGGCATCCTTGACCACCAGCGCGCCATCGGCGGCGGCAGGCGTCTGGGCCGGGTCCCATTCATGGGCGCATTCCGGGCAAATCAGCATCTGGCCATCCTGATAGGCATAGGCGCTGCCGCACTGCGGGCAGGGAGGAAGGGTATCCATGATCAGCATCTCTTTCTGGCGGGTTGCAGGAGCGGGCTTTATATCAAACGACTTGCCCCCCGTCCTCAGGCAAATCGTCGAAATGATACCCGATTAAAAGAACTTTATGCTGTCCTGCTGCCGCCGCTTCTGTGCGCCGGGTCGGACTCGCATCCCGCAAGAAAAGCACCACCTGCCGGGGGATCGGCCCTCGCATTTTTTGCCGCATTGCCTATAGTGAGGCACACTCGTATCACGCCAACCCATAGGCCTTTTTCCATGACCACTGCCCCTGTTTCGCGTGCTGCCAAGCCGGTTGTCCTGTGTATTCTTGATGGGTGGGGCTATCGCCCGGACCCGCAAGACAACGCCATCGCCCAGGCGAACACCCCCGTGTGGGACCGTTTGCTGAACGATTGTCCGTGGTCGCTGATCGAGACCTCTGGTCTGGATGTCGGGCTGCCGGACGGCCAGATGGGCAACTCCGAGGTCGGCCACATGAACATCGGGGCGGGCCGGGTGGTGATGCAGGACCTGCCGCGCATTGATGCCGCCTGCGCCGATGGTTCGGTGGCCCGTGAACCGGCGCTCCGCCGCTTCATTGACGCCCTGAAGGCCAGCGGCGGCGCGGCACATTTGCTGGGTCTGCTCAGCCCCGGCGGCGTCCACTCGCATCAAAAGCACATGGCAGCGCTGGCGGCGGTGCTGGCCGCCGAAGGCATTCCGGTGAAGGTCCATGCCTTCCTTGATGGCCGAGACACGCCGCCCAAAAGCGCCAAGGGCTTTGTCGAAGAGTTCCTGAAGGACACCCGCGACATTCCCAAGCTGTCAATTGCCACCGTCTCGGGCCGCTATTACGCCATGGACCGCGACAAGCGCTGGGAACGGGTGGTGCTGGCCCATGACGCGATGGTCAAGGGGCTGGACGCCAACGGGCCGACCGCCGCCAACCCGATTGCGGCGATTGATGCCAGCTATGCCGCCGACAAGAGCGATGAATTCGTCCTGCCGACGGTGATTGGCGACTATGCCGGGATGGTCGATGGCGACGGCATCCTGTTTGCCAACTTCCGCGCCGACCGGGCGCGGGAAATCTCGCAGGCCCTGCTGGATGACAGCTTTGACGGCTTTGAGCGCAGCCGCCGGTTCAAGGCTGCGGCGGCTCTGTCGCTGACCGAATATTCGCGCGACCATAACCGCTTTCTCGACGTGCTGTTCGGCCCCGAGCAGTTGAGCGGCATTCTGGGCGAAGTGGTGTCGAAGGCCGGTCTGCGCCAGTTGCGCATCGCCGAAACGGAAAAATACGCGCACGTAACGTTTTTCTTCAACGGTGGCGAAGAGACGGTTTTCCCCGGCGAAGACCGTATCCTGATCCCCAGCCCGAAGGTTGCCACCTACGACCTGCAACCCGAAATGTCGGCCCCCGAAGTGACCGACAAGCTGGTGGCGGCGATTGAGGCTGGCACCTATGACGTGATCATCGTCAACTTTGCCAACGGTGACATGGTTGGCCACACCGGCATCATGTCCGCCGCGATGAAGGCGGCGGAAACCATTGATGCCTCGCTCGGGCGGCTGGAACAGGCGCTGAAGGCGGCGGGCGGGGTGATGATCGTCACCGCCGACCATGGCAACGCCGAGCTGATGAAAGACCCGGAAACCGGCGAACCGTACACCCAGCACACCGTCGGCAAGGTCTATGCGGTGCTGGTCAATGGCCCGCAGACGGTGACGGCGCTCCATCCGGGGCGTCTGGCCGATCTGGCCCCGACGGTGCTGGAACTGGTCGGCCTGCCGCAACCGGCGGAAATGACCGGCGCGTCGCTGCTGGCACGGGCGGGTGGCTGACCACCTGCGACATGATGCCGACCCGAGGAGTTGGCAGACGATGGCCCGGCAAGGCGTGTCCTGCCGGGCCGTTGGCGCTGGGGTGATGCTGGGGATGGCGCTGCTGCTGTCCTCCCCGCCGTTGTGGGCGGCGTCGCCGTCGGCCATCCAAAGCCCGATGCCCAAGCCGCCGGCGGATCTGCCTCCGGCCCCGGAAGCCAAGCCCGAAATCAAAAGCGAAGACAAGGCCGACCCCAAGCCAGAGGCAAAACCCGAGGCCAAACCGGCCCCCGCCCCGGCCTCTGCCCCGATGAGCAACGAGGAACTGGAACGGCTGTCCAAAGCCGTTTCCGAACGCGATCTAAAGGCGGTGGAAAAAAAGCTGGAAGAAAGCCGTCAGGAACAAAAAGCCCTGCAAGCCAAGGCCGAGGCGCTGGCGCAAGAGATCAACAGTTTGCAGCAGGAGCTGATCAGCGCCGCCGGAGCCGCCCAGGACACCGAAGAAAACCTGTCCGATCTGGAAGGCCGCCTGAGTGGCCTGAGTGAGCGGGAAAAGAGCCTGCGGAATGAGCTTTCCAGCCGCGATACCCAGTTGCTGGAGGTGCTGACCGCCCTCGAACGGCAGGCCATGCGCCCGCCCGAAGCCCTGTTGGTGCAGCCGATGCCCGCCGCCGATGCCATCCGCTCGGCCATTCTGCTGCGCTCGGCGGTCCCGCAACTGCACGACATGGCTGGCACCCTGCGCGGCCAGTTGCAGGAGTTGCTGGACCTGCGCAAGCAGATTTCCTCCCAGCGCCGCGACATTGCCCGCGAAGGGGTCAAGCTGACCAAACAGCAGACACGCCTGAATGACCTGCTGACCCGCAAACAGACCCTGCAGAAATCGACCCTCGAGGCCAGTGATACGGCCACCAAACGGGCCGAGGATCTGGCGGCCAGTGCATCGTCCATGCGCGATCTGCTGGATCGGCTGGAGGTCGAGCGCAAGCGGCGGGAAGACGAAGAGCGCAAGCGTCAGCAGGAGGAAGCCCGACGGGTGGCCGCCCTGCTGGCCAGCAAGCCTGCGGCCCCCAAACCGCCCGAACCCGTGGTTGCCAAAGCGGACCCCGTCAAAGTGGACCCGGCCAGGGCCGAAGCCCCCAAGGCCGAACCAACCCCGCCGCCGGATCCGGCTGAAACCCCACGGGCCAGCGAACCGGCGGCAGAGCTTCAGACCGCCTCGGTGGTCACGCCGCCTGCCCCGGCGCATGGGAAATCCCAGAAACTGCGGAGTTTTGAAGAGCTCCGTGGGCAGATGCCCTTGCCCGCCCGTGGACAAATTACCTCTCACTATGGACAAACCGACGGGACTGGCCCAACTCAGAAAGGTTTGGTCCTTAAAACACGCCCGCGCGCCCAGGTCGTTGCCGTTGCAGACGGTGTGGTCGCTTTTGCGGGCTCTTTCCGGGGGTATGGGCAACTCTTGATCATGGAACACAGCGGCGGCTATCATACCCTGCTGTCCGGGATGAACCGGATCGACGCGGTCGTTGGCCAGAGAATCCTGGCAGGCGAACCGGTCGGTGTGATGGACGACTCGGACGGACCCAGCCTTTATGTGGAGCTGCGCCAGGATGGCCAGCCCATCAACCCCCTCCCTTGGCTCACTGCGCGCAAAGGTTAACTGTGGCGAAGATGATGCGGAAAACCCTCCTGGCGGCCTGCGCCGTTCTGGCCCTCTCGGTTGGTACCGGGGTTGCCTATTTTAGTTCCACCCCTGTCGCCCACGCGGAAACCGCGACCAAGGACGAGGAAAATACCTATGGCCTGCTCGACCTGTTCGGCAGCGTCTTTGAGCGTGTCCGTCGGGATTATGTCGAAGAAGTCACCGACAAGCAGCTGATCGAGGCCGCCATCAACGGCATGCTGACCTCGCTGGACCCGCATTCGAACTATCTGAATGCCGACAGCTACAAGGACATGCAGGTCCAGACCCGTGGCGAGTTTGGCGGTCTGGGGATTGAAGTCAGCATGGAGAACGGCTTTGTCAAAGTCGTGTCGCCGATTGACGATACCCCGGCGTTCCGCGCGGGCCTGAAGCCCGGCGATTACATCACCCATCTCGATGGCAAAAGCGTGCAGGGGATGACCCTGCAAGACGCCGTTGACATGATGCGTGGCAAGGTCGGCACCTCGATCAAGTTGTCGGTCAGCCGCAAGAGTGCCGAGCCGTTTGATGTCTCGCTGGTGCGCGACACCATCAAGATCAAGTCGGCCCGTTCGCAGCGCGAAGGCGATATCGGCTATATCCGCATCACCTCGTTCAGCGAAAAGACCTACGATGGCATGAAGGATGCCATCGACAAGCTGACCAAGGAAATCGGCAAGGACAAGGTCAAGGGCTTTGTGCTTGACCTGCGCAACAACCCCGGTGGTCTGCTGGATCAGGCGATTGCGGTGTCTGACGCCTTCCTCGAGTCGGGCGAAATCGTTTCGACCCGTTCGCGTCATGCCGAAGATACCCAGCGGTTCAATGCCCACAGCGGTGACCTGACCAACGGCCTGCCGCTGGTGGTGCTGATCAACGACGGGTCGGCCTCGGCGTCGGAAATCGTTGCCGGTGCCCTGCAGGACCACAAGCGGGCGATCATCGTCGGCACCAAGAGCTTTGGGAAAGGCAGCGTGCAGACGATCATTCCGTTGCCGTCACATGGTGCGATGCGCCTGACCACCGCCCGCTATTACACGCCGTCGGGCCGGTCGATTCAGGCGGTCGGGATCGAGCCGGACATCGAGGTCAAGCAGCTGTCGGTGTCTGAAATCAACCCGGCCCACCGTCGGGCCGAGGCTGACTATCGCAATGCCCTGACCAACGACACCCTGAAAAAGGATGACAAGGCACCGCAGGATCAGGCCGATGGCAACGAGCCGGAAAATGGCGTCGAAGCCGCCAACCCTGAAGAGAGCAAGCTGAAAGACTATCAGCTCGCACGCGCCCTTGATATTCTGCGTGGGGTTGCGCTGTACCGCGAACGCGATACGATGGCGCGCTAGAGCATTGTGCGAAAAGTGGGAACCGGTTTAACGCACGCTGCTCTAAGGTAGAGTACGTTTTATGGCCCCCCTGCACGGCGTCGTGTGATGCCGTGCAGGGGATCAGCCTTGGTGCGAACCGTCTGCATCACGGCGCGAAAGATGACCTCACCGGGGGCTGTCCTTTGGTGATTCCGCAACAGGCAAAGGTCCCGGCATCCCGTGCCGGGCCTTTGCTCTGAGCACAGCAAGGCGAGGCAGAGCGTGGCTTTCTCTTTGAAATCCCTGCTGAAAGGCAAGAAGAAAGACCCGGCAGACGCGATGGGCGAACTGGACGATGATCCGTTCGCCCGCGCCTCCGAGGAAATTCCTGCCATGGAAGCCGAACGCCTGGAGCGGGCGAAAAACAAACGCAAGACGCCTCCGCTGGCTCGCATGATGGAAAAGATGACCGCCGCCTTGCCCTTTCTGCGGAAAGGCAAAAAGGACAGCGGGCCGGTCGTTGACCCGTTCGACAACCCGGAACTGATGGCCCTGATTGCCTCGGAAGTGGCGGCCATCCCCTTGCCCGAAGAAGTCGCCAGCGAGGAGCCCCAACCCGCGACCCCGAAAGCCAAGCCTGCGCCCGAGCCGGTCGTGGCCGCTCCTCCGCCCCCGCCAGAGGAGCCGGAGGAGGAGGAGCCCGACCTGGAAGACGAGCTGTCTCCCCAGCCGCCCAAGCCCGAGCGGGAATACGGGAGCCTGCCAAACTTTGCAATGCCTGACCCCATGAAGAACTCGATACGGTACGAGGGGGATGAAGACGGATTTGGTGGGCCGTCGTTGGGAGGGGTCGATGACGATGATCGAGCTGCAGGGACCATGAGCGCCGACCGGAAAGAAAAGATGAAAAAGGTCGCCATGATCGCTGCGGCCGGGCTGGCCGGAGTTGCTGTGGTCGGGGGTGGCCTGTGGATGGTGCTGGGGGGTGAAAAGTCCCCGGCGACCTCGACGGCAGCCTCGGGCACTGTTGGGGGTACCATTGGGGGCGGCGCGCAGGGACAGGGAACTCCGGCTGCCGATGATGGCGCGTCCGCATCCCGGATGGCTTCGGGCAAGGGTTTGTCCGGCGACAAGATTTCGATGGCGTTACCCCCTCCGCCCGCCATGCCGGATACGACGACCGAAGCCGCCACCGAGAAGTCGGCGTCGCGTCGGCCCTGGTTGACCGGCGGTGACGCTGCCGCGCCGGAGACGCCACCTGCGGCCCCGGCGGCGGCAACGCCTGAGCCCCCGGCGCAACCGGCAGCTCAGGCTGCGGCCACTCCGCCGCCTGCCGCCGCACCTGTCGCCCCGCAGACCCCGGACCCGGCCTCTGCGGCGGCGTCTGGCGGCAACATGCAGGTCGCGCTGGCGCCATTGCCCAAAATGCCCGAGGTCAGGCAACCAACCCAGCCGAATGGCAAGGACCCGGTTCCGTCTTACGAGGCCCTGCCCAAGCCTGCGCAGCCTGCGGCGGCCCTGACGCCGGCCCCGGCCAAGGATCTGGTGCGCCAGTCTCCGCTCGGGATGCTGCCGGTTCGTGCCGCCGACGGGCGCGCCGCCTGGCAGGCCTATGCCCGTCCGTTCACCACCCAGACCAATACCCCCCGGGTGGCGCTGGTGGTGGTCGGTCTGGGGATGAACCCCGAGGCCACCAGTGCCGCCATCACCAGCCTGCCCGCCGACGTGACGCTGGCCTTCAGCCCCTATGCCCCCAAGCTGTCCGAGCAGATGGCCGCTGCCCGTGCCGCTGGTCATGAAGTCCTGCTCGACCTGCCGATGGAGCCGGACACCTTCCCGGCGCAGGACCCCGGCCCGCTGGCCATGCTCAGCAGCCTGCCAGCCAGTGACAACATCACCCGGCTGGAAACGGCGCTGGGGCGCGGGAATGGCTATACCGGGGTGATCAGCCGCATGGGTAGCAAGTTTACCGCCGTGCCGCAAAGCCTGCGCCCGGTTCTCGAAGCCCTGAGCAGCCGGGGTCTGTTGTATGTCAGCTCCACGCCGTCGGATGCTCTGGCGGCCAACGTTGATCTGCCGTTGCCGATGGCCGAGGCCTTGATTGCCATTGATGACCGCCCCTTCCGCGATGCCATCGACAGCCGGTTGCAGTATCTGACCGATGTCGCCAAAAGCCGGGGAACGGTGGTGGCCGTCCTGCACACCTATCCGCTGTCGTTCCACCGGGTGGTCAACTGGGCCAACGGCCTGAGTGCGAAGGGTATTTCCCTTGCCCCGGTTTCGGCGGCGGTCAGTGGCTCGCAAGGATAAGGGATCGATGGGAAAGAACGGTAAAACAAAGGACAGGTCCAGAATGATCGACAAGGATGCTCTGCCCTATCGCCCGTGCGCCGGGCTGATGGTGATGAACCGGCAGGGGGAAATCTTTGTTGCCCGCCGGATTGACACCGACCTCGATGCCTGGCAGATGCCGCAGGGTGGCATTGATGAGGGCGAAGCGCCGCGTGCGGCGGCCCTGCGCGAGATGAAAGAAGAAATCGGCACCGACAACGCCGAAATCATCGCCGAAACCGCCGACTGGCTGGCCTATGACCTGCCCGATCATCTGATCGGCAAGGTGTGGAAGGGCAAATATCGCGGCCAGAAGCAGAAATGGTTCCTCGTCCGCTTTTTGGGGGAGGACAGCGAAATCAACATTGCCACCGAGCATCCCGAGTTTGATGCTTGGCGCTGGATGTCCCTGGCGGATGTTCCCCGCCATATCGTACCGTTCAAGCGCGATATCTATCAGGCGGTTTGTGACGAATTTGCCCCGTTGGTCACGCCGCTCGATCCGGTGGCCTGACGGCGGGAGCCACAGGAGAGCACGGCATGAAGGTCGGAATTATTGGCGCAGGCATGGTGGGCAGCGCCGCAGCCTTTGCCATCACCCTGCGCGGGGTTGCCAGCGAAGTGGTGCTGGTTGACCGGAATGCCGCACTGGCGCAGGCGCAGGCCGAAGATATCCTGCACGCCACCCCCTTCGCCCACGGGACGCGGGTGATCAGCGGTGGCTATGCCGACCTTGACGGGGCAAAAGTGGTGATCCTGACCGCCGGGGTCAACCAGCAGCCGGGCGAGACCCGGTTGGCGCTGTTGTCGCGCAATGCGGCGGTCTTTGCCGATATCATCCCGCAGGTGCAGGCTGCCGCCCCCGATGCGATTCTGGTGGTGGCGACCAATCCGGTCGATATCATGACGGCTATTGCCTGCCGCCTGTCTGGACTGCCGCCGGGGCGGTGTTTCGGCAGCGGGACGATTCTCGATACCGCCCGTTTCCGGGCCTTGCTGGCCAGTCATCTGGGCATTTCAGCCACCTCGGTGCATGCCCATGTGCTGGGTGAGCACGGCGACTCGGAAATCCTGTGCTGGTCGTCGGCGATGGCCGGTACGCTGCCAGTGGCAGAAATGGCTGCCCAGCGTGGCTGCCCGCTGACCGACGAGGTGCGGGCGACCATTGACCATGGCGTCCGCCGTGCCGCCTATACCATCATCAACGGCAAAGGGGCGACGTGGTACGGCATCGGTGGAGGGCTGGCCCGCATTGTTCAGGCGGTCGCCCACGACGAAAGCGCCATCCTGACCCTGTCCTGTCTGGAAACGGGGTTGATGCTGCCCGGTCAGGATACCCCGCTGGCTCCGGTTGCCCTGTCGCTGCCACGGGTGATTGGGGCGCAGGGGATCAGCGACACTCTGACTCCCCTGTTGTCCCCTGTCGAAGCCGAAGGGCTGGCAGCCTCGGCCCGCGTTCTGATTGCGGCCGCTGACGGGCTTTCATGACCCGTCCTTAGTGAAAAAGTTCTACCCCTTGCCAGATTTTCACTCGCACCACCCCCTGCTTTGCCCCATATAAAAGGCTCGGGCAGGGGGACGGTGCGTGCCGGGCACAGCGGGTTCCTTTGGTCGCAAGCGATTTTTGCCAAATCCGTTTTCTACCATCGGGGATCAGGACCATGACGCTTCTCTCGCGCACCTTGGGCAGCAAACGCTTTGCCAGCCTTGCTTTCGCGACTCTGCTGGCCACTGCCGGCTTCACCACTGCCGCCCAGGCTGCCGACCCGAAAGTCCTCGGCGCCTTTGGTGACTGGACCGCCTATACGGTGCAGGAAGGCGGCGAACCGGTTTGCTACGTTGCCAGCCAGCCGACCAAAGCAGACGGGGACTATGCCCAGCGTGGCAACATTTATGCGTTGATCACCCACCGCCCCAAGGACAAGAACGCCCTGTATGTGGTGTCGATCGTGGCGGGCTATCCCTACAAGGCCAACAGCCAGGCCTCGATCGCCATCGGTAAAAAGGAATGGCAGCTGTTTACCAAGGGCGAGCGCGCCTGGGCGCATGATTCCGACACCGACAAGGCGATTGCCGACGGCATGCGCAAGGGAGCGTCGATGGTGATCACCGGGACGTCACAAAAGGGCACCAAGACCAACGATACCTATTCCCTGCGCGGTTTTGGTCAGGCGCTGGATGCGATCAACAAGGCCTGCAACGTGACCAAGTAAGCTGTCCGGGACAGGAAAGGGCATCTTCCCCAGAACGGGAGGATGCCCTTTCTGACCTTGTCAGGTCAGATCAATCCACGTTGCCTTCAGCTCGGTGTACTTGTCCAGCGCATGCAGGGATTTGTCGCGGCCATTGCCCGACTGTTTGAAGCCACCAAACGGCATGGTCATGTCGCCACCATCCCAGCAATTGACCCACACACTGCCCGCCCGCAACTTGCGCGACAGGGTATGAGCCTTGGTGACATCGCGGGTCCACAGGCAGGCGGCCAGCCCGTAATCGCAGGTGTTGGCCACCCGGATGGCCTCGTCGGCATCCTTTACCCGGATCACCGACAACACCGGCCCAAAGATTTCCTCGCGGGCGATGGTCATGTCGTTGGAAATGCCGCTGAAAATGGTCGGCTCGATGAAATAGCCGCCACTTGTCACCCGCGCCTGTCGTCCACCCAGCGCCAGCACGCCGCCTTCACGGACGCCCTGATCAATGTAGCCCAGCACCCGCTGCATCTGGCGCTGATCGACGATGGCGCCCATTTTGGTCGCCGGGTCCAGCGGATCGCCCGGCTGCATGGCCTGCCCCAGCGCGATCACCTTTTCCAGCAAGGCATCATGGACGCTGTCTTCGACAATCAGCCGGGATGCGGCGGTACAGACCTCGCCCTGATTGTAGAAAATGCCCAGCGCGGCGTGGAAAGCCGCCTTGTCGAGATCAGCCACATCGCTCAGCACCACATTCGGGCTTTTGCCGCCGCATTCCAGCCAGACCCGTTTCAGGTTCGACTGCCCGCCGTATTGCATGAACAGCTTGCCGACCTCGGTCGAGCCGGTAAAGGCCAGACAATCGACATCCATGTGCAGGCCCAGCGCCTTGCCTGTGGTCGGGCCGAAGCCCGGCAGCACCTGAAAGACGCCTTCGGGCAGACCGGCCTCGGCGCACAGCTCGGCCAGTTTCAGGGCGGTCAGCGGGCTTTGCTCGGCGGGTTTGAGGATCACCGAGTTCCCGGCGGCCAGCGCCGGGGCAATCTTCCACGATGCCATCAGCAGCGGGAAGTTCCACGGCACCACGCACGCCACCACCCCAATCGGGTCGCGGGTGATCAGCCCCAGCGCGTGCGGCCCCGACGGCGAGACCTCGTCATACACCTTGTCGACCGCTTCGGCGTACCACTGCACGCAATTGGCCGACGAGCCGACATCGACCGCCAGCGCCTCGGCAATCGGCTTGCCCATGTCGAGGGTTTCCAGCAGGGCCAGATGCTGGGCATCGCGTCGCATCAGCTCGGCCAGCTTCAGCAGCACCCGCTTGCGGTTGCGCGGCGACTGGTGGCTCCAGCGGCCATCGTCAAACGCCGCCCGCGCCAGCGCCACGGCGCGGTTGACATCCTCGGCATCACACTCGGCAATTTCGGCGATCACCGTGCCGGTCGCCGGGTTGACGGTGGCAAAGGTTTTGCCCGACGCGGCATCCACGAACTGACCACCGATAAAGGCTTGCGTGCGTGGCGTCAGCTCGGCGGCCATCTGGCGGTAATCGTCGGCACTCAAGGATTTAGCCATGCGTTCCTCTTGGGTCTGGGTGCTCGGTTGTGCTTAACGCCCGCACTGGTCGGGGGCGAGATGGCGTGTTAGCGTGGCGCCATCGCACCAACAGAGTCGGAGAAGTCCATGCTGGTCGGCGTGCCGAGGGAAATCAAGACCCACGAATACCGGGTTGGGTTAACCGCAGGAGGCGTGCGCGAGCTTGTGCACCACGGTCACGCGGTGATCGTCGAGCGCGAAGCGGGCAGCGGGGCTGGAATCGACGATGCGGCCTATCGCGCCGCCGGGGCCGAGGTGGTTGATACCGCCGCAGAGGTCTTTGCGCGTGCCGACATGATCGTCAAGGTCAAGGAACCGCAGGCCGACGAGTGCCGGATGCTGCGCAACGGGCAGATCCTGTTCACCTATCTGCATCTGGCGGCGGACCGCCGTCAAGCCCGGCTGTTGCGCGACTCGGGGTGCGTGGCGATGGCCTATGAAACGGTGACCGATGATCACGGTGGCCTGCCGCTGTTGGCCCCGATGTCCGAAGTTGCCGGACGGATGGCGATTCAGGCCGGGGCGCACTGTCTGGAAAAATCCATCGGCGGACGCGGGATTCTGCTGGGCGGCGTTCCCGGTGTTCCGGCGGCCAAGGTGGTGATCCTCGGTGCCGGGGTGGTCGGCACCAATGCCGCCCGGGTGGCGATCGGACTGGGGGCACAGGTCACCCTGCTGGATGCCTCGGTGGCGCGATTGCGCAAACTCGACATGTTCTTTGGCTCGCGCTTGAACACCCTGTCGTCGTCGATGGAAAACATCGAATCCGCCGTGCTGGACGCCGATCTGGTGGTCGGGGCGGTGCTGGTTCCCGGCGATGTCGCGCCGAAACTGGTCAGCGCGGAAATGGTTGGCGGCATGCGGCGCGGCTCGGTGCTGGTTGATGTGGCGATTGATCAGGGCGGATGCTTTGAAACCAGCCACCCGACCACCCACGCCTCGCCGACCTTTGTGGTGCAGGACGTGGTGCATTACTGCGTTTCCAACATGCCCGGCGCGGTGGCGCGGACCTCGACCTTTGCCCTCAACAACGCCACCTTGCCGTATATTCTGGAGCTGGCCGACCACGGCTGGCAGGCCGCACTGATCGGCAATCCTCATCTGTGTGCGGGCCTGAACCTGCTGCACGGCAAGATCACCCACAAGGGCGTGGCCCATGCCTTGGGGGAAGACTACGTGGCCCCCCTCAGCCTGCTGGAGACGGCATCCGCATGATTCCCTGGATTTTCAGCCCGCTGCAACGGTCCCACGCCGGAGGCGAGGAGCTTAACCGTGGCAGCATCGTTCCCTGCCACGAATGCCCCGAGCGGGCCGATTTCATCACCGCCGCCCTGCGCGATCAGGGCTTTGCCGAACCGTTGGCCCCACGCGACCATGGCGAGCAGCCGTTGCTGGCCTGCCATGATGCTGACTTTGTGGCGTTTCTGAAAACCGCCTATGCCGACTGGCGGGCCAGTGGCCGCGAGGGCAGCGCCCTGCCGTTTACCTTCCCGGCCTCGGGGGGGATGGCGCGTCGTCCGATGACGCCGCAAAACAGCATCTTTGCCCGGCTGGGACATTATTGTTTCGATGTCGGAACGCCGATTGTCGGCGGCACCTGGGAAGCGGCCTACTGGTCGGCCCAGACGGCGCTGACCGGGGCCGACCTGCTGGCCGAGGGTGCCTCGCTGGCCTTTGCCCTGTGCCGCCCACCGGGGCACCACGCCGGGCGGGGGTACTATGGCGGCTATTGCTTCTTCAACAATGCCGCTCTGGCCGCCGAGTCCCTGCGCCAGGCCGGTCATGCCAAAGTCGCCATCCTTGATGTCGATTATCACCATGGCAACGGTACGCAGGATATTTTCTGGCAGCGGGGCGATGTGTTCTATGGCTCGATTCACGCCGAGCCCCTGACCGATTTTCCCTATTTCTGCGGCTATGCCGATGAAACCGGTGCCGGTGATGGCGCCGGAGCCACCCTGAACCTGCCGTTGCCGCGCGGGACTGACTGGCAGGGCTATCAGTCGGCGCTGGAGCAGATGCTGGCCGCGACCAAGGCCCACGGAGCGACGGCGCTGGTGGTCTCCCTTGGCGTTGACACCTGGTATGGCGACCCGATCAGCGGCTTTGCCCTGCAAACCGAGGATTTCGCCGCCATGGGGCAACGGCTGGCCTCGCTGGGGTTGCCGACGCTGGTGGTGATGGAAGGCGGCTATGCGGTGGCCGATGTCGGCAAGAACGTGGCCAACGTCCTGAGGGGATTGGAGCCCTGAGCGCAAAAACGGGAGCCGGTTTTGCGCAAAATCACGGCGGCAATACAAAAGGTTAGACCAGCGTGCCTGCGTCAGGTCACAGGGCACGACAGTTGGTGGAAAAGAATGGGCTATCGCCCAAATCCATTCGGGGCTTTCCGGCCCCGGCGGGGTGTGGAGCAGCGCTCCACGTCCCTGTTTCCTTATTGTCGCGTACTGTAACCTGACGTCGGCACAATACTCTAATCGCGGGCGTTGGGGGCCATGCCTTTCAGGCCCAGCCGGTCGAACAGGGCGTTGTCGCGGTTCATGGCACTGTTTTCGGTGGTCAGCAGCTCTTCGCCATAGAACATCGAATTGGCCCCGGCGAGGAACGCCAGCGCCTGGGTCGAGTCGTCCATCGCGTGGCGACCCGCCGACAGGCGGACGATCGAGGCTGGCATGGTCAGGCGGGCAACGGCGATGGTGCGGACAAATTCCAGCGGGTCAACGCCGGGGGCACCCTGACCGGCCTCATAGGCCGGGGTTCCGGCGATTGGTACCAGCATGTTGATCGGCACGCTGTCCGGGTGGGTCGGCAGGGTGGCCAGGGTGTGCAGCATCCCGGCGCGGTCTTCGCGGCTTTCGCCCATGCCGACAATCCCGCCCGAGCACACCTTGATCCCGGCATCGCGCACGGCGGCCAGAGTCTTCAGGCGGTCGTCGTAGGTGCGCGAGGTGATCACCTCGGGGTAATACTCGCGCGAGGTATCAACGTTGTGGTTATAGTAGTCAAGACCGGCCTCGCGCAGGGCGTCGGCCTGTTCGTGGGTGACCATGCCCAGCGTCATGCAGGTCTGCATGCCGACGCCGCGCACCGCTTTGATCATCGCCACCATCTTGGGCAGGTCCTGATCCTTCAGCGAACGCCATGCCGCGCCCATGCACAGGCGGGTGGCGCCGTTGGCCTTGGCCTTTTCGGCGCAGACCACCACGTCTTCGACTTCCATCAGCGGTTCGACGCGCAGCTTGGCCTTGTTGCGGGCCGACTGCGAGCAGTACTTGCAGTCTTCCGGGCACTTGCCGGACTTGATGTTGACCAGTGAGGACCGCTGGATCACGTTCGGGTCGAAATGCTCACGGTGGACGGCGGCGGCGCGAAACACCAGCTCCATGAACGGCAGGTCGAACAACGCCAGAATCTCGTCCTTGGTCCAGTCATGGCGCAGGTCGGCATCGCTGATGCGGTCAGCAGAGTGGGTGGCCGGAGCAGAAGGGCTGATCTGGGTCTGAAGGGTCATGGGTTTTCCTCGTGATCCTGCGACAGGCCGGAGCTTGGTTGATCACCGCCCGGCCTCTGGTTTGTCATGGCGCATTAAAGAACGCTTTCGCATGTCCCTAGCATGTCGCTTGTCAGCGGGCAATATCCTCGTGAAACAGTCGGACAGCTTCTGTTCGCAGGCTTATGGGCTGGCGGCGGTCAGGGCATCCACAACTGCTTGAGATGTCAGCAGTTCCGGCAGGGCAATCCCCTGCGGAGCCTTGGGGCCATAGACAACGTTGAACGGGATGCCATAGCGGCCAAAGGAGGCCAGATAGGTGGAAATGGCCGGATTGGGGCGGGTCCAGTCGGCCCGCATCGCCACCACCGACGGGGCGGCCAGCGCCGCCGCCACCGGATCGCGGTCCACCACCGCCGCCTTGTTGACCTTGCAGGTGATGCACCAGTTGGCGGTGACATCGACAAACACCACTTTGCCCGCCGCCACCTGGCGGGCGATGTCGGCAGTGTCGAACGGTTGCCAGACAAAGCGCGACGCGCCGCTGTCGCTGTCGCTGGCGTCGGGCGGGATCAGGATGCTCCACAGCACGCTGCCCAGCCAGACCGCTGTTCCCAACAGGGCAAGGGCCAGGATCTTCTTGACCGTCAGCATCCAGCGACCGGGGCGGGGCAGGCGTGCGGCCAGACGGGGGACGGCAGCAATCAGCAGGTACGGGGCGGCCATCCCCAGCCCCAGAGCAATAAAAATCGCCAGAATCTCCAGCGGGCCACGGGCAAGGGCAAAGCCGACCGCCGTCCCGAGGAACGGAGCCGAACAGGGCGTTGCCAGCAGGGTGGCAAACAGGCCGGTCATGAAATGGCCGGACAGGCGGGTACTGTGCGGCGATCCGGCCAGATCACTGATCCTGCCCGGCAGGCGGATTTCAAACAGGCCGGACAGGTTGGCGGCAAACAGCAGCACCAGCACCACCATGCCGCCCAGAAACCACGGATTCTGGAACTGAATGCCCCAGCCAACGGCGGCTCCGGCGCTTTTCAGGGCCATCAGGCTGACCGCCAGCAGCAGAAAGGCGGTCATGATGCCGGCGGCAGAGGCGAGAAAGGCTGTGCGGGGAGTCGGCTCGCCTGCCTGCTGATGGTGGCCGACAAAGGCCAGCACTTTCAGCGACAGCACCGGCAGGACGCAGGGCATCAGGTTCAGCACCAGCCCCCCCAGCAGGGCGATGGCGATCATGCTCAGCCACAGGCCGGTTTCAGCGGTAGGGATGGGGTCAGGCAAGGCCCCGGTGGGTGGAACGGCCCGTGTCCATTCAAGGCCGCGGGCACCATCGCCAACGGTGATGGTCAGGCTGGCGGGGAGCGGCGCAGTCAAGGGGGCGCGGATGATGGCTCGCTGGCCGTCCTCCAGCCGGGTGACTGAAGGAACGCCGGACATCAGGGTGACGGTCGGCTCGCCTGCCGGTTGACCTTCGACATACAGGTCGGCATCCGCTCCCAGCGGCGGCGAGGCGGTCAGCGCCAGCGCCAGCCGGGGGGTACCATCGGCACCGGTTTCCAGCACGCTGTCGGTGATGGTCAGGCCGTTGCCGCTCAGCGGGGCGCCGACGGCCACCGCCGGAGGCACAAGGGCGCGGAAGGTTTCGATGGTATGGGCGGCGTCGGTCAGGGCGGCAGAGCCTTGATGGGCGGGGACGTCCAGCGTGACCTCGGCACGGCCGGGGACGCAGATGGTCGAACAGATCAGGTAGTCGGCGGCAAGGCGCAGGGCCAGCGGGCGGCTGGGGTCCTGCACCCGCACTGCCAGCGGGAAAATCACCTGCTGCTTGTAGCCAAGGGTCTGGATGCCGAGAATTTCAAAGCGGTGGGGATAGGGCCAGCTGATCTCTGGCGGCGCGGCCAGATTGTCCGATACCTGCCAGTCGAGGGTGGGCGGATACCCGGCATCCCCCGGCGAGCGCCAGTAAATCTTCCAGCCGTCCTGTAAGCGGAACTCCAGCCCGGCACTCAGGCGGCCATCGGCCGAGGGCGTTTCCTGACCGGCCAGCAGGCGGACATCGGCTTGCGGTGTCCGGGTCCACGGGCCTTCGCCCGATGCTGCCCACGCCGACGGCAGCGACAGGGCAAGGATCAGCAGGCAGGCGCTGAACAGGCTCGGCAGGCAGAAACGCAGGTGCATTACGAAAAGACCCGACAGGACGATGGATATCGTCCCCACCGAAGCAGGTCCGCCCGGTGGCGTCAATCCATCACGGAAACGATCGGGGTCACAGCTCCGTGATGCCCGCAGCGAACAGGCCGAACAGGTCCCTGATCAGAAAACAGGATGCGCAGGATGCTTGCAGCAACTGACGGGAAAGAATACATCATGACTATGGTTAAGATGATCGACATAACCGACGCTTTGGCCGGAAAGTGCCTGATTGCCATGCCGCGCATGGCGGATCAGAATTTTTCCCGTACTGTCGTCTATATCTGTGCCCATTCGTCGGAAGGCGCGATGGGGCTGGTGGTCAACCGTGCCCTGCACCAGTTGACCTTTCCCGACATTCTGGAGCAACTGGCGATCGAGCCGCTGGCCGACTGCGACCACATTCGCGTCCACGCCGGTGGGCCGGTCGAGGCTGCGCGTGGTTTTGTCCTGCATTCCAGCGACTATAGCCAGTCGTCCACCATGCGGGTCAATGGCCGGATTGCCCTGACCGCCACCACCGATGTTCTGCGGGCGATTGCTCGTGGTGACGGGCCGCAAAAGTCGCTGATGGCACTGGGCTATGCCGGGTGGGGGGCCGGGCAACTGGACCGCGAGATTCTGGAAAATGCCTGGCTGACCGTGGACGCGGACGACGAGCTGTTGTTCAGCCCGGCGCTGGAACGCAAATGGGACATGGCCATCCGTCGTCTGGGCATTGACCCGGCGATGCTGCTGGATACGCCGGGCCACGCCTGAGGCCGTCTGCGGGGGGAGTGTGTCCCCCCCGCAGCATCAGCCTTGATCAGTTTGCGTTCAGACGAGCGAGGGCCTGCGCATGACAGCGGGCATCGCCAGCGGCCAGAATGCGCCCGTCCGAGCCAATCCCCGGTGCCTGTCCCTGCCAGTCGGTGACCAGACCCCCGGCTTCGCAGATGATCGGGATCAGGGCGGCAAAGTCGTACAGCTTGAGGTCGGCTTCGCACACCAGATCGACGAAACCCGCCGCCAGCAGGCCATAGGCATAGCAATCCGAGCCAAAGCGCCGCAGCTTGACCGCTTCGGCCAGTCGCTGATAGGCGGGCCAGGCGTCGCCCTTGAACATCGACGGGTCGGTGCTGTAGAGGGCGGCTTTTTCCACTGCATCGCAGGCGCGCACCCGCAGCGGCACTCCGTTGAGGGTGGTGCCCTGTCCGTCAACGCCAATCCAGCGTTCGTGGGTGATCGGCTGGTCCAGCACACCCAGAACCGGAGTTCCCCGGTGCAGCAGGCAAATCAGGGTGCCAAAGCTGGGCTTGCCGGTGATGAAGGCCTTGGTGCCGTCAATCGGGTCAAAGACCCACACCCATTCGGCTTCGCCATTCAGGGTGCCATGCTCTTCCCCGATGATGCCGTGGTCGGGAAAGTTCGCCTGCACCAGATCGCGCATCACCTGTTCGGCCTGTCGGTCGGCGATGGTGACCGGGCTTTCGTCGGCCTTGTCATCAATGGCCACCGGCGTGCGGAAATACTGCCGGATCACCGTCCCGGCAGCATCAGCCAGCTGGTGGGCGAGGGAAACGAAGGCGGCTGGAACGGTCGGGGAGGGAACAGTCTGGGTCATGGGTGCCTGTGTGCCGTGACATAAAGGGAATGCCGCCAGCCCGTGCCAGTGGTTACAGATCGTTCTCTGTCCCCAGGCGAAAACTGATGGCCCCCAACAGTAAGCGACATCCATTGTGCGATGCCAGCGGCATGATGGCATCGCGGAACAGGATCACCTGCCCGTCATCGCGTTGAAAGGCGGTGCTTTCGGCCATCGGTTTGCCGAGACGGGCAGCGGCATCAAGGTAATCGAGACGATCAGCGGCAATGCCACGCGGCAGACTGGTCGACAGCCGCTGGCCGACCACCGTGCGACCACAGATGGCGGTCAGGGCACCACCGCAATGCTCGACCAGCGAGTCGCCGATGACGTCATGGATGCGGACGATGTAAAAGTGCGGTTTGAGCAGGGGATGGTAGAGGTCGATCGTCTCGGCATCGGGGAGGTCATCCCGTGTCGGGCGGCAGCTTTCCCAATGGGCGAGCGCGGCGCAGATGATACGACGCTCTTCTTCCTTGGTTCGGCAGGCCAGAGTGTTGCTGGCACGCAGGAGAGTCTCCGGCTGCCCGGCAGCCATATCTGCTGGCACCTGCTGTCCGACCGGCATTGCCGTTCCTCTGGTTTTATTGTTGGATGACGTGACGTCCCTGCTTCGTCGTATACCATTGGCTATACGCCTTTGATAGCGGAAACCGCAGAAGAACAGGGATGCGATCCGTTATTTTGATTGAATTTTATGCCACCATATTACCTCAGGGCGTAAGACTCTGCTTGCCGCTGTTGCCCGCGCCGAATTCTTGCTAGAGTTCGCCCCCTTCTGTACGGCCCCTGTTGCAAGGAAAGCCCATCGTGAGCCTGTCTCCTGCTGCCCGTTCTCTGGTTGTCATTCCGGCCCGCATGGCCTCTACCCGTCTGCCCGGCAAGCCGCTGGCCGATATTGCCGGGGCTCCGATGATTGTGCAAGTGTGGCGGCGGGCCACCGAAGCCGCCGTTGGCCCGGTGCTGGTCGCCTGCTGCGAGCAGGAAGTGTTCGATGCGGTGGTTGCGGCTGGTGGGCAGGCGGTGATGACCGATGTCGATTTGCCGTCCGGCTCGGATCGGGTGTGGCAGGCCATCCAGCGCTTTGACCCGCAGGGTGACTATCAGGTAATCATTAACGTGCAGGGCGACCTGCCGACGTTGGAACCGCACCTGATCACCGCCGCGCTGGCCCCGCTGGCCGAGCCGTCGGTGGACATTGCCACCCTGGTGGCCGAGATCACCGACCCGGAAGAGCGTACCAATCCCAACGTAGTAAAGGCGGTGACCGGCCTCAGCGCCCAGGGTGGGGCTGATCACGGACGCGCCCTGTACTTTACCCGCGCCACCGCCCCCACCGGCAATGGCCCGTTGTGGCATCACATCGGGCTGTATGCCTATCGCCGCTCGGCCCTCGAGCGGTTCGTCAGTCTGCCGCCGTCACCGCTGGAGCAGCGTGAAAAGCTGGAGCAATTGCGCGCACTGGAAAACGGCATGCGGATTGACTGTGCCCGCGTTGACACCGTTCCACTGGGTGTCGATACTCCTGCCGATCTTGAAAAGGCCCGCCGTTTGCTGTCTCGGACCTGAGACGGCACGGCCCAAGCAAGAAAGTTCGTCTTCCCATGACCCAAGCCTCTTCTCCGTTGCGTGTTGCCGATGCTTCCACCCCGGTGGACGACGTGATCTCGTTCCAGGGCGTGCCCGGAGCCTATTCGCATCTGGCCTGCCGCGCCGTGTTTCCCGACATGGCCGCTCTGCCCTGCGCATCGTTTGACGAGGCTTTTGCCGCCGTGCGTGACGGTCAGGCCCGCTATGGCATGATCCCGATCGACAATTCGGTCGCCGGACGGGTGGCGGACATTCACCACCTGCTGCCGAATTCCGGCCTGCACATCATCGGCGAGCATTTCCAGCCGATTCATCATCACCTGCTGGCGGTGCCGGGGGCATCGATCGACGATATCCGCGAAGTGCGCAGCCATGTCCATGCGCTGGGCCAGTGCCGCAAGCTGATCCGCGAACTGGGCATCAAGGCGGTGGTGGCCGCCGATACCGCCGGATCGGCGCAGGAAATCGCCGCCCGTGGCGACAAGAGCATTGCCGCCATTGCCTCGGGGCTGGCGGCGGAAACCTATGGGCTGGTGTCGTTGCGCGCCAATGTCGAGGACGCGGCCCACAACACCACCCGCTTTGTGATCATGGCCCGGCAGGCGGTGGTGCCGACGGTTGATGAAGCAGTGGTGACCAGCTTTGTGTTCAAGGTGCGCAACGTGCCCGCCGCCTTGTACAAGGCGCTGGGCGGCTTTGCCACCAATGGCGTCAACATGACCAAGCTGGAAAGCTATATGGTCGATGGCCTGTTCGTTGCCACCCAGTTCTACGCTGAAGTCGAAGGCCACCCGGAAGAACGGGCGGTGCGGCTGGCGCTGGAAGAACTGCAATTCTTCTCGCACGAAGTCCATGTGCTGGGAGTTTATCCCCAGCATCCGATCCGCCAGCAGCACCGCGCCCGCATGGTGGCGGAATAGGAGCCGTAAGCGTCACGGGACACGGTAAAAAACAACAGGATCATGGAGCGCTGCTCCACACCTCGTCGGGGCCTTGAGGCCCCGAATGGGTTTGAGTTTGGGCGATAGCCCATTCTTTTCCACCAACGGTCCTGTGGCGTCAGGTTCAACGCACGCTGGTCTAAGTGCCAATCCGGCTCTTTCATCCCTGATAGGGCTTCAGGATCCGCATCTGCAACGGCGGTGCGGTCGGGCTGAAATACTGCACGCTGTGCCAGACAAAGCCACGCTCGTCCCGCCAGAAGGTGTTCTCAAAGTCCCAGTCAAAGCGACGACAGCGACAGCGTTCGACCACCCTGTTCAGGGTCCGCACCTCGCCATAGGTGTCGACGGTTTCCAGCCCCTGCTCTTCCCAGTCGCTTTCGACCACCAGCCCGTACAGCGAGCGGTAATGCAGGTCGATCTGGCGCAGGGTCTGCCCCCGGGCCGGGCTGCGTTGCAGGATGGGGTCATCCCCCCACGGCAATGTCTTCAGCAGGTCTTCGGGAAACCCGCTGGTCGCCATCACCCGTCCCTGCCGGGTGCTGAGGGTCACCTTGTCGGCGGTCAGCCAGTGCAGCGTCTCGCCTTCGACCGAGGCCAGAATCACCAGCGACTGCATGGAAATCCCCAGCCTGACATCCATCGAGGCATAGGGAAGCTGACGGGCCTGTTGCGGGTCATAGGCCTGCCCGCTGTTGCCGGTGATGATTTCCGAAGCCCGGCCCAGCCGTTGCAGGTTGTCACTGACGCACCCGGACAGCATCAGTCCGGACAAGGGTGCCAGAAAGGCACGCCGCGAGATCACCATCCCTGTTCCCCCCTCACACCCTTACCCGCCATTACCCTACAGAATGTCCAGAACCGACTCCGGCGGGCGGCCAACGCGGGCCTTGCCATTGGCCACCACGATCGGGCGCTCGATCACCGCCGGATGGGCCACCATCGCCGCGATCAGCTGTTCGGTGGACACCGTCAGATCAAGCCCGGCCTCTTTGGCGTCCTTCTTGCGGACCAGATCCTGCGGAGCCATCCCCAGTTGGGCCAGAATGGCCGTCAGCTCGGCCACCGTCGGCGGAGTCTTCAGATACTCGATCACCGTCGGGTCCACACCCCGTTCGGTCAGCAGGGCCAGAGTCTCGCGGGATTTCGAGCAACGCGGGTTGTGGTAGATGGTCACAGACATGCGGATTCCTTGTTGCTGCGGATCAGACATTTCGCCCGGCAGCCTATACACAGTTCGCCTGCAGGGCTAGCATCTCCTGCACGAGACGCGCTTGCCTCCCGGGCCAATCCGGTTATATCAGAGGCTTGAACGGTTCTACCGCACAGATATTTTCATTCACGTCCCCACGCCCATGATGACGGGAGTTTCTCCAGTGTCTTGTATCCTACGTCGCCTGATGACAGGGCTGTGGCTGGCCTTGTGGCTGGTCGGCGGCAGCCTCCTGCTGCCATCAGCCCCGGCGCATGCCGCCACCGCTGACGGGGCGCCCTCTGCCGAAGCCTTGCAGGATCTGGTTTCCACGCTCGACAATGATGCCAAACGCAAGGAATTCGTCGATACCCTGAAAACGGCGCTTGCAGCCCAGAAAGAACAGGAAAAGGCTCAGGCCAAAGACCTGACCCTGGCCTCGCAACTGGTCGGCGGCCTGTCGGACAGTCTTGGCAAGGCGGGCAAGCAGCTCGCCTCTCTGGGCAGACAGTTCGGCCAGATTCCCGCCGGTCTGGAAGTTCTCGAACGGCGTCTTGATACCCCGGAAGAATTCGAGGCGCTGGTGATGGGCGTTGGCAAGGCGCTGGCCGTGCTGGCGATCGGCACGCTGGTCCGCCTGCTGGCGCAAGCCGCGTTCAAGCCGTTCCTCCGCCGTCTGGAAGCCCGCATCTCCGAAGATGCCAAATGGGAACGCTCGGCCCTGCTCAGCGTTCGGATGGTGGCGCTGATGGTGCCTCCGGTCCTGATGGCCATCGCCGCCTGGGTGGCCTTGCCGCTGGTCAATGCCTCGGGGGATGTCCGGTCCGGGATTGCCGGGTTTGTCGGGGCGATTGCCCTGCTGCGCGGGGTGATGGTGTTTACCGATACCCTGCTGCACCCCAGCGAAGCCCGCCTGCGCCCGGTCCCGCTGACCGATGAGACCGCCCAGTACCTGCTGATCTGGATTCGCCGTCTGGCATCCATTGCCATCCTTGGCTATTTCTCGATCTCGATTGCCGGTCTGCTGGGGCTGCCGCGCGATGCCGCCACCATGCTGCTGAAACTGCTGGCGCTGGTGCTGGCCACCATGGCGGTGATGTTCATCATGCAGAACCGTCAGGGGGTGGCCCGTGCCCTGCGCAAGGGCACCAGCAAGCCCCCCGCCGGTCGCACCCGTCGTCTGGCCAGCCAGCACATCCGCGAACGGCTGGCCGATGTCTGGCACGTTCTGGCCAGCCTGTACGTGATTGCCGCCTTTGTGGTGTGGGTGGCCGAAATCAAGGATGGCTTCCCCTATATGGTACGGGCAACCGTGCTGACCGTCGGGGTGCTGGTGGCGACCACCATCCTGTCGCATGTCCTGCAGGCCCTGCTCAATCGTGCCTTTGCCATTTCATCGGATACCGAAACCAAATTCCCCGGTCTGGAACAACGGGCCAACCGCTATCTGCCCGCACTGGAAACCGTCTTGCGGGCGGTGATCACTCTGGCCGCCCTGCTCGGGGTGTTGCAGGCCTGGGGGATCAATACCGTCGGCTGGCTGACCGAGGGCAGCGGCCAGCGGGTGGCCAGCGGGCTGATCACCATCGCCTTTACCCTGACGCTGGCGCTGGTGGTGTGGGAAGCCTTCTCGGCGTGGATCGAACGCTATTTCAGCACCACCGATGAAGACGGCAACCTGCTGGAACGCTCGGCCCGCGCCCGCACCCTGCTGCCGCTGGCGCGCAACGTGCTGGTGGTGATTCTGGGGGCGATGGTCATTCTGACCTTCCTGTCGGAAATCGGCATCAACATTGCGCCGTTGCTCGCCGGTGCCGGGGTGGTCGGTCTGGCGGTCGGTTTCGGCTCGCAAAAGCTGGTGCAGGATGTGATCACCGGCGCCTTCATGCTGATCGAAGACAGTATCTCGGTTGGCGATGTGGTGCAGGCCGGAACCTATACCGGCACCGTCGAAAGCATGTCGATCCGCTCGCTGCGCCTGCGCGATGCATCGGGCAACATCCACACCCTGCCGTTTTCCACCGTCAATACCATCACCAACATGACCAAGGACTACAGCTTCTATGTCCTGAATGTCGGCGTTGGCTATCGCGAAGACACCGATCAGGTTTGTGTCGTGTTGAACGAAATTGCCCACGATCTGGCGCAGGACAGCGAATACAGCAACGACATCCTGACCGCGCTGGAAATCCAGGGTGTTGACCAGTTCGCTGCCAGTGCGGTGGTGATCCGGGCGCGCATCAAGACCAAACCCGGCAAGCAGTGGCGGGTGGGCCGCGAGTTCAATCGCCGCATGAAGAAGGCGTTTGATCATTACGGTATCGAAATTCCGTACAACGCCACCACCCTGTATTTCGGGGAAGACCGCAATGGTCAGGCGTCGCCGATGCGGATCCGTATGGAACGGGCCAGACAGGCAGCAACGGACATCCCCCCGGATGCCAAGCCGCCGGTGATTGACCACGACGGCCCGCCGATGATGGGACCGCCGTCACCTGACAGCCTGACGGCGCAATAAAAGGGTCATTCCGGCGTCACCGGAGGTTCACTGGACTTGCGGGTCCTGAGGGCGGATAGAGCAGGACGGCTCTATCCGCCCTTTCTTTCTGCACCGCCGGAGACTGCCCCCATGCCGCAGACCGCCGCCCTCGCTGTTCCCGCGCCTGCCTTTTCGCCGTCGTCTCCCTTGCCTTTGCAGTCGCGGATTGTGCTGGTCAGTGATGCCTGGCATCCCCAGCGCAATGGCGTGGTGCGCGTTCTGGCCTCCCTGCAGGCCGAATTGCTGGCCGCAGGATATCAGGTCGAGGTGATCCACCCCGGCCTGTTCCCCACCCTGCCCTGCCCGACCTATCCGGAAATCCGCCTGGCCCTGCCGTGGGGCAATGCCCTCGCCCGGCGGCTGGCCGAGGCCCGCCCGGACGCCATCCATATTGCCACCGAAGGTCCGTTGGGGGCGGCGACACGGCGCTGGTGCCTGAAGCACGGCCACCCGTTCACCACCGCCTACCACTCGAAATTTCCCGAATATATCCACACCCGCACCGGCCTGCCGCTGCCATGGCTGTATGCCGCCCTGCGGCGCTTCCACCGGCCATCCAGCGCGGTGCTGGCCCCGTCAGAAAATGTCTTTCGCGAACTGACCGAGCGGGGCTTTGACCGCGTCCGTCCATGGGCCCATGGTGTTGATACCAGTGTCTTTTATCCGGCAGACAAGGGGGCGTTCCACGCTGCCCTGAGCGAGCGCGGCATAACCGGCCGCCCGCTGTTCCTGTACGTCGGGCGGGTGACGGTGGAAAAGAACCTGAGTGCGTTTCTTGATCTCGACCTGCCCGGTACCAGGGTGGTGGTCGGCGATGGCCCCCAGCGGGCGGCGCTGATCAAGGCCTATCCGCAGGTCCTGTTCCACATCGCCAACGGCGACGATGAACTGCGCGCCTGCTATAACGCGGCTGACGTGTTTGTCTTTCCATCGCGCACCGATACCTTTGGGCTGGTGATGCTGGAAGCGCTGGCCTGCGGCGTTCCCGTCGCGGCCTTTCCGGTAACCGGCCCGCAGGACGTGCTGCTGGATGGCGTCGGGACCATTGGCTGCCTTGACGAAGACCTGCGCGCCGCCGCCATCGCCGCCCTGTCGCTGTCGCCGCAGGCGTGCCGCCGCCATGCCGAACGTTTTTCCTGGCAGGAAGTCGCCCGCCAGTTCGTCACAGCCCTGCACCCGTTGCGGGTCTGACCGGCTGTCATCCTGGAACACGGTGCGAAAACCGGTTCCCATTTTTCGCCCAATACTCTATCCGTCTGGGCTCTAGGTTCTGTTGACAAAGGGTATCCATAGTTTGGCAGATACGAGACATACAAAGCCGAGAAATGAATCTGCTGTCTTGTCGTATCGGGTAGAGATCCGACGCCAGTTCTTGAGTTTGTTGAAAAAGC